>PVBE010209549.1_pt1 | contig 64316 bp, 50 predicted proteins | sample 1631181 | NCBI WGS metagenome assembly PVBE01 (sample SAMN08397723, study PRJNA350692) | Marine metagenome, whole genome shotgun sequencing project. | isolation source: water | place: Pacific Ocean | collected 2012-04
GACTGGCGGCCAGGGTCCGCAAGGTGACCAAGGTGACACCGGAGCAACTGGCGCAACAGGCGGTCAGGGTCCGCAAGGCGACACCGGAGCCACTGGCGCGACGGGCGGTCAGGGCCCGCAAGGTGACACCGGAGCAACTGGCGCAACCGGCGGTCAGGGTCCGCAAGGCGACACCGGCGCAACTGGTGCGACCGGGACCCAAGGTCCTCAGGGTGACACCGGAGCTACCGGCAGCACCGGCGCTCAAGGCGCCCCTGGCCCTACCGGATCACAAGGCCCGCAAGGCCCTAGCTTCTTCGCCAAAATGCAGGCTGGCGTCGAGGCGATCGGGGGCAGCGGCGGGGCGCACTATGTGGTGAGGTGGATCCCGTTCCCAGCGGCTTTCGACGTCCCGCCGGTCATCACCTGCACGGTGTCAGACCGTGACAGCTACGCCGACTCCTTCAACGTCACGACAGTGCACGTGCAGAACATCGGCTTCGACGCGATCATAAGGAGGGTGGACTCGCAGGCCGCCTGGGGAGCATTCCTCGAGCTCCACTGGCTCGCCATCCAGCCCTGATTAGATGACGACACCGCATGGGGCTCGACGCCGAGGTGGCGCCGGTAACCTCACGGGCAGAAGCGGACCTCGAGGCCGTCGCTCAGGTTGAAGCCGCTCCCGCCCGGCCCGGGCGGGTCCGCGTACCAGAGCTGGAAGCGCCAGGTCGAGCCCGGTGTGAACCCGCCCAACGACCCGCGCGCCGCAGCGACGTCCAGCTCGTAGGCGACGATGCCCGCCGCGCCCGTGTCGACCGGGTCGAGCCGCCACGCCGGCGCCCCCACGCATCGAAACCCGTCGCCAAAGGGCAACTGCACGCGGTGGGGACCGCAGAAGAACAGTCCGGGCTGGTCGAGCGGCAAGTGGACGGCGACCAGGATCAGGTCGTTCGCCTCCACGCTGGAGGACCCCTGATGCGAGAGGAAACTGCCCGTGGGATGCACAGAGTTGGGGCCCGCGCTGCAGTAGGAGCGAGGCGCAGGACAGCTGCCGTCAGGAGCAGCCGTCGCCATCAGGGGCAGGGCTGCGAGGAGCGAGAGCGGCAGGGAAGACGGGGGGCGCATGGCGAGGCGACGGATAACGGCCGCCCCTTCGAGCATACTTGGGTCCCGCGCGCGCGGGGGCACGAGCTCGCGGCAGGCTCAGAACTGGGCGCTCAGACGTCGTCGCGCGGGCCGACCATCTTCGAGGGGTCGACCGCGGCCTCAAACTCCTCGGCCGTCATCAACCCCAGAGCCACCACCGCCTCAACCAGGGTCGTGTCCTCGGCATAGGCTTTCTTGGCCACTCGCGCCGCCTGGTCGTAGCCGATGTGGGTATTGAGAGCCGTGACCAGCATCAAGGACTGCCGCATCAAGGACTCGACACGCCCGCGGTCTAGCTCCAGACCCTCGACACAGTGCTCGCGGAACGAATCGCAGGCGTCTGCCAGCAAGGCGATCGACTCCAGCACGTTGTGGACCATGACCGGCTTGAAGACGTTGAGCTCGAAGTTCCCCTGACTGCCGGCCATGCCCACCGCCGCGTCGTTCCCCATGACCTGCACGCAGACCATCGTCACGGCCTCGCACTGCGTCGGGTTGACCTTGCCGGGCATGATCGAGCTGCCGGGTTCGTTGGCGGGCAGGCGCAGCTCGCCCAGGCCACAGCGCGGTCCAGAGCCGAGCCAGCGAACGTCGTTGGCGATCTTCATCAACGCCACGGCGGCAGCACGCAGGCCGCCGTGCAGGAAGACCAGCGCGTCGTGCGCCGCCAGCCCCGAGAACTTGTTGGGCGCGGACACGAAGGCCAGTCCGGTCTCGGCGGCGATCTTGCCTGCCGCCAGCTCGGCGTAGGAGGGATGGGTGTTGAGCCCCGTCCCGACGGCCGTGCCTCCCAGGGCCAGCTCGAGGACGCCCGGGAGAGTGGCATCGATAGCCCGTCGCGCGTCTGCCAGCTGCTGCGCGTAGCCCGAAAACTCCTGGCCGACCGTCAGGGGCGTGGCGTCCTGCAGGTGCGTGCGGCCGATCTTGACCACGTCCGACCAGGCTTCGGCCTTGGCCGCCAAGGCGTCGCGCAGCGCTTGCAAGGCCGGCAGCAAGCGGCCGACCGTCTCCTCCCCCGCCGCCACGTGCATGGCCGTCGGAAAGACGTCGTTCGAGGACTGAGATCGGTTGACGTGATCGTTGGGGTGTATCGGCGCCTTGCTCCCCAGCTCGCCGCCGAGTAGCCCGATGGCGCGGTTGGAGATCACCTCGTTGGCGTTCATGTTGGTCTGGGTGCCAGACCCCGTCTGCCAGACCACCAGCGGAAAATGATCGTCCCACTCCCCGGCGATCACCTCGTCGGCGGCCGTGACCACCGCGGCGCGCTCCTCGGGCGAGAGCTCGTCGAGCTCACCCAGCTCCGCATTGGCCAGCAGGGCGCACTTCTTGACGATCCCCAGGGCGCGGATCATGGGCCGCGTGAAGCGCTGCCCGCCGATCTTGAAGTTCTCCAGCGAGCGCTGGGTCTGCGCCCCCCAGAGCACTCCCTCGGAGACCTCGACCGGTCCCATCGAGTCCCGCTCCGTGCGCGTCTTCATGGTGAAACCTGGGCCGCAACCCGCGGACGTTGAAGGTCGAATCCCCTCACAGTAGCCCGAGCTCCCGCAAGGTCTCCAGATCTCCCTCGATCACCCCGGCAGTCTTCTGCATCAGCCCTCGCGACTCCGCCGTCAAGGGCAACTCGACGATGCGCTCGACGCCCCGAGGGCCGAGCACGGCCGGCACGCCCATGTAGAGTCCCTCGAAACCGAACTCACCGTTCAGGTAGCAGGCGCAGGGCAAAAGGCGGCGCTGGTCCGAGAGGATCGAGGCCGCCATGGCGACGGCGGCGCTGGCCGGGGCGTACCAGGCGCTGCCGGTCTTGAGCAGACCGACGATCTCAGCTCCGCCGTGCTGGGTGCGCTCGGCCATGGCAGCGATCGCGGCCTCGTCCACGAGATCGGAGAGCTGCACGCCGTTGACCGTGCAGTAGTGCGGCATGGGCACCATCGAGTCTCCGTGAGCTCCGAGCACCATCGCGTCCACGTCCTGCACCGAGGCACCGGTGGCCTCGGCGATGAACGAGGAGAAACGCGCCGAATCCAGGACGCCCGCCATCCCGATCACGCGTCGCCCCGGAAAACCCGTGCGCACGCGCATCAGGTGCACCATCACGTCGAGCGGGTTGGTGACCACGATCACGATCGCCTCGGGCGAGAGCTCGCGCACGTATTCGGCCACGGCGCGGATCACCTTGCCGTTCGTCCCCAGGAGGTCCGAACGGCTCATGCCCGGCGTGCGCGGCTTGCCGGCGGTGACGATGAACACTTCCGAACCGGCCGTGTCCGCCGGGTCGTTGGTCCCCACCACGCGCGTCCCCGAACAGTCGATGGCCGCGGCCTGGTTGAGGTCGAGGGCGATCCCCTGCGGGCGCCCCTCGAGGATGTCGATCAGCACCACCTCGGCCGCAAGCTCGCGCATGGCGCACAGCTGGGCACAGGTGGCGCCGACGAACCCGGCGCCCACGACGGTGATCTTGCGCTGCTGAATGGGACTCATGGCTGGCGGTCGGCGGCCCATGGTAGGTCGCGGGGAGCCACGGATCGAGTCCGGTTCCTCACTCCCCGGTCCGGTCCCGCCTCTCCCCCCCGGCCGCGACGGCAGCCCCTCGCACCGAGGCGCGCGGGCCGACGTCAGCTCAGGCCTCGGAGAACCTCCCGTCTCACAGGTTCCGCTCAGGCGCCGACGGTCGCGAGGGCGCCGATGATCGCGTCCCCCATCTCGCGCGTCCCGACCGCCGTCGGGTCGTCGCGATGCGGCTTCATGTCGTAGGTCACCTGCTCGCCGGCGCGGATCACGTCCGCGATCGCACTCTCCAGCCTATCTGCCGCCTCCCGCTCGCCGAGGTGGCGCAGCATGAGCACACCCGAGAGCAGCATCGCCGTCGGGTTGACCTTGTTCTGGCCCTTGTACTTGGGCGCCGAGCCGTGGGTGGCCTCGAAGATAGCGATGCCCGAGTCCCCCAGGTTCATGCCCGGCGCGACCCCCAGGCCACCGACGAGTCCCGCACCCAGGTCGCTGACCACGTCGCCGTAGAGGTTGGGCAGCACCAGGACGTCGTACAGCTCGGGCTTCTGCACCAGCTGCATGCACATGTTGTCGATGATGCGGTCCTCGAACTCGATGCTCGGGTAGTCCTCTGCGACCTCGCGCGCCGTGGCCAGGAACAGGCCGTCGGAGAACTTCATGATGTTCGACTTGTGCACGGCGGTGACCTTCTTGCGATCGTTGGCGATCGCGTACTGGAAGGCCGACTTCACGATGCGTCGCGAGCCCGTGATGCTGATGGGCTTGATCGAGATGCCCGAGTCAGCGGCGATCCGGCTGCCCGAGAGCTGCCCGATGCTCTCGATCAGCTCGTGGGTCTTCGCGTCCCCCTGCTCGAACTCGATGCCGGCGTAGAGGTCCTCGGTGTTCTCGCGCACGATAACGAGGTCGATGTCGCTGTAACGCGAGCGGACGCCCTCGAAGGACTTGCAGGGGCGGATGCAGGCGTAGAGGTCGAACTCCTTGCGCAGGGCCACGTTGACCGAGCGGAACCCCGTCCCGACCGGGGTCGTGATGGGCGCCTTGATGCAAGTCTTCGTGCGCCGGATCGACTCCAGCACCTCATCGGGCAGGGGCGTCCCCGCCCGCTCCATCACGTCCACGCCGGCCTCGACCTCCACCCAGTCAAACTCGACTCCGGTGGCGTCCAGGACCTTGCGGGTGACGGCGGCCAGTTCCGGGCCGGTGCCATCGCCCAGGATCAGAGTGACGGGGTGCTGCATGAGTTCTTCGAATCCTCGTCTTGCGGAGAGCAGGGGGGAGCGGCCTCTGATGGCCTCCAGGGCCATCCAGGGGACCTTCGGGACATGGCCCTACGGTCACGCAGATTCTATGCGACCGCGGCCGCCCGGACTACCCGAATGGGGCCGAGAACTGCCTCGAGGGCCCGAGAACCGAGCCCTCAGCGGGAAGGCTCGAAGCCCTCGCGAGCCTTGCTCCACCACTGGCGCCAGGCCTTGACCTTCTTGGCCCGGTCGGACGAGGAGGCGACGGCGTCGAACTTGAAGTTGCGCCCGGTGATGTCGCGCAGGGAGACCATGGCCGACTCGCGCACCACGGCTTCCCCGTCCTCGAGGGCGTCGATCAGACGCTCGACGGAGGCGGGTACCTTGAGGTCCCCGAGGACGCGCGCCACCGCCATGCGCACGAACACGTCGTCATCGCCGAGCAGGTCGAGCAGGTGCGGAACGACCGCCGGGTCCTCGGTCTCCCCGAGGGCCTGGACCGCGTTCCAGCGCGTCCCCGCGTTGTCGTTCGCCAGGTCGGCGAGGGAGGAGTGCCAGGGCGGCGCGGGGGCGGCGGGCGTCTCCTGGGGGACGACCGCCGGCACTCCAGCGACGCTGGCACGCTCCACCGTGCCCATGCGGTCGGCCAGGGAGCGCACGTCCTCGCGGCTCGAACGCAGCTGGAAGGCCAGCTCTCCCAGACGCCGTTCGAACTCCGCGTCTCCGTCACTGCGCTGGCGATCGATGCGGGACAGACGCACCTGCAGGTCCGCGACGGTCTCGCCCGCACCCGCCAGGTCGCCCGCCACGGTCTTCAGTTCTCCAGAGAGCTGCTCGCGGGTCTCCTCGATGCGCGCGTCCATGCGCGCCTCGAGCTCGCCGCCCAGATTGTCGACGCGGCCGAGTACGCGGGCCATGTCGATCCGCACGCCCGTGACGCCGCCGTCCAGAGCGCCGCGCTCCTCGCTGGCCGTCTTGCGCAGGGTCTCGATCTCGCCGGAGAGATGGAACGCGATCGCGACGGAGAAGATGAGGGCCACGCCGCCGACCATCAGGCCGCGCGACGACGAGTCCGCCGTCGCGACAGGGGCTGCGGGCGGCACGCCGGGGTCCGAAGCGGTGGCGAAACCGAGGCCGGGATCGGAAGCGGAGGCTGCCGCGCCGAAGACGGCGGGGGACTGGGGAGGGTCGGTCGGCGACTCGAAGGGGCTGCTGCTCGCCTCACCCGCCAGCCCACCCATGGACGCCTCGCAAGAGGCGCACACCACGCGCCCCTTGAGGCGCACGGCTCGTCCGCCCGAGAGGTCGGTCTCGGGCACCGACTCGTTGCACAGATCACAGAACAGGATCTTCATGGCTTGCCTTTCTCCCACGCTCATTCCGCCTCCAGCTCAAGTGCTTACGGTACCGCGCCCACTCGTCTTGACAGATGCGCGGAAAACCCGGACCCTGATAGCCGCAAGCAGCCGGTCCTCCGAACCGATTCTGCCTTTCCGGCCGGCGTCGGGCCAGGATTGAGGCTGCAGGCAGCCCCCCCACCGTGCGAACCGACCCCCTGAGCCCAGATCCCGAGCTACGCGAGGCCCTCGGACAGGCGGGCACGCTGTTCTTGACCGACTTCTTGGAGGTCGAGACGCGCCGCCACCCGGACAACCTCGACGCCCTGGCGGAGCTGGGCCAGCTCTACACGCGCCTCGGCCGCTGGGAGAACGGTCTGGAAGTCGACCGCCGGCTCGCGCGCCTCGTGCCACACAATCCGACGGTGCACTACAACCTGGCCTGCTCCCTCGCACTCCTGGGGCGACAGGACGACGCCCTCGAGGCGCTCGAGCGCTCGGTGGAGCTGGGCTACGACGACTTCGAGTTCATGCTGGGCGACCCCGATCTGGCCACCCTGCGCGACGAGACGCGCTTCCTCGGTCTGGTGCGCTTGCTCCAGGTCGATCCGACCTGAAGCGACGCCGGATCAGCGGCGAGGCGGCTCAGCCTCCGCCGGTCAGGATCGGATCGGAGGAGCGGGCGCTCCACCAATCTTCCCAGCGCACGATACCGAAGCGCCGCACCAGGTCGGTCTCCTCCGGGTGGTAGTCGAAGTCCTCGTGAGTGGCCTCCTTCAAGGCCTGCAGGCAGAGCGTGCGGACCATGAAGCTCTCGTGATCCAGCCCCTCGATCAGGCGCGGGATCATGCTCCAGTCTCCAAGGCGCAGCAGGGCGCGCGCGTGCTCCAGGCCCAGGGCGTCATAGCTCTCGACGGGCCAGGGAATGCGGCGCAGGGGCTCGACCAGGCGGCTGTCGCGGGTCGCGCCCAGGGCGGCCAGGGCCGCGCCGGCCACGTCGGAGCGCGGATCCTTCACGAGCTCGAGCAGGTCGCCGTAAGCCGGCTCGCCGACCCTCGCGAACCAGTGAATCATCTCCACCCGCTCGATGCCGTGGGTCCAGGGCAGGCGCGTGACCTGATCCTGGATCTGCTGTCGCAGGTTGGGCGAAGGGGCCAGCCAGGGGCCGATGGACTGCTCTCGCGGAGCGTCGCCCCCGGTGGTCACACAGGAAACGGCGAGCGCCAGGGCTGTGGCCGCGAAAAGAGGTCGCAAGATCATGAGTTGCCTTCCGGTCGACGCGCCACGAGGGGCGCTCGGGAGCCCGGCGGCCCTGCCAGGACCGCCAGCCCTACTTCGTCCGGATCGGGACCGAGCCTGAGCTCGACCCCCGGAAGATTCCCAGGGCTCCCCCCAGAAAGAGGGCCAGGAGGCCCGCCAGGAGCACGCTCGGGGCCGCGGGATGGGCCCTGGATCGCGCGCGCGCCGTGGCGGACACGGGCGCCGGGGCGGGCAGCTCCCCCAGGCGCGATGGGCGTCGGCAAAACTCGGGGGCGCGCGCGAACGCCAGGGGCGTCTGTCCCAGAAAGGCGCCTCCCGCATCGGTGATGTCGAGGCGCAGGACGCTCCCAGGGGGCACGGAATCCAGAAAGGCGGGCATGGACGCCGTCCGGCGCCGGGCAGGGTCCAGTCCCGCGGGGGTGGGCGGCGGCATGAGGTCGAGTTCGCCCAGGAGCGCCTCGGCCGCGCCCGCCCCGCCGGCCGGGCGCGAGGAGAGCAGCACCTCGGCGTGCACCAGGGCCGGCCAGTCAGGCGGGATGGCGCTCAGGATCAGTTCGGAGCCCTCGACCCGCGCGGCGAGGCGCTGCTCCTCTCCGCCGCGCTGAGCCATGGCACGCAGCAGGGGAGCAAGGAGCGGGGTCGCCGCGGCCCATTCGGGAGACCACTCCGCCAGGGGCGCGCTGGCCCAGGCGGCGGCGAGGCCCGCGCCCACGCGCTGCACGGCGAGCAGGGCGTCGCCCTCCTCGCTCTTCCAGAGCACGCTCGCGCCCGGGCGTGCCTCGGCGCGCAGGGCGCGGCGGAAGGACGGCCAATCGCCCGCCTCCATGACGAGCTGGGCCTCGAGGGCAGCGGCCGCCGACGGCAGGTCCCCCAGGGCACCGGGATCCGCCGGCACCACGCGCAGGGCCGGACCCTCGATCACGCGCTCGCGGTTGAGTTCGAGGTGGAAGATCTCCGCCAGGCTCCCCAGGTCGCCCGCGGAGACCAGGACGGCTCCCTCGGGGAGCAAGGCCCCGAGCAGGGCGCGGTCCGCCCCCTCGCCGACCGCCACCACCGCCAGGCGCGTACGGCTGGCCGCCAGGGAAGCGCGCAAGGCGGCCGCGCGCTGCTCGATGTCGAAGGCGCTTGAGTCGCGACCGTCGGAGAGCAGGATCACGACCCCCGGCAGGGCCGCCCCCGAGCGCCGGCGCGCGAGCTGCTCGAGAGAGTAGAGGATGGCCGTCGGGCCTCCGGGGACGGTGGTCGCCAGGAGCCGACTCAGGGCGCGCCGGCCCGCGAGGGGGATCGGGTCGTTGAGCGCACCGGTGAAGAGGCAGAGCTGCATGTCATCGCCGGAACCCGCCGCGCCCGCCAGCTCCACCAGGGCGCGCTTGACCCGTTCGAAGGGCTCGCCGGCCATGCTGCCCGAACCGTCGATCATGAAGATGACCGAGCGCTCGGGCGCATCGGGAGCCGCGGGATACAGGGGCAGCATGCGGGTCAGGTGGACGACCGAGTCGGTGCGAGCGTTCGCGCCCGCGTGGGGCCCGGCCTCCAGCCAGGTCCATCCGGCGCAGTGCAACCAACCTCCCCCGGAGGCGACGAAGCGCTCCACGAACGCCGCCGGCAAGCGCGCAAGGGGCAGGTCGAGGGTCAACAGCAGATCAAGGCGACCGGCCAGGTCCGTCAGCTGCTCGGGCCGGCGCACGACCCACTGCAGGCCGGGGGCCAGGGCGAGGTGATCGAGCCAGGCCGCGAGGGACGCGGAAGCGCCCTCGCTCGCCACGGCCACGGCCAGGCGCCGCTGGCCGGCGGTCACGACGGCGGAGCGCGCGTCGTTCTCCCCCACCGGATCGCCGCCGCGCAGAGCCCCCGGCCCTTGGACGCGCACGGACGCGCGCAAGAGGGTGCGCCCGTCCGCCACCGTTCCCAGGTCGAGGCGCACGGGCCAGACCAGGGCGCCGTCCTCCATGAAGCGCGGATGGAGGGGCGCGGTCAGGGGCAACGCGCGCGTCTCGATCCCTGCCGCCGTCTCGACGCGCACCTCCAGTTGCGGTGCACAGGTCTCGAAGAAGGCCGCGGCACCCGCACTCGGGGGTGTCAGGCGGAGCTCCACGGAGACCGCCAGGGGATCGCCGACCGCGGGCACCGAAGGGGTCAGGAGGTCGAGCACGGCCAGATCCGGCAGGTCGGGCGCGGGCGGCCCGACCCGCTCGATGGTCACCCCCGCGCGCGCCAGCCGGGCGAGGGCCGGGGCGGGGTCGCGCCCGGTCCAGGTCCCGTCGACCGCCAGGCGCAGGCGCGAGGGAGCGCGGTCGATCGCGCCCAGTTCCTCTTCCACCATCTCCAGGGCCCGGGCCAGGTCGGAACCGCCGTCGCCGCGCCCCTCGAGCAGCAGGTGCAGGGGAGCGCCCGCGCGGCCGGCGAGGCGTTCGAGGACGCGCTCTGGCGGGCCGGGCTCGAAGAGCTCGAGGGTGTCCGCCCCGAAGACGACGACGGCCAACTCCTCCCCGCCGCGCAGCGCCGCCCGCGCCTCCTCGCCCAGGATGCCCCGTGCCCACACGCTCCAGGTCGAGCTGCGGCGCGTGGCGCTGGCGGAGGCGTCGAGCAGGCAGGCGCGCAGGGCGGGCCGGATCTCCCCCGGGCCCGCTGCGCGCGGGAAGGAGAGGGCGGCGCCCAGGGCCAGGCAGACCAGGCCGCAGGCGGCGAGAGCGCCGGAAAGCCCACCGGCGATCCGCCCCGCGCGCGCGCCGAACGGGCACGAAGCCCCTCGTGCGCGCTCGCTCAAGGTGCCGCGGGGGCGACGGCCTCGACGCGCTCGGCCGAGCGGATCCAGCCCCCGCCGAGCAGGCGGTCGGCGAGGTAGAAGGCCGCGCCCTGGCCGGCCGCGACAGCCGGCTGGGGCTCGTCGAAGACGACCCGCGCGCCGGATGCGGCCTCCGCCCCTCGCGCCAGGATCACTCGCGCCCCGACCGCATCGCTGCCGTAGCGGACCTGCACCAGGCAGGGCAACTCGCCGCTCGCCGGCGGCTCGAATCCGATCCAGTTCACCGCGCCCACTTCGAGGGATTCGAAGCAGGCCTCCGCACGCGTCCCCAGGACGACCGTGCCGCGGGCCGGGTTCACCTCGACCACGTAGAGCGGCGTGCCACCGCCCACGCCGTGGCCGCGACGCTGCCCGACGGTGAAGTGCTCCGTGCCGGGGTGCTCCCCCAGCACCTTGCCCGCGGTGTCGAGCAGCTTGCCCGGGTGCAGCTCGACGCCGCGCTCGGCGAGCAGCTTGCGGTAGTCACCGGAGGGGACGAAGCAGATCTCCTGGCTGTCGGCCTTGGCGGCGGTGCGCAGGCCGGCTTCCCGGGCCAGCTCGCGTACGGCTGACTTCTCGAGCGCGCCCAGGGGCAGGCGCGTGCGCGCGAGGTGTTCTTCGGCGACGCAGAAGAGCTGGTAGGACTGGTCCTTGGTGTAGTCCACGCCGCGTCGCACGACGACGCGCCCGTCCTCGATGTCGAGGCGCGCGTAGTGGCCGGTCGCGACCCCCTCGGCTCCCAGCTCCTCGGCGAAGCTCAGCAGGCGATCGAACTTGAGGTCGCGGTTGCAGATCGCGCAGGGGTTGGGGGTGCGCCCCGCGCTGTACTCGTCGACGAAGGCACGCACGATGTGCTCGAACTCCCGCGACAGATCGACGGCCTGGAAGGGCAAGCCGAGGTGCGCCGCCACCATGCGGGCGTCGCGCGCGTCGCCCGCCGAGCAGCAGGACTTGTGGCGGGACTCCTCTTCGCTCACCTGGACGCCGTTGCGCATGAACAGACCGATCACGTCGAAGCCCTCACGCGCGAGCAGCAGGGCCGCCACCGAACTGTCCACGCCGCCGCTCATGGCGACGACGAAGCGGCGGGAGGGAGCGGGTTCCGGAGAGTTCATGGCGCGCTGTCGGGGTCGGGGAGCCGGGAGAGAACACCCGCGACGGCGGAGCATTGTACGCTCACGCCGGTCCGGTATCCTGCGCCGCCCGCCTATCCCCGCCACGAGCACGATGACCCTCCCCGCCACAGCCATAGCCCTGTTCGCCGCCCTGCCCTCCGTCCTGCTTGAGGACCCGCCCGCCACGAAGGCGGAGGGGCCCAACATGATGTTCCTGTTGCTCGCCCTGGTCGCGATCTTCTGGTTCCTCGTGATCAGCCCGGAGCGCAAGCAGCGCCGACGCCGCCAGGAGATGATCTCGGGCATCGGCAAGGGCGACAAGGTCATGACCAACGGCGGCATGTACGGGACCGTCACCAAGGTGCAAGACGAGACGGTCACCCTGCAGATCGCCGACGGCGTGCGGGTGCGCTTCTCGTTGCAGTCTGTTCAAGGCCTGGTGGACGAGAAGCAGGGTGGCACCGAGGAGAAGAAGAAGAGCGACGCCGAGGAACCGGCGCGGACCTGAGCGCCTGCGCTCGTTCACGCGCCTGCTTCGGACTGATTCGGGGCAGCGCTGCAACCAGCCGATCCCCGCGGCGGTCCCCATGGCGATGGCCTGCGGGGCGGGAAGGGCGAGCCGCGGGCGGCACTCGATCGGGCGCTGGCTCACAAGCAGACTCAGGCACGGGATGATCGCCCTGGCCCCACGCACCTTCCTGCGGGTTTGCGAGGCCGACCGCGAGGAGCTGGGTCTGGTCGGTGAAGAGCTGGCTGCGCGCCTGCTCGTGCGCGAGGGCTGGCGCGTGCTCGGGCGGCGGGTCGCGACGCCCGCGGGCGAGGTGGACCTGTGGGCCGTGCGCGACGGCGTCTGCGCCTGCGTCGAGGTCAAGGCGGGCCGCCTCGATCGCCTGCCGGCCCCGCGCGCGCCTGGCGCGCCGGGCGTCCGGCGCGGGCCCCCTGCGCCCACTGCAGCCGGCGGGAGCGCCGCCGGCGCGGGCCTGTGGGACCTGCGCTGGCGGCCTGGCCTGCGGGTGGACCGCGCGCGCATCGCGCGCCTGGCACGCTGCGCGCGCTTCCTGGCGGCCTCCACTCCCCGCTCCGGGTCTCCCCCCACGCCGCGGGTGGACCTGATCGAGGTGCTGATCGGGAAGGGCGGCCGGGCCCTGGAGCTGCGTTGCGCCCCCGGTCTGGACTCTTCGGCGAGATTCCCGCGGGCGACCCTCACGCCCGGGGCTCCGCCTGCCGATCTGAACCCCTGAGGAGGCCTCGGGCGGCCGGACCGACCCCCTGCCGGGACCAGCGTCGGGGAAACGGCGCGCCCGCTTGCCCCGGCACGCCCCAATGCCGATCCTCGGCGGTCCCCCATGTTGCGCCTACTCAGTCATTATCTGCCCCTGCGCAAGGCGCTGTTGATCCTGAGCGAGACGATCGTCCTGTGGGGCGTGCTAGCGGCCATGGGCACGGCGCACCTGTTGGACCCGAGCCAGCTCGTCTACCGCACCCTGGCTCTGGAGAACCTGGGCATCGACAGGGCGCGGCTGCAGGGCGTGCTGACGGCCTTGATGCTCGCGATCATCTCCCAGCTCGCGATCAGCTTCAATGAGCTCTACGACTTCCGGGTCTCCTCTTCCCGCTACGACCGCGCCTCGCGCTTCGTGGGTTCGATGGGTTCTGCAACGGTCGCCTGCCTGCTCGCCGTCGCCCTGGCGGAGATCTGGGAGCTGGGGTCGGCCTTCGATTTTCCGGGCCTGACCCTGGTGGAGAAGGTGCGGGTGGTGGTCTTCGGCCTGCTGGCCGGCTTCGTACTGCTCTTCGCCTGGCGCATGTTCTTCCACCAGGTGCTGCTGCGTTCGCGTTTCGACGAGCGCGTGCTGATCCTGGGCTCGGGCAAGGCCGGCCACACCCTGGCGCGCGAGATGCGCGAGCACTCCGACGCCGGCTACGCCGTGGCGGGCATTCTGCCCGAGGCTCCCCTGGCGAGCGGCGCCGGCGAGGAGGCATTCGACGGCGAGCTGACGGGCACCGCCGATGCCGTCCTGAAAGACCTGCACTTGACCGAGGATGGGATCGAGCGCGTCGGCGATGCGGCGAGCCGCGCACCGCTCAGCCTGCCCGCCCTGGTGGAAGAGCTCGGCATCGGCACCCTGGTGGTGGCCCTGGCTGACCGCCGGCGCCGCCTGCCGATCGACGAGTTGCTCCAGTGCCGCCTGGCCGGTGTCCCGGTGCGCGACTACGACGAGACCTTCGAGCACGTGGCGGGCAAGATCTCGGTCGAAGCCTTGCGCCCCTCCTACCTGATCTTCAACGAGGGTTTCCTGCGCAATCCCTGGGCCGACCTGCTCAAGCGCGCGGTGGACGTCGCCCTGTCGCTCATCGGTCTGTTCGTCCTCTGGCCGGTGATGCTCGCGACGGGACTCGCAGTGCGCCTGAACTCGCCGGGGCCCATGCTGTTCACCCAGGAGCGGGTGGGACGGGACGGCAAGTCGTTCATCCTGCTCAAGTTCCGCAGCATGTTCACGGACGCCGAGCGCAGCACGGGCCCGGTCTGGGCCGCGAAGGATGACCCGCGCATCACGAGCGTCGGTCAATTCATCCGCACCTCTCGCCTGGACGAGTTGCCTCAACTCTTGAACGTCCTGGCGGGTCAGATGTCGATGGTCGGTCCGCGGCCGGAGCGCCCGCATTTCGTGGGGGAGCTGGCGCGCGAGATCCCCTACTTCCAGCAGCGCCACCTGGTCAAGCCCGGCGTCACCGGTTGGGCCCAGATCAACTACCCCTACGCCAACACCCGCGAGGACGCCCTGCAGAAGCTGCAGTTCGACCTCTTCTACATCAAGTACCAGTCGTTCCTGTTCGACCTCTCGATCCTGTTCAACACGATCAAGGTCGTCTTGCTGCGCAAGGGGACCTGAGTTCCCCGCGACCGAGTCAGCGCAGGCGGATAAGGCGCGCGCGGACGCGGGCGCGGTGTGAAGTGAAGGAGCCGGTTGGGGTGAGATCACCGCCCAGCAGACGCCAGCCGTCTAGGGCGACCGAGGCGCGCGCGGGGCGTCGCGCGGCGCGCACCGCCAGCTCGCCGCGATCGTCGGTCAGGCCGACCAGCTCGCCGTCGAGGCGCACCTCGACCCCCGCGAGCGGCGTCTCGACCTCGAGAGCGTCGAGGCCGAGGGCAACGAAGGTCGTTCCCCAGCCGGACTCGAGGGTCACGGCCAGGGTGCGCACGCAGGGCGTCGCGCCGCTCGGCTCCGAGAAGGCGGCAAACACGCCCGAGAGCGGGACGTGACCGGCGTGCTCGACGGTCCAATCACATTCGCTCCCCTCCGGCCAGCCCTCGAGGAAGACCGCCCCTGAGGCGAGGCCCGCAAAGCTGAGCTCGCGGGCCCCCGTGCGCAGGTACACCGTGACCTCCGAGAGGGCCTGGCCGCCGGCGTCGTCCGCCGCCGACAGGGCCAGATCGCACGCGCCCGCGCCGTCGGCGAGGACGAACTCCAATCCCGCGGCGGGCGGCTCCACAGCCAGGGAAGGCGGCTCCCAGGACCAGTACCAGAAGGGCCCGGGCGTCACGACGTACGCACCGCGCGGCACGTCGCGGAAGGTGAACTCCCCCACCAGACCCTCGCTCCCCTCGCTCCAGCGCACGGGGGTCTCGCTCCGCCATCCCATGCCCTCGCTGGATCGCAGCTCCACGCGCTGGATCGCGCCCTGCGCCTTGCCACCCCGACCAAAGCTGCCGGAACGACTCCACAAGCGCCCGCTGACATCTCCCGCCACAGCCTTCGGTTCGAGGGCGAGCTCGATGCGGTTTCCGTCCCCGGCCTCGATCCGCAACTCCAGCACGACAGGGTCGAAGCGCTGGGAGACGGCGCTGAGGGAGTAGAGCCCGGGCTCGAGCCAGCGCAGCTCAAAAGTCCCGTCCTTGAAGCTGCGGTCAAACCACACGCCGCCCCCCGCGTCCACGCGACGCAAGGTCACCGAGACGCCGGAGACCCCTTCCCCCGCCAGGGTAGCGCGCCCGCGCAGGAGAGCCCGCGGGCTCATCTCGATCCGCACCGGCCGCGGGTACACGCCGACGATTCCCTCGACCTCCGCGCTCCCCGCCCAGCGCCCGTTCGAACTCGCGACCTCCAGCACCCAGGTGCCCGCGACCCCGCCCGAGCGGACGTCGCCGCGCATGAAGCGCACCCACTCAGGGTCGCCGGGGCGCACGGGGCGCAACTTGTCCGCTCCGCTAGTCCACAGAGCGTCGGTCGGCCGGCGCAGGCGCGCGCCGAGAGCCTGGGCACCCAGCCCTGGAGGCCGGACGAGGTCGAGGCGATAGGTCGGCCCCAGCGCGAGGGAGACCAGAGCCACGCCGCCCGCGCCTGGGTGCGTGACCGTCACCGCCTGCCCCAGCTCCGCCCGCGGGCCGGGGTGGTCGCGCGGCGTCACGCGCACGGGCGCAAGGGGGAAGGCGGTCGCGGTCTCCAGGGCGCCGAAGGCGTCGCTCGAAAGACGCTCGCGCGTCCCGTCGGGCCCCCACAAGTCGACGCTGAAGCTCCCCACCGCCTCGCCCGTGCGCTCGTCCTCAAGGAGCAAGCCGACCGGCGCCCGCGGCGTCGCGTCGGGGAGCGCGGGGGCGGAAGGCGACGGAGAGAGGGACGCCTCCGGCACGGCCGGCGCCGGATCGGAGAGGGCCGCGCGCCCAGCGCCGCCGCCGCGGGCGCCGGCGAGCTCCTCGGTCGTCCGGACTGCCGCCGAACCGTCCGCGACCGAACCCTCGAGCAGGCCGGCTTCGGGAGCCTCGGACGAGGCCGCCCACCAGGCGAGGGCGGCCAGAGAGATCCCGGCGGCCGCCACGACGACGAATAGGGGCCCGCGCTTCATCCCTCGCGCGCCTCGCACAGCTCCCGCCGCCGGCGCTCGAGGTGCACCGCCAGGAGGGCCAGGTCCGGAGGGCGAACACCCTCGATGCGGCTCGCCGCACCGAGGGTCATCGGACACAGGGCAGCGAGCTTCTCGCGCGCTTCCCAACCCAGCCCGTCGATCGCCGCGAAGTCGAAGTCGAAGGGGATCTCGGTCTGCTCCTGGCGCTGCAAGCGCTCGACATCCTTCCATTGCCGGCGCACGTAGCCCTCGTACTTGATCTCGGTCTCCACCGCATCACAGAGGTCGGGGTCGCCGACCATCCAGTCCAGTTCGGGGCGCTCGCCAACGAGCTGTTCGAGGCGCACCTCCGGCCGCCGCAAGTGCTCCGCGCAGGTGTGGCCCGGATCGTGACGCAGGGACGCGAGCACGGCCGTCGCCCGCTCGATGCGTTCCGAACGCACCTCGCAGGCAGCCAGCTGCTCGGCGCCGACCAACCCGATCTGCGCCGCGCGCGGTGTCAGGCGCCGATCGGCGTTGTCCTGGCGCAGGAGCAGGCGATACTCCGCGCGACTCGTGAACATCCGATAGGGCTCGCTGGGATTGCGCAGTACCAGATCATCCACGAGCACGCCCAGGTAGGCCTGGTGGCGGCCGAAGACCAGGGGCGCGCGGTCCTGCAACCACAGGGCAGCGTTGGCGCCCGCCAGCAATCCCTGACCCGCAGCCTCCTCGTAGCCCGAGGTGCCGTTGATCTGCCCCGCCAGAAAGAGGCCGGGCACGGAGCGCAGGGCAAGCGTGTCGGAGAGCTGGCCGGGGAGCACGAAGTCGTACTCGACGGCGTAGCCGTGGCGCAGGAAGACCGCCCGCTCCAGGCCCGCGATGGTGCGCAGAAAATCCTCCTGCACCTCGGCCGGCAGGGAAGTCGAGACGCCGTTGACGTAGATCACCTCGCTGTCCAGCCCCTCGGGCTCGAGGAAGATCTGGTGGCGGTCCCGGTCCGCGAAGCGCATCACCTTGTCCTCCACCGAAGGGCAATAGCGTGGGCCGATGCCGTCGATGCGCCCCGCGTACATCGGGGCGCGATGGATGTTGGAGCGAATCACGTCGTGGGTCGCGGGATTGGTCCAGGTGATGTGGCAGGCGATCTGCCGCAAGCGCGGAAAAGCGGCGCGTTCGGTGGACCACGAGAAGGGCTGGGGCCGCGCGTCGCCGGGCTGCAGCTCGAGGAGCTCGAAGTCGACGCTCGTCCTGTCCAAGCGCGGCGACGTGCCGGTCTTGTGGCGACCGGTCTCGATCCGCAGGGTGCCCATCTGCTCGGCCAGGGAGACCGAGGAGCGCTCCCCGACCCGGCCACCACTCGTGATCTGCTCGCCGGTGTGCATGACCGCGCGCAAGAAGGTCCCGGTTGTCAGCACCACCGCCGGAGCCCGCAGCTCGCGACCGTCCGCGAGCCGCACGCCGGCGACGCGCGGCGCACCGGATTCGCCGGCGAGGACGAGCCCCTCGACCGGACAGCCGATCAAGCTGACGCCTTGGGCGCACTGCACCGCCTCGGTGACCACCTCGCGGTAGCGATGACGATCAGACTGGCAGCGCGGGGCGCGCACGGCGGCGCCCTTGCGCGTGTTCAACATCCGAAACTGGATGCCCGTCTCGTCGGCGGCATGCCCCATGACACCGCCCAGAGCGTCGATCTCCTTGACGATCTGTCCCTTACCCAACCCGCCGATGGCCGGGTTGCAGCTCATCTCTCCGACCAGATCCACGCGCCAGGTGACCAGGGCGGCACGCGCGCCGAGGCGGGCGGCGGCCAGGGCCGCCTCGACGCCAGCGTGGCCGCCGCCGACCACGACGACGTCGAACTCCCCGCCGCAAGCCGGGGGCGGCGGGTGCGGATGGGTCCGGGCCGGGTCGGTTTCGGAGCGCGCTTCCATGACAGGCCCTCGCGGGCGACCCCACATTGGAGCGATCGGGAGGTCCGTGTGGGAGGGGAGGCGGAGATTTCCCGCCCTCGGCCTCAATCGCGGGCTCCCGGAGCGCCGAAAAGTGGTCCGTGCACTCCTGGGTATTTCGACACCGCGTCCGCCTGCGCGTCATCTTCGGCGCCGTGCGGCCCAACTCTGCCGCAGCCACGGGGGACTCAGCCTCCCACGCGCCCAGGCGGCCGCCGGGGGGAGAGACGCCGGGCACGGTCTTGCGCCGCTCGCGCTACGTGCTGATCTACCCCATGCCGCGCCCCGCCTGATCGCCTCGCCGACGGGGCTGGAGGACGGAGCGCGCCAGAAACTTGCGCGAAACCGCGGGTGGCATAGGGTACTAGTAGGAGTCACCGTGCATCTCACCCTGGCCATAGTCCTGCCGCTCGTGTTAGCCCCCCGCGCCGTCCCCGACGGCGACGGCGAGGGCGATCGCGCCTCCCTGGAGGAACTCGCCGAGCACTTCCGCGCCCAACGTGATCGGCTCCTTGGAGAACTGCTCGGGCAGGTCTCCGCGCTCGTGGCCGAGATGGACCAGGCAGCGCGGGTCGGCGCACGCAAGGACCTCGCGCGCCTCGCAGAGCGCATGGGTGCACTCGGACCCGGCTGCGCGCCGCTGCTGCTGGCCCACATCGACCCGGGCTTCGAGGCGCCCGACCACCAGACGACCCGTTCGGGTCACGTGGCCAAGGTGCTGGCGTCCTTCCCCTCCCACGGCGTGACCGAGGAGCTCCTGGAACTGCTCGTGCGCGCCAGCCCCAAGGGCCGGCGCAACGCCCTGACGGTGCTCGAGGCGACCCGTCACCCCGAGCGGGTCAGTCCCGCGATCATGCAAATAGTCGAGAATCGCAGCGACTCCCTGCGCGAACCCGCCATGACCGCCCTGGCGCGCATCGGCGGCGAGGCCAACGAACGCTTCCTGGGAAAACAGCTGCTGGACGACGAACTCCTGACCGCGCGCTACGCCCTGCAGGCCGTCACCATCGCGCGCAGCACGGGCGTCGCCGGCGAGGTGCGGGTGCTGCTGGCCTCCCCCACGGCCAGCGCCCCCCTCGCGCTCCCGCTCGTGGCGTACTACACAGCCTGCGAGGAGGTCGTGGACGAGAAGGTCTGCACCGGCCTGCTCGGCCTGGCCCGCGACTCACGCACCTCCTCCGAGGGGGCGCTGGCTCTGGTCGGCCTGCTGCCACGCTTGCAGCGCCACTGGAACTCGAAGCTCAAGAAGGACCTCAAGGGCCTCTGCTCCTCCTCCGACCGACAGCTCGCGGAATCGGCGCTCGTGGCCATGACCCTGGCCGGTGACCGCGCTGCCAAGCGCGATCTTCTCGAGCCCTATAACGACCGCATCGACAGCCAGAACGACTGGTCGCGGGTCTGGGAGGAGCGGGCCGCGATCCTCTACCGCATCGAGGACTTCAAGGGCGCCATCCGCGACTACAAGCAGGCCCTGGCGACGGTCTCGCGCAGCTCGCGCCCGATGACCGACGACTACCTGGGCATCGCGCGCAGCTACGCGCGCATGGGCAAGCTCAAGGACGCGGCCCGCTGGATCAGCGACGCGCCGGTCTCCTACATGCAACTGCGGGCCCTGGCCAAGGAGCCCGCCTTCGCCGAGCTGGCGGCACACCCTCGCTACCGCGAGGACGTCTTCCGGCTCGATGACTGAGCCGCCACGGACGCCGTGTCCCACCGAACAGGTCTGCTGACGGCCCCGGTCTGCCTGGAGCACGAGACCGGAGCCGCGCACCCGGAGCGCCCCGCGCGCCTGACGACATTGCTCGAGCGCTTGGAGGAGAGCGGCCTGGCGGACGAGCTCGAGCGCGTCGAGGCAAAACCGGCGGACCTCGAGCGGGTGCTCGCCATCCACGACGAGCGCCACGTCGAGGCCATGCGGAGCGCCGTCGAGCGCGGCGCTCGAACGCTCGACGCCGGAGACACCGCGGTCTCCTCGCGCAGCTGGCGGGCCGCCCTGTGCGCCGCGGGAGCGGGGATCGAGGCCGCCGACCGCATCATGGCCGGCGAATGGCGCAACGCCTTCGCCGCCGTGCGCCCGCCGGGGCACCACGCCGAGCGCGAGCACGCGATGGGCTTTTGCCTCCTGAACAACGTCGCCATCTGCGCCCGCTACCTGCGCGAGCATCACGGCCTCGGACGCGTGGCGATCATCGACTGGGACGTACACCACGGCAACGGCACCCAGCACGCCTTCGAGCGCGACGAAAACGTCTTCTTCGTGAGCCTCCACCAGTGGCCCCACTACCCGGGCACTGGCGCGGCCGAGGAGCGCGGCCTGGGCGAGGGCGAGGGCAGCGTATGGAATCGGCCCCTGGCGGCGGGGACCGGCGACCGCGAGTGGCTGGCAGCCCTCGAGGAGGGCCTGCGCGAGGTCGAGGCCTTCGCGCCCGAGTTTGTGCTGGTCTCCGCCGGCTTCGACGCCCACGCCGCCGACCCCCTCTCGGGGACCCTGCTGAGCACCCAAGCCTACGGCCGCATGACCGAGGCTGTGGGCGCCCTGGCGGATCGCTGCGCCGGCGGGCGGCTCCTGTCGATGCTCGAGGGCGGCTACGACCTCTCGGCCCTGGCGGAGTCGGCCGCCGCCCACGTCGCGGCCCTGCGAAGCGTCTGACACCCCGACAGCGCCCACCCCCCCGGGCGCCCTGAGGTATCCTGCGCTCCATGCGATTGACCGTGGACCGACACGACCGCGACGGCGCCGGGCTCGTGCACGTCTACCCCGTGCTGTCGCGGCGCTCGGGCGGCGTGTCGGTGGGCGTCAACCTCAATCCCGACAAGACCTGCAACTTCCGCTGCGTCTACTGCCAGGTGCCCGGTCTGGTGCTCGGCAAGCCGGCGCCCATCGACCCGCAGATGCTCGAGCAGGAGCTACGAGGTTTCTTGAAAGGGCTCCTGCACGGTGACCTCCTGCTCGGCGAGCTACCCGCGGGAGCGCGCCAGCCGAAGGACGTGGCCTTCTCCGGTGACGGCGAGCCGACGTCCTCGCCGCACTTCGACCAGACCGTCGCCCTCGTGGGGCGCGTGATGGACGAGTTCGACCTTCGACCCCAGACGCGCCTGGTCCTGATCACCAACGGTTCGCTGGTCGCCCACGAGGAGGTCGCGCGCGGCATCGAGCACCTGGGAGAGCTCGGCGGTGAGGTCTGGTTCAAGCTCGACAGCGCGACCGACGAGGGACTGCGTCGCATCAACGACCATGCGGGCGGTATCGAGCGCGCCTTCGCGCGCCTGGCCGCCTGCTCGCGGCTGTGCCGCACCTTCGTGCAGACCTGCGTCTTCGCCTATGACGGCGAGCCTCCCTCCGCGCGCGAGCGCGCCGCCTACCTGGAGCTCGTGCGACGCGCGGTCACGGAGGAGATGGGGCTGGCGGGCGTCCAGCTCTACGGTCTGGCGCGGGCCGTCCAGCAACCCGAGCCAGAGCGCCTCGGCCGCCTCGAAGAGACCTGGCTACAGGCCTTCGCCGCCGAGATCGAGGCCGCCGGCCTGCCGGTGGTGACGAACCCCTGAGCAGTGATCGCGGAGAGCGCGTCCATCCCCGTCCTCCCCCTGCCACCACGGCGCAGGCGCGGAGGAGAACAGCCCGGCCCCGTCGCGCTCGCCCATCATCCGCAGCGGCGGGCGAGCGTGGAGCAAAGCGACCAGACCGAGTTCGCCGGATGCGCGATCTCTACGTGCAGAGCAGCACGGAGAGGCGCTGCTGATACTCGAGGGTCAGGGGGTCCGTCGGGCCGAGGGCCTGGAACACGGCCAGCAGGGCCTTGCGGGGCGCGTCCTCGTCGTGGTGCAGGTCGAGCAGGGCGGCCTCGAAGAGCTGCTCCAGCCCGGGCTCGTTGCGCCCCGCGGCCACCAGCGCCTGACCGTAGGCGACCAGCGCGCCCACGTCGTCCGGCGCGTCGGCCACCGCGCGCTCCAGGAGTTCGAGGTCCCCCGCTCCCTCGAGCAGGTCCAGGCGCGCCAGGACCGCGCGCGCCTCGGGTGTCGCGGCCTGCTCGTCGGTCAAGCGCTCCACGACCTTGCGCGCCTCGCCCGCGCGCTCCTCGCCGATCAGCAGCTCCGCCAAGACCACCCGCGCCGGGGCGTCGTCGGATGCCTCGCGCAGGTGGGCACGCAAGAGGTCGATGCCCTCCGCGGCCCGCCCGGCCTCCGCCAGGGCGCGCGCGCCCTCGACGGCGTTCGCCGCCGCCGGAGCCTGGCCCAGGTGCGGGGCAAGGAACTCCCTCAACTCCTTCTCCCCCAGGGCGCCGACGAATCCATCCACCGGCTGGCCGTCACGAACAAGGACCACCGACGGGACGCTCTGGATGCGGAAAGCCTCGGCCAGCTCGGGCGCGCGGTCGATGTCCACGCGGGCCAGCACGAAGCGTCCGGCGAGCTCCTTGGCGAGCTTCTCGAGCAGCGGTCCGAGGGTCTTGCACGGGGCGCACCAGGTGGCCCAGAAGTCAACCAGAACCGGCACCGAGCGCGAGCGCTCGAGCACCTCGGTCTGGATGGAAGTTGAGTCGACGTCGATGATCGCGGGCTGGGTGTCCATGGCCGACAGGATAGTCCATCGGCCACGGGAGGGCAGCCCACGACTGACGGCCCAGGCCAGCGTCCGCTACCCTCTCGGGCCGGTGGACTCTCCACCGTGCCACCCGCCCCACGCCCATCGAGGAAAACGATCATGCAGCGCCTCGCCCTGCCCCTGTTGGTCGCCGCCGCCGGCGCCCTCTCAGCCGCCACGCCCCCCTCCGCCCTCGCGCCCGCGGCCGCACCCGCGACCGCCGTCCACTGTCAGGTCCCCTGTGGGATCTACGGCGACCAGATGCGCATCGACATGCTGATGGAGGACTGCGCGACCATCGACAAGGCCATGACCACCCTGCGCGCAATGGACGCCGAGGAACACCCCAGCCAGAACCAGATGGTGCGCTGGGTCGTGAACAAGGAGAAGCACGCCCAGGCGATCCAGGACACGGTCGCCGCCTACTGGCTGGCGCAGCGCATCAAGGCGCCCAAAGACGGGGGGGACGCTGCGGCGATGGCGACCTACCACGGCCAGCTGGGGCACATGCACCGCCTGACCGTGGCCGCCATGAAGTGCAAGCAGACCACCGACACCGCCCATGTCCAGAACCTGCGCGCAACGGCGCTCGCGTTCAGCGCGACCTACTTCTCGGGCGAGGACCTCGAGCACATCCGCTCCCACCACGGCGAGAAGCACCGCTGAGGCGGGAGCTACTCCGACAGAGGGGTGCCGGGCGCGTCGCCGGCGGCGCGGGCGATGCGCGCGAGCACCTCGGCCGCGACCTCCTCGACGTCCCGGCCGGAGGTGTCCAGGGCATGCTCGCAACGACCGTAGAGGGGCTCGCGCTCCTCGAGCAGACCGCGCAGCTCCTCCATGGCACGCGGGCGGTTAGTCATCGGCCGGCGATCGCCCTGGTCGAGCACGCGCTGGAAGTGCTCCTCGGGCCGCGCCCGCAACCAGACCGTGCGGCAGGTGTGCAGGAGGCGTGCGTAGGTCGCCGCCGACGCGACGATCGAGCCGCCGGTCGCCAGCACCATGCGGTCCCCGCGGGCCAGGACCTGTTCGAGAGCCTCGGCCTCGAGTTCGCGGAAGCGGCGCTCGCCGTGCAGGTCGAAGATCTCCGCCAGGGTCAGGCCGGCGCGCTCCTCGACGCAGGCGTCGAGCTCGACCAGGGGCACCTCCAGGGAGCGGGCCAGGAGACGTCCGACGCTCGACTTGCCCGCACCGCGCAAGCCCACCAGGGCCAGGCGCTCGCCCCGGTAGGTGGACAGGGGCAGGTCCAGGAGCTCGCCCAGGGGCACGCCCAGGCCGGCGGCCAGGGCGGCCAGCTTGACCAGGCTGGGATTGGCCCGGCCAGCCTCCGCCTCCGTCAGGGTGCGGCGCGAGAGCCCGGCACGCAGGGCCAGCTCCGTGACCGACAGACCGGCCCCCTGGCGGGCATCACGCAGGCGCTCGGCAAAAAGAGTCAGCAAGGGGTTGGCATCAGACATCCGAGCTTTATTTTATACTGCTCATGCGATACGGTTATGGGAAGTATATTTCCCATCTTTCGCCAGACATCTCACTCCGGATGGACCGCCGTCCATCCAGCGGGCCCACCACAGCGAGCCAAGCACGGTGAACTCCCAAGCGACCGCCACCCCTCCCGCGCCCCTGCGCTTCCAGACCCGACCCGAGGACTACCGCCACTGGGAGCTCACGGTCGAGGACGACATCGCCACCCTGCGCCTCAGCGTCGCGCCCGACGGCGGCCTGCACCCCGGCTACGAGTTGAAGCTGAACTCCTATGACCTGGGAGTCGACATCGAGCTGGCCGACGCCCTCCTGCGCCTACGCTTCGAGCACCCGCAAGTGCGCTGCGTCGTGGTGACCGGCAACCTCGATCGGGTCTTCTGCGCCGGCGCGAACATCGTGATGCTGCGCACGAGCGCCCACGGCTTCAAGGTCAACTTCTGCAAGTACACCAACGAGACGCGCCTGGCAATCGAGGACGCCAGCCGCCACTCCAACATGCGCTTCCTCGCGGCCCTGAACGGGACGGCCTCGGGGGGCGGATACGAGCTGGCGATCGCCTGCGACGAGATCCTGTTGATAGATGACCGCAACAGCGCCGTCTCCTATCCCGAGGTGCCCCTGCTCGGCGTCCTGCCCGGGACCGGCGGCCTGACGCGCATCACCGACAAGCGCCGCATCCGCCGCGACCTTTGCGACGTGTTCGGGACCCTGGCCGAGGGGGTCAAGGGCAAGCGCGCCGTGCAGTGGGGCCTCGTGGACGAGCTCGCCCCCCTCTCGCGCTGGAACGACGCGGTGGCCGAAAAGGCGCGCGCGATGGCCGACGGGCTCGAAGCGCGAGAGGCGCAAGGGGTGGTCCTCGACGAGGTGCGGGGCGAACCCGACGGCGAGGACTTGCACTACCGATACGTCAGCCTGGTCTCTCACCCGGTCAATCGCGCGCTGGAGCTCACGATCACAGCACCCGACGAGGCGCCCACGACTGCAGAGGAAGCCCACGCACAGGGCGCGGCCTGGTGGGTCCTGCGCGCCTTCCGCGAGCTGGACGACGCCCTGCTGGAACTGCGCATGAACCGGCCCGAGATCGGGCTGGTGCTGGTGCGCGCCATGGGCAGCGCGGCGACGGTACTGGCCACGGACTCTCTGCTGGCAAGCGACGGGCACTGGTTCGTCGAGGAGACGCGCCACCTGGTCAAGCGCGTCCTGAAGCGCATGGACCTGACCGCCAAGAGCTTCTACGCCGTGGCCGACGAGGGGACCTGCTTCGTCGGAACCTTCCTCGAGCTGGCTCTGGCCGGGGACCGCACCTACCTGCTCTGCGACCCCGAGCAGCCCGTCGAGATGGGCGTCAGCGTCGCCAACGCGGGCCTCTACCCAATGGGCAACGAGCTCTCACGGCTCCAGACCCGCTTCCTCGGCACCCCCGAGGCGGTCGATGTCGTGCTCTCGCTCGCCGGCGAGTGCTTCGACGCCGAGAGGGCCGACGAGTTGGGCCTGGCGACCTTCGCCCCTGACGAGATCGACTGGGAAGACGAGCTGCGCATCGCCATCGAGGAGCGCGTCTCCTTCTCGCCCGACGCCATGACGGGCATGGAGGCGAACCTGCGCTTCGCTGGCCCCGAGACCCCCGAGACGAAGATCTTCGGGCGCCTCTCGGCCTGGCAAAACTGGATCTTCCAACGCCCCAACGCCGTCGGCGAGCGGGGCGCGCTCACCTGTTACGGAACCCCCGAGGCGCCGGTCTTCGGCTGGCAGCGAACTTGACGAGAACGCGAACCATGACCTCCATCGACTACTCCCAGAAGATCCCCAACAACGTCGACCTCTCCTCGGACAAGCGCCTGCAGCGCGCTCTCGAGCGCTGGCAGCCCGACTACATCGAGTGGTGGCGCTCGGCCGGTCCCACCGACTTCAACGAGCGGGAGATCTACCTGCGCACGGCGGTCAGCGTCGACCGCGACGGCTGGGCCAACTTCGGCTACGTGCCGATGCCCGACTACCGCTGGGGCATCTTCCTGACCGAGCGCGAGGCCGACCGGCGCGTGGGCTTCGGCGACCACGAGGGCGAGGACGCCTGGCAGGAGGTGCCGGGCGAGTACCGCAACTGGCTGCGCCGGCTGATCGTCACCCAGGCCGACACCGAGCCGGCCTCGGTCGAGCAGCAGCGCCTGCTCGGCCACACGGCACCCTCCCTCTACGACCTGCGCAACCTGTTCCAGGTCAACGTCGAGGAGGGCCGGCATCTGTGGGCGATGGTCTACCTGCTGCAGTCCTACTTCGGACGCGACGGGCGCGAGGAGGCCGACGAGCTGCTCGACCGCCGCTCGGGAAACCCCGACCACCCGCGCATCCTGGGCACCTTCAACGAACCCTGCCCGGACTGGCTCTCGTTCTTCTGCTTCACGATGTTCACCGACCGCGACGGCAAGTTCCAGCTGCTGGCCCTCGCCGAGAGCGGCTTCGATCCCCTGGCGCGCTCGTGTCGCTTCATGCTGACCGAGGAGGCCCACCACATGTTCGTCGGCCAGACTGGCGTGGCGCGCGTGATCCAGCGCACCTGCGAGCTGATGAACGAGAACCCCGGCAAGGACGTGTGCGAGCTGGGCGGGATCCCGCTCGATCTCATCCAGCGCTACGTCAACTTCTGGGCGTCATCGAGCGTCGACCTGTTCGGTGCCGAGGTCTCCAGCAACGCCTCCAACTTCTTCCGCTCCGGACTGAAGGGACGCGCCTGGGAGGATCGCTACGACGACCACCAGGCCCTCGAGGGCGCCTACGAGTTCGAGCGCTTCCAAGACGGCGCCTTCTCGACCGAGGAGGTCCCCCTGCGCAACGCCATGAACGAGGTGCTGCGCGACGAGTACATCAAGGACAACGAGAAGGGCGTGGTGTACTGGAACCGCGTCTGCGAGAAGGCCGGGGTCGAGTTCCGCTTCCAGCTCCCCCACCGGCGCTTCAACCGCAACATCGGGGAATACGGCGAGGGCCGCTTCGATCCCGAGGGCAACCCGCTCGAAGAGGGCCTGTGGGAGGTCGAGGTCGATCGCTGGCTGCCGACCCAGGCCGACCGTGATCTCGTCTTGTCCCTGATGAAACCGGTCACCGAACCGGGACGCATGGCGGGCTGGATCGCCCCCCCCGCCAAGGGCATCAACGGCCAGTCGGCCGATTTCGAGTACGTCCTGGCCTAGGAAGACGGAAGAAAAAGAGTTGAGCCTCATCCCACGCTTGCCCGCGAGCCGACTCAGAACGGGTATGGCCATGGGCCCGGCGACAGGCGTCGATCCGGGAAAGGATGAGGAGCAGGAAAAAAGGAGAAGCCGCCGCGCGCGGGCAGAGCTGTCGGGCACGGGCCGCAGCCTGGGCCCTCGCCGCCTGCATGGCGGCCTGCTCGAGCGAGCCGGGGCTGCCGCCCGTGCCCGATCCGGCTCCAGGGCCTGGGCCGGGTCCGGAGCCTGAACCGGAGCCTGAGCCGGAGCCCGGCCCGGGAGAGGGCGAGGAGGGAGAGCCCGAGTTCCCGCTCTACGAAGAGGGGCAGGTCGTCGCGCGCCTCGAGCTGGGCGCCCCCGCCCTCGAGGAGTTCGTACTGCGCGGGACCTTCCCCGTGCCGCGCGGCGTCTTCCCGCTCGAGGAAGGCTGGTCGCCCTTCGCCCTGCGCGACGCCGCAGGCGTCGAGACTCAGGCACAGACCGAGATCGTCTCGCGCTACGCCCTCGCCGCCGACGGCGCCGACGTGGTCGAGGTGCTCGGACGCGTGGCGCGGCCGGCGGGCGGTGCTGCCGGCGATCGCATCACCTTCGACGTACTCTGGTCACCCCACGCCCCCGCCGAGCTCTCGATCCCCGAAGCGGTCTCGCAGCTGATGGACATGCCCGACGCGCTCCAGCTCCGCACACACGACGTCTTCGGCCATCTCTACAGCGCCGACCTGCTGGCGGATGCGCGCGCGCAGAACGCAGAGCTGGTGGTGTACCGCGACGGCGCGACCGCGCGCCAGGTCCGAACCCACGAGAGCCTCCTCTCACAGGCCCCGACCGGAGCGCCCCACGGCGCTCTGCCGCACCATCTCGGAGTCCACGCCTACGTCACGACCTGGGCCGATGAGGCCTTCCTCTCCGTCGATCTGCGCCTGCACAACGGGCACGACGGCCTCGATCCCGACGATCCGGCCGACGACCCGATGGGCAAGCTGTACTTCGACTCTCTGGAACTGTCCGTGCCCGAGGGCTGGGTCGTACTGCAGGCCTTCGACAACCCGCTCCTAGGAGACGCGATCGATGAGGGGGGCCGCAGCGTCACGCCGCTCGTGTCGGCCGGCATCGACGGGAGCCTGCACCTCGTCCCGCCGCGCTCCCAGTTCCACCGCCGGCTGGTGATCGCACAGGCCGGGACGGAGGAGCGCGCACGCGCCAGCCTGCTGGAGGAGAACCTGGGTTTCTGCCGCCTCGGGAACGAGGGCGGGCTGGAGCTGTTCTCCTGGTGGAACCCGGCCACCGCCCGCTACTTCCCGCAGAAGGAGCTCCTGCCGCGCCTCGACCACCAGAGCGAGCAGTACTGGCGCGACGAGCTGACCGAGACCCTGGCCGGTTACGAGGCCTCGGTGGCCGCGGGCACGCCAGACCCTTACCCGATCCTGCTCGGCAACCTCGGCTGGGCCCATCCCTGGGGACCGAGCGTCGGCTACGCCCACGGCGGCGGCGAGATCTTCCTCTACCAGGGTATGCGCCCGGCCTGGGCCGCCTCGCGCACGGGGTACCGACTCAACCAGCTGGTCCACCGCATGATGACCGACCGCCACCCGACAGCCCTCTACGACGGCGACGGGGACGGGCTCAGCGAGGAAGACTGGATCTACGAGGGCCCGAACGGCCCGGTCATGCCCCTATGGATGTTCATGATCCCCTGGCTGTCCCTCGGTGACCCGTTCGGTTTTCTCGACGCGCCCACCTTCCAGGTCGACGCGGTCGCGGCCGGGGGCCTGCAGCCCGCCTACGAGGAGACCCTGCTCGACTACCAGCACATCGACAACCAACACCTCGTGCGCTACACGCGCTCGCCGAAGGTGCTGGCCTGGCTCGGGAACGACGCCATCGCGCGCGACGACCTGCGCATGCAGGCGGAGTGCGCGCGCTCGTCCTACAGCCAGCTGCCCCAGAACGATGGGGGCAACTACATCGTCACGGGCATGCGGCGCGACATCTCGGACGTGGCCGGGCGACCCGCCGACGGCTTCCGCATCGACCGCGGCGAGGGCTGGTACATGGACACGGTCGCCACCTACTACTCCCTGGCCGACGAGGACTGGAGGACGCGCGTGATGCCCTGGTGCGAGCGGATCGTCGGCCTGCTCGAAGACGGCCAGCTCGAGTGCAACGGGGTCTTCGGGTCACTCCCCAACAACGTGTACTTCGACGGCGACTATCGCGTGCGCCAGTCGATCAGCGAGGCGATCCTCCAGAACGGGCTGTGGGGCCTGCGGGCCTCCGCCTTCGGCCAGCGACGACCCGACCTGGTGGAGCGCCTGGACGCAGTCCTGATCCCCAACCTGCGGCTCATGATCTCCTATCCGGTCTGGGATCCGGTGGAGAACGCGCCCGGCTCCTACGTCGCGATGGGGCCCTACGACGAGGATCTGCCTTCGTTCTGCGGTTCGGAACCGCCTGACCCGATCCACGGCACCGACAGCTACCAGACCTGGGCGTCCTTCGCCTACGGATTCCGTCTGACCGGTGACTGGCTGTTCCTGGATCGCGCGGCCGCGATGCTGGGTGAACCGCTCTCGACCGCAGGCCTCGGCACCGAGTCCTACGGACACATCGAGAACCGCGCGCCCCTGATGAGCCTGATCCAGGAGCTGTGGGAGTAGGCCTACTCCTCAGCCGAACTGGATGCCCTGGGCCAGCGGCAGCTCATCGGAGTAGTTGATCGTGTTGGTCTGGCGCCGCATGTAGGCCTTCCAGGCGTCCGAGCCCGACTCGCGGCCGCCGCCGGTCTCCTTCTCGCCGCCGAAGGCGCCGCCGATCTCGGCTCCCGAGGTGCCGATGTTGACGTTTGCGATGCCGCAGTCCGAGCCGAGCGCCGATAGGAACTGCTCGGAGTGGCGCATGTTCATGGTGAACATCGACGAGGACAGGCCCTGGGGCACGTCGTTGTGCTTGGCGATCGCGTCGTCAACGTCGTCGAAGGAGATCACGTACAGCAAGGGCGCGAAGGTCTCCTCCTGCACCGTCGCATAGTGGTTCTCCACGCGCATGACGGCCGGCACGACGAAGTTCCCGCCCGCCAGGTCGCCCTCGACCTGCGCGCGGCCTCCGCCACACAGGAGCGTGCCGCCCTCCTCGCGCGCACGCGCCACGGCGCTCTCCATGTCGTCGATGGCGCCGGGCTCGATCAGCGGCCCGCAGAGTGTCTCGGCGTCCATCGGATCGCCCACGCGGATCCCCTCGTAGGCCCGCACCAGGCGCGCCTCGACCTCGTCAGCGATCGATGCCTGCACGAGCACGCGGCGGGTCGAGGTGCAGCGCTGGCCCGCCGTTCCGACCGCACCGAACAGGATCGCGGGCAGGGCCAGGTCCAGGTCCGCGTCCTCCATCACGACCACGGCGTTGTTGCCGCCGAGCTCGAGGATCGTGCGCCCGAAGCGGCCGGAGACCGTGCTCGCGACCCCGCGCCCGACGGCCGTCGAGCCCGTGAAGGAGATCAGGGGCAGGCGGGCGTCCTCGAGCATCTCCTGGCCCACCACGCGCCCGGAGCCGATCACGAGGGTCGCGAGGGCGCCGAAGCCCTCTTCCTCCAGCACGCCGCGCACGACGTTGGTGAGGCCCACGGCGCACAGCGGGGTCGAGCTGGCCGGTTTCCATACGCAGGCGTCGCCGCAGATCCAGGCCAGCATCGCGTTCCAGCCCCAGACTGCCATGGGGAAGTTGAAGGCGGTGATGACGCCGACCGCACCCAGGGGATGCCACTGCTCGCGCATGGCGTGGCCGGGGCGTTCGGAGTGCATCGAGAGGCCGTAGAGCATGCGCGACTGGCCAACGGCAAAGTCGGTGATGTCGATCACCTCCTGCACCTCGCCCCAACCCTCCTGGACGATCTTGCCCATCTCAAGGGTGATCAGGCGTCCGAGGGCGTCCTTGTGCTCGCGGATAGCCTCGCCGACACGGCGCACGATCTCGCCACGCTGCGGGGCCGGTACCTCGCGCCAGCGTCCGAAGGCCTCAGTCGCCGCGTTGACGCAGCGCTCGTAGTCCTGGGCGGTCGCCTGGCGCACCTGCGCGATGCGCTGCCCTGTGGCCGGGTTGAGCGAGTCAGAGAGCTCCCCTCCGGTCTCCAACCATTCGCCGCAATAGGCTCCGGAGTTGACCGCTTCGATACCGAGTTCCTCAAGAAAGTCCATCGTTGAAATGCTCCAGTGCCGACGCGCTCGCGCGCTCGTTCATCGCTGCCCGGGGATCGGGCAGAAGAGCATAGCGGACGGGCAGACGAACGCTATCCTCTCCAGCCTGATGGGCGAGAAGATCATTTTCCAGGTCCAGGACCTGCACAAGTCCTACGGGTTGGTGGAGGTGCTGAAGGGCATCACCCTGGGCTTCTACTACGGCGCGAAGATCGGATTGATCGGCAAGAACGGCTCCGGAAAGTCGACCCTGCTGCGCATCATCGCCGGAGAGGACACGCAGTTTGAGGGCATCGCCAAGCCCAACGGCGGGGTCTCCATCGGCTACCTCTCCCAGGAGCCGCCCCTCAACGAGGAGCTCGACGTCTGGGGCAACCTGCGCGAGGCCGTACAGCCGCTGCTCGCCATCGAGGAGCGCTACAACGAGGTCTGCGCCGACCTCGAGGGCAAGGAGGACGAGTTCGAGGAGCTGCAGCTCCAGATGGAACACCACGGGATCTGGGAGATCGAGGGGCGCCTGGACCAGGCCGCGACCGCCCTTTCCCTGCCGCCTCCGGAGTCCGGGGTGACGAAACTCTCGGGCGGTGAGCGGCGGCGCGTCGCCCTCTGCAAGCTACTGCTCGGCCAGCCCGACATCCTGCTGCTCGACGAGCCCACCAACCACCTCGATGCCGACTCGGTCGAGTGGCTGGAGCACTACCTGGCCGAGTACCCCGGCACGGTCATGCTGATCACCCACGACCGCTACTTCCTCGACAACGTCGTGGGTTGGATGCTCGAGATCGAGCGCGGCAAGGGCATCCCCTACGAGGGCAACTACAGCACCTACCTCGAGCAGAAGCAGCGCCAGCTGAACGTCCAGCGCCAATCCGAATCACGCCTCGAGAAGCAATACCAACGCGAGCTCGACTGGGTGCGCAAGACCCCCGCGGCGCGCGCCAAGCGTGCCAAGGCGCGTCTGGCACGCTTCAAGGAACTGCAGGAGATGCGTCCCGGCGCCCAGCTAGAGTCCACCGACTTCCGCATCCCTCCCGGGCCGCGCCTGGGAGACAGCGTGCTCGAGGTGCGCGGCCTCTGCAAGGCCTATGGGGACCGACCGTTGATCAAGGACCTCGATTTCGAGGTCATCCCGGGCGCCATCCTGGGCGTCATCGGCGCCAACGGCATGGGCAAGACGACCCTGATGCGCATGATCATGGGCGACGAGGAACCCGACGCCGGCACGATCACGATCGGCTCCACGGTCGAGCTGGTCTACCTCGACCAGTCGCGGACGGTCCTCGATGACCAGCTCTCTGTCTACGACAACATCACCGGCGGCAACGAACAGCTACCGTTCGACGGCAAGACGATCGACGGCCGCGCCTTCGTCGCGCGCTTCAACTTCAAGGGCGAGGAGCAACAGAAGCTCCTCGGAGAGTGCTCGGGCGGGATGCGCAACCGCGTGCTGCTGGCCAAGATGCTGCGCGAACCGGCGAACCTGGTCATCCTCGACGAGCCCACCAACGACCTCGATCTCGACACCCTGCGCGTGCTGGAGGACGCGATCAGCGAGTATCGCGGCTCGATGATCATCGTCTCCCACGACCGCTACTTCCTGAACCGCGTGGCGACCCACATCCTGGCCTTCGACGGGGACACGGTCGTGCACTTCCATCCCGGCGACTACGAGACCTATCACGAATGGCGCGAGAAGCTGCGCCGAGACAGCGGCGAGAAGGCCGAGTCCAGGGCAGGCAAGTACCGGCGCCTGCGGTGACGCCCGACCGGCGCACCGCCAAGGGCACCCTCCCGCACGAGTCGGACCTCGCGCGGGCGCGCGAGGCCCTCTCGGCCTACCAGCCGCGAGATGTACAGCAGGTAGAGGTCCGCGAGCGCATGCTGGCCTTCATCGCCGCTCACCCCGACGACGCCCACCTGCGCACCTGCCTCAAAGGACACCTGACGGCGGGGGTGCTGCTGCTCGACCACGCGGGTGAGCGGGCACTGCTCACGCTGCACCGCAAGCTGGGCCGCTGGCTGCAGCTGGGCGGACACTGCGATGGGGACGCCAACCTCGCAGGCGTAGCCCTGCGGGAGGCGACCGAGGAGAGCGGCATCGAGGGGATCGCGATCGAACTGGAGCCCTTCGACCTCGACATCCACACGATCCCCGCCCGCAAAGGTGAGCCGGAGCACGAGCACCTCGACGTTCGCTTCGTCGCTCGCGCACCTCGCGGCGCCCGCCCGATGGTCAGCGACGAGTCCTTGGCCCTGCGCTGGGTCGCCCCCCACGAGCTCGACGACCTTGACGTAGACGCCTCCGTCCACCGACTGTTCGACCTGATCCTGGGAGGAGCCCGGCCGGCCCCATCATGAGCGGGGCAGACGCGCCCCGCAGGCCGACGACTAGAAGTCCGGCTTCGTCGCCGGATCGCGGTTCTCGCCCAGTCCGCGATTGCCCTTGGGCGCGTAGCAGAACCACATGATCTGCAGGAAGGACCGCACGCGGTTGCGCTGACCACCACCAGCCCAGCGGTCCTCGTATTCGCCGAGCATCTTGTTGTTGTAGAGGGCGATCAGGTCCTGGCCGGAGTCGACGGCGCGCTTGATCTGCTCGTTTGCGTCCCAGAGCATGTCGTAGTACTCGCGCAGGTCGGCGCGGCTTGCGACCTTGCCGTGGCCGGGGACGACCCTCACGTCGGCGGGGACCTTGCGCAACACCGCCTCGAGGGCCTCCAGCATCCTGGCCGGCCGCGCCCCCGTGCGCAGCTCGATATAGGGGAAGTTGTCCTGGCGGTAGATGTCGCCCATGACGACCACGTTCTGACCCGGGAAGTAGACGACCGCGTCGCCGTCGGTGTGGGCGCCGGGGTGGTGTTCGATCAGAACCTGCTCACCGTTGAAGGTCATCTCCAGCCGGTCCTGGAAGGTGACGGTCGGCAAGCCCTCGGGGTCCATCGGCGGGTCGTGGAACAGAATCTTGTCATCCTCGCCCTCGGCCCCGCCCAGCAAGCGCATGCGGACGTTCTCGTGAGCGATGATCGTCGCGCCAGCGATGCCCCAGTAGGCGTTGGAGGAGGTGTGGTCCTTGTGCCAGTGGGTGTTGATCAGGTAGCGGACCGGCGCGTCGGTAATCTCCGCCAGAGCCAGCTCTACCTCGGGAGCTAAATTGAGGAAGCCTCCGTCCACCTTGAGCACGCCCTCGGGGCCCGTGAAGACGACCATGTTCGCGCCGTGGCGGTGGAGCATGTACAGCGACTCCGACAGGCGCTGGACGGTCATCGTGCCCTCGGGGACGCCGACCTGCTGGCAGGGCTCGGGATGCCCTGACAGGGACGAGAAGGCGAGGGCCAAGGGGGCGAGGATCAGGTGCAACATGCGACGGCTCGAGCGCTTCAAGAATCCCACAGGATCGGGGCTCGTGCAACCTTCCCAGGGCACCCGAGAGCCCGGACGCGCGAGTTTGCTCTCCCGAGCCCGCATTGCGGACCCACGCGCCTTGCGGGTACCTTCCCACGCCCGCGCCCACCTCGTGAAGCTCCTCCGGTTCACCCTCGCCGTCGCCGCCCTCGTGATCGGCCTGCCCCTGCTGGTGGCGGCCTTCATGAACTCCACCTGGGAAGTGGAGGTGAAGCGCACGATCGGCGCACCCCCCGCGGCGGTTCACCCCTGGCTGGACCGGATGGAGCGCTGGGAGTCCTGGGCCGTCGAAGATCCCGCGACCCGCACCGTCCGCGATGGTCCGCCGGCCGGCCCCGGCGCCGTGCGCCGCTGGGAGGGCTCGCGCATCGGTCGCGGTCGGATCGAACTGACCGCCAGCAACCCCGCCCGCGGCGTCTGGTTCGATGTGCACCTTGGCGACGAGCCGCGAGTTATCCGCGCGGCGATCATGCTCGCCCCCGGCGCCGAGGGAGCGAGTGAGGTGACCTTCGTGTGCCGCGGGGACGTCGGCCCCAACCCGCTCAAGAAGCTCGTGCTGCCATCGGCCCTGGGTGAGATCGAGCGCGGCCTCGCCCGCGCCTTGCAGCGCCTCGCGCAACGCGTCGAAGGCTCAGACTGAGGACGCAGCGCGCAGCGCGTGCCGACTCAGGCCTCGTGCACGAGGTATTCCCACTGGCGAATGAAACCCCAGCGCTCGCCCATGGAGATCAAGGCGTCGTCGTTGTGCGGTGCACGCGCTGCCAGGACCTGCAGGCCGCGCTCGGCGAGGATCGCGCGCACCTCCTCCTGCAGGTTGCGCGCCAGGCCCCGGTGCCGGACCGAGGGATCGACGAAGAGCAGGCGCACGAAGGGCTGGCGCTCACCGGTCAGCGGATCCTCGAAGGGTCCCACCAGGCAAAGGCCCAGGTCCGCAGCTCCCGGCTCGGACTCGGCCACCACCAGCACATGCTCGGGGGCGTCGAAGTGGAGCGCGAGGATCTGGGCGCCCATCCCCTCGGGTAGGTCTCCCTCGCGGTAGTCGGCCAGGGCCGCCGCCGCGTACTCCTCGATACGACCGGCGAGGGTCAGGGCTCCATCGAGATCCGCGATCTGCCTGAGCTGCACTTCCACGGCGAAGATGCTAGCCGACGTCCCCCCCCGCGCGAGCGGGTTCGTCGAAGAACAGTCGGCCGATCACTTGCCGCGGCCTACGCGCGAAGGCCTGCAGGTCCTCCAGAACGGCGTAGGCACACGGCACGATCACGAGCACTAGCGCCGTGGCGGCGGCCAGACCGAAGAAGAGGCTGATGGCCATGGGCTGCAGGAAGCGCGCCTGCCCGGTGACGAAGAAGGTCAGGGGCGTGAGGCCCAGCATGGTGGTGACCGAGGTCAACAGGATGGGGCGAAAGCGTGTGCGCCCCGCTTCGAGCAGGGCCTCGATCAGATCCGCCCCGGCGCGCCGCGCCTCGTTCACGAACTCGACCAGGATCAGCGAGTCGTTGACCACGACACCGGTCAAGGCCAAGAGCCCGATCATCGAGAGCATGCTGAGGGGCCGGCCCATGAGCGCGTGTCCGACGACCACGCCCACGCCGCCGAAGGGGATGATGAACATGATCACGAAGGGCTGGAGCACCGAGCGGAACAGGGCGCCCAGGATCACGAAGATCAGGGCCAGGGCGACGAAGGCGGCGCGCGTCAGGTCCTCCATCGACCCCTCCGTCTCCTTCTGGTCTCCCTTGACGAGCAGTTCGTAGCCCGGGTGGCGCTCGGCAATGCGCTCGAAGTCGCCCACGATGCGGCTCGTGATGTCGCTCACGGAACTGCGGCTCGTCTCCACGTCCGCGACGACGTTCATCGCCCGCTCGCGGTCGTTGCGCGTGATGCGCGAGAGACCGTGGACAGGCCGCACCTCGGCCACCGACGCCAGGGGAACCCGGCCTCCGCCCGGAAGCGAGACGCGCACACTGTCGAGGGCCATGGGATCCGCCCGCAGCTCCTCGGGAGCCTTCACGATCAGCTCGACGTCGTCCCGCCCGCGCCGGACTCGACCGTGGCGCGCGCCCTCGAAGGAGGCCCGCAGCTGTGAGGCGAGCTGGGCCTCGTCCAGGCCCAGGGCCCGCGCGCGATCGGTGACCTGCACGACCAGCTCGAGCTTGCCCGTGTCCACGTTTTCGGTCACCTCGTGCACTCCGGCGTAGGTGCCCAGGAGCTCGGCCAGCTCACCCGAAACCATTCGCAGCTCGCCGAGGTCCGGACCGCGCACCCACAGGTCGAGGGCCTTGCCCGATCCGATCGCCTGGGGCAGATCGACCTCGGTGCTCTCCACCGGGTGGGAGACGTCGCGCACCAGCTCACGGACCAGGCGCACGATCTCGCGCGTGGTGAGCGTGCGCCCCTCGCCCTCGCTCAGCTCGACCCACAGTTGCGCCAGATTCTGCCCCAGCTCCCAGCTGTTGGCGTCGCGGGCCAGGACACCCGCGATGACGTTGACGCTCTCCACCTCGCCCGCCGGCAGGCCCTCGCGCAGCAGGCGCTCGATGGAGACCGCCACTCGCTCGCTCTCGACCAGGGAAGTCTCGGGCGCCATGCGCAGGTTCACATGGAAGATCTTGGACTCGAAATCCTCGTAGAGCACAAAAGGCAGCCAGGAGATGGCGAAGCTGCCCACCAGGGACGCCACGCCGCAGGCGGCGGCGAGGGTCACGTAGCGCCAGCGCAGAGCGCGCTCGAGCACGGACACGTAGGCGCGCCGCAGGGGCTCGTACCAGCGCTCCTTCCGCTCCTCACCGCTCGCGGAACCATCCTTCCCTGCGCCGCGCGCCGCACCCCAGTGCGCCAGGTGTGACGGCAGGAGCGTCAGAGCCTCCACCAGGGAGATCACCAGGCAAAAGCTCACCACCAGCGGCACGGGGCGCATCAGCTCCCCACTCGTCCCGCCCATCATCAAGACCGGCAGGAACGCGACGATGCTGGTCAGGATCGTCGCCAGCACGGGTTTGCCCACCTGGCCCACGCCTTCAACGGCCGCCTGCTCGGGGTCCATCCCCTCCTCCATCAGCCGGAATATGTTCTCCCCGACGACGATCGCGTCGTCGACGATCATGCCCAGCACGACGATCAGGGCCATCATGGTGACCATGTTCATGGTCACTCCCACGGTCCCCGCCAGCAGGATGCCGCCCAGGAACGAGACGGGGATACCCAGGGCGGTCCAGAAGGCCACGCGCGCGCTGAGGAACGAGAGCAGCGAGAGAGAGACCAGCAGCAGCCCGACCAGCCCGGAATCGCGCATCACGCGCAGGCGGTTCTCGACGTAGACGGAGAGGTCCGAGTTGACGCCCAGGTAGACGCCCTCGGGCAGCTGGCCGGCATACTCGTCGACGTGATCGCGGATGACCGCGGCGATGTCGATCAGGTCGCCATCGACCTTCTTGCGCACGTGGAGCTGGGCCGCGGGCTGGCCATTGAATCGCGCGCGGGTGACCGAGCGCTCGAAAGCGTCGCGCACGCGCGCCACGCTCGAGAGGGGCAGCCAGGTGCCGTCCGGGCCGGCGATCACCGGCATGCTCTCGAGGTCCGCCGCGCGCACGACCTCGGAGTCGACGCGCATCAGGAACTCGCCATGATCCGTGGAGAGACTCCCGAGGGGTAGGTCGCGGCTGCGGCCCTCGACCGCCCGCCCGAGTGCCGCCAGGGTCAGCCCGTAGCGCTCGAGGGCCAGGGGATCGACCTCGATCCACAGGCGCGGGTGGCGCACACCCGTGATCCGGACGCTGCTCACGCCCTCGATGTCCTCCAGCAGACGCTGATGTTCCTCGGCCAGGTGACGCAGGTCGTCCTCGTCCGCCCAGCCGTACACGTAGACGGCGATCACCGGGAGTTCGGTGCGCAGCTCGCGCGCGGCCGGCTCCTCGGCGTCCGCCGGCAGCTCGAGATCTCCCGACTGCACGCGCGCGCGCACGTCGTCGAGGAAGCGCGCGATGTCCGTCGAGCGCGAGGTGCTGAGGGTGATGGTGCTGAAACCCTCCTGGGAGGTGCTGAGCATCTCCTCCATGTCATCCAGGCCCGCCAGCTGGTCCTCGATCGGCAGGGTCACGAGACGCTCGACGTCCTCCGCGGAGGCGCCAGGGTAGACGGTCATCACGCTCACGCTCTGGCGCGAGAGGATCGGGATCACCTCGCGCGGCATGGCCGTGTAGGCCAGGACCCCCAGGGAGCACAGGCCGAGGGCGCCCAGGTTGACCGCCACCGGATTGCGAACCGCGGCCCACACGATGGCGCGAATCACCGCTCGCTCGCCTCCCGCAACACGCACGGCTCCCCGCCCAGAAGCCTGCCCAGGGGTGCGGTGACGAGCAGCTCGTCGCTCGCCAGGCCCGCGCTCACCACGAAGCCCCCCGCGACCCGCGCGCCGAGGGTGATGGCGCGCGCTTCGACCAGCGTTCCCGTCGCTCGCTCGACGACCACGAAGGCCGTCGGCGTGCCGCCCAGCCAGACGAATTCAGAGCGAGCGACGACCAGGGCGTCGGGCACGGAGCGGATCCGGATGCGCGCCTCGGCGAACTGCCCGGGACGCAGGGCCGGGGCCGGCGCGCCATCGGAGCCGACGAGCGTGCCCGGCAGGTGGACCTCGACCGCGACCGCCCGCGTGCGCGGGTCAGCCTCGATGCCCACGGCCGCCACGCGCGCGTCGAAGGACTCGCCTGGCAGGGAGGGCAGACTCACGCGCGCGGGCAAGCCCGCCCGCAGACCCGCCAGGTCGTCCTCGTTGATACGCAAGGTCAGGACCAGGGTCGAGAGGTCGCTCAGGCGCAAGGCGGTCGCTCCCGCCGCGAGAAAGGTGCCCACCGCCGGCGCCGGGTCCACCAGCAGGCCGTCGAAGGGCGCGCGCAGCTCGGCCCGCTCGCGGCGCTCGCGCGCCAGGCCCTCGCCGGCGCTCGCGGCGCGCACGCCCTCGCTCGCCTGCACGCGCTGAGCGCGAGCCAGGGCCAGGGCACCGATGCTCTCCTCGAGCCCCGCGGAGGCGCCTACGCGCTTCTCGCGCGCCCGGTCCAGGGCGCTGCTCGAGGCATCTCCTGCCTCCACCAGCCGCTCCAGGCGCTGCTCCTCGCGGGTGGCCAGTTCCAGAGCCTCGCGCGCGGAGGGCAGCAGGGCCTCGGCTTGCCCGCGCACGGCATCAGCCGCTTCCACGCCGGCCCGGGCCTGGTCCAGCTCGGCCGCGGTCAGGGCCAGCTGCTGATCGAGCAAGGAGGGGTCCAGGCGCAGCAGAACCTCCCCGGCCGCGACGGGCGTCCCCCGCCGCCAGGGGCTACGCACCCAGGACAGGCGGCCGGAGACCTCGGCCGCGACACGCGCCTGGCGCACGGGCTCGAGGGTGCCGAAGGCGCGCACAGCGACCTCGGCCAGGGCAGGTTCGAGGCGCCGCACGGCGACCGGCACGGGGCCCGGTCCCGTCGCCGGGAGGCGCTCGGGGACGGGCCGCGCCCACTCCAGAAGCCACAGGGCACCGGCAATGCCCGCCGCGATGGCGAGTACCGCGAGCAGGCTCTGGAGGGCTCGAGACATCGTGAGAGAGGGCCCGCGCGTGCAGGGGGCGTGCGCGAGACTGTAGCATGCACGACCGACGAGTCCTCGACCCCGCGCATCAGCGGCGGTCGTCGCGGCCTTGTTTCCACGCGCGCGCTGTTCACTCGGCTCCGCGGGGGGTAGATTCCCGCCCACGGGCACGCCCGCCTCTCCCCACCCAGTCCCGATTCCCTGCCCGATTCTCGGAAGTTCGTCTCTTGGAAGTCACCGTAGACAGAACCGGCCCCTGCGAGGCCACGGTCTCCCTCACCGTCCCCAGCGAGGAATTCGAGCGTCAGGCCGTGCAGGCCGTGAAGCACCACGGACGCAACCTGCGCATGAAGGGCTTCCGCCCCGGCAAGGTCCCCCTGGCGATCCTTCAGAAGCAGTTCGGCGAGGGCGCCCGCAGGGAGACCGCCGAGCATTTCCTCGGAATGGCCCTGCGCGAGGCGATGACCGAGCACTCGCTCTCCCCGGTCGGCCAGCCGCGGATCGATCCCGAGTCCCTGGCCGTCGTTGAAGGCGAGGACTTCTCCCACCGGTTCGACGTCAGCCTGCGGCCCGAGATCGAACTCGGCTCCTACAAGGGACTGGCGATCGAGAGCGAGCTCGAGCCGGTCATGGGGCAGGAGATCACGAGTGCCATCGACTCCATGCGCCAGTCGCAATCGAGCCCCGAGCCGCTCGAGGAGGGGGGCCTGGCTGAGGATGGAATGGCGGTCTGCAAGCTGATCTGGAAGGTCGGCGACGAGGCGATCTTCGAGCGCGAGGGCATGCGCCTGTCCATCACAGACCAGATCCCAGGCGTCGCGGAAGAGGTCTGGAGCGAGCACCTGACAGGCGCCACGGCGGGCGCCGAGATCGAGGTGCCGATGACCGTCCCCGAGGACTTCGAGCGCGAGGACGTGCGCGGCCGTGAGGGCGTCTGCCGGGTCGAGGTGGAGGCGGTCTACCGGATGGTGCCACCCAGCGACGAGGAGCTCTGGAAGATGGCCGGGGTCGAGGACGGCGAGGCGTTCAATGCCCGCATGCGCGAGGACATCGAGCGCTTCAAGCAAGAGCGCGAGACGACGCGCGTCGAGGGGCGACTTCTGGAGATGGTCCTGGAGGCCCACGACTTCGACCTGCCCGAGGCGATGATCGAGACCCAGCTCCAGGGGCGTCTGGACACCCTGCGCAAGCAGCTCTCCGAACAGGGACAATCCGAGGAGGAGGCCGCCCAGCAGGCCGAGTCCGAGGCCCCGAATCTGCGAACCACGGTCGAGAAGGGCATGAAGGCCTTTTTCTTGGTCAGCAAGATTGCCGAAGAAGAAGGGGTGAAGATCTCCGATGCAGACCTGGCCGAGGAACTGACTCACATCGCCCAGCGCAACCGGGTCAGCGTCGAGGAGGTCCAAAAGTACTACCGCGAGAACGGGCTGCTGGATCAGGTCGCCGTCGAACTCGTGGAACGCAAGGTGCGCGGGCTCCTGCGTGAAGGCGCGAACATCACCCAGCCTGGTTGACCGCAACCAGGCCCAGTCACCGTCAACCAAGCCGACCAGCCACTCCAATGAACGAAGTGAACAACTACGTCCCCTATGTGATCGAGAAGACCGGTCGCGGTGAGCGGACCTACGACATCTACTCCCGCCTGCTCGAGGACCGGATCATCTTCCTCGGGACCGAGATCAACGACGCAGTCGCCAACTCGGTCATGGCCCAGCTCCTCTTCCTGGACAAGACGGGCCACTCCCAGGACATCAAGATCTACATCAACTCGCCGGGCGGATCGGTGACCGCGGGCCTGGCGATCTACGACACGATGCAGCTCGTCGAACCGGAGATCGCGACCTACTGCCTGGGCCAGGCGGCCTCCATGGGCGCGGTCCTCCTGGCGGGCGGAGCGAAGGGCAAGCGCTACGCCCTGCCCCACTCACGGGTCATGATCCACCAGCCCTGGGGCGGTGCCCAGGGCACGGCCATGGACATGGAGATCCAGATAACCGAGACCCTCAAGCTCAAGAAGAAGCTCGAGGAGATCCTCTCGGAGCACTCTGGCAAGACCGCCAAGGAGGTCGCCAAGGCCACCGAGCGGGACAACTTCCTCTCCCCCGAAGAAGCCCAAAGTTTCGGGCTGATCGATCATATCGTCGCGCGCGCAGGCGATCCCGAGTAGAGTCGAAAGAACGGGATGCGCGCGCATTCCGATGAAGACCAGATGAGTTCCACCGGCCGCGGACGCCACGTCGAGCGCTGTACCTTCTGTGAGAAGCGGCGCCACCACGTCAGCTCGCTGATCGCGGGCCCGCCCGGGGTCTACATCTGCAACGAGTGCATCGAGATCTGCAACTCGATCCTCCAGGAGGAGCAGCGCCGCAGCCCCGGCGCGCGCTCGGAGGGCGAGGTGACCGCCGGGACCGGCATCCTCACAGAACAGGGCGAGCACCTGCCCACGCCGATCGAGATCGCGCGCCGCCTCGACGAGTACGTCGTCGGCCAGCAGCGAGCCAAGAAGGTGCTCTCTGTCGCGGTCTACAACCACTACAACCGCCTGCGCCACCAGGCGACCGCGACGGACACCGAGGTCGAGATCGAGAAGTCCAACGTGCTGCTCGTCGGCCCCACCGGCTCGGGCAAAACTCTGCTCGCGCGCACGATGGCGCGCATGCTGGACGTGCCCTTCGCCATGGCTGACGCGACGACCCTGACGGAGGCCGGCTACGTGGGCGAGGATGTCGAGAACATCCTGCTCAAGCTGCTCCAGTCGGCGGACTTCGAGGTCGAGCGCGCGCAGCAGGGCATCATCTACATCGACGAGATCGACAAGATCGGCCGCACCACGGCCAACGTATCGATCACGCGCGACGTCTCCGGCGAGGGCGTGCAACAGGCGCTCCTGAAGATCCTTGAGGGCACGGTCGCCAACGTCCCGCCCCAGGGAGGACGCAAGCATCCCGAGCAGGCGTACATCCAGATCGACACGCGCAACATCCTCTTCCTCTGCGGCGGCACCTTCAGCGGCGTCGAGGAGATCATCGCCAAGCGCGTCGGACGCGACGCGATCGGCTTTGACCGTCAGACGGCGGCCATAGAGAAGGCGCGCGCCGTGCGCGGCACGGCGGAAGCGAAGGAGAGCGCAGCGCCCGGCCTGCCCCCCCTGAGCGAGCCCGGCGCCCGGGACGAGTACGTGCGCTACATGATCCCCAAGGACCTGATCGAGTTCGGCCTGATCCCCGAGTTCGTCGGACGCCTGCCTGTCGTCGCCAGCCTGGAAACTCTGGACGCCGACGACCTGGTGCGCGTGCTCCAGGAACCCAAGAACGCCCTCGTACGCCAGTTCCAGACGATCTTCGAACTCCAGGGCAAGACGCTCGAGTTCACCCCCGAAGCCCTACGGACCATCGCCCGCACCGCCATCGAGCGCGAAACCGGGGTGCGGGCCCTGCGCTCGATCCTCGAGGAGATGCTGCTCGACCTGCTCTACGAGCTCCCGGCCCGCAAGGACGCGGACTCCTTCCTGGTGGACGACGACGTGGTGGCGGGTCGCAAGACTCTCGCACGCGGCCTGACGGCCGACCCGACGACAGACTCCGAAGGCGACACGCCGGGCGATGAGCGGGCTCCCGCCGAGAGCAACGAGGAGTCCACCCTCGACGATGCTGATCGCGAGAGCGCCTGAGGGCGCTGGCTGATCAGAAAGGCGTCAGAAGGAGAGCCCGAGGCCGATGTAGGGCCCGGAGAAGGTCATGTCCGCATCCACGAGCGACTCGCCCGTGTCCACCTGCAGATCGATGCTCGTGTAGCGATACCCGCCGAGCAAGGCGAAGTGGGCCCGGCTGTCGTCGGGCAACAGCCACAAAGTGGCCTCGATCCCGGCGTCCATGTAGCTCAGGTGATCGCCGCCGATGTCGATGTCCATGCCCGCCAGGTCGAGCTCCAGGGAGAACCTGCCGAGGATCGCGGTGAAGCGCACGCCTATCACCGGCACGGGCGCGTCCGAGGCGGCCCGGATCCGCTGCCCGCTGGGGATCAGCACTTCCTCGTCCATCGGATCGATAACCATCTCGTCGATCCTCATGTCGAACGCCAGAGAGGTCGCTCCCAGACCGAGCCCAAGACTGACGCTTTCCTCGGGGATCAGGTCGAAGGTCAACAGCAACTCGTGCAGGCCGAAGTGGAAGATCGTATCGACGAAGGCCTCTTCGGGGATCACGACACCCCCATCGGAAATCTCCACCGCCAGTTCCCCCGAACCCGCGTGGGCCGAACTCTGAGTCGTGAGCAGCAGGTGTACATTCCCCATCTCCAGCCCCAGGCGACCGCCGTAGTAGCCGTCGTTGTCACCGATGCCCAGCTCTGCGACCGTGTTCTCGTCGCTTGGCACCGCCACGCCCTCGGTGATGCCCGCCGAGCCCGACACGGCCAGGGAGGTGCCGTAGCGCGGCGCCACGTAGAAGCCGGGAACGCTGCAGGAAGTGAGCGAGGGAAGAGCCGACAGGCAGACGACGAGCCACGGGCGGGGGTTCATGAAGTCCTTATGAACGACCGCGACCCGTGAAGCAACCCGCGGGCGGTCTCAGTCCTCCGCCGGCACGAGGTTGGGAAATGCTGAGCCGTAGGCCGCGACCAGTTCGGCCCCCTCCAGACCGATCTCCAGGGCGGTGATCAGCCAGCGACAGCGCTCCTCCACCCAGGGATCGTCCGCGACCCCCGAGCGCGCCAGGACCTTCTCCAGGGCCTCGCGCAGCTCGGCGACGTCCCCAGAGAGCCCGCGCTCGGCGCGCGTCAGGCGGTTACCAACCTTCAAAGCCGCGCGGTAGGCCTGGCTCGCGCCCAGCTCCTCGATCGCCCTCGCGGCCGCCACGCCGCCGCGCATCCCGACGAAGTCGTTCGCGGCGCCCTGCAGGGCAGCCATGGCCTGTAGCAGCCGGCCATCGGCCTCGAAGGCCCGCGCGGCGTCCACGCGGTCTGCCGCCAACACCTCCAGGCGCTCCAGCCCAGCCCGCGCTCGGGCCACCACCGCGGCGTTCGTGCGCTCAAAGGCGGCAATCGGCCCCCAGAGTCCGGCCGCCTCGGCGTAGCGTCCCGCGACCCAAGCGCGCTGCGCCGCGGCCTCGGGAGCGCGCGCCGCGCTCAGCCGCCCTAGACCCTCGCGCTCCACCAGCTCCGCCAGCGGCTGGTCCACGTAGGTACCGAAGTCGGGATGGAAGTCGGGGTTTCCCTCCCAGGCGACCGTGCCGTCGGAAGCGATCACGAGCACGCGCGGGAGCTGCACGGTCGGGTCGGCGATCGCGTAGTCCTCGTAGGCCTCCTGCCCGTAGCCGCTGCCCACGGGCCAGGGGTTGGGGCGCTCTGCGAGCCAGGCTTCGAGGGTCTCGGGCGGCTCGTTGTCGATGAAGAGCAGGGGAATCTCGTGCGCCCGGCAGAGGGCCTCCACCTTCTCCAGGCCGTCGATCAGGCGCGTCGTGCCCGCGGTCTCCACCAGGCTGGTCCAGAACACGAGCACCACCGGCCAGCCCAGCAGGCGGTCGAGGTCGCCGCCGGCGGCGGGCTCGCCGTGCCACTCGAGGCCGCGCAAGAGCGGCGGCGCCTTGCCCAGGTAGCGGGTCAGACCCGCCGGCGCGCGCTGGCCGGCCAGGGCGCCGCTCTCGAGAGCCGCGGCACCGGCGCGCCGGCCGATGCGCAGGCGCCGAGGCAGGCCGCGGTCGTGGTCGAGGATCTTCACCTCGCGGAACGACGAGCTGCCCGAGCCCGCCAGCAGGCCGAAGTCCCCGCGCAGGGGGGCGCGCGAGGGAAAGGAGTACTCGAGCGCTCGCGCGCCGTCAATGCTGACGAACAGGCTCGTGCCCGCCACGTCCACGCGCAGGGTCCGCCAGCCCTCGCGCTCGGCGACGCCCGCGCGCACCAGCGGGCGGCCGTCGGCGCCGAAGGACGAGAGGTCAACGTGACCACCGGGCAGAAGCGCCACACCGTGGAAGAGGCCGTCAGCCTTCTTCCCGAAGCAGACGCCCGCCATGCGGCAGTCGGACGCGAGGGAGACCTGCGCCTCGAGAGACCAGTCTCCAGCCGGCTCGTGGTCGATGAACAGGCGGCGGAAGACGAAGACGTCTCCCTCGTCCGCCACCGGTCCCGTGGCGGGCGCGCCGCCGCCGCTTTCCTCGGCGTCCACGCGCACCAGGATCACGCCATCGCTGACGCGGAAGCTGCCCTCGCCGCCTCCGTAGAAGCCCTGCAGGTTCCGCTCGTTGAAGAGCAGCTTCCAGCGCGCGAGAGAGAGGCCTGTGGCGTCCTCAATCGCGAAGAACAGCTCGCGCGCGTCGGTGCTGGGGGGCACGGCCGTCGCCGGCCCGCGCAGGACGCGCAGGGCGGTGCGCGGGAACCCAAGGTCACGGTAGCGCCGTGCCAGATCGACCGATTCAGCGTGGAAGCGCAGGCGCAGGGACTCCAGGCGGCGCGCGGTGCGGTCGAGGCGGCGGATGCGCGCCTCGGCCTCGACCACCAACCCCTCGACGTCGATCGCCCCGCTGCCATCGAGCAGGACGACGGTCAGCCACTGGCGCAGAGCGCCCGCGGCGCGGTCGGGGCGGTCGGCCTGCTCGAGGGCTCGCGCGAGCTTCCAGAGCACCTGCGGGTGATCGGGGTCGCGCTGGAGGGAGCGCTCGTAGAGTTCGCACGCGCGCTCCCAGTCCTCGCGCGCCGCCTGCAGGTCAGCGCGCTCCTCCATGGCGCGCGCGGCGTCCACCAGACCGCGATCCTCGGCTTCGAGGCGCTCGATGAAGGCGACGAAGTGCGGCTCGAACTCCGCGAGGGAAGCGATGCCCTCCACGGCGGCCCGCTCGATGAAGAAATTCTCGAAGCGCGCGAGGTGATCGGGGCTGTCGTACTCCTGGAAGTACTCGCGCATCAACGAGCGGTAAAGCAGGCGGCCGGAGGCGTCCTCGGCGTTGTAGAGGAAGTAGCAGATCCCCCAGCCCCACGGGTAGTAGACGCGGTAGTCGTCCACCTGCCCGGTGATGACGCGTCGCAGGTCGTGAGGACGGGCGGAGCGCAGGTCGTCGAGCAGGGGGTACAGCCGGCCCGGCGCTATGAGGTTCCAGTCGATGCGCCCGTTGGACAACAGCCGCGTGCCCTCGAAGAAGGACGCCATGCCCTCGTTGAGCCAGGCGGGAACGGACGAGCCACCGGCCAGGGAGGTGAACTGGTGGCTGGCCTCGTGGAAGAGGACGCCGAGGGTATCGCGCAGGGAGCCCTGGCCACCCTCGCGCTGGTCGTAGGTGACGACGTTGGTGCCGTTCCAATGGCCTGCGGCCCAGTCCACCGGCGAGCCGCCGAGACTGCGGTACTCGGAGCGGTTCTTGAAGAGATGCACACCGGCGACGGGCACTGATCCTCCGTCCACCTTGTACTGATGGAAGATGCGGTAGAAGCGCTGCATCTGCTCCATCGCATTGCCCACGATATGCAGCGCGCGGTAGCCAGCATCGGTCCGGATGCGGTAGTGCTCTGTCTCCAGGACCCAGGCCGTGGGCCAGGTCGCGTGCTCGAGATCGTGTTCGGCGACCCACTCCGGAGAGACCTCGGCCAGGGGGTTCGCGCCGCCGGTCTCGTCCTCGACGGCCAGCTCGTTGCCGCCCTCGAGCCGGATACGCGCCAGACCGGCCGCCAGGTCGGGGTGTTCGGGATCGGTGACGATCGCCTCCGCCAGCATGGCGCGCGCGGAGTGCCACGCAGCGCGGTCCATCTGGCGCGCGGCGAGGGAGAGCAGGCTGCCGACGTAAGTCCGCCGCAGGCGCTCCAGGTCGCGCCGCAGGGGGTCGGCTTCCTGCACGAAGGCAGCCAATTCGCGCCGCAGGTCGAAGAGCTCGCGCGGGGGCTTGGAGCGGTGCCGCCAGGAATCGAGGAAGCGCCCGGCGTGATCGACGGCCTCGTCGGCGCGCCCCGCGTCCCGCGCCAGGCGAGCCAGGGCCGCCAGGCTCGCAAGGTGGCTCCCGTCGCGTTCGAGGACGCGCTCGAAGTGGGCGCGCGCCCCCTCCGGGTCCCCTGCCGCCTCGCACGCACGAGCCAGGTCGAGGTGGTGCTGCACGAGTCCACCGCCCTGACCGACGGCCGGGGAGGCCAGCGGGAGGGCTGCGCAGGCCGCGAGGAGCGCAGGGGAGAGACTCACGCCCACAGTGTCGCGGCCCACCGCGCCCAGGGCAACCGGTCGCGGCTTCTGCCGCGCGCCGACCGGCTCTTGCCTACTCTGGCGGGCGAGGGGATCGGCTCGTTATCCTCGGGCCCCACGAGCTCGGGAAAGCTCATTCGGCCCGGAGCAGCGAGCCCTGCCCACCCCGCCACGCACCCCTTCCCCGTTCCAGATGGACTCCCTCTGCATCCACTACCACCGCGACTTCGACGGATTGTGCTCCGCCGCGATCCTGGCCGCTCTCCTGCGCGAGCACCGCAGCGAAGAGTGCACCTGGCAGAGCGTGAACTACGACCAGCGCCGGGACTGGGAGAACTTCGGCGCAGGCACCCGCTTCGCGATCGTCGATTTCCACTTCCATCCCGATGCGCAGTACTGGTTCGACCATCACCCGACCACCTTCCTCACGCCCGAGCTGCGTGCGCGCTACACCCCCTCCGAGCGCTGGGCCTGGGACGAGGCCTCCCCCTCGTGCCCGCCGCTGATCCTGCGCCACGCCCGGGAGCACTGGGGCTGTGAGCCGAGCGAGCGCTTCGAGGAGATGTCGCACTGGTCGGACATCGTCGACGCCGCACAGTACGACAGCGTCGACCAGGCGATCTTCGGCGACGAGCCGGCCCTGCGCATCTCGCGCGCCCTGACCGTCGCCCCCAACAACGATTGGATCGATGACATCGTCGGCGCGCTGATCGAACAGGACCTCGATCAGGTCGCCACCTCGTCCACCGTGGAGAAGGCCCACCAGCGCGCGGCGCGCAACCGCGACCGCGCCCTCGAGCAGTTCCCTCAGACCGTGGTCGGCGAGCGCGAGGGAGTGCTGCTCTACGATGCGTCGAGCAGCAAGATCCGTCGCGAGCGCTTCGCCGCCTTCTACCACCACCCGCGGATCCGCTACTCGGTGGGTGTCATCCCGACCCGATCGGGCTTCCACGTGACCTGCGGCGAGAACCCCTGGAACCCGCCCGGGGAGGAGGGGCGACACATCGGGGAGATCATGGAACGCTACGGGGGCGGCGGCCACCGCGCTGTGGGCGGCGCCAACCCCGAGTCGCTCGATGAAGCGCGGCGGGTGGCAGCCGAGATCGCCGGGGAGCTTGTGAGCACCATCGGCCCGAGCTGAGGGGCCGTGGCGAGCCTCCTGGCCCTCTCCGACGAGGAACTCGAGCGGTGGGTCGTGGCCGCCGGCGGGCAAGCGTTCCACGCCCGGGTGATCACCGATCAGGTGCTCACGGCCGGCACCCTCGACTACACCGCCATGACGTCCCTGCCCGGACGCCTGAGGGAGCGCCTGACTGCCAAGCTCCCGATCCTGGCCTCCGAGCAGCGCGACGCAGTGCAGAGTGCCGATGGCACCACGCGCCTGCTGCTGGCCTTTCCCGACGAGCGCGGGGTCGCCGCGAGCATCGAGACCGTCCACATCCCGCCGCGCTCGGCGCGCTCGCGGCGCGGAGCGACCCTGTGCGTCTCGACCCAGGTCGGCTGTCCGGTAGCCTGCCCCTTCTGCGCCTCGGGCCGAGACGGCCTACAGCGCAACCTCTCGGCGCACGAGATCACCGAGCAGTTCGTTCGCGGCCGCGCCGTCGGGCGCATCTCGCGCGCGGTCGTGATGGGTATCGGCGAGCCCTTCCTCAACATCGACGCCTTGCTCGCGGCCCTCGAGCGCGTACGCGGCCCCTTCGGCCTGGGCGGGCGCAGCGTGACGGTCTCGACCGTCGGCTTCCCCGAGCGCCTGCGGCGCCTGGCGCCGAAACGCCCGCCCTTCCAGCTCGCGATCTCCCTCCACACGCCCTTCGACGAGCAGCGCGACGAGCTCGTGCCCGCCATGCGCGGGACGCCGGTGGAGGAGGTCCTCCTGGCCGGGGACGACTGGTTCGAGCGCACGGGCCGCGAGGTGACCTACGAGGTCGTGCTGCTCGGCGGCGTGACCGACACGAGCGAGCACGCCGCAGCCCTCGCCGCGCGCCTGGTGTCCCGGCGCTGCTCGATCAACCTGATCCCCTTCAACGTCGTCGAGGCCTCCGGCTTCCGCCGGCCCTCCCCCGTCGCCGTCGAGGCCTTCCGGTCCCAGCTCACCGACGCCGGCCTGGTCGCCACTGTGCGCCACTCGCGCGGCGCGCTGAGCGACGCCGCCTGCGGTCAGCTGCGCCTGCGTGCCCAGTAGGGCCCCCTCCAGCGCGACCCTCGCTGACCGACCGCGGCGCGCAGGCGCCGGGCCCGGGTTCGAGGCAGGGCGCAGTCGAGCGAGGCAGTCAGGCGCCAATGCCCGAGGGCACGCAGGCCGCGATGCGCTCGAGGGCCAGGCGCACCTCGTCCTCACCCACCACCAGGGGCATGCGGAAGCGGATGGCGCGCTCACCGCTCGGGAGAGCCAGCAAGCGCCGCTCGCGCATGTCCCCCAGGACCTGCTCGCGCAGGCCCGCGCTGTCGAGGGTGAAGGCCACCAGGGAGCCGACGCCACGCACGTTGGAGATCTGGTCGCGGTCCCCGGCCAGCTCGCGCAGACCCTCGACAAATTCCGCGCCGCGCTGGGCCACGTTCTCGCCCAGACGCTCCTGCTCGATGATCTCGATGAAGCGACGGCAGCGCACCATGTCCACCAGGTTCGAGCCCCAGGTGGAGTTGATGCGGCCTGAGCGGCGGAAGACGTTCTGCTCCACCTCGTCGATGCGACCGTTGGAATAGAAACCGCAGACCTGACTCTTCTTGCCGAAGGCCACCAGGTCCGGAGCCACGCCCTTGGTCTGCCATAGCCAGGGCTCGCCACTGCCAAAGAAGCCCGTCTGGACCTCGTCGAAGATCAGCAAGGCCTCGTGGGTGTCAGCCAGCCGCCGCAAGGTGGCCAGGAACTCGCTGCGAAAGTGATGGTCTCCGCCCTCGCCCTGCATGGGCTCGATGATGATGGCCGCGACGCGACCGGCGTAGCGCTCGAAGGCCGCCTCCATCTCCGCCACGGCGCACGCCTCGTCAGCAGCGGGGTCGCCGATGACCGCGCCGGAGAGATCGAACTCCACCTTGGGGTTGAAGATGCGCGGCCAGTCGAACTTGGGGTACAGCTCGATCTTGGTACGGTCGGTGTTCGTGAGGCTCAGGGTGTAGCCGCTGCGACCGTGGAACGCCTCGTGGAAGTGCATCACCACCAGGGCGTTCCCGTCCTCGACCGCCTCCACGCCGAGCTTGTGGGCCTTCCAGTCGAAGGCAGCCTTGAGGGCGTTCTCGACCGCCAGTGCGCCGCCGGCGACCCAGAAGTGGTGCGGGTACTCAGGAGGCGTGACGCGCGTCGCGAAGGCCTCGACGAAGTCCGCCATCTGGGTCGTGTAGAGGTCGGAGTTGGCCGGGTTGTTGGAGGCCGCCAGGGTCAGCTCCTCGACGAAGGCCGGCTCGGCCAGGCTCGGGTGGGAGTAGCCGATAGGCCAGCTCGCGAAGCAGGTGAAGAAGTCGAGGAACTCCTCTCCCGAACGCGCGTCGTGCAGGTACGAGCCGTGGGAGCGCGCCAGGTCCATGACCATCGGGAAGCCGTCGGCGAGCTGGTGGCGGGCCAGGATCTCGTGTACGCGCTGGGGTTCGGTCATGGGCGAAGGGTCGGGTCGCTCGCGCTCGCGGAGGGCGCGGAGTGGTCGAGGTCGAGGGCCAGGGCACGCGCCGCTGCGTCGTCGTGGGCCCGCAGGAGGCACAGCATGGGTATCGGCCTCCGTGCTGCCGCCAGGCGCATGCCGGGCTCCACATTCGTGAAGACGCAAGGGGAAAGGATACCCTCCCCGCTGACCCCACGCGACCCCGCCGCGGACCCCGGAGAGCCGCGTAGGAGGGTGGCGCCCTCGTCCATACCGAGGCGCAGGCGCTCCTGGCGCTCGTGGGCGAGACCGGGGTCGAGCAGGGCCGCCGGCGGGCCGAGGGCGTCGACGGCCTCCAGCAGGGCGACGGTCAGTTCGGAGAACAGGCGCTGGTGCACGACGGCCCTACCCACCTGCCCGTCGCGTTGGCCGGAGAAAGACGCCGCCGGCCCCATGGAACGCTCGACCAGGGCGAGGGCCGCCGCGCGCGGGTCCTCGTCCCCCAGGACGAAGGCGGTGCTGTTGGCGGGCGAGCACAGGTCGAGGGGCGACTCGGCGAGGTCGATCACCCCCGCACCGAAGGGCTGCAGGGCACCGCTCGCCGCCCGCCGCACGCGCTCGCACAACTCGGGTGGACCGGAGAGGCGCACCCGGCCCAGGTCGGAGCGGCCCAGGGCCGCGCGCAGGACCGTCAGGCCATCGTCGTGCAGGAGGGACAGGACGCCCGGGGGGAGACCGGCCTCGTCGAGCGAGCGGGCCACGGCAAGCGCCGCCGCGGGCCAGGCCGGATCGGAGAGGAGTAGCAGGGCCCCGCCCCCGGCCAGGGTCTCGAGGACGGTGCGGCAGAGCCCGTCGAGGCCCACAGCCGCCGCGGCACGCACGAGGGTGAAGGTGCCCGCGGCATCGGGTGCGCTCGCGCCCTCGACCAGGGTCGTCTCCAGGCGCTCCAGGCCGTCGCAGAGGGCGGGCTCGCCGTCACCGGGCCCCAGGCCGAGATCCCGGCCCAGCTCCTCTCCGGCGTGGGCCAGGCGGATCAGGGAGCCCTGCAGGACCGTCCGGCGCCTGCCGGGATCGAGGGCGCGCCACACGCTGGCCCCGGCTCCGGCCTCGGCCCGCGCCAGGGCCAGGTCCTCGGCGGTGGAGCGGGGCCATGAGCCCTCGCGGCCGCCAGCACGCGCGCGCCCCCCCGCGCCCGCGGCAAAGGAGTCCCCCGCCACGGCGGGCCGCCATGCCCCGCCGATCCAGTTCGCGCTCTCTCCCTGCGTTCGCCTCCGCTCGTCCAAGTCCGCAGCGTATCCTACACGCCGGGCGGGGGCCCCGGCGCCGCCCTCCATCCCTCGCGAGGAACCCGGATGAAGCTGCGTTTTCGACCCCACCACCGCATCAAGAGCACGCGCGACTTCACGCGTGCCTACCGCCAGGGGTCCAGGGCGCGGGGGGCGCTCCTGCGGGTGGTGGTCGTCCCCAACGGCCTGCAGCACACGCGCCTGGGCCTCTCGGTGGGCCGCTCCATCTGGCGCCACGCCGTGCGCCGCAACCGCGTGCGGCGCATCTTTCGCGAGGCCTTCCGCCTCGAGTTGAACGCGCTGCCGCCGGGGATCGACGTGGTGCTCATCCCGGCCGAGAAGGCCCTCGAGCCGACCCTCGAGCGAACGCGCAAGGAGCTCGTGGCCCTGGTGGCCAAGGCCTGGCGGCGCCACGGCGAGAAGACCGCCGCGGAGAGTTCGTGAACCTCCTGCGCAGAGCTGCCGTGGCGCCCATCCGCCTCTACCGGCGCTTCCTCTCGCCCATCACGCCGCCCATCTGCCGCTTCCGGCCGACCTGCAGCGCCTACGCCGAGGAGGCCATCGGAGTCCACGGCCTGTGGCGCGGCGTCGCCCTGTCCCTCTGGCGCCTCCTGCGCTGCCACCCCTTCGGCAAGGGCGGCTTCGATCCCGTACCTCCGGGCGCGGACGGCGACGACAGGTCGAGCTAGCGGATTGCGGCCCGGGCGCTCGCCGCGCTAGGCTCTCGCCCACCGATGAACCGCACCAACCCCACTCGCGTCCTGTCTTGCCTGCTCTTCCTGTGCGCCACCTCCTGCCGGGCCACCGGTCCGGTGGACCTTCTGCTCGAGAGCGCGCGCCCCGCCGATCACCTGATCCAGCCCGGGGAGGAGCACTTCGCCCACCTCTGGCAACTCACCGATGGAGGCGAGAACGCCGAGGCCTACTTCAGCTTCCGCGGCGGCCAGCTGTCCATGCAACGCCGCTGGGACGGCGTGGATTGCGACAGGATCTTCGTGATGGACGCCCTGGGCACATCGCGCCAGATCTCGAACGGGCGCGGTACCACGACCTGCGCCTATTTCCTCCCCGGAGACGAGCACGTCCTGTACGCCTCGACCCAGGCAGTCCACGAGGAGTGCCCGCCCAGGCCGGATCGCTCGAAGGGCTACGCCTGGGCCCTCTATCCCGAGTACGACATCTACCAGCAGCACCTGACCTCGGGGACAGAGCGCGTGCTGATCGGCGGGCCAGGCTACGACGCCGAGGCCACGGTCTCCCCGCGCGGTGATCAGATCGTCTTCACCTCTACGCGCTCCGGCGACGTGGAGCTGTGGATCACCGACATCGAGGGCCAGAACCCGCGCCAGGTCACGCGTGAGCTCGGCTACGACGGCGGCGCCTTCTTCAGCCACGACGGCCGCTGGCTGGTCTTCCGCGCGACCGCCTTCGACGAGGAGAACCTCCAAGCGGAGCACGATCGCTACCGCGACCTGCTCGCCCACGACCTCGTGCGCCCGCACACGATGGAGGTCGCGATCATCCGCCCCGACGGCAGCGGCCGCTTCCAGGTGACCGACCTGGGCGGCGCCAACTGGGCGCCGTACTTCTTCCCCGACGACCGGCGCATCATCTTCTCGTCCAACCACCACGACGGTCCCGAGAACGGTATCGACTTCGAGCTCTTCGCGATCGACGTCACGGGGCGCCGCCTGGAGCGCATCACCCACTTCGACGGGGGCCCCGGCAAGAACTTCGACAGCTTCCCGATGTTCAGCCGCGACGGACGCTACCTGGCGTTCTCCAGCAACCGCGGCGACGGCCCCGCGGGGGACACGAACGTCTTCATCGCCGAGTGGCGCGACTGAGCCTCGCCGGCGATCGGCGCGGCCCTACTCGACGTCGCGCGATTCGAGGGTAACGAGGGTGCTCTGCTCGCGGCCGTCGCGCTCGAACACCGCGCGCACGACGTCGCCGGGCTTGTGGACCTGAAGGAAGTAGACGAAGTCGTACATCGTCTCGATCTCCATGTCCCCCACAGCCACCAGCACGTCCCCCGCGAGCATGCCGGCCTTCTCGGCCGGGCTGCCGGCGGAGGTTCCGGCCAGGCGCAGGCCCGCCCCGTCCCATGCGTAGTCGGGGACGGTGCCAAAGCGCACCCGGAAGCTGCGCGAGCGACGCTGGTCGCCCTCCCCCGCCTCGCGCAGGGGCTCGCTGTAAACGAGCTCGCTCTCGCTCTGCATGCGGTCGATCAGGTCGAGGGCCAGGACGCAGACGCGCGCCGCTCCCTCGGCCTCGAAGCCGGACGTGTCATCGCTCGGCCGGTGGTAGTCGGGGTGCAGCCCGCTGAACAGGTGCAGGGCCGGGATGGCGCGACGCAGGAAACTCTGGTGATCGCTGCCGCCGATGCCCTGGCCCGAAAGGGAGACCGCGAGCTCGAGGCCGGCCGCCGCTCCGGCCCCATCCATCCAGTCCGCGAAGGACGGCGAGGTGCCAGCTCCCAGGATCGTCAAGGCCCCAGCACCGGCACGCCCGACCATGTCAAGGTTCAGGTTGGCCGCCACCTCCTCGAGGGGCACGGTCGGGTGGGCGCACCAGTGGTCGCTACCCAGCAGGCCGAGCTCCTCTCCCGACCAGAGGGCGAAGATCACATCGCCGGCCGGCGGACGCGAGCGACGGGTGTGGGTGCGCGCGAGCTCCAGGACCACGGCGCTGCCGCTGGCGTTGTCATCGGCGCCGTTGTGGATCTGGCCCAGGCCGTCGCGAGCGAGGGAGCCGGTCCCGCCGCGACCGAGGTGATCGAAGTGCGCTCCCACGACCACCGTCGGTCCACCGCGCCCGCGCAGCACGCCCAGCACGTTGTGGGCCGTCCCCCTCTCGCGTCGCACGTCGCTCTCGAGCGCCACGCGCAGGCCGGGGTCGGCGGCGGGCGGCGAGGCCGAGCAGGCCGCGCGATCAGCGGCCTGCACGCGCTCGACATAGTCGGGCACCAGCCGCTGCGCCAGGCGTGCGTCGATGAAGAGGGCCGGGATCCCGGCCCTCGCACCTCGACTGGGGTCGAAGGCCAGCAGCGCCGCGCCGGTGTCGTCGGGGTGCTGGGCCACGAGCACGGCCCGCGCACCGCGGCGCTTGGCGTTCATGACCTTGGTGAAGATGGACCCGCCGTGGCCCCAGCCACCGCTCGCCGGTGCCTCGCCGTGAGGGCTCGCCTCGCCCTCGATGGCCGGCGCCGGGGGAAGGGCGCTGCGCGGCGTGCCGCGCACGACGATCACCACGGCCTGCGCCGGCAGGGGCCGGTCGCCGTAGTCGAGCCAGCCCAGTTCGCTGTCCTCGATGCCGTAACCGCGGAAGGTCGGCGTACCCTCGGCGGCGCCGGGGGCGGAGCAGAAGAGTGGCGCGAGGCCGTCGCGCGTGGGTTCGGCGATGGAGGTGTCGTCCGCGTCGTTGACGCTCAACCACGAACCGCCGCCATCGGCGGAGGGCAGGGGCACGCTGAATCCCTGCAGGTAGGATCCGTCCTCCCCAGCTGGCTCCAGTCCCAGCTCCGCCATGCGGCTCGCGATCCAGTGCGCCGACGCCACCTCGCCCGCGGTCCCCGCTCGGCGTCCCTCGCGCGCGTCGTCGGCCAGCCAGGCCACGTCCGCGAGCAAACGCCGGGCGCGCGCGTCTGCCCCGGCCCGCGGATCGGCAGACGGGGTGATGAGCGGGGCGCAGCCCGCCGCGAGGATCATGAGTCCGCTCAGGAGCCGCTTCATGGCGCTCATGGTACTCGCGCGCCCCGTCCCTTGCGCCTCCCCGGAGGGGCCGGTAGAAGGGGGCGCCATGTCCCCCCCCGCCCATCCGTCTTCCCTGCCCGGGAAACTCCTCATCGCGGCCCTCGCAGTCGCCGTGCCCCTGGCTCTGGCCGAGGCCGGCCTGCGCCTGGCGGGCTTCCGCCACAAGCGCATCGAGGTGCCCCTGTTGATCTGGAATCCCGCCGAGGACAAGGTCATGGAGGAGGGCTCCGGCCTGCACCTCACCGACCCCGCCCAGCTCTGGCTCCCCAGGCCGGGCGCACCTATCCCCTGGGGCGAGGGCGAGGTCGTCAACGGCCTGGGCTGGCGCGGACCCGAGCGCGAGCGCGCGGCCCCCGAGGGCACCCTGCGCGTGGTGACCCTGGGCGATTCCTCTACCTTCGGTCTGGGCGTGTCTTACGGCGAGAGCTATTCGAACCGGCTGGAGGAGCGCCTGCAGGCCGACGGTCACCAGGCGCAGGTGATCGACGGAGGCGTGGTCGGGTTCACCGTGCGCCAGGGCATCGAGCGCTACCGAGAGTGCTTCTCCGCCTACCGCCCGGATGTGGTGGTGGCCGCCTTCGGCGCGGTCAACGACCACTACAGCAGCCTCGACCTGCCCGACCGGCAGAAGATCGCCCACGAGAAGACCGAATTCGACCGGCGCAAGAGCGTCTCGCGCTGGCTGCGTGACAAGCTGCGCGTTCTGCACGCGCTCTCCTGGCTGAAGCTGGAAGCCCACGGCGGCAAGGAACGCCTGGCCGAGATCTGGCTCGAGAGCAAGCGCCGGGAGTTCGACCTGATGAAGTCCTCGGGACGCGTCGAGTGGCCCGGCGAGCGACGGGTCTCCCTGGAAGACTTCTCCCTGGCCCTGACCGAGCTGAAGGCCCTCGTCGAGGCCGACGGCGGACGCCTGATCCTGGTCAGCATGCCACGCAAGGCTCGCGCGGAGCGAGACCGACCGGTCCTGACGCTCTACAGTCGCGCCGTGGTTTCGCTCGCCGAGCGCGAGGGCCTACAGGTGGCCGACGCGCGCGGGGCCTTCCACCGCGCAATCGCAGGCGGACGCCCCGAGAACGAGCTGTTCATCAATGACTTCTGGCACCCCTCCGCCTCCGGTCACGATGTGATCGCCACCGGCCTGGCGCAGCTGATTATCGACGAGTCGCTCGCGCGCTGGGGCAGCGGGAACTAGAGGGTCCAGCGCGTGCGCCTCCAGGTTCTCTCGAGCGGAAGCGAGGGCAACGCGGCCCTGCTGCGGGCCGGCGAGGTCACCGCCCTGATCGACGCCGGCCTCGGGGTGCGGGCCCTCTCCGAGCGCCTCGAAGCCGCGCGCCTCGCACCGCGCGCCCTCGACCACGTGCTCGTCACCCACGGGCACCTCGACCACTCGCGCAGCGCGGGCGCCCTGGCCAAGCGGCAGCGCGCCCTCCTGCACTGCGCCGAGACCATCATGACCCACCGCGCCGTCGACCGGGCGCCGCGCAAGGCGGCCCTCCCGATCGGGGGACGCATCGAGCTCGAGGGGCGAGACGGGCGCGGAACCCTCGAGGCGAAGGTGGTCCTGCTGCCCCACGACTGCGACCCGACGGTCGCCTTCCGCTTCGAGCACGAGGGCAGGGTGGCGGTCATCCTGACCGACATGGGACACCCGCGAGACGAGGTGGCGCGCGCCCTCGCGGGAGCGCACGTGCTGGTCCTGGAGTTCAACCACGACCCCGGGCTCCTGCGCTCGACGCCCTACCCGCCGTCCCTGCAGGATCGCATCCGCGGCGACCGCGGACACCTGTCGAATGACCAGGCGGCGACCATGCTCGAGGGCCTGGCCCACGCCGAGCTCCATACCCTCGTCCTGGCACACCTATCCAAAAAGGCCAACCGACCGGAACTAGCCGTCGAGGTGGCCCGCGCCGCCCTCGAGCGCATCGGCCTGTCCCACGTGCGCGTGCTCACGGCCTCCCAGGACGAGATCGGGCCCGACCTGGAGGTCTGAACCTCAGGCGCCGTCGTCTGCTTCCGCGGGAGCGGGCGGAGGTTCGAGTACATTCCAGCGCACGATCGCCCCCACCGCGATGAAGGCGTCCGCGAGGCCGATCTTCTTCCCGTCGGCGTAGTCCCGGCCCGCGTAGGAGATCGGCACCTCGAACACGCGCGCCTTCATACGGGCGATCTTGGCGGTCATCTCCGGCTCGACGGCGAAGGTCCGCGACTGGATGTCCAGTCGCCTGGCAATCTCGACCTTCATGACCTTGTAGCAGGTCTCCATGTCGGTCAGGTTCAGGTTGGTGAACATGTTGCTGAGCAAGGTCAACATGCGGTTGCCCACGTAGTGCCAGAACAGGTGCACCCGCACGTACGCGCCGCCCAGGAAGCGGCTGCCATAGACGACGTCCGCCTTCCCGTCGAGGATCGGCCGCAGCAGCGCGCCGTAGTCCCGCGGGTCGTACTCCAGGTCGGCGTCCTGCACGATGACCACATCGCCGCGCACCTGGGCGAAGCCCGTCGCCAGGGCCGCGCCCTTGCCGCGATTCTCCTCGTGGTGGAAGCAGCGAATCTCGGCGTGCCGTTCGGCCAGGCGCCGCATGATCTCCGCCGAACCGTCCCGCGAGGCGTCATCGACCAGCACGAGCTCCTTCTCGTAGGGGGTCGCGAGCACAGCCTCGACGATCTCCTCGAGGGTGCGCTCCTCGTTGTACACAGGCATCACGACCGAGAGCTTCATGGGTCCTACTTGTTCGGTTCGGGTCCGGCCTCGGAGAGGCCCTCGAACAACTCATCGATCCCGAGGAACGACGTCAAGCCCGATTGGAGTTCTCCGTACGCAGGTTCGCCCTCGATGCACCACTCAGGACGCAGAAACAGGCGAAAGATCTCCTGATCGCTCTTCACGCGCATGGCCTGCACCTCTCCCCGCCGGGCCATCCAGTGATCCCAGCGTCCCAGGAGGTCGTTCACGCCGATCATGTCGGCGGCGGACACCTTGCGCACCGGGACCGCCTGATTCACGCTCGTGCGGGCCTTGTCCCAGGCGCGCCGCACGGGCCCCCGCCGGCCTCGGCCCGCCCGCTCGATACGGAACGGCGTGTCGTCCTGCAGACCCGACACCAGGAACATGCGCCGCATGGCGAGCCCCAGCATGGCGGGCAGGACCTTGCGCAGGTTCTCGTCGGAGTAGTTCTTGAAGCAGGTCAGCAGCGGGTTGCGCACCTGCAACACGCGGATCATCTCAGGCGGCAACTTCCCGCTCGTGCTTGAGTGGTGGTGGTAGCACTCGGCCGTCGGCACGTACCAGACCTCCTTGCCGGCCAGCCAGGTGCGCCATCCCAGGTCCACATCCTCGTAGTAGGCGAAGTACTCATCGTCGAAGCCCCCGACCTCCTCGAAGACGCCGGCATCGACGGCCATGGCGCCGCCGCAGGCGAAGAGGGTCTTGCGCGGCCAGGCGTAGCTCTCGCCGGGCTCTTCCAGGTAGCCACGCTGGATTCCGATCCCGTGGAAATTCATCCCACCACCGGCGCTGTTCATCAGCTTGCCGTCCCAGGAGTACATGCGCGCCGTCGTCGTGCTGCACTCCCCGCGGGCGATAGGTGAGACCAGCTCCCGCAGCCAGCGGGGCTCGACGCGCATGTCGTTGTTCAGGAACACCAGCACCTCCGCCTCGGGAGAGAGGGCCGCGCCCTGGTTGCAGCCGGCGCTGAAGCCGACGTTGGTGTCGTTCTCGACCAGTCGCACCCAGGCGTGATCGTGCCGCACGCTCTCGACGCTTCCGTCGCTCGAGGCGTTGTCGATCAACAGCACCTCGAAGCGATCCTCGGGGTAGTCGAGCGCCCGCAAGGCAGTGAAGCAGGGCTCGAGATGGTGATGGCCGTCGAGATTGAGGATCACGATCGTGCACAGCGGCAGGTCCGCGTCGGCGACGGCCTCTCCGAGCTCCACCCGCAGGTCGAGAGGATCGGGCGAGACCTTTCGCCGCGGGGCCGCGCGTCCTCGTCGGCGGCGGCTCACTCCCGCCCTCCCTGGGTCACACGCCGCTCGCTCACGCGCAGGCGTCGCAGGCGCAGGTGACCCCCGACGGCCGTCTCGAGACGCAGGCGCCGGGCGCCGGCGGGAACATCGAGTGCCAGCACCTGCTCGCTGACGACATCACCGTCGCCGGCCCGCACGGGCCCCAGCTCACCGACCTCGCACCCGTCCAGCAGTACGCGGCCGCTCAGCTCCAGCTCGGGCTCGCTGCCCAGGGCCAGGATCTCGACCGAGAGATCCAGCGGCCCGCCACCGATCCCGTCCAGGTCGTACTCCACGGCGCCGCCGGGCCGCAGGAGCAAAAGGCCCGCGCCCTGGGACTCCACCGGCCCCTGGCGCTCGCAGGCCTCGCTCGCGCCGAATTCCAGCAGGGTCCGCTCGCCCTCCTCGCGCACGCGGCAGGCCAGGCCGCGGTAGCGAAACTCGGTCTCGGCGGCGTTCTGCGCGATGGTCTTGATCTCCATGAACTCCTGTGAGAGGTCGGCGGCGAGGGTCGGCTCGTCGAGGAAGCGGCGCATCTTAGCCGCCAGGTCCTCGGGGTTGCCGACCTCGAACTGCAGGCCGTCCACTCCATCGCGGACAAACTCCGCCATGCCGCCGATGTCGCTGGCCAGCACGGGAGTGCGGGTCAGGTAGGCCTCATGGATCGTGATCGGCGAGTTCTCATACCAGATGGACGGCACGACCAGAACATCGATCTCGGCGTAGACCTCCGAGAGGCGCGCGTTGTCGAAGCGGCCCTTGAAGACCACCGGCGCTCCCTCGGCCATGCGCGCGAGCTCGGCGTGGTGATCGTCCTCCTGGGGACGAAAGTCCCCGTAGACGTTGAGCACGGCCCGCGTCCCCGCCAGGAGCTGCATGGCGCGCATCATGACCTCGCCCCCCTTGTACCAGACCAGGGAGCCGACGAAACCGAAGCGCACCCGGACCTCGGGATCGGGAGCCTTGTCCAGAGCACGCACGTGGTCGGTCCGCATGCCGTTGTCGGAGAAGAGGAAGGTGTGCGGGTCGAAGCCGGCGCTCTCCACGTGCTTCGCGCGCAGAAAACGACTGGGGCTGATGCGCAGGTCAGCCGCCGCGTAAGCCCCGACCACGAAGTCGTGACGGGCGCGCATATCGCTGTAGCCGTCCCAGCGTCGCGCGGAGCGCTCGCCGAGTGCACGCCCCCGGCGCAGGCCGCGCGCGACCCCCTCCAGCAAGCCGCCCGCCACCCTGTCCAGGCGTCGCAGGCCAGGGATGTGGGCGTAGGCGCTCTCCTTCTCCTTGACGCACAGGAAGCAACCGCTGCCCATGTTCTGCGAGCAGCGCACGCCATCGGGACGAATCAGCTGCACGCGCGCGCAGAGGGCCCAGTAGTCGTGGCAGTGGACAATGGTGGGCAATCCCAGCTCGCGCGCCACCTCCACCAGACCCGCTGAGGTGTGGATCAGGTGCTGGAAGTGCACGATGTCCGGACGCTCACGCTCCAGTACGCGCCGGAAGGCGGCCTCGGCTCGCGGCTGGTGATAGCTCTCCCGCAGGCTCTCGTGGTCGAGGCGGTGGGTCATGCGCAGGACGCGCAGGCCCTGAAACTCGGACTCGGCGACATCGAAATCGGGGGGCGAGTTCTCCCCATCGGTGGCCGGGACGCGGGCCAGGATCGTGCAGCGATGTCCGCGGCGCTCAAGCTCCGTCGCCAGATTCTGGGTGTAAATCTCGGTCCCCGCCCAGGTGTCGGGGGGGAATCCGTGCACGACGAAGAGCACGGAGAGGTCCGTCCGATCCAGGAGGCGCGTAGCGGGCCACCGCACCGAACTCTGGCCTCCCTCCCAGAGCCCTTCGAAGGTGGCAGCGCGCAGATCCTGAGCGCGTTCGAGCTGGCTCGCAAGGGCCGCGCCCGAGCAATCTGCCTGCTCCAGGGCGCGCCGGTCGAGTTCGACCTGGCGCTCGGTCAAGGTGCGCGCGTCCGCGCGCGAGCCGACGCAGACGCGGCCGAGCCACTCGGCGTTGAAGCGCGCATCGATCAGAGCTCGCTCGCGGTACCCGGTCGCGTCGTATTCGTGGCTGTGCTCGACCGCAGCCTCGGCGTCGTACACGATCGTGAACCCGGCCTCGAGCAGGGCGCGGGCCATCAGGATGTCCTCGCCGAACGCCGTGCGAGGAAAGGGGTGTCGCTCCCACAGCTCACGCCGCACGGCCGACGCGACATCGTTGAAGTTGTAGAGCAGCCGCCGCTCGTGGGGGTCGAGCGAATCGTAGACCTCCGCCTCGGGCAGGCGCGTCTCGCGGCGCTGGGGGGCGTACCCCGGATCGGCCTCGGCGAAGACGCGCGTCAGGACATCGGCGTCGGGACGCACGATGTTGCGGCAGTAGGCAGCGCCCACCCGCTGGTCACTAAAGTTCTCCGCCAGGGTCGCGAGCCAGTCGTCGCCGAGCGGCACGGCGTCCTGGGTCAGGAAGCACAGGAGATCCCCGTCGCTCCTGGCCGCCAGGAGATTACGCGTGTCGCCGTGATCGAACTCGACCGGATCGATGCGCTCGCGGCGCAGGGGCACGGGAAACCCCTGCGCGCGCTCGCCGAGCAGTTCCCAGGTGCCATCGTCAGAGCCCGAGTCGATCACCGTCAGGTCCCAGGGCAGACCGACCTGCTGGGCGGCGAGGGCATCGAGCAGCCGACCGAGGAACTCGATCCCTTGCCAGGTGGGCACGAGCACGGAGACGGACTGGATGGGACGCATCAGCGCTGACGGCCGCCGCGGCGGCGCCTGAGTATCCGGACTCTCCAAGTCGATCGCAACGCGGCAGAGCCCATCTCAGCCGCGGCTCCCGAGGTATTGGCCGATGACCTGCGCTCCGCGCAATACGGGCGAGCGCAGGGTGTGGCGCAAGCGCGAGGAGGGGCGACTCGCCGCCAGGTAGCGCAGGTCTTCCCCAACCTCGTAGAGGAAACCGCGAGCCACTGAGAGCAAGCTGGGGCGCAC
>PVBE012474939.1_pt1 | contig 64191 bp, 62 predicted proteins | sample 1631181 | NCBI WGS metagenome assembly PVBE01 (sample SAMN08397723, study PRJNA350692) | Marine metagenome, whole genome shotgun sequencing project. | isolation source: water | place: Pacific Ocean | collected 2012-04
CACAGCGCATCGATCGTTCGCTGGGCCCGGACGAGCGTCTGCTACTCGACTGCGAGTCGCAGCGCCTTGGCGGGACAGGCCCGCACGGCCGCTTCGACCTGCTCGCGAAGCTCCGGAGGCGGGTTCTCGATGAGTACCTGCAGCTGGTGCTGACTGTCGATCTGGAACACCGTCGGTGCACTCACCACGCACAGAGCGTTGATCTCACACAGATCGCGATCCACGACGATCTTCATGTTCACCTCCCCGAAGCTCGCCCCGCGTGCACGCTGCGCGGGGCGTCCCTGGCCGCCTCAGGCAGCGATGAGTTCGACCAGCACGGAGACCGGACCGTCCGACCAGAAGACGGGAATCCGCTCCCGCTGGTAACCGGGCTCGGCGCGAAGCTCGGCGACCTTCTCCAGCATCACCTCCAGCGCCGTCGTCGCCTCGAGACGCGCCAGCGCGGCCCCCGGGCAGACGTGCCGCCCGGCACCGAAGGCCAGGTGCAACTTGGGATCGGGGCGATCGAGCCGAAACTCGTCGGGGTTCTCGAACTTCCGTTCGTCGCGATTGGCGGAAGCCAGGCCGAATACCACCTTCTCGCCCTCGCGAATATCGACTCCGCGAATCTGCGTATCCTTGATGCAGTCGCGCAAGAGGTAGACCACCGACGGCTGGACGCGCAGCGTCTCCTCGACCATGTTTGGAGCGAGCTCTCGCCGTTCGCGCAGCTTGCGATACAGCTCGGGATCGGTGGCCAGGCGCGACAGGATGTTTCCGATCAGGTTTCGCGTCGTCTCGTTCCCCGCCACCAGCAGGAAGATGATCTGCGTGCGCAGCTCGACGTCGGTGAGCTTCTTGCCCTGCACGTCCCCCGTCATCAGGCGATTGATCAGGTCGTCGGGGGCGTCCGGCTGGGCGCGGCGCTCCGCGATCTTCCTATCCACGTAGGCGCTGAACTCCGGAAAACCGCCCGCGAGCCCCTCGCCCCGCTCGTTGCGATTCTCGGTCGCATAGTCACCCTGCACGACGTCGTCCGCCCAGCGTGCCCAGAGCGGAAAGTCCTGAGCCGGCACGCCGAGCAGATGTGCGATGACCGAGTTCGGGATCGGAATGCAGTAATCATTGACCAGCTCACCTCGCCCGCCCTTCAGGATGTCGTCCAGCAGACGTTCGCCGAACTCGCGCACGAACGGGCGCACGGACCCGATGCTGTGCACGGCGACGGCCGAGTTCAGGATCCTGCGCATCCACCCGTGCCGCGGCTCGGGAACCTCACTGAGCAACATCTCCTCATCCGGAACGACCACGCCGGGGGAGCGAAAGCTCGACTTGAACGTGTCGATCGCCTCGGCGGCGGCCAGCACGTCCTCGTAGCGGGAGAGGAACCAGTAGCCGGAGGGGACCTTGTAGACCGGTGCCTCGTCGCGAAGTCGAGCCAGCTCCGAGTACGGGATCCCATGGCTGAGGTCGAGCGGATCGAAATCGTTTTCCATCTTTCTCACTCCCTTCGAGAACGTCGAGGCCGATTTTGAGCGGTGAATCTCAAACGGCCCGGACCGTGCCGCGCGCAACTGGTGCGTGGCGTTCCCCACGCTGATCCACGGCGGAGCGCGAACCGCTTCATTCTACATGGATTACACGGAAACTGCCCGGGCTGTCGTCCGGGCTTGGACCGCTGCCTGGCGGCAGCACGGAGATCTCCGAGGCCAATGTGTCGGAGAAGACATAGCGCACTCGATCGTCGACTGACAACGCAAGCAGGCCGCGTTTCGGATCGGTGTCCGGATTGGGACATACTGTGCCTTCGAGATCTGTCGGAGGCGACCACCTGGTACGGCCGGTTGCGACCTCCGCGTGAGCGGTTCGACTCATGGCCGCCGCACCCGAGTGCGTCGCCTCCTCGACCTGCTCCGCAGCCGCGCGTCGTGACAGTGACATATCACAGTTCGTCTCGGGGATGAAGCAACTGGTCCGCCGTGGGTCCCAGTTGGGGTTTGACACAACGGCTTCTACCGCACACACTGCGGCGCGTGCGGGTCTGTCCGATCGAAGACTTCGAGACAGAGCCACGCGCTTGAGGGTCGAGCCCAGGGTTGGGGCTCGATTCCCTGCAGCGGGTTTCTCTGGGGGCGTGTGATCGTGGTCATGCTTCCCTTTTCCTGCCCTGCGTGAGTATCGTCCACGGGTTGAGCTTTCGAGTGAAGGAGATTCCATGGAATACGACGCGTGTGCTCTGGCGGAAATCGGGGATGGGGGCAAAAAGGTCGTCTCTGTCGGTGAGGCGAAGGTGCTTCTGCTTCGCAAGGGAGAGGAAGTCTGGGCCGTCGACGCGAAGTGCCCCCACATGAATCTCCCCCTGAGCCCTGGTAAGTGGGATGGGGAGATCCTCAAGTGCCGCTTCCACGGCGCCTGCTACAACGTTGCCGATGGCAGCCGCGTGAAGCCTCCCTGGCTGCTGGCGAGCATGGGCAGCGACACGCTCCCGACCTACCCTGTCACGATCAAGGACGGGCGGATCTTCGTCGAGACCGCTGGGAGTCAGTAGAGCAAGTCGGCAGAACAGGTGGCGGGCGCGCGGGGGCAGGGGCGAAATCGAGACCTCCGCTCAATTCTCTCGGATTAATTGAAGTAACCAAGATCACGGCCAAGGAAGAAGAGGGAGATTGCGATCATCGGGCCGACTAATGCAATAACCATGACCCCCGTGATCTTTGCCCAAAACCGCCAGTCCTCGGCCGGTCGTTCGACAAAAGAGTAGAGTACTTCGATGGCGTAATCTTCGAGCCTCGCCAAGGCCGTCTTCCGGGAGTTCTTCTCGTCTTCCATCGTCATCCCGGCCTCCGTCATTGGTTTCTTTAAAAGCGTATCATGGATTTTTCACCGCGCATCCGAGTGGGCCGTGAGATGCGCCAGTCGCCGTTGTTGAGTGCCCGGAGACCCTCGGCGCGTTCGGGATCGAGTTCGCCCGCCCGGGTTTCGTTCACGCGAGGGACGGGCTCCGCCCGACTTCTGCTGGCCGTGCTGGCCATGCCGACAATGCGGCGTAAAGGCGGCTGCTTGGTTAACCTTGTCCGCCGAAGTCGGGGAACCAAGAAATGGATCGCGTTTCCCGCACGCTAGAGTGAGTTTTGTGGATGTGTGAAATGTGTGAAATGTGTGAAATGTGTGAAATGTGTGAAATGTGTGAAATGTGTGAGTTTCGTGAATGTTGAAATACTACGTATTCCTATTTCTGATTGTGGCGATCGCTCTCTTCTATGTCTTTATCAAGGATCCTTGTAATAGACAGTTGGAGACGGATTTTTCAAACAAGCATCCAAGCTATAAGATCTTGAATTCGGGTGCTTCAGAAGGATCTCCAGAAAGTGTCCGCTGTCATATCTCCTATCGAAAACCTGATAGTGAACAGATCTATGAAGACATTTGGCTCTACCAGGACTCGGGTCGCGGTTGGGAGTTTTCTAGAATCCTCGTGACTGGCAAGACAGAACAGACGGACGGAGATCGCGACGCAGGCCCTCGAATCGGGGATGCGGAGGCGGCTCCACAATTCTGACCGCGGCAGCCAGTGCCCGCGCCCGATCGCAGCCCTGACTCTGCATGCGTTTCATCGGGCTTGCCGTCGGGCTCCAACTGGGTAACCGGGTATGGGTGCGTGTAGATACGTGTTACGTGTGTTAAAGAGGGAAGAAAGCCTCCCCGGGTAGAGCGCTGTGGCGATCGGGCACACCCATCACCGAGTCCCCGTTGTTGGTTCCGAATCCGAGTGCGGCGCCATACACGACCTCGGCGACCTCACGGAAGCCGCGTCGTCACCCCGGACATGGCGCCGGATCATGTCCGCAGCCGGACACGATCCGAAACGCACCTAATCTGCGCTCTCGCTCGCGGGCGTGCTCTCGACGACGGCGGCCGGAGCGGCTGCGATCGGGGCGGCAGCGGCCGGAGCGGGCAGCGTGGCCAGCTGGTTCAGCTCGGCGAGGCTCGCCTGCAGTGAGCCGGTCGCCACGCGGACGCGCGTCAGGATGCCCTCATAGTGGTCATTCCGGGTCTGCAGGTCCGCGACGGTCGTCGTCAGCGCGCTCAGCTCGGTGCGCAGCGAGTTGGCGGATTGGAACTGCACCATCCCGAAGAGCCCAAAGCCCAAGGTGCCACACAGGAGCACAACGATAGCGATGGGAAGCCCCATGCTTCCACGGCTCGACTCGGAGGTGATGGGGGCGGGCGCGGCGGGCGTGGCGGGCGTGGCGGGAAGGCCCACGCTTTCACGCTTCGGCTCAGCGGCGGAGGGCCCGGCCGGCGTGGAGCCTTTCTTTGCGCTCGCGGTTCCCTCCGGAGAAGCTTCGTCAACGGCAAGGCTGCTGCTTGATTTACTCATTTTCGACTCCCCCGCACTGTTGGCGGTGACATAAGCGGTGAACTGAGCGCGCCATCCTACATGGGCCCCGCTGGATTCCGCGTCCGTCATATGACGGAACCGGAGCTGCATCTCGATGGTTCCGCGTCAACTCCTCGAGGTCAACACCGTTCAGTTCGCAGCACCCCGAACTCGTGATCGCGACCCAGGATTCCCATTCCACGAATTCAGGGAGCAAGGGCCGTCTTTACGCCCATCGCTGTGCCGAGGGACAGGGCCGGCGGGCGCATTTTGAGGCCCTGCTTCTTCAGAATGCGACGCAGCAAGCCGCCCCGGATTACTTCCTTTTACTCTTCCGGATCTCCAACGGCAGCGAGACCGCGCCGCGGATCTGGTCCGCGCGGCGATATTCGATGCGGCTCTCGTCGATGCTGTAGTCGGGGAAGCGGCTGAGGATTTCCTCGAGAACGACTCGGCCTTCGAGCCGCGCGATCTGCGCCCCGATACAGACATGGGCGGCGTGGCCGAAGCCGAGATTCCTCGTGGCACGTCGCTCGACATCGAATCGGTCGGGATCCTCGAATTCCCGTTCGTCGCGGTTTGCCGACGCGTAGAGGAGCAGAACCCCCTGGCCGGGCACCAGGTTCTGGCCATATAGGGTGACGGGCGTGGCGACGGTGCGCGCCATGTATTGGGTGGGCGCCTCGTAGCGCAGCGCCTCGGTGAAGGCGGCGGGGATCCGGTGGGGATCCGCGGCGAGCTCGGCGCGCCCTGCCGGGTGCAGGAAGAGTTGCTGCAGGGCGGTCGCGATCACCTTTGGCGTCGTGTCGGTCCCTCCGACTACGAGGGTCTGAAGGTGGGATGCGATTTCGAGGTCTTCGAGATGGCGCCCCCCGATCTCGAAGCAGAGAAGGACATCGACAATGGCCTTGCCGTCGCCGCCGCTGCGTCGTCGCGCCTTGACGAACTCCGCCAGGTACTGGTTTGTCTCGATCGACGCGGCGAGCGCATCGCTCGAGCGACCCTGGTCTGCCGGCTCATTGGCGGCATAGCGGTGTACCCATCGAGTCAGAAGGGGCCCCGCCTCTTCGGGCAGGCTGAGCAGGCGGCAGGCGACCCGGGCGGCCAGGGGCTCAGCGAGGTCACGCACCGCGTCGATCTCGCTCCCCGCCGAGTGTGCGTCGAGGGTCTGGCGGACCTGCTTGCGAATTTCGGGCTCGAAACGAGCGACCCGGTTGCGGGTGAAATGTGAGCGCATCGCGCTGCGCAGGCGGGTGTGATCGGGTGGGTCGATCTGGTTGATGCTCGGGACCGGGGCCTCCAGCCTGGAGAGCACGTTGGCGGCGGTGGTGCCTTGGGAGCTGCAATAGATTTCCGGGGATCGGGCCGCGGTCCAGATGTCCGCGAAGCGAGTCAGCGCCCAGGCATCGAATTGCTCCATGTAATAGGCCGGGGCCTCGCTTCGCAGGGCCCGATAGAAGGGATAGGGGTCTGTCATGACCTGCGGCAGGAAGGGGCTGTAGCCCAGGGCCGCGAAGTCATTTCCGTCGCGCGTGGAAGGCTGCATAGATCTCCTTTGGGGGGCGGCTCACTCGAAGCCCGCTTCTTCCGGCGTTCTTGCCAACACCGCCGGCGGCGGGCCATCGACCGTATTCGTGCAGGGTGAACCGAGATGCATCGTGACTCCTTCCGGGCTCGCGTGTCCGTGCCTGCCTATTGTCGGCTGCGGCCGAGCAGTCGGCGAAGCCAGCTTGCGATCGCGGCACCGAGGGTCCCGAGAAAGATGGGCAACACCCGAACCGGGGGCGCTGGCTTCGCTGCCGCCACCGCATTCGCGGCAGTGCTCGGGTCCGCTTCCAGTCGCTCCCGCATCTTCTCGGCGAACTGCCGGAACAGCTGCCGGGCGACGTTCTGGACCAGTCCCTGGCCCAGCTGCGCGATGCGACCGGTGAGGTCCAGCGTGGCGTCGCACGCGACCTCGGTCGCAGCGTCGGGCAGGGCGCGCAGGCTGCCCGTCAGGGTTCCCTTCATCGTCCCGCCGCCGGTCTCGCGCCCGTCAGCGCTGATGCGGAGGCAGTGCGCATCCTCGTCGACCGCGGTGAGCTTCACCTTGCACTTGTACCGGGTCTTTACCGCACCGAGCTTGATCTCGATGCTGCCGAGAAAACGGGTGTCGTCCAGCTGCTCGTCGAGCGAAGCGCCCGGCATGCAGCTGACGACCTGCTTCGGGTCGATCAGGAAGGCCCAGACGACGTCGATCGGAACCGACACGCAGAATTGTTCCTGGATCTCGATGGCCATCGTTCAACCTCTCGGGGGATCGCGATTCCGGTTCGTCGCAGTTACGCCCTTCGGGCTCCCGAAAGTGTCGTCAGTGCGGTGAGTGCGCGAGCTGTGTGAACCCGCGCCAGGTGGAGGCGGAAGTCGGCCGCGGCGAAGGTGTCGGACAGAGGCTCGACGCCGTCGGTCGCGCGCGCCGCGGCGGCCGCGATCGTGGGCTCTGACAAAACCTGCCCGCGAAGCAGCTCTTCCGCCACCCCGGCCCGGTACGGGACGGACGCCACCCCGGTGAGCGCCAGCCGAGCTTCCGCGCACTCCCCATCCGCCGAGAGCTCGACCTGGGCGGCCACGCCCACGACGGGAAGATGCGAGGCCTTGTGGGGCACCTTCTCATACGTGCAGCGGCTGTTCGCCGGCGCCAGCGGCAGCCGGACCTCAACCAGGATCTCGTCGACCTCGAGTACGCTGGTGAACATCGACTCGATGAAGTCGCCGGCCGCGACGCGGCGCTCTCCGGCGGGTCCACGGACGCACAGCTCCGCCTCGAGAGCCAGGAGCACGGGCACGAGGTCGGCCGCCGGATCGGCGTGCGCCACGCTCCCGCCGAGCGTCCCGCGGTTTCTCACCTGCACGTCGGCGATCTGGATGGCCGCTTTCGGCAACAGAGGCTGCCGCTCGCGTAGTAGCTCGGATTCCGCGAGCTCGCTGTGGGTCGTTATGGCGCCGATCGAGATCGCGCCATCGACCTTTCGAATGAACGAGAGCTCCTCGATCCCGCCGATGTCGATCAGATGGGAGACGCTGGCCAGGCGCAGCTTCATGAGCGGCAGCAGGCTGTGCCCCCCAGCCAGAAGCTTCGCTTCGTCGCCGTGGGCTTCGAGCAGACCGATCGCGTCTTCGACGCTTCGCGGGGCGTGATACTCGAACGGCTCCGGAATCACGACGCACCGCCCGGCTTCTGGAGTACCCGCCACAGCTTCTCGGGGAGCAGCGGCATGTCGAGGTGCTCCACACCGAGTGGCGCCAGGGCGTCGAGCACGGCGTTCACGATCGCCGGCACTGCGCCGCAGATTCCGGATTCGCCGACACCGCGCGCTCCCAGCGGGTTCAGATCCGTGGGGGTCTCGGTGAGCTCGGTCTCGAGGCGGGGGATGTCGTCGGCTTGCGGCGTCGCGTAGCTGAGCAGCGAGCTGCTCAGTGGCTGCCCTTCGCTGTCGTAGACGACCCTCTCCAGAAGTGCCTGGCCGAGACCCTGGGCAATGCCGCCGTGGATCTGCCCCTCGACGATCAGCGGATTGACCGCGCGCCCACAGTCGTCGACGGCGACGTAGCGCAACAGCTCGATCTCACCCGTCTGCGGATCGACCTCCACCACACAAGCGTGCGCGCCAAAGGGTGTCGTGAAGTTCTCGCCCACGAAGGTCGCCGATCCCTCGAGCGTCGGCGCCATGCCCTCCGGCAGATCGAGGGGCCAGAAGGAGATGGCGGCGAGCTCGGCGAAGCCCAGGCCCTCGTCTGGTGCGGCGGCGCTGAAGGCCCGGCCCGCCTCGTAGCGCACCGCGTCGGCCTCCACGCCGAAGCGGTGTGCAGCCAGGCGAATGGCCTTCTCCCGCATCCGCTTGCAGGCCAGGAGAACCGCGCTTCCCCCGATCGCAAGCGAGCGGCTGCCCATCGTGCCCCCTCCGTACGGGACCACATCGGTATCGCGATGCAGGACAGTGATGTCCTCGATGCCGATCCCCAATTCGTCGGCGGCGATCTGCGCCAGCGAGGTTTCGAGCCCCTGCCCGTGGGACGACACCCCCGTCAAGAGCGTGACCCCGCCCATGGGATCCGCGCGGACCGACGCGTACTCCCAGAGCCCCCTGAGAAAGAGCTTGTCGCCGGGCGGCCTCGGCAGGACGCGGATGCTGGCGCGGTAGACGTAGGTCGCGATCCCGATGCCGAGGTAGCGGCCCTCGGCGCGCAGCTGAAGCTGCCGCTCGCGCAGTGCGCCGAGGTCGATCTTCTGGAGCAGTCGATCCAGGCAGCGCTCGTAGTCGCCGCTGTCGAACTCGTGGCCCGTGGGCGTAGCGTGCGGGAACTGCTCGGGCGTGACGAAGTTACGTCTGCGCAGCAGGATCGGGTCGATGTCCAGTCGACGGGCCAGCAGATCCATCGCGCGCTCGATGTAGTAGGCCGCCTCGGCCCGCCCGAAGCCGCGATAGGCCTCCGTGGTGGTGGTGTTCGTCAGGACGGCCTCGATCTCCGCCCTCGCGTGCGGGATGCGATAACAACCGGTCATGAGCGTGGCCGTCTGGACTGGCGTCAGGAGGGAATTGCCATGGGGATGCGCGCCGACGTCGGCCGTGATCTTCAGATGCAGAGCGCACAGGGTTCCGTCGCTTCGCGCGCCCAGCGTCACATCGGCCACCTGCCCGCGACCATGGGTCGTGGCCTGCATGTGCTCCTGACGCTCTTCGATCCACTTGATGGGCCGGCCCAGCTGCTTCGCCAGCGCGACCGCGAGCACTTCTTCGGGGTAGAGCGCATTCTTGGCGCCGAAGGCGCCGCCGACCTCCGGGGCGATCACGTGGAGCCGGTGCTCGGGCAGGTCGAGCACCTCGGCGAGCAGGCTCCGGATCAGGTGGGGCGCCTGCGTCGACGTCCACAGCGTGATCCGGCCGTCGCTCTTGCGGTAGTCGACGACCACGCCGCGGGTCTCCATGGGATTCGGGATGACGCGCTGGTTCGCCATGCGCTGCTGGATGACGACATCGCACTCCTCGAGCGCCGACTCGGTTTCGTTTCCGAGTGTCAATTCGAAGGCCAGGTTGCTGCCGAGCTCCGGGTGAACCAACGGGGCGTCCGCGTCGAGCGCCCTCTCGAAGTCGGCGGCCACCGGCAGAGGCTCGTACTCGACGAAGATGGCCTCTCGGGCGTCGCGAGCCGTGTAGCGATCCTCGGCGACCACTGCGGCCACCGCCGCTCCGACGAACCGCACATGCCCGTCGGCCAGCACCCGATGCTCGGCCACTCGCGTCGGTATTCCCGGAATGCCCGTCGGGGGCGGCATCGGGGGGAGCAGGCCGTGGAGATCCTTCGCGGTGTAGATGGCGACGACCCCCGGGACATCGAGAGCATCGCTGGTGTCGACTTCGAGAATGCGAGCGTTGGCGAGGGTGCTCCGGAGGAGGTCGAGATGAAGCATGCCCGGCAGCTGGATGTCGTCGACGAAAGTCCCCTCACCGGTCGTGAGTCGGAGATCCTCGATGCGCTCCACGCGCGCCCCGACGTACCCGGCGCGATCCGCGCCCGTCTCGGTCACGGCCGGTCCCCCACTGCCTGCATCGATCCCACTGCCTGCATCGATCCCACTGCCTGCATCGATTCGGCTGCGGCCCCAATTGCCTTCACGATGTTCTGGTAGCCCGTGCAGCGGCAGCGGTTGCCGCGGATCGCCTCGCGGATCTCATCCTCTGCGGGCTGCGGTTTGCGCTGCAGTCGCTCGACGGCTGCCATCACCATCCCCGGTGTGCAGAAGCCGCATTGCAGCCCGTGACACGCCTGGAAGGCGCGCTGCACGGGGTGGAGCCCCTCGCCGGGCGTGATGCCCTCGATGCTGAGCACCTCGCGGCCGTTGGCTTGCGCCGCGAGCACCGTACAGCTCTTCACCAGCCTGCCGTCGAGCAGGACTGAGCAGGCGCCGCACTGCGTGGTGTCGCAGCCGATGTGGACACCCGTCAGGCGGAGCTGCTCGCGCAGAAAGTGGACGAGCAGCAGACGCGGCTCGACCTGCGCGCGGGTCTGCTTGCCGTTGACGCGAAGCGAAATTTCCATGGCCGGGGAATCCTCTGGCAGGCTGCCGCGCGCGCTGCCGGCGCGGGGTGTCTGGCGAAATCACTGTGGAATCACAGCGGCCGTCAGGGCATGTGGCGGCCCGCCATCGACGGCACTGCTGCAGCCGCTCACGCCGCCGCGTTCTAGGCATTCTGAACCGTGTCCGTTGCAATCGCAACACCCTCGAATGGGTCGGTTGGTTCAGCTTGCGACGACTGCTCGGGCCAATCGGGAACATCCCCTGTCGAATTCGAGCAGCTGTACTATGAACGTCAGGAAGCTCTGGCCATGGGGGTCGGACTCACGAGAGCGTCCCCGCGAAGTCCGGGGCGATTCAATCGGCCCAGCCGACACGAAGACGGGAAGTCATGAGCAGAATCCTCACTATCGACATCGGGGCAGGAACCATGGACATCCTCTACTTCGACACCGAGTCGGATCTCCACTACAAGGCCGTCGTGCGTTCGCCCGTGCGCACTGTCGCTCAACGAGTCCTCGCCGCGCCGGGGAGGCTGCTGGTCGTCGGCACGGAGATGGGTGGCGGAGCGGTCTCGCAGGCCTTGAAGCGGCGCGCTGCTGAAGGGGAGGTCCTGATCTCAGAAGCGGCGGCGATGACCCTCTCCCACGATCTCGAGAAGGTGCGCGCTCTCGGTCTGGAAGTGATCGACGACGAGCACTCACGAGAGCTGCTCGCAGGTGGGGACTACACGCCCCTGGCGCTCGCCGATCTGGAGCTGGATCGGATCCAGGGCATCGTCGAGGGCTTTGGCGTCGCTTTCGATTTCGACGTCGTGGGGGTGTGCGTGCAGGATCACGGCGTGGCGCCGCCAGGCGTCTCACCGCTCGACTATCGACACAATCACTATCGGCCCATCCTTGACGCGCAGCCCTCTCCGGATGCGCTCCTCTTCCGCAGTGAGGAGGTTCCGGAAGACATGAGTCGCCTGCGGGCCGTGCGCGACGTCGCGCGCAGCTTGCCCAGCCCCACGGTCTACGTCATGGATAGTGGGATGGCGGCCATACTCGGCGCCACCCTCGATGCGAGGGTGCTTCGCTGCAAGCGTGCGATCGTCCTCGATGTCGCCACGTCCCACACCGTTGCCGCCTGCTTCGACGGCGATGAGCTCTGCGGCTTCTTCGAATTCCACACCAAGGACATCAGGCTGGAACGGATGGACTCGCTCCTCCAGGAGCTCGCCGACGGCAAGCTGGAGCACGCGCAGATCCTGGCGGAGGGGGGCCATGGCGCCTATACGCGACGGGCCCTCGGCTTCGACTCCGTCGAGATCATCCTCTCCACCGGACCCAGGCGCGCCCTGCTCGCCGGATCGAGCCACGAGATCGTGTTGGGCGCTCCCCTCGGCGACAACATGATGACGGGAACCGCGGGGTTGCTGGAAGCCATCCGCAGGCGAGAGCCGTCCGGGCTGCTAGGCCTCAGTACTCGATCAGCCTCTCGAGGAGCTTTTCCCAATCGGCCGTGAGGGCCCGCTCCGCCATGGGGTAGAGCATCTGCTCCTCTTTCTGATTGTGCTGTTGGATCAGCATCAACAAGGTGTCGCCCAGGTCGATGAGCTCGTCGGAATCGTCCGCGTCCGCGGCAGCGCCCATCTGCTCGAGGAGCCCGCGCATCTGCTCGTGCTCGGAGCGCATCATGAAGGTGGGGCCGCCCTGGGTCATGCCGGTGGCCTGCTCGAACGCCGGGAACATCACCTCCTCCTCCATCCGAAGATGGCGCAGCAGCTCGCCCTGGAAGCTGCGCCACTTCTCCTTTCCGACCTCCCGATCGCCTGCCTGCGCCGCGGTCTCGACCTCGGCCCACTGGTCATCGATGCGGCGATGGTCGAGCGTGAAGAACTCCTTCAGGCCTTGGTTCGTGTCGGACATTGGGCACTCTCCTCCCGTCGTGCAGACCCCCGGAGCGTCGCGCTAGCGATCCCCAGAGGGGCTTTCGAAGCCATGTGCTAAGCAAGCTGCCAGTATGACCCACCAAGGCACCGTCAGGGCGCGCAGCGCATCGATGCAGAGCCGGGGCGGGGATGATTCGGGCGGCGACAGGATCCGCCATTCCCGGCTGGACAGCAATGCCCCCGAAGCGGCGCACGCCTTCGTCATGCAGCAGCTGCAGGCGCTTGCAGAGGGCTGTCTGCTCGAAATCGAGTTCGGTTTCGATCCGTCGGGCTTGCTCGATGAGCTCAAGGAGCGCGGCGCCCATGCCCAGCTCGAGAAGATTGCGCGCCGCCGCTGGATGCTGCTGCTCCAGCCTCCGGGCGAGCGCGAGCTGCTGGACCTCTGCGACCTCGAGGCCCCCCTCCCGATGGAGCGGCTGCTCGAGGCAGCGGCTGCGCTACGGCCCGGCGAGGCCCTGGTCGCCCGCACGCCCTGCTTTCCTCGCCCGCTGTTGGCACAGCTCGATCGCCGGGAGCTCGACTGGGAAATGGCCGAGGCGGCCGACGCCAGCGGGCTCGTCTGGGTCGGGAGACCGGGCTGAGGATGGCCGCCGCCCGCTTGAGCCTCCAGGATGCGCCGCCGCTCGAGATCCCTTTCTCGTTCTTCCTGACGGCGCCGCTGGCCCTCGGGGTGGCGGGGGGCATCCTGCTCTATGGCGGAGTCGGGGTGCTCACCAGCCGCTGGCTGCCGCTGACGCTCGCCGTGACCCATCTCGGCACCCTGGGCTTCATCTCCATGGTGATGCTGGGCGCGATCTATCAGATCATCGCCGTGGTCGTCGGAAGCCCCGTCCCCAGGCCGCGCTCCGCCCACGGCGTGCATGCGCTCTTCACGCTCGGGGTCGCGGGCTTTTGCTGGGGCATCGCGAGGGGGAGCCCGTCGGTCGTCTTCGTGGCGATCGCAATTCTGACCTTCGGCGTCGTTCTGTTCCTGGTACCGGTCGGCCTCGCGTTGTTCAGGGCGCCGTCCCTGAACGAGACGATCTTCGGAATTCGCGCAGCCGTCGGCTTCTTCTTCGTGGCGGCCGTCGCGGGTATCTGGATGGCTCACGGCTTCAGCGGCATGGACTTCCCCGGCTCTCGATTGCTCTGGAGCCAGGCGCACCTCTGCGTCGCGCTAGTCGGCTGGCTGGGTGGGTTGCTCGCGGCGGTCTCGTGGCAGGTGCTGCCCATGTTCTACCTCGCGCCGCACCCGCCTGGCGCGCTCAAGTGGGCGGTGCAGATCCTCGCGGCCCTCGGCGCCATCGGGCCGGCGCTCATCCTCGGCGTCGACTACTTCAGCCTGCTCGGTGAGAGCCCACCGGCGCTCGAGCCCGTCGTGGCGGCGGCGGCCGCGCCCGGCATCCTCGCTGTCTGGGTGCTGCATCCGGCCCTCGGCGCGTGGAGCCTCGCGAAGCGGCGCCGAAAGAGCGTCGACGCAAGCCTGTACTTCTGGCAGGCGGGTCTATTGATGGCTCCGGTCACCGCGCTGACCGCCGTCGCCGCGTGGTCGCTGGATGCGCCTCACTGGGACATCCTGTTCGGCTGGATCGCCCTCTGGGGCTGGGCTGGCATGATCATGCACGGGATGCTGACGCGCATCGCGCCCTTTCTCGTCTGGCTGCATCGCTTTGCGCCCCTGGTGGGCCAGATGCCCGTGCCCTCGGTCAAGAAGCTGCATCCCGACGCGCTGACGCAGCGCGGGTTCGCGCTACACCTCTGCTCGCTGTTGCTCGGCGTCGCAGCCATCCTCACTGCCTCCGATCTGCTCTGCAGGCTTGCCGGGCTGTTGCTCATCGCAACCGCGGCCTCGATCGCGCATCTCCTCGTCCACGTGCTACGGCAGAAACCTCCCGCTGAGCTCGTCGCGTCGTCGGGGCGCGATCCCGACACGACCGGCGCGAACTCGATCGCGATCCAGGCCGCCGCAACGCCGACCAACGACGCTCCCAGTCGCTCCACGTCGGAGCCGTACGGGCTATGGGGCCGCGCCTTCCGGCCTTTCTTCCTCGGAGCCGCGATCTACGCCGCCCTCGCAGTTCCACTGTGGACGGGAATCTGGTTCGGTGCCGTCCCCGCACCCGGCTGGCTCTTTCCCATGTGGTGGCACGGGCACGAGATGATGTTCGGGTTTGCCGCGGCGGCGATCGCCGGCTTTCTGCTCACGGCGTCACCCGTGTGGACGGGAGGCCCGGCGCTCTCGGGCGCGCCGCTGGCCGCACTGTTCGCGCTCTGGGTCGCTGGTCGAGCCGCTTTCGTTTTGGGGGGAATTCTGCCGGCGTGGCTCGTCGCCGCAGTCGACGTCGCATTCCTCCCCGCGGTCGCGCTGGTCGTAGTGCGTACACTTTGGGGCTCGGGACAGCGCAGGAACTACGCCGTCGTCGGCATCGTGTTGGTCCTGGCGACGGCCAATGGCGCGATGCACGCCGAGGCCCTCGGTCTCATCTCGGGCGTGGCGGGCAGAGCGCTGCGGTTTGCGGTCGATGGAGTCGTCGTCCTGATCCTCGTGATAGGCGGCCGCATCACGCCCGCGTTCACCCAGAATGCATTTCGGCGCAGCGGCATCGAACGGGCGGTTGGATCGTGGCCCTGGCTGAACGCTCTCGTGATCGGAGCGGCGGGGATGTTGGCATTTTCGAGCCTCCTGGCTGCACGGACGCCGACGACCGGGATCCTCGCCGCGATTGCGGGGCTCGCCGGGGTCGCTCGGCTGGTCGGCTGGCGGACCTGGTACACGCGATCGGATCCGCTCCTGTGGTCGCTCCACGCGGGATCCGTCTGGGTCGTCGTCGGCTTGCTGCTGGTCGGGGCCAGCGATCTCGGCGCCCCGATTCCCGTGGCAGCGGGCCTGCATGCGCTCACAGCCGGGGCGATGGGAGCGACCATCCTCGCCGTGATGACCCGCGTCGGCCTCGGCCATACGGGGCGCCCTCTCGAGCTCCCCGATCGGGTCGTCTGGTGCTACGCGCTGGTGCACGCGGGTGCGCTAGCGCGGGTCGCAGCGCCGTTCGTGGGCGGCGACGGACAGCGGGCGCTGTTGCTGGTGAGCGGGGTCGCCTGGGCCACCGCATTCGGGCTCTTCGCCGTTCGCTACTGGCAGATCCTCAGGGAGCCGCGGCCCGATGGTGAGACGGGATAGATCGTCAGGCCGCACGTCTCGCTCCGGCCGCTGTCGACGCGCAAGCAGCGAGCGCCCGCGCTGACCAAGAGACTCGGGCGGGTTGCGGGTGAGACGGATCTGAGCGACGCTGCGCCGCGCGGCGAAGGAACTCTGAGGGGGATTCCACGCAGCGCCCACACCCGGGGGCGGCTCGGTGTGGAGAGGCCCGCGTCGCTCTGCGCTTTGCGCTCGTCTTTCCGTCATACACGTGGGCGACTGATCGTCGAGTCGAATGGTTGCGCGTCCGACAGATCCGACAGAATGGTCGTCGGTCGTCGGTCCTCGTATGGACATATGGTCGAGTGCATGGATGCCTTGGCGTCGCATGGGTGGGTGGCTGCATGTGACTTTGTGTCACAGGGCTGTGCGACTTTGTGCTACAGGTCCGTGTGTCTTGCAGTCAAATGTGCGGACCCGGGTGTCACGTTCCGATAGCGTTGGGAGCCCCGCGACCGCTTGTACGAGCTATGATCGCGGTCATACGGGCTCGCTGAAGCGTGGGCTATTCAAATAACGCAGGGCGTCGGCGTCGACCCCGAACGTGCCTCACGCTGGTTGTCAAAAGGAATTCGAATGGCCACTGGAAACCCCGCTGTCGTCGTTGCGCGGAAGGACGGTACTCTCATCGCGCAGAATGCTCCGGCGCGTCGTTTGATGGGCGCCGGAACGGGCAAGCCGTGCTGGAATGTGGTGGGTGGCCTAGCAGAGGCCGAGGGGCTTCCCTGTCAGCAGCACTGTGTGGGCCGTCTGCTGAGTGAAGGGCTGGATCGCACGCAGCGGGCCGAACTCAAACTCGCCGGAAGAACGTATTGCCTCACCTGCGTGCCGCTAGACGACGCCGTCGTCTGCGTGCTCAACTGCGGCGCAGAGGAGGATCCAGACAAGTGGCAGCGATTGACCGCTCGCGAGCAGGACGTGCTCTCGCTTCTCGCTGCTGGTGACGAGACCCCGGCCGTGGCGAAGAAGCTGGAAGTGAGCGAGTCCACGGTGCGCACTCACGTCGAGAAGATGCGGGCCAAGCTCGGCGTCCGGACGCGCGCGGCTCTCGTGGCTCTGGGCTTTCGCTTCGGATACCTGAGCTAAGCGATCCGCAATGTTCCTCTGCCTCTCGAGAGAACCGGGCCGATCAGTCCGGCAAACCTCCAGGTGAACGCCGAAGCCGGCGGAAGACGGCTGCCTCCTCGACCCATTCTTCGAGGTGCGGCAGCGTGATGGACGCAAACGTGGGGCTTGGGCTTCCTGCACCGAATAGTGGGATTGGGAAATGTTGAAATATTATGGATTCCTGGTTCTGATCGTGGGAATTGCCGTCTTCTATGTCTCTGTCAAAGACCCTTGCAAGCAACAGTTGAGAGCAGAGTTCTCGGACATGCATCCAAGCTATGCGATCCTGGATTCGGGTGCTTCAGAAGGATCTCCAGAAAGTGTCCGCTGTCATATCTCCTACCGAAAGCCTGATGGCGGACAGATTTATGAAGACCTCTGGTTGTATCAACACAAACGTAAGGGCTGGAGTTTTTCCAGAATTCTGGAGACACGCAAGAAAGAACAGGTCGGCGAAGACGACGACAAACGCCCTCGAAACGTCGACCGGGAGGCGAACGCCGAAGCCCCGTGGAAGGCGGCTGCTTGATCAACTTGTCCAGCCAGGTGGGGCGGGTCAGATGTCGAACTACGTAGTCGGAGTCGTCAACATTCTGGCCGGCATCTTCTTCCACGCGCTGATCAACGGCAAGATCAATCCGACCGAAGAGAAACTCGAGTTCTGGTCGAACTGGCGCGCCCAGCGCCCCGCATTCAGTAAATATGGTCCTCCTTTTCTGGTCGCGTTCGGAGGTCTTCGAATCGTGCTCGGGCTGCTGGACTGATTCACGATGGCAATCCATCTCCGAGCTCTTCTGAGAACTCTGCCCGGGTTGCTGAAGGACCCATTCGCTCTCGATCTGAGCATCGAGTTCCTGCACGGCATCGTCGACACGCCGGTGATGAGGCTGGCATTCCGTCAAATGCTGAGCGGTGTCGATGCGTCGGAGCGTGTGCACCTGGAGTCGCTGACTCGCACGCCGTTCGACCACGACGCGCTGGCAAGGTTGCCGGAGACTACCTTTGGCGGAGCCTATAGTCGGTTCATGACGACCAACGGCTTCGACCCGCAGTTCCACGCGAACGTATACCCGGACTGCCTCGAAGACCTGGAGCGCAACTGGATCTTTGCGCGCTTCGCACGGGTGCACGACCTGCACCACGTCATGCTCGGCATCGGTGTGGCGCCCCACGAGGAGACCGCCCTGCACCTGTTCTCGTTCATCAACGCACGGGATCCGGTGGGGGCCGTGTTCGCCATGGCGTTGCCGTACCTGGCGTTCCGCTACCGGAAGCGGGGCTGGATCTGGGCCGAGGTCTGCGGGCTGATCAAGGCCGCGCGCGCGCTACCGAATCTGTTCCGCTTTCCGTATGAGCAGGTCATGGCTGAGCCGCTCGTCGACGTGCGCGCGCGGGTCGGGTTGACGGCAGGTGGTTTCGCCCCGGGCTTGTAAAGTGCTTCTCGAGCCGCTTGCAGCCGGGCAGCCTTCCGCGCTCCTGCGACTGCGTCGCCGCGGCGCCACTTCCCGGTCCTCAGACGACCTGATCGGATGCAGACGTACGGCTTCTTCTCATAGATCTACTTCTCATAGATAGAGGGAGAGGTAGAGGGGGGGCCAGACGGCCACCGTGAAGTACCAGAGGAGGCGCGCTGCCAAGAAGGTGCTGGTCGTCAGGGATCCCCGCGGTTGGTCGTCGTCGTCACGAAAAGGCTTCAGGCGCAGCCAGGCGGTGCTCATGAAGATCACGGCGGTCACGATGTGGGCAACGTGCGTCGCCGTAACGAGAAGAAAGAGGTTGCCGTGCTGGCTCGAACTCAGGGTCAGTCCCTGGCGGATCAGGCTGACCCACATGACGCCCTGGAAGAATACGAAGAAAATGCCCAGCATGATGGCGGTGAGGAGGAGGGGGCCGATGCGGCCCTGCTGCTTCTCCCAGGTGCGAGCCGCCAGAAAGACGAAGACGCCGCTGAGCAGCAGGGCTGCGCTGTTGATGGCCGTCTGAACATGTGAGAACCACGGCTGCCCGGCCGGGGGCCAGGTGGCTCCCGTGGCCGCTCGCGTGAGCACGAAGGCACCCACCATGCCGGTCAGGATCATCGCGTCGAAGATCAAGAAGACCAGCAACCTGACGATGCCCTCTTCGGGGAAGGTCTTCCGCGCGCGTCGACTCTGGTCGAGTGTGATGACGTTTCGACCGCTCATCGAAGAGACTCCTGCGCGAGCCCGTGGCTCAGTGGTAGCCGCCGGGGTGCACGGAAGCCGTCTTCATGGCGCTCGCTGTTCAGAGGGTGAGTCTGATCCCACATGGTCTCGTTTCAGGAAGCGACGTCACTGTCGTTGCGATCTTGGTCCTCGTTTCGGCGCGAGGTCTTCTCGATCTGGACGGCGCGCAGCTTCTTCCGCATGCGGTAGCGCCGCCAGCGGCGCTTGAGGGGGTTCGAGGAGGGCACGGTGGGCCTGTCGCCGCGACGATTGAGGTTGCTCGAGGAAGCGGGCCCGCTCACGCCTCGATGACGCAGATAGAGCCAGCCCACCAGGACACCGCCCAGGTGGCCGATGTGACTGATGTTGCCCTCGGATCCACTCGTCATGATCGTGATGACGAGGAAGCCCGGGATCAGCCAGATGGCGCGGAAGGACACCGGTGGGAATATCAACTGGATGGTGCGATCCGGCCAGGTCAACGAGAAGGCCAACACTATGGCGTAGACCGCACCCGACGCGCCCAGAGTGAAGGTGTCCCGTACGTCGATGTCCGCACCACCAGGGAAGAGCATCACCACGTACGGCCAGCTGGCGATGATGAAGCCAGCGCCGATGCCGGTCTGAAGGTAGAAGCTGAGGAATTCCTTTCGCCCCCACTCCAAGGCGAGCTCTGAGCCGAACATCCACAGCCCAAAGCAGTTCATCGCGATGTGCATGAAGCCGCCGTGCAGCCACATGTAGGTGAAGGGCTGCCACACATAGCCCTCCTGCCACACGTTGATGGGGTTCACAGCGCCCAGGTCAGAGATGGCCGGGAAGAGCTGCTGTACGGTGAACACCACCACGTTTGCGATCATCAGCTGTTTGATGATCTCCGGGGTGACCGCCGGGCCAAAGCGTAAGGACTGACCCCCAAACACCGTCTCGTATCTCCTCGTGACCCACTGAAGCGTGTGGGCCGTGCGTGCATTCGCAAGGTTATCGTCTGACTGGGCGCGGCTACAGTGTGATTCGGATCGCCCTGCCGATGCTCTGCCCCTGCTCGTTGATCAAAATACCAATGGACGTCTCGACAGGGTACAGCCCATCGGCGGTGCGGCGCTAGCTGTGTGGCTTGGCTGACTCGCCCGCAACGGCCCAGCGGGGGGGAAGAAGGATGTCGATCTGCTCGAAGATGCGCCGCTGCGGGTCAGTGTCGTACTCCTCAAAGCTGTCGACGGCGTCGCGACACGACTCGTCGGTGTTCTCGGGCGGTTTGTTGTCGCGCGTCAGCTCGCGCAGGCGCGTCCTCGTGCTCCGACACGACGCGAATGGGGTTGCGTAGGATGCTGAAGAGATCGCGAATGTCCGGCGCCTCGGGCGCGCGCTCCCCCCTGGGCCTGGGCTAGCTGCTCCGGCCTGCCCGCTACGCGGGGGGGTGCCTCCCGCAGGTCGCTGCGATGCTGCTTCTCGACATGGCCGGCGAGTTCAGGCAGGAGAGCCTGGGACCAGTCCTTCATCTGCGCTCTTTCCCTCTTTCCCTTCTCCCTCTCGCCAACTCTCCAAGAAGCCAGTAGCTCGAAACGGTCCGAGTCAGAACCCTCAGCGCGCATGCTACCAGGAAATCACAGGGGGCCACTCGGCACATCGGCCATACGGCCGATCATCTCGCTGCGAGAGTCGCTTCGGCAGACCGTGCGAGATCACTTCGGGGCTGGCCCGCGCAGCCCGTTTCGTGGGCCGACACCCAAGCAGGTTCTGGGTTCTGGGATCGGGTGCGCGGAGGATCGCAGTAGGCCGGAAACTAACGTTTCAACTCGATTGCGTTCTCAGGGCAGCTCACCCCGAGCCGGGTGAGAAGGCCACGCATGTCGAGTTCACGGCCGGCCTCGAGCGCGCTGGTCAGTTTGTGGCATCCGGAGGGGCGGTCCCCGACGCGTGCTGCAGGTCGAGATTCGCGACCTCAGCTGTTGGAAATCACGTGGCTGGCCGCCGCCTGGTGATCGGGGGGGCAACGCTCGATCTGATCATCCGGGTGGGGACCCAGCCCGCTTTGCCGGTCCGCCCCCCAACAAAGGAGGGAGGCCGGGTGCTCCACTATGTTGCGCCCCCATCTTCCCGTGCTCTCGCCCGAGCGCTAGGGTTGACTCGCGATTTCCGTGACATATAGTCCTAAAGGGATTTGTAGATCCATTTATCTATTATCAAGTCTGAGCTGGAATTTCTTGACTTGAATGGGCAATGTCGTGGCCAGTGAACTCCCGAGGGGGGTTATCGATCCCTCGGAAGCGCGCGCCGCCCGGTATTGGCTGGGGCTGGCGGTCGGAGTCCTGATCCTCGCGGGCTTTTTCTCGCTCGTGGTGGTGATCGGTCGTATGCCCCCCTTCGACCGCTTTGTCACCGACCCCCTCTTTTTCAAGCGCGGCCTGGTGGTGCACGTCAACCTGGCCCTGGTCGCTTGGTTCTACTCGTTCATCGCCAGCATGCTCTTCTTGGTGCCAGGCAAACGCCCCCCGAGCTGGATCGCCCAGCACTCGTCTCACATCAGCGGCGTGGGCGTGGTCATGCTCCTGTTTGCCGCGGGCTTGCCCGGCGGCGAGCCCGTGCTCTCGAACTACATTCCGATGATCGATCACTGGCTCTTCGGTGCGGGCCAGATCGTCTTTGCCCTCGGCGTGCTTTCGAGCTTTCTCGGTCGTCGATTGCTTCCGATGGATGATCCCCGGCCGGCCTTCTTCGAGATTCCACCCGCCGCGCAGGTCGGCATACGCGCGACTGCACTCGGGCTGCTGCTGGCGGCTTGCACCTTCGCGATCTCCTGGTGGCGCATGACACCGGGACTCGCCACCGAGACCTATTACGAACTCCTCGTCTGGGGCGGTGGGCACCTGCTGCAGCTCACCTGCAGCGTCGCCATGCTGAGCGTGTGGATGATTCTCCTGAACTCCGCTCTCGGCCGCCCACCGGTCGCCGAACGCGCCGCCTCGTGGCTCTTCTTTGCGATGATGCTGCCCTGGATGTTCTCGCCCTTCCTGGCCATGCAGGGCACCTCGAGCAGCGCCTATCGCGTCGGCTTCACCGACCTGATGCGCTGGTCGATCTTCCCGGTCGTCACGATCGTCCTGGTGCTCTGCGCCCGGGCTCTGCTGCAAGCGCGCCGTGAGGGTCGCATCGATGCCTCGTCGCTGCGCGATCCGCGGATCTCGGGGTTTGTGGTCAGCGCCGCACTCACTTTGGTCGGCTTTGCACTCGGCGCTGCGATCCGAGGCTCCAATACCATGGTGCCCGCCCACTACCACGCGTCGATTGGGGGCGTCACGGCTGCGTTCATGACGCTCAGCTACCTGGTGCTGAGCGCACTGGGCCTCTCGATCGAATCCCACAAGATCAAACGGGCTGCCAGCTGGCAGCCCGTCGTCTACGGCGTCGGGCAGATGGTCTTTACTGCCGGCTTCGCCATGGCGGGGGCCTACGGGATGTCGCGCAAGGTCTACGGTGCCGAGCAGGCGAGCCGCGGGCTGGCAGAGAGCATCGGGCTGGGCCTGGACCGCACTCGCAAGGTCGAGTTGATCGAGCGCGCCGCTGCGCTTCGCGCCGACCGGAGCGCGCCGCCTCGCAGTGGGCCGGGCCCTGTCGTCAGCCTGGTTGCGGCCAGCTTCGTCGCGCTGGTCTTCGCGGCACTGACCGGCGTCGTGAGCGATGGGAGTTACGCCTCGCCCGTGGCCGACCAGGCCGAGCTCGTCGTGACCTTCTCACATCCGGGGGCAACTGGCATGAACTGTCGCACTCTCAGTGACGCCGAGCTCGCCGAGATTCCCGTGCACATGCGCCAGGCCGAGCAATGCGATCGAGGCCGCTCCGCGGTCCGCCTCGTCGTGCGCATCGACAGCGCCGAGGTTGCGCGCAAGTCGATTCCGCCCGGAGGCGTCTGGGGCGACAGCAACAGCATCGTTCTCGAGCGAATTGCGGTCGAGCAGGGCCGCCACCTCGTGCAGGTCGCGATCGGAGATACCGCGGATCTCGACGAGTGGACCTATCGCGACGAGCAAACACTCGATTTCACCCTCGAGGAGAGGCGCGTCGTCAGCTTCGACCGGGTCGCGGGCTTCGGGTGGCATTGATGCGCAGGGAGCTCGAGAAGCAGGTCATGGCGTCCATGCGAATGCACGGCAGGGGCTACACGACGGCGGGAGACGGGGAGAGCCGACGATGAGTGGGACGCTTCCCGCACCGAGCGGGCTCTGCTCCGCCCGCCGATCCTCGAACCTTCTCAGCCTTGCGGGCGATTTCCTGGCACTGACCCGGCCCCGGGTCCTGATGCTCGTGATCTTTACGGCGCCGGCCGCCATGGCGATGGGTCGCGACGGCTGGCCGGAACCGGCCGTCGCGATTGCGATCGTGATGGGAATGGCGTTGATCGGCGGCGGATGTGGGGCGCTCAACGCCTGGATCGAGCGCGAACGCGACGCCAAGATGACGCGCACGATGGACCGCCCGCTGCCCGCGGGCCGGCTCAGCCCACGCCAGGCGCTGGCTTTCGGTCTCTTCACCTCTGGTGCTGGACTCGGGCTTCTACTCGCCGTCGGGGGTGGCCTGCCCGCCGCCATCGGTGCGCTCACACTGTTCCACTACATCTTCGTCTACACCCTCTGGCTCAAGCCTCGCAGTCCCCAGAACATCGTGATCGGCGGCGCAGCCGGAGCCACCGCCCCGCTGATCGCAGACGCGGCGGTCAGCGGCACGATCGGTCTCTGGAGCCTGGTCCTGTTTGCGATCATCTTCCTCTGGACGCCGCCCCACTTCTGGGCGATCGCCCTCTACCGCAAGGACGAGTACGCGGCCGCCGGCTTCCCGATGATGCCGGTCGTCGTCGGCAACGCGGCGACGCGCAAGAAGATGCTCGTCTACGCATGCGTTCTATGGCCGACGACGCTGATCCCCTGGATCGGCGGTGCCCTCGGCCCGGTCTACGGCTTGACGGCGCTTGCGGCGGGTGGCTACTTCGTGGCGTCGATCGCGCGCTCCCGGCGGATCGCTCGTCCCCTGGAAGACCGTCGGGTATTCGCGATCTCCGTCATCTACCTGGCGCTGCTGTTCGCCGTGATGCTGCTGGAGCTGGCGTTGGGTTGAGTGATGGCACAGCGCGGGGTCAGGTTCCCGCCGCACAGTGGCATCACACAGGGCTTCCCAATCCGTTCGGCCCGCCCTCTGGGCAGATGCGGCAACCGCGAGCAGCTCGCAAGGCACTCGGGAGGCAGCCCAGAATCCTGTGTGGCTCGATGGTTGGCCCGGGTTTTCGGATATGCGATTGCTCGACCCCAGGTGGCCGCGGGCCAGACGTGAATCGACCACACCGAGAAGAGATAAATGGATCTACATATCCAATGGTGCTATAGATGAAGCTGGTGGAAGCGAGACGCCTGAAGGGCTGCATCCGATCGATGATGATGAGGATGATGAGGTAGCCCATTCTCGGCACATCTTGGCAGAGAGGCGGAGTGTTCAGTGGTGGCAGGTAGAACCATGGTCCTCTCCCAGACAGCCGAGTACGCCCTCAGGGCGATGGCCTGGCTCGCGACCCATCCGGCGGGAGAGCCGATGCGCGTCAAGGACTTGTCGGTCGCGACGGGCATCCCGAGCCACTATCTCTCGAAGGTGATGCGCCGCCTGGTGCTGGCGGGCCTGCTGGTCTCGCAGAAGGGGCAGGGCGGTGGCTTCCTGCTCTCGAGGGCACCCGAGGAGATCCTCTTCATCGACATCCTGATCGCGGTGGATGCCTACTCGACCGACGAACGTTGCGCCTTCGGTTGGGGGCAGTGCGACGGGGAGCACCCCTGTCCACTGCACGGCTCCTGGAGCCAGCTGAAGGAACAGCTCCGGTCCTGGGCTGAGGGCACCAGCCTGGCCGACGTCGCGAAGAACACGGTCGACAACCGAGAGCTCAGGACGGCGGGCGGGACGATCTAGCCGACGCGCAGATCCCTGATGCCATCGAACAGCGCGCTGCTCTTGGATGGGCCGGCGGGCATTCGTCCCGCATGCCAGCGACTCCAGGTGCGCGCTATGCGCTCCGGCAAGGGTCGCGTCAGGCTTCTTCGGACCCGGGCGCGTCCTGGCGCGAATTCATCACCGAGGGAACCAATCGTTTCCACCACTTCGAGGTCTTCACAGCCCGGAAGTGGGAGGTCTTGGGTGAGAGGGTGAGATTGGCGTAGGGGTGGAGCTTCTTGGCGCGCTCGAACAGCGCCGCTTCGGTCTCCACGTGTTCGGGATCGGGGATGCAGACATCATCGATCGGGCACACCACGGCACACTGCTCGGAGGAAGAGGAACCGACGCACTCCGTGCACAGAGTGGCATCCAGCTCGACCTTGTATTCACCCCTGCTGATACCATCGTTGGGGCAGATACTCAGGCACGCGCCGCAGTTGACGCATTCGTCGGTGATCATGGTCGGCATTCAGGGGCCTCCGCCGGTTTGCTGCTTCTAGTCCTCGACTGCCTCTTCTCGTCTCGTGCCGATCTCATGCTCCGGGCTTTGTGCTGCCGGCCTTGCGAGCGCATGTTGTGAGGACACCACAGGGGGCTGCTCGGCACATCGGTCATACGGCCGACCACCAGCAGCAGCGACTAACTCGAGGCGCTCGAGCTGATTCGGACCTGTGCAGGCACTTCCACGGCTCCTCGGCGATCACCCGAGAGCGGTCGACGACGATCATCTGAAAACCGGCCATCCGGTCGCGCGCCGACCATGATGTCGACCGCGACCGAAGTGAGTCGCCTCGTTCGTCATGAGGGATGTGTCGGGTTCTGAAAAGCAACAACAAGAACCGGCCCTTGGCCGACCTGGGTGCACGCTCCATCGAATCGAGGCGGCCACGGGGGGGGCCGTGAGAGGCTCAGCCTTCAGCGCCCGCGGGCCGGGGTCGACGTGTTCTCCAAGCCGCTGGGGCGACCTGGCAGCCAAAGCGGCAGCCGCTGCGGCCATGCTCGATCGGCTTCTTCCCGCCCGCCCAGGTCCTGAAATGCGAACCCCCGAGCTGGCGCTCAAAGAAGAAACGGTCTTGCAACCCGACGGGTTCGAGGCTAATCAGATACCGTCCAATCAGCTCGTCCCGGACGTTTTCGTAACCGGTTTTGAGGTGATCACTGAGGATCCTGGCATTCGAGGCGCTGTGAGAGGTCCGGACCGGGAGATGGGTGGGATATCCCGCACCCCCCCATAATTCTCTTCAATCTGGAAAAAAGCGGCCGCCGTCCGTCATACGACGGACGCGGAGACCGTCGGGGCGCTTGTAAAATCCTGATTAAATCGACAAACGGATCTCTAGATCGATTAAAACCGTCTCTAGACGACAGCCAACACAAGCCAACATAAACATACAAACATACAGAGGTGCGAAGGAGCCGAAAATGAGTACATCAGGGCGAAATCTTGCTCAGATACTCCAAGACAAGAATACTTGGTGGGTCCACTTTCTGATCGTCACGGCGATCTGTGCCACGGGGTTGATCTACCTCGGCACGCAGACTTACTCGGGAGCTCCACCGTTGGAGTCTTTCAAGTCGGCCAGCACCGGGCAAACGGTGTTTTCCCGTGAGCAAATCAAGCATGGGCAGCAGGTATTTCACCTCCGGGGCCTGATGGGTTACGGCTCATTCTGGGGTGACGGAGCAGAACGTGGGCCGGACTTTACGGCCGATGCGCTGCACCGAACTGTCGTCTCGATGCGAAACTTCTACGAAGCGGAATTGGGTGGTGCGGCGATCAGCACCTACGACAAGGACGCGGTCGCGGCGCGGGTGCGCCGGGAGCTCCACACCAACACGTGGGATGAGAACGGGCAACAGATCCTAATCAACGACGCTCAGATTCAAGCCTACAATGATCTGGTCGTTCATTACACCAGGATGTTCAACGATCCCGATTACGTAGAAGCGTTCGACCCGGCTGGATTCATCTCCGACCCGGACGACCTGCGGGACCTGACAGCCTTCTTCTACTGGGGAGGTTGGGTTTCCGCAGCGAATCGACCGGGCCAGGTCTACAGCTATACACACAACTGGCCGTATGATCCCGACGCCGGGAACCACGCGACCAGCCAGACCTGGATCTGGAGCTTCATTTCGATCTTCGGGCTGTTCCTGGGCATCCTGGCGGTCCTCTACATATACGGTCAATTCAAGGAACAAGGGGATCCGTTCACGGGGGACGGGGCGTCACTGACCACGAACGACCTCGAAGAGGGACGCGTTCGTGCCACCCAGCGGGCCACGTACAAGTTCTTTGTCTTCTCGATCGTCCTGTTCGGCTGTCAGGTTCTGGCAGGCGTCTTCGCCTCGATGGACTTCGTGCGTCCGTTCGGATTCTCTCTAGGCGAGATCATCCCGTTCACCGTTCTGCGCAGCTACCACACGCTGTTCCAGATCTACTGGTTCTTCATGGCGTGGGTCGGCTACACGATCTTCTTCCTACCCAGGATTTCGAAGGTTCCGAGCGGGCAGCTGGGCCTGATCAACGGGCTCTTTGCTCTGTGCATGGTGACGGGTGTCGGCGCGCTGGTGGGGATCTATGCCGGCCAGACCGGCATGATCACCGGTCAGACCGCGTACTGGTTCGGCAGCCAGGGCTGGGAGTTCATGGAGATCGGTCGAGCCTTCCAGTACACCCTGCTGAGCTCGTTCGCACTCTGGATCTTCATCATCTTCCGCGCCGTGAGGCCGTGGCTGACGGCCAAGAACATCTGGTCCGTTCCCGCATGGCTTCTCTACGGCAGCGGGATCATGGTCGGGTTCTTGTTCTTCGGACTCATGATTTCACCGGAGCAGAACTTTGCCGTCTCGGACTACTGGCGTTGGATGGTCGTGCACATGTGGGTTGAGTTCACCTTCGAGGTGTTCACAACCGTCATCGTCGGATACATCCTCGTTCAGATGGGTCTGATCTCACGGATGATGGCCGAGCGTGTCATCTTCCTTGCCGTGATGATGTTCCTTGTCACCGCGACACTCGGCATTTCGCACAACTTCTACTGGATCGCCAAGCCGACGGGGATCATCGCGGTTGGGGGCGTTTTCTCGACCCTTCAGGTCTTGCCCCTGCTCCTGCTGACTCTCGATGCCTGGCGGATGAAGTCTGAAGCAGGCCGCGCGAAGATGAACGTTGCCCAAGGGCGGCAGAACTTCGCGATGGAAGGCGTCTGGCTGTTCATCCTTGCCGTCAACTTCTGGAACATCTTCGGAGCGGGCGTCTTCGGCTCACTCATCAACCTGCCCATCGTGAACTACTACGAGCATGCCACCTACATGACTGGCAACCATGCTCACGCCGCGATGTTCGGGGTGAAGGGTAATATCGCACTGGGCGGGATGCTGTTCTGCATCCAGCACCTCATCCACAAGGAGGCCTGGAATCCGCAGGTCGTTCGACGAGCATTCTGGGCGCTCAATGGTGGCATGGCCCTGATGATGTTCCTCGATCTGTTCCCGGTCGGGTTGTACCAGTGCATGATCGTCGTCCAGGAAGGGCTCTGGTTCGCTCGATCCCAGGAGATCCTGACGGGCGGTATCTGGAAGGTCCTGACCTACTTCCGCTCTGTCGGAGGGACCCTGTTCATCGTGGGTGGCGTACTGCCGCTGATCGTCTTCTTCATCAAGGGTGGAGGCCATCTCAGGGCCGAATCCGCCGACTCCGGTGAAGGCGAATGGACAGTCTACGAGAAGGATTGGGCCGCATGATCTAGTACCCGGATTCCGGTTCGACCATGGTGTGATTCACTACACCCTGGTCGGACCGGAACCTTGGGGAGGGGTCGGTGTGCCGGAATCAACCGGCACGCAAGGGTGGGGCTCGCTCGCGATCGCCGCTCGCAAGGTTCAAGATTCAAGGTTCCAAGATTCTAGGTGCACGGTGGATCAAGGTTGAAGGGGTCGGCTCAGGTGGAGTCGGCAAAGCTTGACGGCGGGTCGGATCGAAGCAACCGGTGGCACCGAAGATGATCAAATCAATCCAACAACATCACCTCACCTGCGTACCCATCAGCGGCAACGGCCAAACGGTCTCCACCCAAGACTTTTCCATCCAAGACCATAGGGCCGCCGCTTCGAACGCCACAGCCAGCTCCCCCGTCGAGTTTCGCCATCGCCAGCTGGACTCCGAACAAGTGGCGGTCCCGCTGCCCGCCGACACTCAGACCGCCTCCAAGAAGATCCTACTCCTCGGAATGAACCACCGCACTGCTCCGATCGAGGTGCGGGAGCGCTTTGCGGTGAGCGATCCGACGGCGCTGTTGCAGAAGCTTGCAGACAGCGATGAGATCGAGGAGGCGATGCTGCTTTCGACCTGCAACCGGGTCGAGCTCGTCGTCACCACGCACCGGCCGGCGGCGGCAAGGCGTCGCCTCCTCCATTTCCTGAGATACGACCTGGGCTCGGACGCGCTGCCGTCGAGCTTGTCGCTCGAGGACTACACCTACCAATACGAGGACCGCGAGGCGGTCGCGCACGTGTTCCGGGTCGCCTCGTCGATCGACTCGATGGTCGTCGGCGAGCCGCAGATCCTGGGTCAGGTCAAGGGCGCCTACAAGACCGCCAGCGAGGCGGGTGTCTGCGGCCCGGTGCTCGCGCGGCTGTTTCAGCGCGCCTTTGCGGCTGCGAAGCGCGTCCGGAACGAGACGCAGATCGGAGAACGTCCCGTATCGGTCGCTCGTGTCGCCGTGGGGCTCGCCAACAACGTCTTCGAAGAACTGACAGACAAGACGGCGCTCCTGATCGGCGCCGGTGACATGATCGAGCTCGCCCTGGAGTCGCTGCAGCGCGAAGGGCTGGCCGCCGTGCGGATCGCGAATCGCACTCACAGCAACGCCGCTGCGCTGGCCCGACGTTTCGATGCGAGCGCACACGGGTTGGAGGATCTCGACGAGCTGCTGGCAGAAGCGGACGTCGTTCTGAGCTGCATCGGTGGAGATGGCCATCTGCTCGGCAGCGATCGGGTGGCGCGGGCGCTCCGAGCCCGGCCCGCGCGACCGGTGTTCTTCATCGACATCGGCGTTCCGCGCAACGTCGACCCCGCCGTGAATCGCCTGGACAACGCCTTTCTATACGACCTCGACGACCTGCAAGACATTGCGGCCAGCAACGCCGAGGAGCGACGGCGTGAGGGCAACAGGGCCGAGCAGATCGTCGTGGAGGAGCAGCAACACTTCGACGGTTGGCTGTCGGCGCTGCAGGCGGTTCCGACGATTCGCGATCTGCGCAGCCACGCCGAGGAGATCCGCGTCGGTGCGATCGAACGCGCGGCCAGCCGCCTGGGACTCGACGACCTGGGAGAAGGACAGCGAGAGGCGCTCGACGTGCTCACGCGTTCGATCGTCAACAAGCTCCTGCACAGTCCATTGGCGCAGCTGCGGGCGGAATCGAGTCCCGAGGAGGGCCTGGCGACGCTCGAGGCCGCGCGCGCCCTGTTCGGGCTCGACGACCGGGAGGCGGCTGGGGCGGATTCGCCAGGGTCCGTGACCTGTCTCAGCTTCGCGGCGCGGCGAGCCCGCGGTGGCCCTGGCCGCGCACGCCGCACAGCCCGAGCCATCCGTGCTTGACCGCGGAGCTGGTCGCGGTCTAGCTTAGCTGGCCGCGGAAAAACCCCGATCCGAGTGCGACGCGCTGGGTAGAGTTCCCCAGTGGATATGATTCGGGTCATGTCCCACATCCCGATCATGATCTATGTTCTGAAGTGAAGTTCAAAAGAGGAATTGGCAAATGGTTTATTACAACCCGCTCATGGACGAGGTCCTCGACGACCCGTTGCCCATCTACAAGCAGCTTCGCGATGAGGCGCCTGCTTACTACGTCGAGGAGTTCGACTGCTGGATGCTCTCGCGCTTCGACGACATCTGGGTGCAGACCGGCAACACGAAGGCCTACTCGGCTTCCGAGCGCGGCACGACCCCGGCTCATCTGATCACGAAGCAGATGCCGGTGTTTCCGAGCGTCAATATGATGGATCCGCCCGAGCACACCCGGAACCGGGCGTTGATCAGCGGTGCGTTCAAGCCCTACCGAGTGGCCTCACTCGAGCCGCTGGTGCGAGCCATCGTGAGCAAGCACGTCGACGCCATCGCGCCCAGGGGTGAGTGCGATCTGGTGAACGACTACATCGGTAAGATCTCGGTCGAGGTCTCGTGCAATCTCCTCGGACTGCCGGTCGAGGATGGGAACTTCCTGAACGGGCTGGTCAATCGCTTCTTCGAGCGCGAGCGCGGGCACCGTGGCATGACCGAGAATGGGCTCGCTGCCTCAAACGAACTCAACGCGTATCTCGAGCAGATCGTGAAGGAACGCCGCAAGAAGCCCGACAACGACGACGTACTCATCAACGCCTATCTGGGTGCCAAGTTCGACGGCAAGCCGCTTCCCGACGAAAACATCGCCGCGCAGATGGCGACCCTCGTCATTGGCAGCACCGACAGCTTCCCCAAGATCTTCGCCGCGGGCCTGCTCGAGCTGCATCGCAGCCCGGAAATCCGCAGCGAGCTGGCGAAGGACCCGAAGCTGGTCCCCGACGCCTTTCAGGAGATACTGCGTTACGGCATGCCGACCCAGATGCTGGGGCGGACGCTCCTCTGCGACGTCGAGATTCACGGTGAGACGATGAGGAAGGGGCAGATCATAATGTACCTCTTCGTCGCTGCAAATCGCGACGAGCGTGAATTCGACGATCCCGATCGCTTTGACATTCGGCGCCGATCCAAGCGCATCCTGACCTTCGGCCACGGCAATCACGCGTGTCTGGGCACACACATCGCTGCCCTCGAGGGCGGTCTCGCGCTGGAGTTGCTGCTCGAACGGATTCCCGAATACTCCATCGACGAGAGCGAGGTCGTGCGGCTGCGCTCGGAGTTCGTCTCTGGAATCATCGGGCTTCCCGCCACCTACGCCGCGGCGTGAGCGCCGTGTCCGGTGCGGCTCTGCAATTGGTTCAGGATGACGAGGCGGACCTGTTGCTCGCCAGCTTGGAGCGGCTCTCGGGCCGCGAGCCCGAGTTCGTCGAGCGATTCTACGCGCTCTTCTTCGAACGCCACCCTGAGGTGACGAAGCTGTTCGGCGAGCACAGCCTGTCCGAGCAGGAAGAAATGGTGCAGGAGACGTTCGTCTCGCTGGTGGCCGTCGTCGAGAACGAGCCGTGGCTGCAGACCAATCTCGAGGCCATGGGCAAGAGCCACGCCGAGTACGGTGTCGAAGATCGCATGTACGACTGGCTGCTCGAGTGCATGCTCGATGCCCTCGAAATGACCCTTGGCGCGGACTACCTCGACGAGTACGGTCCGGCCTGGCGCAGTGCGCTCGGCCATCTCACCGACGTCATGCGCGCCGCCGGAGCCCGCGCCTCCGCGCCCGCCGATGGCCCCGATCTGAAATAAGAACTCCCGACCATCCGCGCCGCGCCGCGCCGCGCCGCGGCCGCGGTCGCGGTTGCAAACGGCGGCCGATGCGGCCGGGACAGGGCTGGCTAGCGGCCCCCCGATGTTGCGGGGGGCGCGGAGGGCTGCGGCGTTGGGGCTGGGGCGTCGCTCGAGGCTGACTCCGGGCGAATTGCCCCCCAGGCGAACCGGCCTGCTTGCCGCAGCCGCTGCTCGATGGGGTAGTCCGGATTGGCGAGCCAGTTGGTGATCGCAGCATTGAGGATGCCGACCAGCATCTCCGCCAGGAAAGCCGCGTCCTGGTCGCCGCGCACGTCGCCCCGCTCCTGGCCCTCGCGCAGCATCGCGGCGAAGGGCTCGTGAATTCGGCCGAGGTAAGGAGGCTGCTGTCCCGGCTCGGACTCGGCGCGCATCAGCTCCAGCAGCACGTCGCGGGCGAGGCCCCGGGTCTCGGCGATCTGGTCCGCCGCGTGGGTCACGAAGCCTACCAGGCGCTCGTGGGTCGACTCGGAGGCTTTGAGCTCATCTTCGAGCATGAGTTCGATGACGCCGAGGATCTCTGTGGTCATCTGCCTGAGCAGTGCGTTCTTGCTTTGGAAGTGGTTGAAGAACGTCGCCGGCACGATGTCCGCTGCTTCGGCGATCTGGCTCACCGTGGTGGATTCGAACCCCTGGGTGCGGAACAGGTCCACAGCCACGTTGTAGATACGTTGCCGCCGCTCGCGCTTTCGCCTCCCCAGCCGCCCTTCTGGCATCGGCCCCGCCATTGAATCCGTTTCCACCATTGGTCGCATCCTAATACACCGACCCGCCGAGATCACATCGGCCTGCTGGATCGACCACTCGGGTCACTGGCCCCGATGCAGCCGAAAGAGCCTCATCTCTGGAAGCCGGACGACCTCGGTCGAATTTTCCAGTGTGATTAGATTGGAATCTAGACTTGGCTTTTACTCTAAACATGGTATGGTGTAAAAATTCCAAGGCGGGCTGTTACGGGCCGAAATTCCGACGTCGTAGCGCTCATCCACACGGGGAGGTTCAGTCTGGTGCCGCATCGTTTTGAAGTGGTCGAAGACGACTGCATTGGCTGCGGATTGTGCTCGGAACGGGCTCCCGAGAACTTCGAGGTCCCCCGTGGCAGCAACCTAGCCCGAGTCATCAAGCAGCCCGGGACCTCCGAGGAAGAGGAGGCCTGCCTCGAGGCTCACGAGTACTGCCCCATCGGCGGCCTTCATGCGCACGCCGTTGATTGCCCGCCCGCCGACTCAGCGAACGGCACTTGTGCCACGGCCGCAGCCGCTGGTCCCACCACGACCATTGCTGCTGCAGACCCCGCGCCGGTTGACATCACCCAAACGAGACTGGAGAGCTGAAAGATGAACTTCGAAACAATCGACACGACCGTCAAGGCGCTCTGGCGCTACGACTACGATTCGAACATCAAGCCGCTTCGGGATCTATACGAAGTGGCCAAGAGGGAGCAGTGGAACGCAACCACCGACATCCCTTGGGAGATAGAGACCGACCCGGCTGAGGTCGGAGACATGAGCGCTCCGAATGCCGAGCCTTTCGACTTCGTGAAAGCGCTCCCGAGGGAGAAGCAGATCGAACTCGCGAAGCGGAAGTCAGCCCACCTGCTGTCCACTTTCCTGCACGGCGAGCAGGGCGCGATGATGATCTGCGGGCAGCTGGTGGAGGTGGTGCCGGACATGGACGGCAAGCTCTACGCGTCCACGCAGGTCGTCGACGAGGCTCGACACGTCGAGGTGTTCCACCGCTACATCCAGCGCCTCGACCGCATCTACCCGATCATGCCCGGGCTGAAGGCACTGCTCAATGCCGTGCTCCAGGCGGATCTCTGGCAGATGAAGTGCATCGGCATGCAGGTCATCGCGGAGAGCCTGGCCATGGGTTCATTCAAGACCATGGTGAAGCTCACCAACGATGAGGTCTTCCGTAAGGTGGTCGAGCTCACCAGCCAGGACGAGGCGCGGCACGTGTCCTACGGGATAATCTACATGAAGGACGAGATCCCGAAGATGAACGAGCAGGATCGCGATCGTCTGGAGGACTTTGCCTGGACGGCGATGACATTGCTCGCGACCACGCCGGAGTTGAAAGAGGGCCAGCAGGTCGATCCGATGGCGGTGGTCTACGAAGGTCTCGGGATCGACATGGACAAGGCGAACGACGAGATGGCCTCGAGATTCAGGGATCCGGAGTTCGTCAAGGCCCAGCCGAATCCCTTCCGCGACTACGCCTATCCGCAGCTCGAGCGGGTCGGTCTGCTCACCGAGCGCACGCTCTCGAAATATCGGGAGGCGGGCCTGGCCAACTGATCGGGCGGCATGGAGCCAACACAGACACTTTGACTCGAGGCGGATCTGCTCTCTGTTCTAGAAGCTGGACGACGCGAGTGTCGAGCGGCTGCTGGCGATCACACAGCGTCGCAGCCATCCACTCAGGGAAGATGTGCGGCGGGGTGCAGCAGCCGGTGGGACTGCTCGATGCCACGGCAGGGCAGCCCCCCGTATTGAGTGGGGCCGACGACCATTGAGGGATGGAGGATCAGATCTCGGATCCAGCCAGCGCGAATAACAGATCGCCTTCGCGCCAGACTCGGATCCGGATCCCGTCCTGCTCACGCTGTAGCTCCGGCAGTCCGTCGAAGTGCTCGTCGAAGCTCGTCTGGTAGAGAGTCAGCACGCGGCCGTGTTCGTCCTCGAGCTTGATTTGTGCTGCCAGCCGACCTCGAATCGAGCAATAGCGGCCGCCGAGCATTCGAAGCTCGCCGCCCGCGATATGGCGCGGAGGCCGCAATGGGAAATCGAGCTCACCCATCTGCTCGCGCAGCCGCGGGTATTCGATCGCAGCGAACTCCACCGCCAGGTTCTTGCTGTGATTCAGAGCGATCTCGCGCACGATCGAGTCGGCCAGGGACTCAGTGCCCTCGGTCCCGGCACCCCGGAGACCCGGGAAGACGAGGAAAAGAAGCACCAGTGCCGCCGCGGCGGCGGCGCTGGTGACTGCGACGCGAGACCGAAGCCTGCGGCTGGCGGTGCTGCGCTCCTCGGAGCTGATCGATTCGACACCAGCCTTCTGCAGATTTGCAAGTCGCTTCAGCCGCCCGAGGACCAGCTGATCGACTTCCTGGGAGCCGTAGTAGCGTCGGAGGTGGTCGTCGAGATGTTGGCGACTCATGACGTCTTCAGGGCCTCCGATGGCCGCAGAAGATCGCGAATCTTGCGTTGGGCGCGATGTGTGACACTCAGAATCGTGCCGCGCGGACGCCCTGTCAGCTCCGCGATTTCGCGAGCGGTGTAGCCCTCCACCGCAGTGAGAAAAAGTGCCTCGCGCTCGCAGCCTGCCCAGCGCCCGGTCGAGCGAGTCGAGGTCGGCCTGAAAGCTCTCAGCGTCTCGCGGATCCGTGAAAGCGCCCACCCGCGCGAGCTCCTCCTCGGCACCGATCGGCTCCACGATGGCCAGTTTCTGGCGCCGATATTGATCGATGAAGCGGCTGCGAATCGCCGCGAACAGGTAGCCGACTCGCCACGTGGCCTGGGCGGCGAGGCACGCCACGCAGGCATCCTGGAGCAGGTCGGCCGCCCGGTCGGGCTCGTGGGTGAGAGCCATGGCATAGCGAAAACCCCGCTGAAACAGCTCGTCGAGGTCTTCGGGCTGATCCGGCGGCTGCGCCCGTCACCTCGTCACTCCAGGTGATACTTTCGCTTCTTGCCCTCCACGGAGTGCACAATGCCCTGAGTGACCTGAAGCTGGCCATGGTTCGGAAGCACCAGGAAGTCGACGTCGATCACCCGCCCTTCCTGGTTCTGGAAGTCCGCGCAGCTCACGTAGAAATCGCCCTTCTTGACGATGCCGCTGTGGAGCTCGTAGGACCCGAGGCTCAGGAGCTTTCCATCGACGGGGTCGTAGAGATTCAGCCGGCCGTCAATCCTTTGGTGAGCCACGAACGCATCCATCGCCTTGTGGATGTTGGTCCGCAGGTCCCCCTTGATCGAAGCATCGTTGCCGGCCTGAGCCGAGCCTGCAATCAACGCGAGCAGCATGATGGAGGCGATTGCCGCTGGCCCCGAGGTCGAGATCTTCCGCGTGGTCATCATCCCATTCCCTTTCTGGTTCGGATGGGCGCCCCGCCGCAACGTCGGGTGAGGCACGTCATGATCGAGTAGACGATCGATGGCCCCGATTGATTGCATGCAATCGAATGTAAATGTAAATGTAAATGCAAGAGGCATCGCTATCGCGACTCGGTGTTCAGGATCTCCTGGTCGAGTGAGCGAAGCGCGTCTTCCTCGCCACCCTCGTGTCTCCCGAACTCGTGTCGGAGCCTCGCGAGTACATACGTGGCCTCCTCCACCTTACCGCTGTCCATGAGTCCCTCGATCTCCTGGAGCAGACCTCGGAAAAAATGGTGAACGCGAATGAAGGCTCGCAGGCGAACCTCGAAATCCGGGAGGAGCGCCCAGATGGTCGGGAAGTAGAGGTTCTCCTCCGCTGCGAGGTGAGATTCCATCGCCTCTCTGAGCTCCTCGTAGGCGTCTCCGGCCTCGAGTCTCGAAGCGTCCCCCTCGAGCAGCTTCAGCGCCGTAGCGAACAACCTGTTCAGCGCCCTATGCTCGTCGGCGATCTCTCTCACCACGAATGCACTCCTGCCAGATCGTCTGGCACCCAGCCGAGCGGAGAGCATATTTGGTTTTTCGCGAGATGAGCATGATCTTCATCATATCGGGAAGCACCGGGATCCATCTGTCCGCCGAGGTCCAGTGTGGCGCCGCAAACAGCTGAAACTCGGCTGGAAACGGCGGAGTTCTTCCGGGCGCTTTCACCGGAGCGCCTCGAAGGCGTGCGTCCTCTGCTGGTCAGGAAGCAGTTTGAGCGACAGAAGGTCCTGTTTTTTGCGGGCAAGCCGGCGGAGTATCTCTGGGTCGTCCAGACGGGGAAAGTGCGCCTCTACAAGAGTTCCGTGGACGGACGGCTGGCAACTCTCGAGACCTTGTATTCGGGTGAGGCGTTCGGAGCCATTTCAGCGCTGGGAGAGGACCAATATCCGGCCAGTGCTGAAGCCATTACCGACGGTTCAGCATGGTGCCTGCCGAGAAATGCCGTATTCACGCTGCTCCGCGATGAGCCACTGCTGGCGGTCGAGGTGCTGCGAATCGTTTCGGGACGGCTGCACCAGGCCCACGAGCGCTTGCGAGCATTTGCTCACGACCCCGCACCCGCGCGACTTGCCAGCGCCTTGCTCGATGCTGCACGCGAGGGTGAAGCGCGGGTGACCCGGCGCGCGCTGGCCGAGACCGCCGGAACGACGGTGGAGACGGCGATCCGGGTCTTGCGCCGCTTCGAGCGGGAGGGTCTGATCCGCGGCGCAGTGGGTCGCGTACTGGTGTTGAATCCCGAGGAGTTGCGCCGCATGTCGGGAAAGCACGATTCGTGACCGACAGTTCAGGCACTCGGGGCCGGGGCCCGCGCACTTCGGCGCCGCTCGTAGCAGGTCAGTAGCGCCCTCAACACGGCCTCACTCCCGGTAGATGTTGCGGGAGGAGCCACACGAGGTGTTGGCTGCGGTCGATTTCATCGAGTGGTGCAGTGCGTTCGAAACACAACTCATGCGATCAGCTCGCGACTTCGGCGCAACAGCGGCTGATCCGCTGTCTCAACCTTTCCCCGTATCGATCACCTCGCCGCCGAAGAGCACGTAGTATCGAATGCTCGCCGGCATGTGGGAGACCAGGCTCCCTATGATCGCGATCGATGTGAGGATGGCGACCTGGTAGTCCAAGAACCGATAGCTGGCGAACAACAGCGCCAGCTTGGCGTAGGTTGCGAGACCGCGAACCTGGATCAGGAAGACCGGCGTGCGCCACGCCTCGAAGAATAGAAATGCAGTCCCAGTTCCGACGACCGCGATCAGGGCTGGAATGAGCACCTGATCGTCGACGTTGAAGACATGTCCGCCGTAGAAAGCTCCAAAGGCGATCAGGTGAAGGGTGCGGAGGCTGATCCGGAGCCATCGACTGCGCGGCATGGCATGAGCATAGGGCGCGTTGCCCGACCGATCATCCGGTCTCGAAAGCCAGCGTGAAGCTCACCGATCGCTGCACGCGGGCCTTCGAGGCGCGTGACATCGAGGTCCCGCACGAGTCTCTGTGAGCCGGCTACTCCTCGATCCAGCGACGGAACTGTGCGCGTTCTTCCGGCGAGGCACTCTGCCACCAGAACTTCAGCAACGCCGCTGCAGATGGGCCTGTGGGACGTCTGCCGCCGGCGCGCCCTTCGCGATCGGAATCGTTCGAGCGTCGCGCCCGCCCGCCTCGACCTCCGCCGCAGCCTCGGTGCCCCGCGGTGAAACGGAAATCCCGCCCGTACTGGCCGCAGGGGCTGCGGCGATCCCGGCCGCATCCGCTGCGGAGGCCGTATGCACATCAGCCTTCACCGCCGAGAGGGGGCTCACCACCAAAGGTGTGCTCACCACCGCCGGCCGCGATTCCACGGCGATTTGGACCGGTCGACCGCTACTGAGATCGACGACGGTCACCTTCAGGTCGCGGGCCAGAAGCCGCGCATCCTCGAGGTCGATGAGCGGCCTGTGCTCGACGCGATAGGTGTGCCCGGCCTCGAGTTCGAGGCTCAGACGCTGGGACTCCGAGCGCACTACCTCGTCGTCGCTGGAGTTGAGTTGCCAGACCGCATCGTAGTAAACGACGACATCGTAGCCTCCGGGCAGCAGGTCGAGGCGCCGCTCTCCGGAGCGGACGATGCGCGGGATACGCGGGATGAATTCACCGTTGATGCTGCTCACCTCGAGGCTCTCGGCGAAGAGCAGCCTGGCGATCTCTTCGCTGGACCGTTCCGGTCCGGCGTAGAGCTGCATTTGTTTGTTGTCGGAAGCGCATACCGCCAGCAGTAGAAGTGCCAGAAGAACCGGCGCTCGGGTCGTCAATACACTCTGGATGAACACTGTCTTGCCAATCTCCTGGTCACGGTTCGAGAACCCGCATCGGAACTCTGGGCTCGCTTGCTTGCGAAGGCGGTCGAGTCTAGCGGAAACAAAAAGCGCTGAATGGACACGATGGTTCGCTGTTTCAGCGGCGACTGGATCTTGTCTTCCAGCGGGGCGCGGCGCGCGATCTCCGGGACCGTGCGAATCGATCAGTACACCCGGGTTCAGGGTTCCGGCCGGATCGAGTCCGGCTTTGACGGAGCGCAGTAGCGACGCGAACAGATCGGGGCGCTGGCGATCGTACCCGGGGCGCTGATCGAGTCCGATGGCGCGTCCCAGCCCGAGAGAATCGGCCCTTGCCCTACTCTTGACTCTCGGGCGTGTAGCGCACCCACATGTGCATACAGGCGCGGACCAGCGTCGAGAGGCGAAAATCGGGGCCACCGCGCGAATACTGCATGTCTGGAAGGCGTCGAAGTAGTTCCTCGAACGCAACGCGCATTTCCATTCGCGCGAGGTTCGCGCCCAGGCAGAAATGGCTACCCATGCCGAATCCGAGGTGCTGCGGTCTGCGATCGATGCGGAACGAGTCTGCGTCCGGGAAGAACTCCTCGTCGCGGTTGGCGGATGGGTAGATGATCATGACTTCCTGTCCCTTCAGCAGGGACTTCCCCCGGAGCTCGGTGTTGCGTGTCACCGTTCGGCCGAAGCTCTGCACCGGAGAGACCAGGCGAACCATTTCTTCGACCGCATCCGGGATCAGCGCTGGATCGTCGATCAGCTCTTGCCGTTCGCTGGGGTTGTCGATCAGGAGCTCCATGCCCCCGGAGATTCCGTTCCGCGTCGTCTCATTGCCCGCAACCATCAGCACCAGCAGCAGGTGGATCAGTTCGTCCGTTGCGAGTCCCCGGTCCTCCTCGCTTCGTTCAATCTCCCCCGCGTCATCTTGTACGAAATCGCGATCGAGCAGCCCCTCATCCTTGGCGCCCGTGAGGATGCTCACGAGATCGTCGCGCGGCGAGACGCGTCGATCTTCGACGATCTCCTTCACATAGCGCGAGTACTCGATGAACGCCTGCCCCGCTTTGGCCCGTACCTCCGGGTCCTGACTGCCGTCCGAGGAGATCAGATCGTCGGACCATTGATGGAACTGCTTCCGATCCGCGCGATGGATGCCGATCATGTCCGCGATCAGAGTGATCGGGAGCGGAACCGAGATCGATTCCACGAAGTCGCACTCTCCCTGGGCACTGACCGCGTCGATCGCGTCCTTCGTGATCTGGCGAAAGGTCGGTTCGAGCTTTGCCACCATGCGCGGAGAGAAACCGCGATTGATCAGACTGCGCAGTTGCCCATGTCGGGGATCCGGCTCGTCGATGAGCCCAATGCGCGTGTCCGACTTCGGCCGGACGCCGTGAGCGGAGGTGAATATCTCCTGGTTCTTCGACACATCGGTGGCGTCATCGAATTTGCTGATGATCCATAGCCCGGACTCTTCGGACCAGTAGAGCGGATCGTTCTCGCGGATCCATTTCATGCGATCCCGCAGGCTCTCGGATTCCCAGTTTGCGGGATCGACGAAGTTGCAGTCGACGTTCATCAGGCTTTTCCTTCACGGCATCGGGCAATTCTCGAATCATCGCACCGAGGAGCCCGTCTCGGAATGGGCGCCAGTGCGTCGGAGCGACGCCCGCTCCGGCGACTCGACAGATGATAAACTAGATGTGCAATCGCGGCAGCAATCCCCGCGAGATCTGAGGGCTCTTCTACTTCGAGTACCCCATGCGTCGTCTACCAGCTGGACAGATCCTCCCTTCGCACCACGATGTCGGTGTGCGCCTTGAGCAGGCTGAAGCGATGGCGCTCCGCTTCCTTGAGATTTTCCTGGTCGGGGTAGAGCTTCTTCGAGATCCCGGGCATCGCCCGCGCGAAGCTTTCGACGTCGGAAATCACGATCGTCATGCGGAAGTCCCAGCGGGACTCCTCACTCGCGTGGTTCACCGGGAAGGTGGCCGACAGCGAGTCGATCAATCCCTGCTTCTGCAGCTCCTTCAAGATCGGGTAGTGGTTCTTCTTGAAGAGCTCCATGAACTCGTCGAAATAGCCCCACTCGATCTGGTAGTAAGCCTCGGTGATGAAGGGAGCGGGCTTCTCGTCTTCGGCCACGGCCTCGAAGGCGAAGAGCAGAGTCTGGCAGAGCACCAACACGGCCAAGAAAGAGACAATCGGCTTCACGAAATCCTCCCGGTGTCGAGAATAGTGTCGAGGAATCCTAGCCGAAATGGCTTCCTGAGGGCGAAGACGAGAGCGGGTCCAGTCGAGCGCCCGGAGATCCGGCCCTGGTCATCCCGCCGGCGGCTGGGCGACGCCTGGATCCGGTTTGCGATCGAGGCTGATCAAAGAGGTACGCACGCTAGAAGTCGCGTATGCTGATGGCTCGAGCGGGTTTTCGACGATCTTCACGTCGATCAGAACCCGACCTGCTATCGACCCGCTATAGGAGTGAACCGTGGCGATTCCCTTGGATGGTGTGCGCGTACTCGACCTGTCGACCCAGATCGCCGGACCCTATGCCACGAAGCTCCTCGCCGACGCCGGCGCGGATGTCGTGAAGATCGAGACACCCGCCGGCGACCCGCTGCGCCATTGGAAGGCGTCCGCGCAGCTAGGCGACAGCGAGCCCCTCGCCGAAGACGAGGACGGCGTGCTCTTCGGTTTCCTCAACGCGAGCAAGCGCAGCGTCGTACTCGAGCTGGAGAGCGCGGCCGGCCGTGACGCCTTGCTCGACCTCGCGGCCTCCGCCGACCTCATCGTCGAGAGCTTCGTGCCCGGGCGCATGGACGAGCTCGGCCTCTCGGTCTCGGCGCTTCGGGCAGCAAACCCGAAGCTCTCGCTGCTCAGGATCACGCCCTTCGGTCAGGACGGTCCATGGGCGAGGCGTCCCGCGACGGAGTTCACCCTACAGGCCGAGACGGGCTCCACCGCCTCCCGCGGCTATGCGGATCGACCGCCCGTGGCGGCCGGCGGCCGCATCGGAGAATACGTGTCCGGCACCTACGCGGCAGCCGGCGCGCTCGCCGCGCTGCGCGTGGCCTGCGCCTCGGGTCTAGGTGAAGACGTCGATGTGTCGACATACGAGGCGATGCTGCTCTCCTTCCAGACCTTCCAGTACATCCATGCCCAGTTCGAGCCGGGTACAAAGGTGGGGTGCTCCGTCGAGACCCCTTCCATCGAGCCCGCAAAGGACGGCTGGGTCGGCTTCTGCACGATCACCGGGCAGCAGTGGAAGGATTTCACGGTCGTGATCGATCGGCCGGAACTTGGCGAAGAAGAGGGGCTGCTCGGCGGTCACACGCGCTTCGCGCAGTGGGAGCGGCTGCGCGCCGAGGTCGAGGCCTGGACGAAGCAGCACACGGTCGCCGAAGCCGTCGAGAAGGCAGAGCTGATGCGCGTGCCCGTCGCACCGATTGGCAACGGTCGCACAGTCCTCGAGACGGATCAGTTCGTCGAACGGGGTGTATTCGAGAAGAATCCGGCCGGCTTCGCGCAGCCCCGAGTCCCCTACCGCCTCGGAGTCGGTGAGAACCGTCCCTTCGGCCCGGCGCCGGCCTTGGGCCAACACACCGACGAGATTCTGGCGCAGCGGCCGGCGCGCGCTGCGCGGCCGCTAGGCGCATCGCCAGCCCCCGCGCGGGACGCCGCGCCGAAGCCCATGGACGGCGTCGTCGTCGCCGACTTCAGTGCCTTCTGGGCCGGCCCCGTCGCGTCCGCCTACTTTGCGGCCCTCGGCGCCGACGTGGTCAAGATCGAGTCGATTCAACGCCCGGACGGTATGCGCTTCGCCGGCGGCATCCCGCCGAAGCCGGGCCAGCCGCTCTGGGAGTTGGCACCGGTCTATCAGGGCGCCAATACCAACAAGCGCGGCATCACCCTCAACCTCGAGAGCGACGCCGGGCTCGCCCTCGCCAAGCGCTTGGTCGAGCAGGCCGACATCGTGATCGAAAATTTCTCGCCGCGCGTGATCGAAGGCTTCGGGCTCGGCTGGGAGGTCGTCCACGCGCTCAATCCCGAGGCGATCATGGTGCGAATGCCCGCCTTCGGACTTTCTGGTCCCTGGCGCGACCGCACGGGCTTCGCGATGACGATCGAGCAGGCCACCGGGCTGGCCTGGACGACGGGCTACCCCGATCGATCCCCTATCGTGCCGCGCGGGAGCTGTGATCCCCTCGGCGGTATGACGGCGGCCTTCGCGACGCTGCTCGCCCTCGAAGTGCGACGCAACGGCGGCGGCGGGCAGCTCGTCGAGGTGCCGCTCGTCGAGGCGGGTCTGAATGCCGCGGCCGAGCAGGTCGCCGAGTACAGCGCCTACGGTGAGTTGCTCGAGCGCAACGCCAATCGCGGCCCGGGTGCGGCACCCCAGGGCGTCTACGCATGTGCGAACGACGAACTCATCGCCGTTGCCGTCGCGACCGACGAACAGTGGGTTGCCCTGGTCGGGGCACTGGGCTCGCCGGGCTTTGCGAAGGACGCAGCGCTGCGCACCGCGCTCGGGCGGCGCGCCGCCCACGACGCCATCGACGAGGGCCTGGCCGCGGTTTTCGCCGAGCGCGATGCGGCCGCCTGTGTCGACGCGTTGACGGAGGCCGGTGTTCCCGCCGGGCGGCTGCCAAACGCGCGCGAGATCCGGCCCCACCCGCAGCTGGATGCGCGGGGCTTCTTCGTCACCCACGAGCACCCGCTGGTGGGAACGATCGGCTACCCGAGCTATCCGATGCGCTTCTCCGGCCGCTATCTTCCGGTTCGCAGAGCTGCGCCCATTCTGGGAGAGCACAACGACGAGGTGCTGCGGGAGAAGCTCGGCTTGACTGACGACGAGATCGCGAAGCTCCGCAGCGACAAGGTGATCGGAGAACGTCCGACGTTCATGTAGGGCGGTGCCTGATGTGCTGGCCCGGTTCGGCATCCTCCCACTGGCCGGCCATGCGGCTATACTTCGACCTCGCACCCGCTACCAAGGAGAGCCCCATGATCCATTCCACGCCCGAGTATATTCAACCTACGGCCGAGCTTCTCGAGAAGCTCGAGAAGTTCCGAGAGGAGAACGCTGGCGAATCGATCGGCGGAGTGGCCGACCGAGTGCTCTTCGAAGACGACAATGTGAAGATCTGGGAGATGAAGCTCGAGCCGGGACAGCACAGCGATCTGCACCATCATGCGGTCGATTACTATCTGATCATCTTCTCGGGTGACTACGTGGCAGGGATTCCGCCGAAGGAAAGTGGGGCCGACATCTTCGTCGCGAAGGTCCCCGAACAAGGCAACACCGTGCACATACCGAAGGGCGGCACAGAGTGGGCCTACAACTGTGGCGAGAAGCTGTACCACGAGTATCTCGTGGAGCTGAAGAACACCTGAGCCCCGGAGTTTAGCGCAGAGGCTACACCCCGGAGACCCCGGGCGCCCCGGACACTCCGGATGCCCGAATCACGGATCATTTGGCCTCGATTTCGGCAATCGGGTCGGCGATCTCTGCGCTGACCCATTGCACCCTGTGATGGGCAGAGTCACGGCGAAGCAGCTGGCCTTCGCGAAGGCTGATGCCGGCAGACAGCTTTGACGAAACGCGACGCGAGAAGCTGGAGAACGCACGATGAAGACGATCCTCGGCCAGTACTGCATCAACGTGAGCAACATGGAGAGGGCGGTGGCGTTCTACCAGGATGCCATCGGCCTCGAGATCACGAACAAGATCGAGGAGGAGAATTTCCGCGAAGTGATCCTCGGTACGGATGGCGGCGCCAGGATCCAGCTCGCGTACCACTTCGGGGAAGACGGGCCCATCCAACACGTGAACTCCTTCTGGAAGCACTACGTCTACACCGACGACTGCAAGGGCCTCTACGAGCGTGCCCTCGCGGGCGGAGGTGAGTCGGTGCTGGAGCCGCAGACCCTCGAGCGCTGGCACTGCACGGTCGCCATGGTGTCGGACCCCGACGGCTACCAGCTCGAGATCATCCAGAACGACGACTGACCCGAAACGCAGGGTCGCGCGGCAAGACCGCGATCTGCGACGCCACGCATATCGTCGACTCGCGTTGTTCGATCAGCTCTCCCAGGACCCGCTGCGCACGATGGCAGCAGGGTTGTGCGGTCGTCGAGCAGAAGTTCGAAAATCTGATCTCGGACGGCGTCAGGGTCAAGGAAACGCCGCCAGCCGCGCCGCGATTGGCCTGACCGGACCGGGTGGCGGCGCACCCCGGAGTGGCCCGCAGCTCGAAGTCGATCGCCCTGCCGGCCTCTAAGGCCGCGGAATTGCAGTGTTTCTGGCCGTGCGGGATCTGGCACGGTCCGCGAAACTTCCGACGTGCCGCTGTCCGGTGTAGGATCGGCGGTGCACCGATGACGCTGGTGGAGGAGATTTGAATTGGCAGCCTTTCCGCAGCGTGTGGTCTTGGGTCGTAGTGGTCTCCCGGTTTCGAAGCTCGGCCTGGGCTCGTCCTTCAAGGCCCCGACCTCCGCCTATCGAGAGGCGTTCGAGCACGGCGTCAACTACTTCTACTGGGGCAGCGTGCGTCGCAGTGCGATGCGGCGCGCGCTAGCCGAGATCTCGGCCGACCGGCGCGACGAGCTCGTGGTCGTCCTGCAGAGCTATTCACGCGTTGGAAGGCTGCTCGAGCTCTTTGTCGAGCGCGGGCTGCGCGATCTCGGCATGGAACGCGTCGAGGTGTTGCTGCTCGGATGGCATAACAATGTCCCGTCGCAACGCGTCCTGGACGCGGCACGCGAGCTCAAGGAAAAGGGTCGAATCGGCTGTATTGCGATCTCGACGCACCACCGCCGGCTACTACCGACCCTGATCGACGACGATGACTACTCGATCTGGCACGTGCGCTACAACGCTGTGCATCGCGGCGCCGAACGCGAGGTGTTCCCGAGTCTCGAGGGGCGCGAGACGTCCCAGCGTCCCGGCATGGTCACCTACACCACCACGCGCTGGGGCGATCTGTGCAATCCGAGCAAGATGCCGCCGGGTGAACGAACGCCGACCGGGACCGATTGCTATCGCTTCTCGATTTCGAATGCATCGGTCGATCTGTGCCTGGCGGGCCCCGACGATCCCGAGCAGATGAAGCAGGCACTCGAAGCACTCGAGCTCGGCCCGATGAGCGAGGATGAACTCGCCTGGATGCGCCGCGTCGGCGACCACATCTATGCCAGCGCATCGGCTGCGTCGATCATGGACGGCAAGTAGGAAGGATCTGTCTCGAATCGACGTCTGTGAATGGATCCGCGATCCTTGTCAGGGAAATCCGAGAATTGGGGCGAGCCGAGCAGGCCGCCGCCTCATGCCGACCAGGCCCCGCGTAGCTACGATGCGACCAATGGGATCGGGTTCGACTCTTTCGAGCGAAAGAGGGGGTCGAGTTCGCGTCGATCGCGCGCGATCGAATCAGGAGGTTGATGCTTTGGCTCGAGACAGTTGGAAGATGCCCGGTCCCTATTCGCCTGAAGAGGCCGCGGCGATTTCAGAAATTCAGCAGAAGATCTTCTTCTACGGATGGTGCATCGATCAGCGTGATTTCGATGCGCTCGATGAACTCTTCTCGCCCGACGCAATCGTGCACTACGATGTCCCGGATGGGACGCGCGCTCCTTGGAAGGAAATGAAGAGTTGGTTGCCGAAGGGGCTCGAGATTTTTCGCGTAACGCAGCATAACATGTCGAATCCGATGGTCGAGATCGATCTCGAAGGGGGGCAGGCTCGCTCCCGGACCTACGGACATCTCATCCACGTACAGGAACACGCAGACTCGTCGACCAGCGTGATGCGACATCATTCGATCTATCACGATGAATGGCTGAAGCTGGACGGCGATTGGCGGATTTCGGCGCGCACTCTGACCAACCTCTATGTGGACGGTCCTGTTTTTCGGGGAGATCGGATCATTTCCCATCGGCAAGCCAGGCCGTTCTAGCGAACTCCTTCCGGGCCTGGCAACGCTGGCGCACTCGGGGGTCAACTCCCACGCATCTTCGGTCGAACAGGGAGCTCGTCAGCACGGGTGTGCCGGAGGTCGCGACGTTCACCAACACGAAAGAAGCCCCCTCTATATTTGCCAGGCTGCGCAGTCTTTGTGATCGAGCGGAGTCTCGGGACGGGAGGGCTACAGCATCAGCATGAAGTTCGGTCGAGCCGCAGACGAAGAGTGGTCGCAGGGACGAAGAGTCCACAAATGACGAAGAGCGACCATTCTGCGGGAGCCAAGGTCTCACGTTGAGCGTCGACGATACCAAGGCGCCGCATCGCGCCCCGAGCGCTGAGCCCAGTCGTCTTTCGAGGATCCTGGGAGCAGGCCCGTTGTTTCATCACACCTTCGTGGAGTTTCGGCTTCTGATGGTCGTGGTCGTCTGCGCCCTCGTTCCTCTGGCCGCCGTTGCAATGCTGACTGGGCGAGATGAACCCCTGCTCCTCCTGGGGGGAGGAGTGCGCGTTGCCGTGCCGCTCTTCGCTCTCCTGCTTTCTCCTTCTCTGCTTGGTGTCGTTGCTGAGCATCCGCCAGATTCGCCGGCAGCTAGTCCTGCTCCAAAACCTGACGGAGGCCGTCTAGCGTTTCTCAGAGTTGGATTCATCCTTACCAGCCGATGATCGATGTCGTCAGTGGACGGATCGTTGGCGCCGAGGCGCTGCTTTGCTGGGACGACCCTGAGATGGGCGCTGTGCGTCCGCAGGATTTCATCCCGGTCGCTGAAGAGACCGGTGTGATCCTGCCCCTTGGCGAGTGGGCCCTGCGCACCGCCTGCGCGGAATGCAAGGCGTGGGAAGATGCCGGTCTGCCTCAGATCCGCCTGGGTGTGAACGTCTCCACCCGGCAGTTCACGATGCTGACCCTGGTGGAAACGGTCGCCCAGATCCTTCGGGACACCGGGCTGAGCCCGAGTCAACTCGAACTCGAGATCACCGAGAGCGCGATCATGGAGGACGACGGGATGACGCTCGCGACCCTCAACGGACTCCAGCAGATGGGCATCGCACTCGCTCTCGACGATTTCGGAACCGGGTATTCGTCTTTGAGCTACCTGAGGCGTTTTCCCATCAGTCGGGTGAAGATCGACCGTTCGTTCGTCAAAGAGATCCCTGCCAATGCCGATGATGTGGCGCTCGCGACCGCGATCATCGCGATGGCACACGGCCTCGGGCTGACGGTCGTCGCGGAGGGGGTAGAGACCGGCGCTCAAGAAGAATTCCTGCGCGACAGCGGCTGCGACGAGCTCCAGGGGTACCGCCTGGGTCGACCCGTTCCTGCAGAAGAATTCCGTCATCTCCTCGAAAAAGGATGTGCTCAGTGAACCGCCGCTCCGCGTCCAAGAAGTCGTCGCACTCCACCAAACTGGAGAATGCGCCGGATCTGCTTGCGATCGACCTGGGAACCACGAACCTCGTGGCCGCCCGGAGCGGTTCAGCGATTCCCCTGCCCCGCGAGAGCGGGAGGTCCGCTCTTCCCTCGGTGGTCGCGTTCCTTCCCAATGGAAGCATCGAAGTCGGGACGGGGGCGAAATACAGACGTTCCATCGACCCGAACAACTCCATCTTCTCGGCGAAACGCATCATAGGGCGCCGGTGGGCGGAGCAAGAGACGGAAGAGTTCCGCAACCGCTACCCGATGAGCCTGATCGATAACAATGGCATGCCGCTGTTCCAGACGCGGGCGGGGCCACTCGGTGCCGTAGACGTCGCCTCGATCCTGCTTTCCAGGATCTACGAAGAGGTGAGTTCAGCGGCAGTTGGCGTCAAGTCAATCGTGATCACGGTCCCGCCGCTGTTCTTGGAGCGGCAGCGCGAAGCGACGCTACTCGCTGCCGAGACGGCTGGCCTTCACGATGTTCGGCTCATCGACGAGGCCGCCGCTGCTGCCTACGCGTTCTCGAACGTCTCCAACCGGGTCACGAGAGCGGGCGTTTTCGACCTGGGTGGAGGCACATTCGATTTTTCCGTGGTCGATTGGACTGGGGGTATCCCCTCTCTGGTTTGCAGTGGGTCCGATCCTCTACTCGGGGGAGACGATATCGATCAACAGGTCGCCGAGTGGGTCGCGGATCAAGTGCTGGAGGAGCACAATTGGGATCTCAGGAACTACTCGGAGATCTACGCGCGACTGCTTCTGGAATGTGAGCGCGCAAAGATCAGACTTAGCTTCTTCGACGAAACAGTCATAGAGCTCTGCAAGATCGATCCGGATGGCCCCGCGGCTTCGCACGAGCTGGCGATTCGCTCCAGGGATCTCGATGTGCTGAGCGAAGGGCTCGTCCGCCAGACCTTCGTCACCTGTGATCGCGTGCTGGGAGATGCCGATGTTCGTCCTCAAGAGCTGGATGCCATCTTTCTGGCCGGAGGCAGCACGCATCTGGCGAAGGTACGAGAGGGGGTCGAGATCTACTTCGGGCAACCTGGTCGCTTCGAGTTGGAGCCGACGGAGGTGGTTGCCATCGGAGCGAGCCTCGTGGAATGACCCGTGTCAGCGATCGCGCTGGCGTGGTCGTAGTCGTCGAAGCACCATGGATGTCCCCGCTCCACGGCCGTTGCGCCCCTGGCGAACCCCGCCGACGTAGGTCTCGTCGGCCTCGACGTCGCCTCGAAAAAGCGGAGCCGGGAGGGTCGTAAGACCCGATCGAAGCTTTAACATGGGTGTTCCAGGGCTCATACGCCCCTGGGCTGTCGGCTGCGGGCTGTGTGAAGTGCTGAGGTGCTGAAGCCGGGAAGGAATTCATGAACGGAGCTGCAGACGAGGCGCTTCCGCCGCGCGTCGATCCCTCGGAGTGGCCGGAGCTCAGCTACCGCCTGGGACTCACCGACGGGCTGCCGACATTCCCCCCGGAGCGGGAGATCGTGGAGCGGCTGATTGCCGGATCTGGATTCGCGGCGGACCACGTGATGGGCGCGATTCCGCCCCGCGGCCGGGCCGCGACCGTGAAGTCGATCGCGGCCAACGCCGCGATGGCGGGCTGCCTGCCGGAGTATCTGCCGGTCGTGCTCGCCGCCATCGACGCCATGCTCGAGCCTCGCTTCAACCTGGCGGGCGTCGTGACGACGACCCATCCCTGCTGGCCCCTGGTCATCGTGTCCGGTGGCGCCGTGCACGACCTGAGCATGGCGACTGGCGAATCCCTCTTCAGCGGCGGTGGCGCGCGGGCGAACCTGGCGATCGGCCGAGCGATTCGGCTCGTGCTCTGGAATCTCGGCGGCGCCTTTCCGCGCGAGCCGGTGCAGGAGATCATGGGCCATCCCGGTCGCATGGCCTATTGCATCGCTGAGGAGCCGACCAACACGCCCTGGGAGTCCCTTCACGAGGCCCGCGGCCTGGCAAGTGCGACGAGTGCCGTGACCGTCTTCGCCTGCGAGGGTCCGCAGATCGCGAACCTCTGGGGTGTCGCCACACCGGACGGAGCCGTCGTCGGCGAACGCTGGCTCGAGCTGGTCGCCGACCAGATGCGCGCCCGCGGAAACTCGAACACGCATACCATGGGCGAGATGCTCGTCGTGATCAGCCCCGCGATGGCTCGCACCCTGGCCGCCGAGGGCTGGACCCGCCAGCGGGTCCAGGAATTCCTCTGGCTCAGTGCGCGTCGCCGTCTCGGGGACATTCGCGTCGAGCCCGACGGAAGCCCCGCCGTCGGCCCCAGCGCCCACTACGAGTGGTGGCCGGACTGGGTCGACCAGAGCGATCCCGAGACGCGGATTCCCGTCACCTGGTCGGCGGAGGCCATCCATCTCGTCGTGAGCGGCGCGGACAGCATTCCCTGCGCAGCGGTCTGTCCATCCTGGGGACATCTCGGCGGATTTGCGATGACCCGAGCGCTGCAGGCGCCAGACGGCGACGACGCTGGAGTGGGAGAAGCATGATCGAGCTCATCGACCCGAGAGGAAGTGACGATCCGACGTCCACGAGACTCGCCCCGCGTGTCCGTGACGCGAGTGAGATCCGGAAGATCGGTTTTCTGAGCAACGAGCGCGAACACATGACCGGGCCCCACTTTCCGGGCTACACGCGCATCCTCGAAGCGGCCTTGCGCGAACGGCTCGGTGTGACCGAGTTCCACTTTGAGATCAAGCCGGTGCTCTCGCGTCCGGCCGAGTCCGAGATGATCGCGCGATTCCGCGGCTACGATGCAGTGATCAACGGACTCGCCAAATGAGGCTCCTGCACGTCGGGCAGTTTGCTCGACGCGATCCACCTGGAGGAGCAGGGAACCCCCAGCCTCACCTTCGTGACGGAGCCCTTCGAGCAGGCCGCACGCGCCCACGCCCGTCTGCACCACCAGCCCGACCTGCCGCTGATCATCGTGCCTTCGGACTATCTCGATCGATCGGACGAGGCCGTGGCGGCGAAGCTGGCGCCGCTGATCGACGAGATTGTTGGAAAGCTCTGTGCGGGCGACCCGGCGCGGGATTCGCGTGATCCGGGGGACCCGGGAACGGGCTGATTACTCGCGAGCCGTCCGCCATCCCCGGCCTGATCGATGGAACATTCTCCACCGGTGGCGCCGAAGACCGGGCCCGCTTCGCCTATAACTCCTAACCCCGAACCCCGAACCCCGAACCCCAAAATGCGCTGGTCGCGCGCGCTGAACTCCAGGGCCCGGTGGCCAAGGCGGCGAGCCGCTGCGCGAGCGTGGGAGACGGCAGCTGTCGACGCCCGGTTCGAAGCTGATATCGTCTTCGGCCGAGGTCAGAATGCACTGCAGCCCGCTCGATTCCCCTTTCGGGGCACAACTTCATCCGGACACGGACAAACCGCTCGACCCCGCCGAGCGTGACGAGCTGCGCCGTCTCTATTCCGAGCACGGCCTGCTCGTCGTACGCAACGGCGAGATCTCCACTGCTCAGCAGATCGATCTGCTGGCGGCACTCGGTCGGATCGAGCCGGATGAAGACGGACAACCGATGCGGATGGAGGTCACGAATCAGCACGACCAGACGACGGCGCCCAGCGGCAAACTCGACTTTCACTTCGATTACGCTTACGACCCCGCTCCGACTCCGGGAATTGCGATGTACGGGTTGCTGGTGGCGGAGGGAGCAACCTCGACGCTCTTCGTCGATTCGTCGAATGTGCTCGCGCGCATGCCGAAGACCCTCGTCGACCGACTCCGCGGCTGGAGCGCAGCGCACGCATGCTTCCTCTATCGCCTGGACGCGCCCGACAAACGATCGATCGAACCCGACCCGATCATCGCGCGAGGGGAAGCCAACTGGGGCCCCGAGCACTATTGGACCCATCACCCGGTCATCTGGCAGAACCCACAGGGCATCGAAACTCTATTTGTGTGTCGCCAACACACGGACCGGATCCTCGATATTCCGCGAGCGGAAAGCGATGCCCTGCTCGAGGAGATCTACGGCTATCTCTACGATCCCGCCCAGGTCTACGAACACGCGTGGCGGGAGCACGACCTCGTCATCTTCGACAACATCACGCTCCAGCACGCTCGCCCCGAGCCCAATGACCGCCCTCGCACCCTGCGCCGCTTCCACCTCTCCGAAACGGATCTGACGGCCGACTATCTGCGCATCGCGCGTCGGGACGGATTGGTCTAGAGGCCCGGCCGGAAATCCTGAGCGTATCTGTGCGCTTCTTTGAGCGGATTGGGTGTCGTCCCATGGGCGCTCCAGCTCGCGGCCAGAACCCTGCCACTTCGGGATGAGGACTCAGGCGGCCCGCCGAATGACGAGGCGATTCCGGCCTCCTCTCATGGCGGCGACCCGAACACCCCACCGCTGATCGGCTCGCCGTTCGAGATCGGGTTGCATCGGCAGATCGGGCAGCCATCCACGCCGACCTCGAATCCGGTCGGGCAGTAGATATTACAGATCGCCCGGTCCAGGCATCGGTTGGTCAAACATTCCCCGCGACCCACGATGTCGACCCCCGCGCAGCCCGCTTCGCAGGTGTTGCCATAGGTCTCTCCATCCGCCCCGCAGACCGGGTTCCACACGCGCGGGCACAAACACGGGTCGGGTCTCGGCAGGCAGACGCCGACGCAGGTCCCACAATTCGGATCCGCTTCGAAGCAGGGTCTCAGCGGGCAGATCTCGCGGCAGATCTGGTCATCGTCGCAGTCCGCGTCGCTGCGGCAGCCGGGCGGCGGGTTGCACTCGCAGGTCGGACAACCGTCGGGGCCGATCTTGTTTCCAAACTCGCAGAATACGTCACAGGGAAGCGACAGACACACCGGCTCACAAATGCCTTCGTGCCTGATCTTCACGCCGGCGCAGTGCGCCTCACACGCATTGCCATAGCTCATGCCGTCGACGCCACAGACCGGGTCATACACGTCGGGGCAGACGCAATCGCGACAGTTGCGCTCGATACAGGCCTCGATGGCCAACTCGAAATCCACTCGACAGCGTTCGAGATCGCCGCCGTTCTCTACGCATCTTCGAAGCAGCCGATTGCCGTGAGACTCGCAGCGATCCTTGCAGTCGTAGATCGGGCGGCAATCGGATTCGATGCACGCCCGGTACACTTCACGAGAGCGCTTTCGGCACTCGCGTCGTGGATGACCCGCTTCGAAGCAGGCAAGCCTGACCCGACTCGCTCTCTGGGCACAGCCCCGCATGCAGTCGAGGTCGGGTCGGCAGAGGTCGACGGTGGGGGCCACGCCCGGGCGCGCGAACGGACCTGCGATCGGAGCCGCGGGACTGGGGGTCGGTGCGAAGCTGAACGCAAGGAGCCCGAGAAGAACCGAGTGCAGGAGGGCATGGCGCATCGCGGGATCTCCATGATGTGGGGACCAGCGGCCTGGTCGCCCAGGGTCGTATATGGCAAACACTCCCATCCGACCGCATCGAAGTCAAGCGGAAAGTCGTGCCGCGTGCCCAGCGGGGGCTTCGGGTACGGCTGCCGGCCGCTCGATCGGATCTGTGTCGCGTCTGCCGGGCCAGGGCGAGGCCGCGATCAGCGGTGGGGTACGGCCCACCGCAACCACGCCCTCGTTGCGACGGCGGACTTTCCGGCCCTGCCGCTAGGCCAGCCAGGGTGCACGAGGCAGGCCGGGATCGACTACGATGCCAGCCTGCGAGGCCTCGGAATCGTGCGAGTTTCGGGTTGGCTGAATCGTAGCATGAGACGATGTTGTGGAACGCCGCGCCGCCCTTGTAAACGACACAGCCGAGCCGCGGGCGATGCGCGGAAGTGTGGGGTGAAGTGTGGCGTATCGAGTGGTGCAATTCTTCACTGGCGTGATCGCGCGTGAGAATATCCGGCTCATCGCCGCAGACCCCCAGCTCGAGTTGGTGGGGGCGGTCGTTCATAGTGAGAGCAAGGATGGAGTGGATGTCGGAGAGATCGCTGGAATCGAGGCGATGGGCGTCAGGGCCACGCGGGATGTCGAACAAATCCTGGCCATGGAAGCGGATTGCGTGCTCTACAACGCACCCCGCTACGACATCGATCAAGTCGAGCGGATCCTGAGGTCTGGAAAGAACGTCGTCACGATCAGTGGTGGGTGGTACCCGCAGCTCTTTCCCGCGGAATTCGAGCGACTGGAGGCGGCCTGTCTGGCGGGGAATGTGAGCCTCTTCGGGACTGGGAATATGCCCGGCCTGATACCGGACGCCCTGCCGCTGTTCATGTCTGGGTTCACAGCTGGCGTCGAGCGTATCACAGCGCGTGAGAGGACGTATCACAGAAACTACAACTCACGCGAGGTGATGCTAGGCGCACTGGGGTACGGCAGTGAGATCGAGGAGGCCAGGAGCTCCGTCGTGCCTGAGGTCTATCATCAAGCGCTGATGCAGCCGGCGTATATGGTGGCTCACGCTCACGGGGTGGACTTCGATGAATTTCGGCTCACCAAACATGAGCTGGCGGAGGCGCCGCGAGACATCTATTTGCCTTCGATAGATGCCACGATTCGTGAGGGGTCGGTGGCTGGGATGCGCTTCGAGTTTTCGGGGTTTGTTCGCGGCAGGCCGTGGTATGTCATGGAGGTAGAGCACGTGGTCGAGCTAGGCCTCGGTGCAGGGTGGCGCGCGAATGAGGAGGAACCTGAATTTTCGGTCCGAATCGACGGCAGGCCCTCCCTGTCCTGCGACTTTCACACAGTGGGCCCCGGCGGAGGCATTCAGCACGTCCTGGAGCTCAACGCCGCACGCATCGTGAATTCCATTCGAGCCATTTGTGCTGCCGAGCCGGGGATCTGCACACTTCTCGACCTGCCGCTGCTGCGTTCTCGGGCATGACGTCGAGAGAATCGGCGAGGCATCCGTAACAGCGACGGCCCATGTGCCGACCGAGAGTCTCGGGGTCGCGCCACTCGCCGCCGCCGGCTACCTCGAATCCTGGCTGGGCAGTGTAGAGCTCGATCAAACCAGTGAGATTTGGCGTGGAGATCGCGATCTGATGGATGGTGCGGATCACGTGGGCCCCCGATGAGGGATGCCGGTTTTTCGGCTAGGATTTCCCGATGAGCGGACGACTCGACGGCAAGGTAGTGATCATCACCGGTGCAGCGAGGGGCCAGGGTGCGGCCGAGGCCCGGCTCTTCGCGCAGGAAGGCGCGCGCCTGGTGCTGGGCGACATCCTCGATGTGGAGGGCAGGGCGGTCGCCAAGTCCATCGGAGAGGTCGCGCGTTACGTGCATCTGGACGTCACCGAGGAGGCGGACTGGACCACGGCGGTCGAGCTTGCCACGAGCGCGTTCGGCCGGATCGACGGACTCGTCAACAACGCTGGTGTCCTCCACGCGGCATCCATCGCAGAGTGCACGCGAGCCGACTTCGAGCGGGTGATGGCGGTCAACCTGACGGGGCCACTGCTCGGCATCCAGGCCGTGATCGAGCCGATGGCGGCCGACGGCGGGGGCAGCATCGTCAACATCTCCAGTGTGAGTGGCCTCGCGGCGACTCCCGGACAGGTGGCCTACGCGTCGAGCAAATTCGCACTGCGAGGGCTTACCAAGGTGGCGGCGGTGGAGCTCGGTGCGAGGGGGATCCGCGTGAACTCCATCCACCCCGGCATCATCGCGACGCCCATGAACGAGGCGCCGGAGCTCGCCGACGTCGACTGGGAAGGCATCGTCGGCAACCTGCCCCTGTCTCGCCAGGGCGGTCCCGAGGACATCGCGTGGCTCGCACTCTTCCTCTGCTCCGACGAGTCCGCCTACTCGACCGGGAGCGAGTTCGTCGCGGATGGAGGGCTGCTCGCCTCGCCCTGAATGTGCGGCCGGAAAGTCCCAGCATTCGGATGCGTCCGCCGCTCTCTGGCTACGTCCGCTCCCGGGCTGCGTGCGGCCCCGCGCCGTAGGGTCGACTACGCCTCGGTGCCTCGGTCGTGCGCCTTGCCAGAGAGAGCCGCTGCCGCCCTCCGATTCATCCACCGACGCCCTGCCAAGGCGTGGATTGCCGCCCTTTAGTCGAGGTTGTAGAGCTGCTTGGGATTCGTCTCCAGGACCTTCTTCGCCAGCTCGTCCGGGAGTCCCTTGAATGCCCGATCGATGTAGTCGCGCGGGCGGTCGGCCGGTACGGCCGGGCCGGGGAACATGCAGGTCGGGTGCGGGTAGTCCGTCTCCCACAGGATGTTGTTCGGGAAGCGGCGGATCGTCTCCTGGAGACCCGCCTCCTCGAACCAGAAGCACGCGTAGATCTGGCGCTCGAAGTACTCGCTCGGCAGCAGCTTGTACTCCGGGTGCTCATCTCGCAAACCACCGTTCTGCCACTGCCAGTCCATCGCCTGAAGAGCGCTGGTAAGCCAGCCGGTCGCGCTCTCCACCGAGACCATCTTGAGCTTCGGGAAGCGGTGGGCGACGCCGCCGAAGATCAGATCCGCGATCTGCCAGGCGTTGCCCATGAAGAGCAGCGAGGAAATCCTCGCGAAGTTCGTCTTCAGTCCGAGGCCCGATGGGTCGACCATCAGACCTTCCATGGATCCACCGCCGATGTGAAAGCTGATGGAGAGGTCGCAGTCCTGTGCCGTAGCCCACACCGGATCCCAGTGTTTGTCGCATAGCATCGGTAGATCCCAGTCCTGGGGCTGGTTGCAGGCGAGGATGGCGCGGTGACCGCGCTTTGCACAGCGCTGGATCTCTTTCACCCAGGCGTCCACGTCCCAGAACGGCGACGCCATCACGGGGATCAGGCGCTTCGGGTCTGCGCTGCACCAGTCGATCAGGAAGTCGTTGTAGGCCTGGACGCACGCGATCTGAAGCCCGGGGTCATCGAGCCGCAGGAAGAGCTGTGAGCCGAAGCCGGCGGTGTTCGGGTAGAGCAGGTTGGCGTGCACGCCCTCCGCGTCCATCATTTCGAGGCGGGCCTTGGCGTCGTGGGTGGCGGGTGGGCACTCGTCGAAGGTCTTGGGATGCTCCGGCACTGTTCCGTCGAAGCCCGCCATGGCGGTGAAGCCGGGCCCACCGGCAGGCTCGCCAGCGATGATCCACACGTCCTCTCCGTCCCGCCGCTCCATCCGGGGCACGTCGTCCTGCCACTTGCGTGGGACCCTCGAGGTCCACAGGTCCGGGGGCTCGGTCACATGGGTATCGGTGTCCACCGCCTGAAAGCGGTCGAAGAAGCTCGTCACAGTCGTCCCTCCTGCTATGTCGTTAGACCTTCTCGGCTCGGAGCTTTGAACCCTTCTCCTGCAAGAGGGTTCCAGATCCCGCCTGCGGCCAAGCCGCGGTGTAGATTCTCCTTCTTCCTTCGCTCCAATGTCAAGCATGATTCGTTCTCTTCGGTCGAGGATGGCGCGGCTCCATTCCAGGCTTCTGGGCTCTGGGTTTTGCAATTGCAACGCCCCGGAAATACGAGGCATTTTCGGCGCGTGGGGGCAAGGGGAATGCTGGGGCGTCGGGCTACTGAGCGGATCCAGATCGAGCACTGAGGCGGAATGCCACGCCGCTCTGGACCGCGCAGGGAAACATCTGCGTGGCCCGCTTCGAGACCACATCGTCTACGACAACACCCAGCGTGTCCGCAGCGTCTCCGAAATGGGAGGATGCGTGGTATCCGAGTAGAGCACCGCTGCGTTGAAGCGCGCCCCGTGTCGAAGGCGAAGGCGAAGGTTGGAGGATTGTCGCGCCTTGGCGGCCGCTGCCATCGCTACGTCTGGCAAGCAGCAGCTCGTTGACGGGCAGCCAACTACCACATGGAGTCGTCATCGGACGTCGGACACATCTCGCTGTGGGGGACGCTCCGCCAACTACGACCGACCGCACCGAGCGCGCCACAGTCGAACACCATACGAAGCTCTGCGGGGCAAGCGATGCTAGTGAACAACGTTCGGCTACGATTCGTAGCATTGCAGCTGAATGATCGGATGTATTGTTCGCGCCGCTCTTCCGCCGTCGGCTGCTACAGTCAGGTGCAGATGAGTCCGCAGCTCCAGCCGCTCGCGAACAAGATTGCGCTCGTGACCGGCAGCAATACCGGCATCGGTCGTGCGACCGCACGCGAGCTGACCCGCTTGGGCGCGCGGGTCTTTCTGGCCTGCCGCTCCGAGGAGGCCACGCGTCCGGTGCTCGCCGAGATCGAGGCTGGGCTCGGGCCGGGCAGAGCGGTGTTCTTGCCGCTCGATCTCGGCGACTTCGACTCGGTGCGCAGCTGTGCGGCGCGTTTCCTGGCGCTGGATCTTCCGCTGCACCTGCTGATCAATAACGCGGGGCTGGTGGGCAGGAGAGGGCTGACGGCGTCTGGATTCGAGCTCGCGTTCGGGGTCAATCACGTCGGCCACTTTCTGTTGACCGACCTTCTGCTGCCTCGCATCCGGGCGTCGACGCCCGCCAGGGTCGTCACGGTCGCCAGCCAGACCCATGCCAGAGCCAAGGCAATCGATTTTGCTGCGGTTCGCCGGCGCACCGCCGGGCTCCTGGGCACTTCCGAATACGCGGTCTCGAAGCTCGCCAACGTGCTCTTCAGCGCCGAACTCGGCCGGCGACTGGTGGGGACGGGCGTGACGACCTACGCACTCCACCCGGGCGTCGTCGCATCCGATGTGTGGCGCAGCTCGTTTCCAGCGCCAGTCCGCTGGTTGGTCAAGCGCTTCATGCTGACGCCAGAGCAAGGAGCGAAAACGACCGTCCACTGCGCCACCGACCCAGGCCTCGCCAGAGAGACCGGCCTCTACTACGACGACTGCCACATCCAGCCCGTCAGCTCCGCCGCCCAGGACCTCGACCTGGCCAGAAGTCTCTGGCAACGGACCGAGCGCTGGATCGAAGAGGGATAGGAGAGAAGCGGGGCGTTGTTGTTGAAGGATTTGTAGCCTCGACGAGCGGAGATCTGGCGCTGCGGTGTGGCCCGGCGAATGCGCGGCGGGCACTACTCGGCAGTCGACGTGCACGATCCTTGGCTCTCTCCCGACCGCCGCGTAGCCCTCGTCCCGATCCGCCTGATCGCCGGCTCGTGATGCCCACGTTCACGGAGACCAGCCGAAGCGATCGAAAAGATCCGCGAGCTCGCGATGGACGCGCTCGCGCGCCGGCCCCTGTGCCTCGGGCTCGAATGCGTGCTGGCTCCGAAACGTCTTGGCCGCCTCCCGCTGTTGCTCCAGGAAGCGATCGAATTCCGCCGAGATCTCCAGGCCGAAGCGGGCGTAGATCTCTTCGACGACCTGCTTCGGGTCGGCGAGCAGGTCGCGAAATTCCACCACGATCTGACGATCTTCCGGGAGCTCGTCCACCACCTCGAGGGCGTGCCGATACTGGGCGATCTGGATCTCGCCGAGCAGGTCCGCAGAGCTCTCGACAAGGTCCTCGGGCGCACCCATCCCCCGCCAGTACTGCGACATGAGGTCGAGCAGGCTCGGGATCGTCTCGTAGGGATGGCGCAGCATCACGATGAATCTCGCGTCGGGAAACACCTCGAGAATGCTGCGCATCTTGAGTGTGAACTGGGGACTCTTGCAGCAGTGGATCCTGTCTCCCTCGCGACAGTAGAGAAGCCGCTGAAGCATCGAGCGATAAAAGCCCAGTATGCGCTGTCGCTTTTCCGCCGGGTTTCGGTCGGTCCAGAAGAGGTAGTCGAGCTCCTTGTAGGGGAAGGGCAAGGTGAGGCTCACGGAGCTCCAGTTCGTGAACATCACGAAGTCGTCTTCCTCGGACCCCGTCGACTGCCAATCCTTCAGCTTTCGGATCTCCTCGAGGGCCCGATCCTCGCTCGACCGCAGCCGCCCCTGCACGAGGCCGCCTAGGACCCGACGATCCAAGGCTTCGAGCAGGCCAACCGCTTTGCGTTGGAGAATCGATGGCAGCAGTAGCTCCCACGTCTTGAAGTAGGAGAAGCGTTGATCGTCAGCCGAGAAGATCCGCTGGATGTGGGTCGTCCCGCTGCGACCGTTTCCCACGATGAAGATCGGGGCGTCGATCGGAGTGTCCTTGAAGCGCGGGAAGAAGATGTGGTCGAGTGCCAGGCAGATCGCGTTCACGAAAGACAGCAAGCTGAGCCCCAGGAATACGGCCCAGAGGAAGAGCGCGCGCCGGGGGCGGAAGGGCTCCTTGACGATGAGTCGCGCGATGCGAATCCAGGTGCTGAAGTCGAAGTACAGTGAGATCTCCTCAGCCGCTCGACGTATTTTATTGGGCTAGGCCAGGGGTTTCAACGCCGCCAACACTGGGCTGGCTGCGAGCTTGCGCTCGTGCAGAATCTCGCTCATCGTGCGGGCTCTGCTCGACTTTGCGATGCTCCTTGTTCGCTGTGTTCCGGCCTTCTTCCAAAGTCGAAATGAGCAGGTATCGTCGAGCTGGTCCTGCGCCAGTGCAGCTCGCGACCTTTGCCCAGGAGCGACCCGAGCCCAGTCACGCGGCTGGATCGCCATCCGGGTTGCCCTGTGCCGGATCGGGTCTGGCTGGAGAGTATTGAATCCAAGCCGCAGACTGCGTGACTGCGGCATTTGCAATTCTGGAGAGATTGGATCATGAGATCGAGATACGGAGTCATCGCAATAGCCCTGATGGTGTTCGGGTCGTCGGCCGCTCTGGCCGAGGGTGACGATCACGGATCACCGAACGATCAACTGGCCATCGAGCGGCAGCTGAAGTTGTATGCTGATTCGCTCGATTGGCCGCGGGGAGACAGCTGGCCGGTGCCGGCCGCCGGCAGCTTTGACCCGTCGGATGACACGACCTGGCCCCCGGGCTGGGCCGGGGGCACAGAGCAGTTCTTTTCGATCTTTACCGACGATGCGGAGATCGACTATCCACACTTCTCCTACCGGTTCAGCGGTAAGAACAATGCAACCCCCGTCAAGCAGGGCGCCACCTTCGTCGGTGGCATCGGTTACATGTTCAATGCGTGGAACATGGCCAGGCAGACCAATAGCCACACAGTGCTGTCCAACATCCTGGTCACCATCCACGGCGATGAGGCAACCAGCAAGGATCGTTTCTCGCATATCGGCTACCTCACCGGCAGGGGTCAAACCTGGTCGGATGCGTCCTACACGATGGGATTCCATGAAGGCAAGTGGCGCAAGGAGGCTGGCGTCTGGCGCTGCTACTACTGGCGTGGCACGGTTCAGTTCAACAGTACCGACTGATCACACTCCACTCGCCGGTCGCGGTGGGTTCTCGATACCGGTCTGCGTCGGGGCGGCCTCCATCACCGTTACGACCCTACGGGTAGCGGCGTAGTGACCGGATTCCAGCGATTCGTCACGGCTGACGGGGGCGCGGAATGGGTATTGATAACGCACAGGCCCTCACCCGACGCGAGAATTGCGGCGCGGCCGCGCCTTGGTAGTCTGTGGCATCGCTGCGTCTGGAAGGCGGCGGCGTAGAGATCATCGCGCACAGACATCCGCGTCGCCGAGGGGCTGCGGATCTGTTCTGAGGAAGGACACCCAACTTCGTACAGGAGAGGACAACAATGGCAAAGCAGATAGAGATCGTGGCTTGGGACCATATCGTCGTCAGAGTGACGGACATCGAAAGATCCCTGCAATTCTACAAACAGAATCTGGGTTTTGAGCCCGAAGTCGATGTGGAAATCGAAGGCGAGGGACTCTCGAAGATTCTGTCAGGCCATGTCGGCCGCGAGGTTGGCAACGCCAAAGCCAGGCTCGTTCTGGGAAGGGTCGGCGGACAGCTCGTCGAGCTCATCAATTACGAAGTTGAAGATGATTCGGGGCTAGGAGAACCAGGCATCTCTGCCTTCACTCTGCGCATCGCCGATGCGACGGAGGCGTACGAGGCTTGTCGAGAACGCGGCATCGATCCCGAATCGAAACCGGTTGAGATAGAGGGCAGTCGCCAATTCTTCATCAGTGATCCAGACGGAATACGTATCGAGCTGACTCAGCCGCCAAAGACCTGAAGGAGCGTCTGATGAAAGTCGGAATCTGTTGGCCCATGACGATGGACGCGGCACGTCAGCGTGATCTGTTCTTCAAATGGTGCGAGCGAGCGGATGAGACGCCGCTCTCCAGCATCAATGTGGGTGACCGAATCGCGTACGAGAGTCAAGAACCGTTGCTCTCTCTTGCCGTCGCTGCTGGCATCACAAAGAGAATCAAGCTGATGACGAGTGTCGTCGCTCTACCAGTCAGAAATACCGGTCTGTTCGCGAAGCAAGTCGCGTCCCTCGACCTGCTCTCGGGGGGTAGGTTTGCGTTAGGCGTCGGGATGAGCAGTCGCCCGGACGATTTCGCCGCCCTTGGTGTGCCGTGGAAAGATCGGGCCCAGCAGTTCGAAAGGCAGATTGGTGAATTGAGAGAGATCTGGTCGGGCAAGTCGCTCGTCGATGGCGTCGCTCCCATCGGACCCACTCCAGTGACTGATGGGGGGCCAAGAATTATCGTAGGGGCCATCAGTGAGGCTGCGCTTCGACGAGCCGGTCGAATCGCGGACGGGATAATGACCTGGAGCTTCAAGCCAGAACCGGACGTACAACGGGCGCAGATAAGAATCACAGAGGAATCGTGGCGTGAAGCGGGACGTCCGGGGCGCCCGGAGATCACCGCGGCCATGTATTTTTGCTTGGGCGACAACGCGGAAGATCGCCTGTTTTCCTATCTGAGGCACTACTATGGCTACTCCGAACTGACCCGGGATCGGGCGTTGTCGGCTCAAACATGCACGCCGGAGCAGATAAAGCGTGCAATCCAAAGTTATGCTGACGCGGGAGTAGATGAGATTCTCTTTTCAGCAGCGGATGCAAGCGTTGATCAAATCGATCGACTCGTAGAACTGCTACCGTAGCTACAGCGGCGACTTCCTGACTCTTCCCACCCATCTGTTTCTGCCTCAACAACCGCAAATCAGACCTGGGTTGCGCCATTGGTCCTGGATCGGGCAGCACGGTTTCGGGAGACACGCCTCGACAAACACAATGGCGGTAGCACTGCCGGGCAGGCCCGCCACGCGTCATAGGGCACCCGATCGGGGTGCGACAGACTATGGCGATCCGACACGCGCGTGATCTAACATCCCGCGAGTATCAGATCGGAAGGGAGTGGGATGGTCGTCTCAGGCGGCAGCAGCCGCGGATTGATCGTACGAATCAACCGAGCCTTCGGATCGATCGCAGGCTGGTGCTTCACTTTTCGTTGGCTCGTGATTGGCGCATGCGCCGCGATCTTTGCCGGGCTTCTTCATGTCGCGAGCGGGATCGAGGGCGACGCGAGCTACGAAGGCTATTTCTTCGACGGCGATACCACCTACCAGGCCTATGAAGCCTATCGCGATGACTTCGGATCGGACGAAGTGGCCTATGTCGGCTACGAGGTTCCGGGTCTCGAACATGGCCCGTGGAACGTCGACGCGATGGAGGCCCTGATCTCGATCACGCGAGCGATCGAGGACGAGGTTTCTTTCCTCTACAAAGTCCAGACGATCGCGAACACGGAGTTCACGATTGGTACCGAAGATGGAATCGAGATCAGCAAGATCATCGATGACTGGCCGCTCGCTCAGGAAGAACTGCTCGCTCGGCGCGACGCCTATCTGAAGAAGCCGATGCTCGTCGGTGGTATCATCGACGAGGACGCGAGTTTCGGCGCCATCATCCTGAAGATGGATCGCTCCAGTACC
>PVBE011688087.1_pt1 | contig 64186 bp, 55 predicted proteins | sample 1631181 | NCBI WGS metagenome assembly PVBE01 (sample SAMN08397723, study PRJNA350692) | Marine metagenome, whole genome shotgun sequencing project. | isolation source: water | place: Pacific Ocean | collected 2012-04
CCTCGTAATTAAAGTAATCACAGGCCGTTATATTTAAAAAGACAGGCTATTCAGCCCCGTAGTTTTTTACTGCACACTTCAGCTGGGATAAGGATAGAAATTCAACATGGATCATGCTATGATCTCGCCATCATGTCCCTTAAAAAATATTTAACACTGTTTTTCTTCACGCTGTTTTGCAGCAGTCAATGCTATGGATTAGGTTTCATTACCCATGAAAATGACGTTAATTATCAACCTACTGACAGCATCTGGCCAATCATACGCGATAACTTTCAATTAGACAGCGGAACACATATTCCTGAAGTTAAAACTTTAATTAAATGGTATCGCAAACACCCTGAAAATTTAGAGACCATATTCCAACAATCTAAACCCTACCTAGCCCATATAACTCAAGAATGTATCAACCATGGCTTGCCCACCGAAATCGCCCTTATTCCCGCCATTGAAAGTGCATTTAACCCCTTAGCCAGATCTCATGTAGGTGCCTCTGGACTGTGGCAAATGATGCCGGGCACCGCATCAGCTCAGCAAGTTCCCATTGACTGGTGGTATGACGGCAGACGGGATATTGTAGACTCTACTTCAGGGGCACTGGCCTACTTAACTTGGCTTTACAGAAACACCCAGAATAAATGGAACCTAGCGATTGCTTCTTACGATGCCGGGTTGGGTCGTGTTAAACGGTCCTACGACCTCGATACTATTAGTGATCATTATTATACCTTTCGCAAACTTCCTAGAGAAACTCAAAACTATATCTACAAACTTCTCGCCATCAAAGCGATTGTTAGCTCACCTAAAGCCTACGGTCATAAATTACCCAACATTACCTACAGCATACCCTTCACCTCAATAAAAACCAAGTACCCCATCCACTTAAAAGAAATCCATTCCTATTGTCATTTTGACCCACACCCCCTTAATCGCGGACTCAAGCGCTGGATAACAAACCCTAAAGTTACTAAACATCTTCACATACCTCACAAACATACTGAGTGTACCATGCGGTTTTTGCAGAAGAACTCCATAGATTACTTACACAGACGCAAACCTGTGTGGGTCCAACACACCACATCCAATGGCGAGTCTTTATCATCCATTGCACAACATTATAAAACCTCAATCAACAACATAAAAACCGCTAATAAATTATCGACATCTATAATCCAACCTTCACAAATATTATTTATACCCTCCCATTTCAATAAGAAACTTAAAAAAGCACCTGAATTTTCAGCATCTTTTAAATCAACTATCACTGGAAATTATAAAAACTCACACAAATTCGTGATACATAAAATCAAAAATGGCGACAATTTGTCTTCGATAGCTAGCAAATACAATACTCAAGCCAGTCACATCATCTATTGGAATGCTTTAAAAAGCTCTCAACTTGTCTTAGGTGATAAATTAATTATCTGGAAAAAACCCTCTCCCCCTAGTAAGAAAAGGAGGAAAAAGTAATCATGAATTCAACACTCATTGCTAAAGACCTGGTCAAAGAAATTAAAGGTCGACTCATCATTGATCATGTGAGCTTTTCTATTAGTTCAAATGAAATTGTTGGCTTATTAGGCCCTAACGGAGCGGGTAAAACATCAACATTTTACTCCGTTGCTGGCCTGATTCAACCTGACCAAGGCTCTGTATACTTAGATGACACTAAACTTAATGGCTTACCTCTTTCCAAAAGAGTACAAATGGGCTTAGGCTATCTTCCTCAAGAAACCTCTATCTTCACTAACATGACGGTGTACGAAAACATACTTACCTACATTGAAAACAATAAAAGCTATAAAAGCAAAGAAAACCATCATGAGACAGCCGATCATTTTCTGAAACAATTTGACTTGAGTTTACTGGCACAACACACAGCTAAGTCTCTATCGGGTGGAGAAAAACGCCGACTTGAGATTGCCAGACTAATGACGTTAAAACCTAAGTTTATCTTGTTAGACGAACCGTTTGCAGGGGTTGATCCCAAATCAATTAACTCTATCAAAAACCTGATTATAAATCTTAGTAAACGCTATAACCTCGGCATCCTAATTATCGACCACAATGTCCACGAAACTCTAAACATGTGTGATCGCGCCTACATTATGCACCAAGGAAAAATGATTGCTGAAGGCAATTCTAAAGATATTGTCAACAATAAAGATGCGCGCAATGTGTATTTTGGAGAACACTGGAATTAACTATCCCCGTGATCTCGATGTTTGGCACCCTTGCTATGAATTCGCCTCACTTGAGCATCAATCTTCGCTACCAATTTATCAATACTTGCATACATATCGGTGGATGAGGTTGTTGCAAAAACACGTCTTTTTTGGGGAAGAGAAAGGGATGCTTGCGCAATTTTATTGAGGTTGTCTACTGAAAAAGTGACTTTAGCATCAACAACCTTATAATCTGAATGCTTTAATATTTTCTCAAATTTTTCAGCTGCATAAGACTCTAAAGGTTGAGAAGAGTCACAGTGATGGGCTGTAAAAGTAATATTCATCTGGCCTCCTTTTGTCATATCTACCTATACATTATAACCCATAACCTGATACCAGGTCATTATTAATGTTATAAATAGCAAATAATCCATCAAAAACAACATAAAACCAGAAATAAATCCGAAGAATCTTAAAACCCTTCAACCTTTTTACAGACCCTAGAACCAACCCAAAATACATACAAGGTACTAAAAATAAGAACAAAAGAGTAAATGGTTAAAAAACATCTATGTCAATTATAAATATTTTCATCAATGATAAAATTATATCTTAAATTAACGGAGTATTGGAATGGATCGATCCATTAACACACTTATTCGTAATCTCAGTGCAGCATTACTTGTAGGTTCTTTATCAATTTGTGCATCAGCAGATAACTTTACTAACGACTTTTCTTCTCAAATCCAAAGTGGCTATTCGCAAGTGAAACCTGACACCACGGAAGAGGCTAAACAATATGCTGCGAAGAAGCGGAAGAAGAAGGGGAAGGCGAAGAAGAGGAAACCGAAAGGGTTTTTTTCGAAATCATGCAAACAAACCAACAGCTGCTTTGATTAGTATATCATCCTAATCTTTAAAAACAGGCCTTCGGGCCTGTTTTTTTGAACCAATCCATGACTTACAGATAGACTACAACCTAGCCAGAAGACATTGGCGCTAATTATCCAGTTGCCTTGCTAGCTCCTGATACAATTCAGATGATTGTAATAAAGAAGCATGACTGCCTTTATCCACAACCTTGCCCTCATCTAATAGAATGATTGTATCAGCATGTTCAATAGTATAAAGACGGTGTGCAATCACAAAACACGTCGCTCCTTGGTCCGAAAACAACTTCATAGCCTCTGAAACAGCCGCCTCATTAATACTATCAATAGAACTGGTAGGTTCATCAAGAAGGATTAAAGAGCCTTTTTTCAAAAAGGCCCGAGCCAACCCTACCCTTTGGCGCTGCCCTGTTGACAAACGTAAACCCCTTTCCCCTAAAAAGGTATTCAACCCTTCTGGAAGCTCCGCAATCACTTCATTTAGACGGGCATGTTGACAAGCTTCTTCCACAGAATGATCATCGACACTCATCATCATGGTGATATTATCTCGAAGGCTTGCCGAGAATAAAACCGGTTCTTGAGGAACATAAACAATATTGTGCCTCAGTGATTCCAGCTTATATTCAGATAGTTCAGCTCCATTGATATAAATGCCACCTTGTTGGGCTTGGTATAGTTTTAAAAGAAGCTTAAAGATAGTAGATTTTCCTGCACCCGATGGGCCAACAAAGGCCACAAAAGATCCTGGCTGAATATCAAAATTGACATCGGATAGCACTTGCTCTCTCTCGCCAGAGGGATAAGTAAAACATACACCTTTAAAGTCTATGCGTATGGATTTTGGAAGATCAAGCTGACCATCATGACTGGTTTCAACTTTCTCTTGTAAGGTTTCATCGATTCGATCCAAAGCACCTAGAGCTTTAAGCACCTCGCCCCAAGATTCTGAAACACTTGCTGTTGAAACAGCCATCAACAAAGCATAGACCAAAAACTGGACCAACATGCCGTAACTCATGCCCTGATGAGAGTGGTGAATGAGATACGCACCAAAAGATAATACACCAACGATTAATAAAGCCATTAAAAATACTAGCATGGCAGTTAACCAAGCCCTGGTTGCAATGCGTGTGCTTGCAGCTTTAAACGTTTCATTCAGACAAGAGTGAAAACGTTGACTTTGATTTTTCTGTTGCTGACTGGCTTGAATATATTCAACATTAGAAAGTACTTCAGAAGCTAATTCATGACTTAATGCCAATTTATCTTGGACAACCCTAGAATATTTTCTATAATTTCTTCCTACCCAAATCAGAGGAATAATCATAAAAGGTGCCAAACAAAAGAAAAACAAAGCTAATTGCCAGGAGGTTATCGCCATCATGGTAAGGCAACCGACAAACAAAATACTATTTCTGGATATTAATGATAAACTACTGCTAAAAACGGTTTCTAGAACAGCTGTATCCGCTAAAATTTGTGACAATAAATTCCCACTATGAACTTTATCATGAAATGATTTTGGCAGTTGCAATACGTGATCAAATAAACGTTCGCGCAAATCCATCGCAACTCGTTCCCCTAACCAGGTCACTTGATAATATCTATAAGCTGAACTCACTGAATAACCAGCCGCCACCAAGATAAAGGTAAGGGTGGTAGAGGATTGCTGCATCAGCAATTGATTGGCTATGCCATGATCAATATAATATCGTAAAGCCCAAGGAATCATCAAAGCGCAAAAAGAAGAAATAAGAAGTGAAATAATAGCTTTAGCAACGATGAATTTATACGGTAAAAACATCTTCCTCAATGAAGCAAGTCTAAGTTCTTTTGTAGGGTTTCTAGACATCAATCGTTTGGGTTTGGAGTCGTTCCTCGCTGACACTTCGTTTCAATCCATTCAAGGCCGTCCTAATGCCTTCTTTTTTTTGCTGGAGATTACTATCAATGTCCTGACTAAATTCATTCAATTTCTTCTTAATCTCTTCTTTCTTTAGCTGGAAATCACTATAAACATGAGGAAAAAGATCCCCTACACATGTTTTTTCTGATTTAAACTCAAATATTGATACACGCATTTTATTCAATTGGTGCATCCCTGCGGCACTTAAGCCTGCTAACACAACCATCATAGTGATCGGATGAGAAAAGAACAAAACCAGTTGATTATGCATCACTGCCAAATGAGTAATGGTATCACTTAGCTTACCTAACTGCAGTAAACACAACCCCAAACCCACGAAAAAATGTGAGACAATCGGAGCGATTAAATTTTGTTGGCGAAAGTAAACATAACCCCAGACAAAACCACATAGCATACTACAGGTTGAAAAAATAAAACCTAAATGCAAATGTGCAACTGTAAAAATTAAATTTGCGACCAAAATAGCCAATGCAGCCACTAAATTTGAAGGTTGTTTGTTAGGATTATCATGTTCACTTTGAAAATGAAACCAATAAAACTCATGAAATAATTTTTGCAAAACGTTTTGAATAAAACCTCTAGCAACCAGTTCTTGTAATGGAACATTAATAAATAAATAGAAAGCAACAAACATAAAATTCTGATCAAAAACCAGTAAAGGGAATCCAAGAAAATACCACTTTACCAAAAACATAGTTAGTATTATCGGTGCGGTTTTTATAGCAACATCAACATAATCACATGCAGACATAGCATATAAAATTATCTTTGTTTTTTCTATGAAAGAAATCATTGAGTCTCTCAAAGATCTAAAAAAACTGTACTTATTTAGATAATTCAGACACAACTTAATTGACGCAGAGCTTGTCAATTGACTATGCACTGGGTTGATATAAGTCATCAACCAACTTAACAGTTTGGGTAGTTCATCCCCTTTAGATCGATTAGCATAGATAGCATCTTTCCATGAATGGCCTGTTGAATAAGCTATAAGATAGGCAGCCAAACTAAAAAATATTGTCAAAATCAAACTATAAACCGACATGTATAGATTAGAGAAATGAGTCTCACTCACTAATTTAATTAAGCAAACTAAAAACAAAGCCATAATAATATAAGCCCCTGAAAAAAACGCTTGCTTTGAGCTATGTTCTTTCAGCTGCTTATACCTATCTTTTAGAAAGAATACTTCTTTTCTCAGTTCCTCAACTTGTTTCAGGATGCCAGCTTTATTACCAACGATCTTAGTCGAGGGACTACTTTGATGACGCATTGTTCTAAGATTATTTCCCATAATACTGTCCTCCTGGTTGAGGGTTTACTCTCTTAACATTCTTATCACTGACTGTCATAACCACTGCATCAACAGGATATAGTTTAGTTGTATCAACTTTATCACCTCTATTACCAACAGGATTGATCAATGAATTCCACTCTTTCTTAGGGTCTTTAACGACATCAGATACATAGTTAAAAACTTTCATCAATGAACTTAAAACCAACGAAGGATTCTTCATGGCATTCAACCCATGATGATACATCGTAGTCAATGCCCCACCCAATCGCTGAGATCGATCACCAAACATCAACCAACCGGCTATACCCAGAACAAAAAGGCCTGCGGGCAATGAACCTGCTGCAAGTAATTGAGTAGACCACACCTCAAATGATAAGAGGAAAGCAAACCCGCCAACAACCATGTGTGATAATGTTGGGTAAACCAGATTAACTGCGGTTGGGTCGGGCATGCCTGTGGATGAATTAAACAGAGACATTTCTGACCAATACAGTCCCAAAACAAACGAAGCCAAGGAAAAAGCCAAGCCCTTATGCAAATGAAACATAAAGAAACAAGCATTGGTCATAACCTTGGATAAATCAAACACAGTCTTGTTACTACATATATTTTGTATCCATGTGTAACATCCCCAACACGAGTCCATAAAATCATACCAAACACTCTGTAAAACACCACGAACACACATTTCTTGAATAGGCACACTGATTAAGCAGTAAATGGCTAAAATAGAATAATCAATAGCTCCAGTATTAATCAAAACCATCAGAGGAAAACAAACAACTTTTAAGAGAAGGGTTGCCAAGGAAAATACAACTGTGATGATGATTGATCTTATTAAACTTTCTTTTTCAGGCCACTTAAAAAAAAGAAAGTTATTTTTTTTCTCTATCAACTTCATACCAAAATAAGCATTAGGTATATTAAAAATGCACATAAGCGCCCCAAGATTATCAGCAATCCATGCGTAGGCGCTCCCCATAGCCAATGGGTACAACGTTAAGTTAAAAGCAACCACCCATAAAAACATCAGCAACTTTTTATATTGCATCATAAAATTACCTATTAAATTTATCTTTTCCAAAAATGCTATCATCTTAACTCCTATTAAAAGTCTATACCATTAAGAACCACTGCTAATCGCCTTCCTGCTAAGTGTAATTGATTATCTAAAGAATCTTGAACTTTTGTTCGATAAGAGATCGTAACAAAAGGTAGGTTCTTTTTTTGTTTATTAGACAACTTTGTTTTCTTACTGAATGTACAATAATCACAACCATTTTTCTTTTTCGGGTACAAAGATTCAAGAATGAGTTTAGACTCATGCAACCAATGAGAAACATCACTATCATTATAAGCGTCTATATCTCTTGTATCTAATCTTTCCTCAATCCAATCTGCATATTCACTGTAGCTTAACTTGAGCGATTCAATCAATTTAGTATCCCAAATCTGATGAAGGCTGGCAATCTTATTATACCACCTAACATAACACAAATTGCCTCCACGATCATGCTCATGACCTGCATGAAAAGGCTGATGCGCATCCCCTACTAGGTGAACCAACCAAATCAGTGCTACTTTCTTATCTTCTTTTGAAGAGTTAGGGTCCTTTAAGACACTGGTTTCATACTGAATAGCATGCGATATATTTTTAACTTTATCTCCTTTCTTCCAGGTTAACGAGGTATCCTTATCATCATTACAGTAATGCCACTTAGCCGTATGGGGGTAGCGACCTCGATATGACTCATCGGCTAAATTACTAATCATGGCAAGGTTTTTAAAACCCAAAAGAGACTGCACTCCATTTTTTGTTTGATCTGTCAAATGGTCCGTTGCAATCTTAGCAATCACACGATGTCCCTCTAGCCCCCAAGAATAAGCAACATGAGGAACAATCAACAAGACAATAAGAAACAATGTTCGAAAAATTTTTATCATAGTGGAAGCCTTTTAGTTAACGCATGTTCAAAGACCTCTTCAATTGTTTTAACACAAACAATATTAAGATCTCCCAATGCTTGTTTATCAATCTCTTTAATATCTTTGGCATTTTCATGAGGAATAATCACTGTATGAATCCCCCCTCTTACGGCAGCTAATAATTTTTCTTTGAGCCCTCCGATAGGTAAGACTTCACCTCTAAGGGTTATTTCACCTGTCATGGCAACGTCTTTTCTCACAGAAATTTTGGTCACTGAAGATATAATCGCCGTACAAACACTAACCCCTGCACTGGGTCCATCTTTTGGAGTAGCTCCCTCGGGAACATGAATATGAAAATCATTCTTTGAGTAATAATCCTTAACAAGTTTAATTTTAGATGTTCTTTGTCGAATTAAAGACATGGAAGCTTGAATGGATTCTTGCATAACATCACCCAAAGACCCTGTAAAAACCAGGTCTCCTTTGCCCGGCATAATCAACGATTCTATCGTTAATAAATCTCCTCCCGAAGGGGTCCAGCTAAGGCCTTGAACGACTCCAATCTGATGTTTTTTATGCATTAAACCAACATCATGTTTTTCCACACCCAAAAGGTCTTCAACAGCTTTAATTGACAGTGCCTTAGGTTGTTTTACTTGAGTCTCATTGGGGGTCATTATCTTGCGAACAATTTTTCTTGAAATCTTGTCCAAACATCGCTCTAACTCTCGAACCCCTGCTTCTCGAGTATAATGCCGAATAATATGAACTAAAACTCTATCACTAAGACTCAACTCATTTTTCTCCAACCCGTTTTGTTGCATCACTTTCAATAAAAGATGCTTACGGGCGATATTGAGTTTTTCATCCTCCGTATACCCCGAGACAGGGATGATTTCCATCCTATCTACCAAGGCATCTGGAATATCCAGTGAATTGGCCGTTGTCATAAACATCACATTGGACATATCACAAGGAACCTCAACATAATTATCGACAAAAGAATCATTTTGGCTTGGATCAAGTACTTCCAACAGGGCTGCTGCCGGATCTCCTCGGTAATCCATTCCCATCTTATCAAGTTCATCAAGCATAATTAAAGGGTTCATGCTTTTAGCTTTTTTCAACGCTTTAATAATACGCCCAGGCATAGCCCCTATATAGGTTTTTCTGTGCCCACGGATTTCAGCTTCGTCTCTCACACCCCCTAAGGATATTCGAACAAATTGTCGCCCCATTGAGTCCGCAATAGATTTCCCTAAAGAAGTTTTTCCAACGCCAGGAGGGCCCACCAAACATAAAATACTACCTCGAACCTTATTCACTCGAGATTGAACGGCCAGTGCTTCTAAAATCCGCTCCTTGACCTTTTCTAAACCATAATGATCTTGGTCCAGAATATTACTCGCATGATTCAAATCATTCTTTAATTTGGTCATTTTTTTCCAGGGAATTTCTAGCATATTGTCTATATAATTACGAATTACCGAAGCTTCAGCCGACATAAACGACATATATTTAAGCTTATTGAGTTCCCCCATGACCTTCTCATTTGCTTCCTTGGGCATTTTTGCAGACTTAATTTTATGAACAAGTTGATTGAATTCACCTTCAAATGGATCCCCTCCCCCTTCACCTAGCTCATCTTTTAAAGCCTTCAACTTTTCCTTACGAACATAATCTTTTTGGTCATTAGCAATTCTCTCCTTAACACGAGACTGAATTCGTTGATCAATTTTCAACCATTCAATTTCAGCATCAATCAAGGCTAAAACTTGTTCGACACGCTCTTCAATCGATGCTGCCGCCAAAACTGTCTGCTTACTTTCTATACTAATTGGCATGTGTACCGTAACTAAGTCTGCCAACGTCCCCAGAGAATCAACGTTTCTAAGAGAATGAACCACATCATCGGTGATGACATCACTAACCCTTGAATATTTGAGTAGTTTTGATTCCATGGATTTTCGATAAACACCTTCTTGCTGTTTAGATAAAGGGATATCTTCAACTTCTTCAACCTCTACCGTACTGAATAATTTATCATGGGCATAACTAACAATTTTGCCTCGCTTGACCCCTTCTATCAAAATCTTTACCGTACCATCCGCCATCTTGAGTATTTGTACAACACGACAAAGACAACCATGAAGGTACATGTCTTTTAACTTAGGAGCATCCACAGAAATATCTTTCTGGGTTGAGACAAAAATAAGCGTATCGTCTTCAACCGCTATATTCACAGCTTCAATAGATCGATCACGCCCCACAAACACAGGAACAACCACGCTGGGAAATAACACAAGATCCCTGATCGGCATAAGTAAAAAATTCTTAATAGATGCGGACATAAGTTTACAAGCTCCGTTAAGAACCACTTCTCTTACGAGACTGATGAAATACCATTAAAGGTTCAGATTTATGTAAAACAACTTTTCGATCAATAATAACTTTTTTTAGATTTTTCATGGATGGCATTTGAAACATTGTATTCATTAAAATCTTTTCAGTTAAAGACCTCAACCCTCTCGCACCTGTTCCCAAAGCCATTGCACGATCAGCGATTTCCTGCAGAGCATCTTTAGTGAATTCAAGCTCTACATTCTCAGAATCAAACAACTTCTGATATTGTTTAACCAAAGCGTTTTTAGGAACTGTCATAATACGAACCAAAATACCTGCATCCAAAGCATCTAAAATAGCAATCACCGGTAACCTTCCAATAAATTCCGGAATGATCCCATAACGATTAAGGTCCTGAGGTTCTACTTGATGCAACATATTGCTCACCAGGGGATTTTCAGAAACCTCCTTGATGGTTGCTGAAAAACCTATGCCCCCTTTAGACGTACGAGAAGAAATCACTTTATCCAGACCTGAAAAAGCGCCTGCGCATATGAATAAAATATTGCGAGTATCCACCTGAATGGATTCTTGCTGAGGGTGCTTACGCCCTCCTTGCGGAGGAACGGCAACAGTTGTCCCCTCAATTAATTTTAATAAAGCTTGCTGAACACCTTCACCCGAAACATCTCTGGTAATGGATGGACTATCACTTTTTCGAGTAATTTTATCTATTTCATCGATGTATACAATGCCTCTTTCTGCCTCATCTACTTTATATTCACAGTTTTGCAATAATTTCTGAATGATACTCTCAACATCCTCACCCACATAACCCGCTTCGGTTAATGTTGTGGCATCCACAATAGCAAAAGGAACCTTAAGCATCTTCGCCAGAGATTGTGCTAACAAGGTCTTACCGCAACCCGTAGGACCAATCATCAAGATATTGCTTTTAACGACTTCCGCACCGTCTTTTTTCATGCTCAATCGCTTGTAATGATTATACACAGCTACGGCTAAAGACTTTTTAGCATCCATTTGGCCAATAACATATTCATCCAGCCAGGCTTTAATTTCTTTTGGTTTTGGCAAAGCCTCACTATCCAAACTAGATTTGGCTAAGTCTGTAGTTTTCTCCTTGACAAGGATATCTTGGCACAAATCAACACATTCGTTACAAATATATACACTTGGACCTGCGATCAGCTTTTTAACCTCATCCTGAGATTTACCACAAAACGAACAACGATGATGAACGGTAGAACTAGTCACTCACACCTCTTTTGATAAATTATTTCCATTACTTTACTAAAAAAACCACAAAAAAGCAACTATTAGACATCATCTCGATGATTAATAATCTTATCAATTAGTCCGTAGGACTTCGCCTGCTTAGCGGACATAAAGTTATCTCGGTTTGTATCCGTCATGATCTTTTCGATAGGGTGCCCGGAATGATGAGAAATAACTTTGTTGGTAATATCACGAATACGCATGGTTTCTTTGGCATGAATTTCAATGTCAGATGCCTGCCCTTGATACCCCCCTAAAACCTGATGAATCATCACGGTTGCATGCGGCAAAGCAAATCGCTTGTTAGAAGCCCCTGAACACAAAAGCAAAGCTGCTGCACTCGCTGCCTGCCCAATGCACAAAGTGACAACGTCTGGCTTGATAAATTGCATGGTATCATAAATCGCCATACCGGCTGAAACCACTCCTCCCGGAGAGTTGATATACAATGAAATTTCTTTGGACGGATCTTCTGACTCTAAAAACAATAGTTGAGCAACAATTAAGTTGGCCATATGCTCTTCAATAGGTCCCACTAAAAATATAATCCTTTCTTTTAGCAGTCTTGAATAAATATCATAAGCCCTCTCTCCTCGAGAAGAGCTCTCTATTACCATAGGCACCAATGTTTGACGAATATCATCCATATTATTTACTCCAATGAATCTAGTAGCTTCTCAAGCTTCTCAACCGTAAGTTTACTCTCCTTAAGTTTAGCTGCTTCAAAAACTTTGTCTATAATTTGAGCCTCCATGACAGCTGCCTGTGCATGTTGAACTCTCCCTTTATCCTCTTTATACCAATTGACAAACATATCCACGTCAAGATAACTGACAGCCAAGTCTCTCAAATACCCATCAAAGCGAGCTTGATCTAACACAATGTTATACTTGTTAACAATAGCCTTAAATATTAGAGAAATTTTAACATTGTCGCTGGATTTTGATTGTAATTTCTTTGCATCATAATCTTTAGCTTCAGGCAGCTTTTTCAACCTTGTCTCTTCACTTTCACACATGGATTTGGGCAAATCAAATTGGTGTGCTTTGTTTAAAGCCTCTTCTGCATAATGCTTTCTAAGCCTTTGTAACTGATACCTAAGCTCCTTCTCTTTAACCCCTCGTAATTCTTGGCAATAATCTTCTTCAGTCTCTGCTTGAGAACCCATTTTCTTAAAAAGATCTTGATTGATTTTAGGTGCTTTCGCCTCTTCAACGCCTGACAAACTAATCTCAAAGACAGCCTTTTTACCACGCATATCTTCTGCGTGATAATCCTCAGGAAAAGTGACTTTTGCTTTGACTTTATCTCCTTTCTTCTTGCCGACCAAAGGAGCTTCAAAATCATCCAACATTTGTTTATGACCCAACCTAAAAGAATGCCCCTTTGCTGAACCTCCTTCAAAAGATTCTCCGCCTACCTTACCATCAAAATCAATGGTTACCTGATCACCTTTCTTGGCAGCTCGATCAACTTTCTTCCAGTCAGGGTGTTTATCAATGGCTTCCTTATAAGCCTCTTTAACCTCTTTATCCGAAACCTCACTGACAGGGTTAATCAACTTTATGTCACTCAGATCCTTTAACTCTACTTTCGGCAAACACTCAAACTTAGCCGTGTAAGTCAAACCGGAACCCAAATCAACTGGCTTAATATCCATATCTGGCTGATCAGCCATGTCCAAATCGTGCTGCTTGAGTGCCTGCTCAAAAGATTTCTGAGTCAAATCTACTGTAATCTCCTGAAGGATCTCAGGGCGATAACTTTCAATAATAATACTTGCAGGAACTTTACCAGGGCGAAAACCATGGCGCCTTGTTTGAGTTAATTGATTAACCTTACTGTTAAATTGTTGATCCACAAAATCTGCCGCAATTTTTACATTAACGCTACATTCTAAGCCCTTTTGGTCAACATTAACCTTCATGGGCAAACTATCTTTTACATGGGTTGTCATATTTCACCTATCCATTAAATTCAATGCGAGAGGAGAGACTCGAACTCTCACCCGTTGCCAGACTGGATTCTAAGTCCAGCGCGTCTACCAATTCCGCCACTCTCGCAAATATAATAATCAGTAGAGGCTATCAATTCGAGATCCATTCGTCAATACTAAATGGCAATAATATTCCACTCAACAATCATTCAATCTGTATAAAATCAGACATTTATAGAAACCCCTTCGAATCAAAACCCTTTTAAAACAAAAAAATTAATAAAAATTAATAATTAAACCATCTATTTTATTAAAAACACTCCCCACCTCTAATCTCCGTTTCTTCAAAACAAAAAATTTGACAAACGTTTATCAATCCCCCATGAAGAAACATACACTCAGTTATTCAAATAACATTTTACCCCTGTAATAAACCTGCCTTATGCTGAACAAACCAAAGGCATTGATTAAATAACCAATCAACATGTCCTTGCATTAACACAAAGGTTCGTCCTCATCAAAATGATGTTACAGACACACTAACTGCCGCAAATAAATCAACTAACGCAACGGTTCTTTCAAACGTGAGAAAACGCACAGGTGCTGAAGAATCTACTTAATAACAGAGGGTTGTAGAAATGGTCACGAATGGTCAAACTATTGACAGTTATTAATACAAGCAGAATAGCTCCATAACCAACGAACTCTAACCTCTGTTTTTCTTGAAAAAATGGTATCTTTCATCATTCGTGCTTGCAATCTATGTTCTCACTATGTACTCTAAGGGTATGACTGAAGGGAGACAAACATGGGTGTACTATTTAAAATACAAGGCATGATCATTGCTAAAACCACAGAAAAACTTATCGTTTTAATGGGCTCAAAAGAAAACTGCATAACCAGTCGAAGTAACTTAAGCTCACATGATCTTTTACACTGCCAATGGACATCAGGCGTCCAATCCAAGCAGAAGTTTCATACCGGCGATGAAATCATTGCACGCGGGTATGTATTACATTACAATAGACAGCGCAAACTCAAACTTATCTCGCTCGAATACCATGACAGCTAAATTACTTAACTATATCAAAAAAGCAGCCTTCAATTGTTTAATAAAAACAGTAGCTTTATTATCTCATCTTCATCGCTATACTTGTAAAATAGACCACCTAACGCACTCAAGCATTGATGGAAAACTACCCAAAGAACTTATCATGATTGGTTGGCATGAACATATCCTCTCATGTGCAATTGCTGATCTAAAGCAGGTAGACCAAGCTTTAATCAGCTCCAGTAAAGATGGAGATGCTTTATGCACCTACTTAAAATACTTTGGCTATAAAACATTTATCAGGGGGTCTGCAAGACACCACAAATTAAGGTCTATCCGCAACCTCTTAGCATTAAAAAAATCTGCCAAAAACATAAGACTTGTTATTACCCCTGACGGCCCTCTTGGGCCTGCAAGAAAAATCCAGGCAGGTCTCGGAGCTCTAACCAAGGCACTCAATGTTCCGGTCATCCCAACGTGCTCTATAGTAAAAAAATCATGGCGATTACCCACATGGGACTCACATATTATCCCAAAACCCTTTACCTATATCCTCATTTACTATGGAGAACCCATCAACAATCTATCCGATGAAACCCTTCAAAAAGCACTGGAACAATGTAGCCAAGAAGCAATGGCCCTCTTCCAACAAAAACAAGCCTCTACGTCACTTGACTAAACTTAGCCCTCAACCACTCTAATCTATGCAGAACATATTGATAAGCATCTTTATTAACTGGCAAAGTAATACCAGGTTTAACACCCCTGCCTTCAACAAACTCTCGATCATATAGCTCTAAATACACCGTAGGCACCATAACCATAATCTTACTGTTAGGTAAAAGAATAGGCCCTGCATTTCCAAAGTGCAATATACCCGATGTAGGTTGCCCCAAACTAATCGTATTAGGAAACATCCCCATAGTTTTTACAAAAAGCTCACAAGCCGAACGACATAACGGACCCTGCAGAACAGCAATAGGCCCCTGAAAAGCTTTCGGAGCAACTGTCAACTTAGAGCGCATATGAACCGAATCCTCAATCACCCCCCAGGGTTGAACCAAGCTCGTCCGCATACTTTCTTGATAAAGTTGTTTAGCTTGGGAAATGTGCTCCTTTAAATAATTTGATACAGGCTTTTTGGATAACTTTAAATTCCATGCATTGTGAGTCAATAAATTAATCATAATTCCAAGCGCCCATGGAGATTGAACATGCACTTCCTTAACAATCGCACTTTTACCCTTACGCCCCGTCAACGCTTCCACCAATTTTTGAGAGGCTAAAGAATTGCCCCCAGGACTATCTCTTAAATCCATGATGACAATATTTGTCTGCGGCAACATCACCGCTAACTTAGCAAGAAGGCTTTTCCAAGCTTTTGATTTCGCATCTGGAAACAACTTAATCGTAACATATAAAACCTTCTGCCCCCTCCTGGAGTAAGACTTTATATTCCAGTGCTTAATATTAGATGTCTTCTTGTGCTGTATCAGGCGATATTTCTCAGCACGTTTTTTTGATGAAGCATAGGTCATTGCCTTTAAGTGTCCATCAGGAACGGTCAAAAAGACCTCATCAATAGTATCTTTTAAATGCTCTCTAGAATCCTCGCCTTTGATTGCTGAAAGCCTTGACAGTAAAGAATAATAATTTCCAGATGGCAAGTATTGTTTGCCCACATACGCCCTGTCTAGCACATGGATCAAAAAATTGATATCTTGCTCAACTTTTTTAGAGCTCAAGCGCTTGGGTACAGATTTTTTTAAAGACCAGTTGACAATGACCTGTGAAGAAGGGTGCCCATTTGCTGCAAAAGAAAAAGCAGGCAATGTCATGATCAACACGATGATAAGTCTTATGTACATCAATCAAGCCTATTCAAGAAATGGGCGAACGATGGGTTTCGAACCCACGACCGCCTGAACCACAATCAGGAGCTCTACCAACTGAGCTACGTTCGCCATGCTAAGATCACCTCAAGAGTTAAAGGTAATAAAACACTGCCATTCTAACGAAAACTTATTCCATTAGCAATCCTACAAACAAGAAAACAACACCCAAACCATCAATGTAATTATGACATAACTTGTTTTTCAACAAAATATCTATTTTTTGACTATAATTACTCAAGAAGAATAAGGATTTATATGGCAAAACCAGAAAACCAAATTCATTTTATCAAAACAGCAACAGATAAAAACCTTGTCATTGAGGTTAATGGTAAAACTTATATTGAGAGTAAAGTTTTGGGGAAAGGGTCTCATGGTAAAGTCATCGAAATGGTTCAATGCTCTTGGCAAGATGGAAGGGCAGAAAACATCAATTATGATGACAACATAGCCGTCAAAATTCAGACAATCACATTACCAGCCATTCCCCAAAAAACCAACCTATCCCAGCTAAGAACTCAAGCGTTCCCATCTCCTCCAAAACCCAAGGATCTCCTACCCCCATTAACACTCAAAAGCATCACATTCCCTCCAACATCAAAAGAAAACCCTCCCATTAACCCAAAAAGAAAACTTAAAATATTAACCATCAAAATAGATTCTCCAGAAGATGATATGGATGAAATAAATAAGCATCAATCAACACTCCAAGAAACCATTAAATCTGCTCAACAGGAAAATCAATTATTGCAAAAAACATCCGGAAAAAAAGGCCTTTATGGAGTTGCTTATGATGGATATAGCACACTTATTTCAATCATGCCTCATTTTCGAAGCAAACCCATGTTTACTCAGCAGTCCGCAAACCCTCCCAACATAAAACAAGAACGGCAACAACTAGCATGCAGTTTAAAATGGAAAATCATGGCAGAACTTGCCGATCAGCTAGTGAGTTTAAGCAACAAATTAAACGATGAAAGCTCCCTATACTCACACGGAGATATTAAACCGGATAACATTATATTCGATGATACAACCTACTCTGCTCACTTTGTTGATTATGGGTCTGCAAGTCGCGTCGGAACAACCAACCAACGACTAGGAACCCTCCACTACATGGCCCCAGAAACTTTAACCGAAGGAGAAACCCACAGTAAAAGCGATATTTTTCCTCTGGCGGCCGTTTATGCAAGTTTTTTAGGGATTGAAAACCCATCAGAAAAGCGAAAAGGTCTTAGGCTCGTCGAGCTTGCCGATGCAAGCAATAATAGCCTTGGCCTAAACATCAAGGGAGATTATCACCTAACCGAACTACCCAAATCCCTAGGGCATCGTGAACTTAGCAAAGAAGTTATGAGCAAAACCATTGAGTTATTTTTAAGTCGCATGGCATCCATTCAATCAGAAAATCGTCCTGACGCCATAGAAGTTTCTTTATTTTGCCGAAAAATGCAACATTTCTTTGATACAATAGAATTGTTGACGAATATAGAAGCATTGAAAGAGAAATACTTAATAACAGATTTAGAAGACATCAGTATCAATGATATATTAATCGCCCAAGGCATCTATAAAGAAGATGATCAATTAGGCTATAAAATTAACCAAGAAAGGTACCAAAAATTGCCTAAAGAATTAAAAATAGAACTGCTTAAAAGCTATGCATTCAAATATAAAACAGCACGATCCAACTTTTTAATTACCTTCTTACGACGTCAAATACCTGTTTTGCAAAAACTCAGTAAAATCAACATAGAAACATTAGATGAAACACTTGAAAAACAAGACCCTAACGAACTAACAAAACTACTCAACAACACAGAAATCATGAGCACTGTTTACAGGGACTATGTTGACAGCTACAAAAACAACCTCACCCGGGAAATATCAGCTGCAGGGGGCACCAAAAAATACCTTAAACATCGTTTAGAAGACAGTCAAATCATCTCACTTGAAGCCAGGCAGTTATCCTTAGGAAACCCGTCAGGAACTGAATTAAAATTTTCGAAAGATTATAATGACAACAGAAGAAGGCTCATTACAAAAGCCAAATTGATGGGCAGTCAGAAAGAAGAAGACCCAATAAAAGCAAAACCCTCTCTACCCCCAATCAGTCGCAGGACCTGAAGCCCCTCAAAACGAAGATAACCTATCACTCATACACGTAACAACGCGCCCGGCAGGACTCGAACCTGCAACCCTCGGCTTAGAAGGCCGATGCTCTATCCAGTTGAGCTACGGGCGCATTCGGGGTGGAGGGATTTGAACCCCCGACATCCTGCACCCAAAGCAGGCGCGCTACCAGGCTGCGCTACACCCCGTCGTAATGATGAAGAGTACACTAATCAAAAACAGGTCTCAAGAAATAAGTGGATTATTCATAAACAAAGATATATTCATAACAACACTCTGATTCAAAAACACAGATTGAACTTAAATAAGACTCAAGGTACAATATACTGAAATCCTTAAGGCTGAACATGCATTCATATACTCATTTACAATCATTAATCGAACAAACCTACGACCAAAAGAGCGACCTCTCAACAGAAACACTATCAGCTGTCGAGTCAACCTTGCAAAGCCTGAATTCAGGTAAACTGCGTGTGTGTGAAAAAGTCAATGACACCTGGGTAACCCATGACTGGATTAAAAAAGCAATACTTTTGTATTTTAAAAGCCAAAAGAACCAACTGCTAATCGACACCCAAACCCATTATTTTGATAAAATCCCCGCTAAGTTTTTAAGCTATGATGCGAAGAACTTTAGCCAAGAACAACTTCGAGCCGTGCCAGGCTCTTACGTAAGAAAAGGCGCTTATATCGGACCCAAAACAGTTCTCATGCCTTCTTTTGTTAACATTGGCGCCTATATAGATAGTGGGTGCATGATTGACACGTGGGCAACCGTAGGCTCATGCGCCCAAATTGGTAAGAATGTTCATATATCAGGGGGTGCAGGCATTGGGGGTGTTCTTGAACCCATTCAAGCCGCCCCCACGATTATTGAAGATGATTGTTTTATTGGTGCACGTTGTGAAGTAGTTGAAGGGGTTATCATCGAAGAAGGGTCAGTTTTAGCAACAGGCGTCACCCTAAGCCAAAGCACTAAAATCTATGATAGAGAGAAGGATAAAATTTATTATGGTCGGGTACCGCAAGGGTCCGTTGTCGTCCCAGGAAGCCTCCCCGACCATCAGTCTAAAGCCCATCTGTACGCAGCAATCATTGTCAAACGTGTCGACAAACAAACACGCCAAAAACTGAGCCTTAATGAAATCCTTCGCCCTTAGCTTATTCATTGCTTGCCTTCCCTCTTTAAGCCTTGCCATAGAAAGCAAAGATTTTATTACCCTTGAGTCAACCCGGCACCATCAAGAATTAACCATCACCTTAACAGCTAAAAAAGGTTATGAAATTCACCCTGAAGGAGTAGAAATTACCGGGATTAACCCAGGAAACATACTCCGTAAATATGCGTTATCTTCTCACCTTGTTCAACTTGATCTTGTCACCGACCACCTGCCTTCTAACGTCAACATTCATTATCAAGGTTGCTCTACCCAGCAAACCTGTTATGCCCCCTCCACCACAACTCTATCGTGGAAAAGTACGCCTTCATGGAAGGTTCTAGGCGCTAAGTTATTTGGTCTCGGCCTGATAACTGCCTTTAGCCCCTGTATTCTTCCCATGGTCCCTTTATTACTCTACTACTTATCGAGAAAAAAAACATCGAAGCACACCGCTATTTTTAGCTTCATCGTCGGAACTCTTACTGCTTATGGCATGATAGCCTTCGTCTTTAATCAGGCAAGTCAACACCTGACCCATCAATTACAAACCCCTTACGTGCTTGCCGCAGCCTCATTATTCATAATGTTATTAGGCATGCTTGCTTACCCCAACAATCAGGCATGGCAACAACGCTGGAGCTCTGTAACAGCTCCTGTTCTTAATCGAATCCAATCTCCCTTGTTAGGGGGCCTCTTAGCCACTCTCGTTCTCTCCCCCTGCGCCACACCAAGTTTAGCGACCAGCCTAATCCTAACTACTTCCGTGTCTAGCTATCAAGCAATCCCACTCATGATGTTATTTGCCCTAGGCCTCTTAACACCCATGACGGTGATAGGGTTCACTGGCATTCAACTTTCTAACAACACGTCAAGATGGAGTCTCCCTTTACAAATATTATTAAGCTTCTCTTTGCTCTTCATAGGGCTTGATCTTTTAATCAAAAGTCAACTCATTAACTTCACCGTTTCAATCCTGCTTGTCGGCGGTCTTGTAACTGCCCTTGTGGGTTACCATACCCAATACTCCAAACCCTTGATCTACACTTTGATGGGTTTAACAGCCATGGTCAGTCTAGCAACTTATCACCCCACACCAACACAACAAACCCTCATTACCACACCCCTTGAATACCAAAGAGCAGGCCCGACCCCAAAGCATCAAACCAGGGCTCTATTTTTTACTGCAAAATGGTGCTCTCTTTGCCAACAGCTTAAACATAAGGAATATTTTCAGAAACTTCGACACAACAATCATTTTCAATGGGTTGAGATTGACGTCAGCAAAACGTTACAAGCATGGCAACCATTTTTTATAAAAAACAATTTATTAGGCCCTCCAGCCATCCTCATTCTATCCGATAACGGGACCCTCATCAGATCATTCACAGGAATCCTTTCTGAACACGAAGCTCAACAACTTGAGAACTTAGCAACTCTTTCAACAACGAATAAAACTTGACGTTAAAGATTTTTTTTGGCATAACAAGGAAGTTCTACTAGGTAATTGCAATGGACTTTAAGCACATTAAAAAACTTATCCAAATGGTTGAGAGTAGCTCAATTGAAGAAATTGAGATCAAAGAGGGTGAAACAAGCATTCGTGTCAAACAAGGCTCAGAACCTATTTCAACACCTCCTCAAAAAAAAACCACAGTACACGTAGAAAGCCCAAAACCAACCCCGCATGAAACACAAGGACACATCATTAAGTCTCCTATGGTGGGCACGGCTTACCTAGCTCCTGAACCTGGATCAGAACCCTTCATTCATCAGTCTAAAGCAATCAAAGCTGGCGAAACCCTATGCCTTATCGAAGCGATGAAAATGTTCAATAAAATCAAGTCAGATAAATCAGGAATCCTTAAACGCATCTTCATTGAAAACGGACAACCCATTGAATTTGACCAACCTTTATTTGAAATTGAAGACGCTTAATGTTCAAAAAGATATTAATTGCTAACCGAGGAGAAATTGCATTACGCATTCAACGTGCCTGCAAAGCCCTCCATATAAAAACCGTTGCGATCTACTCCCCAACAGACAAAGATTTAATGCATGTTAAATTAGCAGATGAGGCCATCTGCATTGGCCCCAATAGCCCTCAAGAAAGTTACCTCAATATACCCGCCATTATTTCAGCTGCCGAAATTTCAGGGGTTGATGCCATTCACCCCGGGTATGGATTTTTAGCTGAAAATAGTGACTTTGCCAAACAAGTCTCCAACAGCGGCTTTGTTTTTATTGGCCCCAAAGATTCTCTTATCAGCCAAATGGGCGATAAAATAAGTGCCATTAAAACCATGAGAGAACTTAACGTTCCTTGTATTTCCGGAACGGGTTTATTAAGCTCACATCAAAAATCCAATGCGAGTTTCGCCCAAAAAATTGGTTACCCCGTCCTCATTAAAGCATCTGCAGGTGGTGGTGGTCGAGGCATGAATGTTGTCCATGTCCCCGAAGAACTTCATCCAACCATTAAGCTAACTAAAAGCCAAGCTAAGGCGACCTTTGGCAGCAGTGATGTCTACATGGAAAAGTACCTTGAAACTCCAAGGCATATTGAGATCCAAGTTATCGCAGACCACCATGGCAATGCAGTATATTTTCCAGAAAGGGATTGCTCAATGCAACGTCGTAACCAAAAAATTATAGAAGAAAGCCCAGGTGTCGATATTAGTGAAAAAGAACGCCAGTATATTGGTAAGATTTGCTTAAATGCCGTCATCAAAATGGGCTACACTAATGCAGGAACTTTTGAATTCTTATATGAAAACGGGCAGTTCTTTTTCATTGAAATGAACACTCGAATTCAAGTAGAGCACCCCATTACTGAAATGGTCTCCCAATTTGATCTAGTTAAAGAACAAATATGCATTGCAGCTAACCAACCTTTATCCATTCAACAAAAATCCATTGGCATATCAGGGCATGCCATTGAGTGTAGAATTAATGCCGAAAACCCGACAACATTTTTACCCTCCCCTGGGAAAATAACTCAGCTAGTTTTTCCTGGAGGGCCTGGAATTCGCGTCGACTCCCACCTGTATCCTCAGTACACCATACCCCATTACTTCGACCCTATGATAGCTAAAATCATAGCGCACGGCAAAACACGCCAAGAAGCCATTCAAAAGGCCATTATCGCTTTACAAGAAACCATCATTGAAGGTCCTCAAACCAACATACCCACCCATTTAGAGATTTTACAAAACCCAGACTTTATCGATGGTGAGTTTAATATCCACTCATTAGAGGCCATGCTCACTGAAAAACACATGGAACCAGCTTAATCAAAACACCACTTAAAACTACTGGCCTACTTTTGGCTTACTTAGTATCGTAGCCCTTCGTCTCCCACACAATAAAGACCTCTCTATATGACCTGTAAAGATTATCACCACGCTTGGTTTTAATGCAAGCAAACTTGGAGCCTTACTGTTGCAATTAATTGCGATTTTCCTCAAAATAAGCTATCCTCTGATTATATTAATAGATATAGACGTTTATGGAACCGTCACTTAAACCACTCAACATACTCTGCTGGTTATGCGTATGTCTTTTCTCTGCCTATGAAATGATGTCTCGAGTATCCCTCGGAGTCTTTCAAACTGCTATTATGAATGACTTACACATTCATTCCGCTCAATTTGCTTTATTGAGTAGCACAGCATATGCTTTAACAACAGGGCTCTTACAAATTCCGGTTGGAATCTTTTTTGGCCGATTTAGTTTTCGCAGCATATTATTGATCACCACGGCTATTGGTATTGTAGGCAATGTAGCCTTAATGATGGCTACTGACTTTCAAAGCATGCTAATTTTTCGTGTATTTTCTGCATCAGGGGCTGCTTTTGGGTATTTATCGTCTATCCTCAGTGTCCTTATCCTCTTTCCCCGTAAAAACCACGGAATTTTCATTGGATTAACAAACTTTATCACCTGTATATCCGCGTCGTTTATTGCAGGGCCACTGGCACAATTTTTTGCATACTGCCAGATAGCTTGGCACAACATCTTCCTTATTTTTGCCATAATGAATGCTGTGATTTTTTTATGCGCTCTGCATTTCCCAAACTTCAAAGCATCTCGAAAATCAGAAAAAAGTAATGGCAATACCTCTAATCACAATAATACAACCCTGATTCGGGATATTTTGATTGCTTCCACCTGCATAATGTTTTTGGTTGAGTATTTGAGCGAAAACCATGGACACCTGCTACTTATGAGCAAAAACATTAATGAAGTAACCGCTGCTTATATCCTATCCTTAATGTGGATGGGCTACGCTTTTTGTGGCCCTGTTGCAGGCTACCTAATAGATAAAAATTATGATTTTTACAAACTGCTTTTATTTTTCTCTTTGGGTTTTTTCATCTCATTATTAGCACTCATATACAACCAGGGGGCTGTTCAATATAACACTATTTGGGTAGCACTTTTTGGAATTTTTTCCGGAGGTCAAGGCATGGTTTACCCTATGGCTTCAAAGTTAGTACGATCTCAATATCGTGCAGTTCTTTTAGGAGCTATTGGTGCCTTCTATCACATTTCTGTAGCGTTATTCTCACCTCTATTAAGTTATTGGATTGATGGCTTCTCATTAACCCCATCTCTTTTTGATTATCAACACGCCCTTATTCCTCTACTTCCTGTCGCAGCAATACCATTCTTTATTGCTTTTTTCAATCAAAAAAAACAAATCAAGAGACTATTTATGCATGCTTTTTTTCGGTTGAAGTTAATTCAACCAAGTACTGAATCATCTTAACTATTTTTTTTATTTCAACTAAAGTGTTTATTAAGAAACCATATTTCTGAGGCAACTTGAATATTGAAAGTGGCAAACCCATGTATGTGTTGTACGCAATAGGCCTAACACTCATCACTCTCGCACTCCAAGGAATAGAAACCTCCATTGTCTACTGCGTATGGTGTGGCACATCCATTGTATTAACATGTGTCATCAGTCATCTTTACTTTTGTGAAAAACTCAACCCCCAAGCATACCTATCAATCATAATAATTATTCTCGGCGTTATTATTCTTAAATACTGATAATCTCACCTCTCCGAAAAATATTTCAAAAAAAAACCTTGACTAAAAAAGTTTATCCATCTAAATTATAATTATAAATTAACTTCTAAATAGAGCATCGAATGACAAAAAGATCTTCAATACTTATTGCAAAACCTAACGGCGAAGTTATCAATACTCAAAAAAAGACTGCCGTCACACTAGAAAATCTTAACAAACAACTCTTTACAGCCCAACAACAATATGTTAAATATATGATAGAAGCAACCTTCGACTTTTGGCTGTATATTATCATGTTTGCTGCAAGCACTGTGGTAGGCTATAGTTATGCATCTCTTGCCATGAGAGCACTCACTCCTTTCTTAAGTCAGTTGAATAATTTCCGACAACTAGCAGCTCTACTAACCGTCATAGGTGTCGGCATCACAGGAGCGTTAAACACTCTCTTATATTGGGACATCGAAACTCTAAAAAAACCTGCTTTTTAGAAAGAACTCATCCTATACCTGGCAGGGACTTTTTATCACTCTGATCTCTGGTTTCTTTGAAGCGTTTACCATGGTGATGTCTTACCCTAGTTCTCTTAGCTTTGCAACACGCATACTTTTTGGATCTTTCTACTTTGTGACCGCATGTGTCCTTTATTTTGGAGCCAACAAAGATTTAGATTTGATCGCAACTCTAAAAAATCTATTCAAACATTCCCTTGATGTTAAGGCATCACTCAAAGCTGCTTGGAAATTTATAACTCAACGCACCTTCTACCTCGTGATGATTAGTATTAATCTTTACGGAACATCTCTCATGAGTACAGCCTTAACCAGTGATCTAATGTTAGCTGCTCAGCAACTATCTGGCATTCTAGGCGCTACAAGCTTGCTCATTGTCAACAACACCCTGCAATTATTAAGGGGGCTCTATACTTTTGCTAATGCACAATTCTACTTAGCTAAAGCTGATTTTGTAGCCAATGATTACGAAAGTGATATTAAACCTTACTTGGCAACACCTTATGCTATGATGATTATCTCATTAACTGTGGCCAACGCCCTTGTCAATGGCTTCATTAATACACTTAATAGAGTCATCAGCCCTATGACCCTTTTCGATATTACCGTTAGCGCAATTTGGTCTTGCTCTGCCATGCTAAGTAACTTTTTTGAGCATAAGGTTGTATCTGAAGAAATAACGAACACTAAATTTAACAAGAAAAGAGTTGGTATAGCTTACTATCAACTTCCTTCTTTTTATCAACTCATACCCACATCACAAGAAAAATCAATATCGATTTCAATCATTTCTACCCTGTGGTATGGCGTTCTTTTCACACCTTCCTTGATTGGGTATACCGGCACAGGTATGATCAGCTTATTATGCCTAGAGACATTGAGAAAGAGCTACAAACCCTCGATATATTTAAGAAGAAAAGTTTCAGAAATGAAAGTGACTCAATTATCAGCAGGGAGGACCCTAGAAGAAATTGTCCCCAAGAAAACCCTTGATACCAATGAAAAAAAGGCACAAATTCTTTTGAATAATAAGAAAGTGAGAGCTAGTGCAACCTCATTGGGATCATCGCATGGCTAACCCATTCCGTGCAACCATTTCCAAGGTAACACAGAATTACTGACACATAAAAGTAGAACTCAATAAAAAAATTCCTGATGACACAACCAGAATATATTTCTCAAAATTATCATTGACAGCTAAAAGAAACGTACTGCATAATTAAAAGCTAACTTTAAAAAAACCGGAATTTAAAATGAATGAATCAGACAACCAAAACACGAATGTGGACGCCGCACCCATAGCTACAACAGCAATAAATCTACAAAAATTTCAGGCCTTACAAGACTGGGTCTCTACGCACCTAAAAAGATGCCTTCAACTAATTCGCTCCCTTCCAGCTCAACTACAAACCCAAACACAGGCCCTGGTCTATCTGGGGTTGTCATTTCCTGGGGGTCCTGCGATAGAACAACAGGCCGTTTTTGGTGATCCCCTGTCCATACCCCCACTCAACAGAGACTTTTGGCTGTATATCATCATGTTCGCTGCAAGCACCGTAGTCGGCTATAGTTTTGCTTCTCTGGCCATAAGATCCCTGGCACCATTCCTAAGTCAGTTATCCAGTTACCGTCAATTGGCAACCAAACTAGCTTTTCTCGGAGCCGTAATCACAGGAATGTTAAACACACTCTTGTATTGGGACTTCGAAACTCTAGAGGACCTGATTAGTAATAAGGACTTCTCTTATACCTGGCAAGGTCTTTTTATCAGCCTTCTTTCAGGTTTCTTTGAAGCATTTACCATGTTGATGTCTTACCCTAGGTCTCTTAGCCTTGAAACACGCCTACTCTTTGGATCTCTCTACTTTGTTACCGCAACGACGCTTTATCTTGTAGACAACAAAAACTTAGATTTAGAAACATTTCTAAGCAAGGAAAATCGTGATCAATATACACTGAACGCTGCTTGGAAATTTATAACTCAACGCACCTTCTACTTCGTCATGATTAGTATTAATCTCTACGGAACTTATCTCATGAGTACAGCCTTAACCAGCGACCTAATTTTAGCTACTCAGCAACTCTCTGGTATTCTAGGCGCTACAAGCTTACTCATTGTCAACAACACCTTGCATCTATTAAGAGGACTCTATACTTTTGCTAATTCACAATTCTACTTAGCTAAAGCGGATTTTGTTGCCAATGATTACGAAAGTGATGTTAAACCTTACTTAGCAACGCCTTATGCTATGGGAGTTCTCTCATTAACTGTGGCTAACGCCCTGATCAATGGCTTCATTAATACACTGAATAGCGCGATCAACCCGATGACCCTTTTCAATATTACCGTTAGCGCAATGATGTCTTGCTCTGCCATGCTAAATAACTTTTTTAAACACACATTGGTCCCTGATTCCTTTCAGTCATCGCAGCAAAATGGGGTAGAATATGATGAAGCCTACTACCAACTTCCTTCATTTTATCAGCTCATACCTAATACAACCACGAAATCAGCCGGTATTTCAGCCATCGCTGTACTGTGGTCTACAGTGATTGCCACCCCTTCTTTAATTGGCTGTGCTGGCATTGGCGTTATCAGTTTCATCGTTATAGACTCGCTCAGAAGAAGCGCTCAACAAAAGATTTCCTTGAGAAGAAAGGTCTCAGAAGAAATTACCCCATCCATGATTAAAACCGATAATTTGAAGGTTCTTCCAGGTGTTTATATCAAGAGAAACCTTAATAGCAATGAAAGAAAGGCCCAGGAAGAAATGAACAACGAACCAGTAGTTTTTCGTCAAGTTAATTAAATTTTGTTTTTGTAGCCCTGTGAATCTTTGCAGGGCTGCCATCCCCCCTCCCAACTTAAACTAAATTGGGTGAGTCAAAATAGCTTGATATTAAAATAGCCCTATCACTAACTGATAAACCAAAATAGCAGCCAGACCTGCAAGTAAATCATCCACAATAACACCCCAAGGGGTTGGCATGTTTTGATCTACCCACGATATTGGCCAGGGTTTGACGATATCAAATAAACGAAAGAGGATAAAACAACCCGCTATCTGTAATAACGATTGTGGTTGAACCCATAATAAAACCAATAACAACCCAACAACTTCATCACAAACAATTTCTTTTGGATCATGTTGCTGCATATGCAACATGGAAAAGGCTGTGGTCCAAACACTCAGAAAAATAAGCAGGGCTAATACTAACCACCCCCAAAGATCTACTTTTAATAAGAAATACCCCAAAGGCAAACCCAAAAGCGAACCCCACGTACCAGGGGCCCAAGGCAAATAACCCAAACCAAAACCAACACTCCAAGCATGACGCAAGGAAAAGCCTTGTCCTTTAAGCATCATGAAAGAGATTTTCCTAAAGACTTTGCCACAGATTCAACAACACCATTGACGAACTTATACCCATCTTGCGCACCATAACGCTTGGCGAGCTCCACAGCCTCATTAATGATGACTTTAGGAGGAATATCTATCCTCGCTTTAAGCTCATAGCAAGCAAGCCTTAAAATAGCTTGTTCAATAGGCGTTAAACCATTTTCATCCTGACCATGACTATGCGGCACATATAATTGATCCAGTTCTTCAACGTGTTCGCTGATGTATTCCATTCCATCAACAAAATAGTCCAAATCATAGGTTTCCTCTGAATATCTTGATTTTACTTCAGCGATCATAGCAGCAGCCACCTGATCCGAAACTCCCCACTCATAAAGAGTCTTCATTAAGAGTTCACGAGCCATCTTACGTTGTTTAATTGTCGACATTTTCTACCTCTTGATATTGTTCAATTAATGTCTTAAAGGCCTGCATATTATCAAACGACAAATACACTGACGCAAACCTAACATAAGCCACTGGGTCTAATAATTTAAGCTCATTCATAACAATTTGGCCCAATTGTTTTGAACGTATCTCCCGATCACCCAACGACCTCACAGCTGTAACAATGCGCGCCAATAACCCCTCAAACTCAGTAGCTGAGACAGGTCTTTTTTCCAGCGCCTTTAACAACCCACCCCTTAGCTTTTCTTCGGAAAAATCTGTCGGGTAACCTGATCTCTTGATCACTTTGGGCATGATCATGTCAATCCGCTCATAGGTCGTAAACCTACTTTCACAAACCAAGCACTCACGTCGGCGGCGAATCTCAGAGCCCGAAGAAACAATTCGTGAATCATTCACCTTTGTCTCTTCACAAGAACAAAAGGGACAAAACATTAACTCTCCATTAATCCAAAATGACTTAACTCAGTATAAATAGGAAAACGTTCACACAATAACCGTGATTTCTCCCGAATAGATTGAATTAAGGCCTCGTCATCATGATGCCTGATAACCTGTTTAACCCACTCCGCAATCTCTTTAAAATCATCTTCTTTTAAGCCTCGTGTCGTCATTGCCGGTGTGCCAATTCTCAAACCACTGGTTTGCATTGGTGGCCGTGGATCTTGTGGAATTGAATTGCGGTTCAAAGTAATACCTGCAGAATCTAAGGCATTTTGAATCGTCAGCCCATCAATATCAAAGGGCACTAAATTAATCAACAACATGTGGTTGCAAGTTCCTCCAGATAACACTGAAATACCCAAATCACTAAAGTGTGAAGCCATGGCTTGCGCATTGCTCATAACCTGCTGTTGATAGGACTTAAAATCAGGTTGTAAAGCCTCAGCAAAAGCCACTGCCTTTGCGGCAATCACATGCATTAAGGGCCCTCCTTGAGTGACAGGAAAAACCGAAAAGTCTAATTTTTTATACAAATCTGGCTGATTCGCTGACAATATCATGCCCCCTCGTGGCCCTCTTAAAGTTTTATGGGTTGTGGTCGTTACAACATGGGCATATGGCAATGGGCTTGGGTATAATTTTGCGGCAATTAACCCTGCAACATGCGCCATGTCTGCCAATAAATACGCCCCCACCTGATCAGCTATCTCACGAAACCTTTTCCAGTCAATCGTTCCAGTATACGCCGAAAAACCCGCAATGATTAATTTGGGTTGATGTTGTTTAGCTAAACTTTCTACTTGATCATAATCAATCACACCTTGGTCATTGACCCCATAAGAAAAGGCATGATAACTTCTGCCAGAAAAGTTAACGGATGAACCGTGGGTTAAATGACCACCATCATTCAATGCCATGCCTAAAATAACATCATTGGGTTTAAGTAAGGCATGCATAACGGCCGCATTCGCCTGTGACCCTGAATGCGGTTGAACATTCGCATAGTCTGCATTAAATAAAGCCTTAGCTCTTTCAATAGCTAGAGACTCTACCTGATCAACATATTCACACCCACCATAATAACGACGCCCTGGATAACCTTCTGCGTATTTGTTGGTTAAAACACTGCCTTGAGCCAAGATCACCTCTTTACTGGCATAGTTCTCGGAAGCAACAAGTTCAATATTATCGCATTGACGAACAAACTCTGATTGAATCATTGCCCATAATTTTTCATCCGCTAACAAAGGAGTCTTTTCTTTCATATCAAATTTCCTAGTAAAATATTTTCTTGAGTAATAACCAAAGGTTCTTTTTGAGATCTTTATCCAACGACAACTGATCTAATGGATAACTCTGCAGCCATAAAACCTGTGATTGATCAGACTGTACTAGGGTGTGTAAACCTGGCTCAAATTGATCAGCATACACGCCCAAAGACACCACCGCTTTAATAGGGTCTAATGTTGTTAGAGGCTCAAATTGACACGCCTTTAAGATATTCGCCACCAAACCTTGAAAAGACCCCGGACTATAACAAACCTCCACACGCCCAATGGATTGATGAGACATTGACTCAACAACCAACGAACGACGTTCTTTCCATACAATGTCTCCCTCAATATAGGTCATTACCTGACATTGTCCAGACTTTTCACATAAATTTGACAAATTAATCCTCTTACACATTTACCTTAAAACCTCAACATGGTATAACATTCAAGCGGTGCTTTAAAGTTTTGTATGAAATCAAATAAACTATTTTTATTAATCTCTCTTGGGGTTTGGTTACTCACCTCTAATATCCTTGCAGAAAAAACCGAGGTTAAAATCCTAGGAATACAAGATAAAAGTATATTATTCAATGCAAAATCAAGACTATCCATCAAATTAAAAGACTTACTCAAAACAAACTCCCATCAAATTAACACCTTGGGAATTGACGAAATTAAAAAAGCAGTGCAACCTTATGGATACTTTAATACCACAGTAACGGCCCAAAGAAAAGGTCACACCGTCACCTATACGGTTCATCTCAACGAGCCCTCCACAATAGCATCCATTTACATTGGCATTACTAAACCCAAAAACACACCTTTTAATCAAAACATCTTTCGTGCGGTGGTCAAGAAATATAAACACCACATTTTTACACAAGAAAACTATCAAAACCTCAAACATGATATTCAAAGCAAAATCATTCAACAGGGCTATTTATTTGCCAGCTTAAAAGACACCCACGCCACCGTTAACCCCAGCAATAAGTCTGTCGATATCAAAATTCAATGCACGCTGAATAAAAAAACTCTCTTTGGAACCATTCGTTATTTTGGACAAGGGTTCTCACCATCATTTCTCAATAGATTCGCTCCCATTAAAACAAAAGAAACTTATAACACCAAAACCATCAACACCTTTAGAAACAACCTTTTAAAATCAGGTTTATTCAAATCCATTCGTGTCACTCCAGACCTGGATAAAAACACTCATATCATCCCCATCCAAGTCGTCTATGATCCCATAGATTACTACAGTTATACCATTGGTTTAGGGCTTGATAGCAAACAAAGCTTGCAATTAAAAACTGAAGTCAACCTACCTAGGTTTAATACACGCGGTCACTCTGTCAACTTTCAAATAGAAAGCTCATGGACTGACATTAACAACAAAGGTTTTGAAATAAATACTAAAAACCAATACATCGTCCCTGGATACAACCCCTTAACAGATCAATTTATTTTTGAAATCAGCCAACATTCTAAATTCAATCAACGCCTAGATGACTCCAGGGAAACAGAAGCCAGCATCGAATTTAAAGATCAAAAAATGAACGTACAAAGGTCCATCTCACTCAATTATCTATACGGTGAAACCATTCCTAACAATCAACCCTCAACCTATTCCCACCAACTTTACCCTAAAATAACGATCAACTCTTTGATACCGTACCCATCCATTCGCAGTAAAGTTAAAATCATAGCTCAAATACTCGCCGCCAGTAAAAAAGTATCGTCTGATGAAAATCTATTGAGGTTTCTGATTCAATCTCTCATTAAAAAAGATTTTTCCAGTGGGCAAAGAATGTACATTAAGCTTGAACAAGGTGTTTTAAAAACTCCCCATATCAACCAAATACCTACCAGCATGAAATTTGCGACCGGAGGAGCTAATAGCTTGAGAGGTTTTGCTTACAATAGCATCGGCTACGGAAAATATTACCGGCTACTTAGCTTCGAGATACAAACCCCCATCAAACCTTCTTGGTATTTGACTGGCTTTTATGATGCCGGGTTTGCCAGCATGAATAAGAATGCAACATTACATCAGTCTTCAGGGGTAGGCATAACTTGGGACACTTCAATTGGTAATATTGGCATTACGGCCGCAACACCTCTTAAACAAGCTAAAAAAAATTGGATGATACAACTTTCTATCCAGACTTCCATTTAATCGCCAAAATGATTATGATAGCACTATGAAAATGCCTTCCTTGACGTTTATTTCTCCATTAACATGGTTATTAACATTAATGACCATGGTTTTAATATTGATATTCAGTCAAACTGGCCTTCAAATTATTACCACCCTATTCAACCATTCCCAAAATCAATGGGAGTTTAGCTCACCAACAGGATCCCTATGGCAAAAAAACATCGCCCTTAAAACCCTACGATATCATAGTGATACCTACGACCTTACCGCAGAAAATATTAATATTCAAACATCGTCCTTACTCTCTTCAGCTATTCATTCTCTAGAGGTCAAACAAGTGTCCATTAATATTAAAAAATGGCCTGAACCTCAGCTCCAATCTTCTTGGGGAGGCGATATCAATAAAACCTTCATTAACGCCTTAAAAGTTACGTACAACCATGAAGAACTGATCAAAATAAAAAACCTAAACACCATCAAAGATCAGGGCAAGCAATACCTGAGTTACGATTCAGACTCCGGCCCATTGAAGGTAGCAATTCTTGGGCCCAACGTTTCTCCAACAGACACCCATGAGCACCATACTATCCTTTTAAGTCCTGATAAAATATCTCTGTGGCAAAAAGGTGATTCACACCCCTTTCTAGTGTATGACCGAGTCAACCACTCTTGGAAAGGCCACCTTAACCTTAAGAGCCTATCCCTCCCTGGGATGACGAACACCGCGTTACAAACATTAACATTCAATGCTGAAGGGAACCATGACAAAGGCCAAGTTAAGATCAACCTTCAGCTAATGCATTTTAATAAGCCGGTTATTATCTCAACTGAACTCCATATGATTAACCAAACCACCAGCATTAATATTTTTGGCAATATCAACAACTACCAACTAAAAAGCAACGGACTCATCACCCCGACCATTGATGTCAACACTCAGATTGACAACCCTGAAACCGACACCCATATTGCACTCAAAACCATCGGATCTAGGCAAAAGCTAACCGTATCTGGATCCATTGACCATATGAGTATCCCCACAACCCCCCTCCAGTTAGATCAACTTTCAATCAACGCCGATGTGGACATCGCTAACAGAAAACTTGACCTTTCTGCACATGGAATAGCCCTGTTACCACAAACAGAAAAACCAATAAATATCAATAAAATAAAACTTGAGAGCTCGAATAATCATCACAGCCTTACGTCTGAAATCACCTTCGAAAATAACACGCTTAATTTTGAATCCATCATCGACAAACAAGGGCAACAATGGATAGGGTCTATCCAAAATATGTCTTTATTCCTAAACAACCAAGATCAAGCATGGAACCTTCTCAATGGCGGTAAATTTACTATCAAAATGAATCAACCACCTGTTTTTAAAGAGCTTTGTCTAAAACAAGATAATTTAAATCATTTTTGCATTAAAGGCGGATTATCCCCTGATACTCCCTGGGAATTGCGTGCCTCAATACAACAGAATCTTAAAAACATTCCCATCCCTTTATCTGATCTTGGTTCTACCTATATCAGCCCTATCTCCACCCATATTCGTGGAATATTTCAACTCCAAGGAGATATCAACGGCATCAATTCATTTAAAGGTGACGTAACCACCCAGGACATTCAAGCCAACCTGTATAACTTGGTCCCCAATCTATTCATGCCTTTAAACCTTCATCTAAAATCAGGTCACATCAACATCGAATCCAGCCATAAACAACTCAAGTTATCTGGAAACTTTCAAGCGAAAGAAGGTGATATTGAAATTTCAGGAAGCAAAAACCTGGAGACTAAAACATTATCTATTGTGTTACACAGCAAGAATATTTTACTCAAAGATAACAATAAAAATGAAATCATCATTAGCCCAGATATTGAGCTCAATTACCAGGATAATAAACTGAACCTTATCAAAGGAAAAATACATGTCATAGAAGGGGCAATTAACTTACAAAGATTCAACCAAGTTCTTGAAATATCCCCAGATGTAACTATTCTTGGAGATAAACAGTCCAAACAAATAACAAAAAAAGATTTATCCATCTCTTTTTCACCTCTCGTACACATACAATACTTAGGTTTCAATGGCAACGTATCTGGCCACCTTAATATCAAAGATGAACATGATACTAACATCACGGGCTCTCTGGTTAGTACTAACGCAACCTTCCAAGCTTTTCAACGCAAAACAGCGATTAAACAAGCCAGTATAAATTTCTATGGAGAGTCTTGGTTACAAGGACACTTGCTTGTCAACCTTGAAAAAACATCACCCCACTCTCAAAACCTTAACTCACAACACCAACTCATCCGAAGCAGCCTACAGCTATATGGGCCTCTTGATAACCTAAAATTACAGCTTGAATCATCACCCGTTCATTTAAGCGATTATGAAATTATATCATTAATATTTTCAACACCTGCAGCAAAAACGCCGTTAACAGATGCACAAATCATCAACACCCTTTCTGCAGGTAAACATAGTAATATTAAACCCTTAATAGCTTTAATTGAAACACTCCACTCTCTTGAATCCAGGTTTTTTATTGATCAAGTTTTCTTATCCAACCCTTCATTGGCACAAGGGGATGTCACCGACCCAACAACCTATATAACCCTCAGCAAACAACTCGGAAAATTGACCATACAATACCAATTTAATCTTGTGGATGAAAACCAGAAACGGATGAATTTTTCATTCCAACTTTCACCCAAAACCTATATACAAACCTACTTTGATCAAGACAAAAGTGGCATTGCCCTTTTTTACAAGTTCTCAACTAATTAGTATTCGCCATCGAAATAGCCTCTTCGATTTCCTTCAATGCTGCCTCTTTACCTTTCAGCTGACCAATTTTCACCCATTTACCCTGATCTAAATCTTTATAGTGCTCAAAAAAGTGATGTATTTTCTCAAGGGTTGATTCAGGAATATCCTGGATATCTTCAACATGATCATAATCAGAGCAGACCTTTGAAACAGGCACCGCAATGACCTTTGCATCCAGCCCAGACTCATCTTCCATACCCATAACACCTACTGGCCGACACTCTATCAATGAACCTGCCAACAAGGTATAAGGAGCTAAAACCAAAACATCTAAAGGGTCTCCGTCATCACACAGGGTGTGCGGAACAAAACCGTAATGACAGGGATAATGCATCGGCGTTTTTAAAATACGATCAACAACCATCACCTCAGTATCTTTATCGTATTCATACTTAACTGGACCAGAATTACCACTAATCTCAATCATAACACTAATAGAATGCGGCGGATTTTTACCCACTGGAAGTTTGTTGTATCCCATATATAATCTCATTTGTAAGTGAAATGATCTTAACAAATATTATTCAAATATGCTATGGTAAGCTAAATAGAAATGGGAAACCTTATGCCTTCATTTGATATTGTGAGTGAAATTGATAATCATGAACTGACCAATGCCCTCGATATTGCACAAAGAAAAATTGATAACCGCTTTGATTTTAAAGGAACACCTGCAAAAATAGCTCAAGAAAAAGACAGCATTGTTTTATATGCAGAGAATGACTTTCAACTCCAACAAATTCAAGCTATATTAAACGAGAGTTTTAGCAAACGTAACCTTGATATTCGATCCCTGAAATCTGAAGGTCCGATTCACGATCATGCCCACATCAAAGAGGCCTTTACCACCATTCAAGGACTTAACCAAGATGCCGCTAAAAAACTCACCAAGCATATCAAGTCTACTAAAATCAAAGTACAAGCCACTATACAAGGAGAAAAACTGCGAGTTACTGGCAAAAAACGTGACGACTTACAATCCATCATCAATGAACTAAAAGAGCTTAGTTTTGAACAGCCCCTACAATTCAATAACTTCCGCGACTGATCGCGAATGGATGCTGCAAGCTTTACAGGAAGCCCAGCTAGCTTATGCCGCGGATGAAGTCCCCATTGGTTGCGTGATAACTGAAAACGAACAACTTATCAGCCACTCTCATAATCAGACCCTTGCCTTAACAGACCCTTGTGCACACGCAGAAATTCTTGCTTTAACCTTAGCAGCTAAAAAATTAGGTAATCATCGTTTAATTCATTGCGAAGTGTTTGTGACTCTAGAACCCTGCATCATGTGTATAGGTGCAATGATACAAGCCCGGATTAAACGCCTTGTTTTTGCAGCAGATGATCCGAAGAAAGGCATCCTATCCCAACAAGACCTAAGAGAAATATTTCCTCAACTTAATCACTATTTCAGAGTGGAAAGTGGTTTATTACAAGACCCATCACAGCACCTTCTCAAAAACTTTTTCCAAGGCAAGAGAACCTCATGACGACGATAAAAAAGCACATCTCAAATTATGGATCATTTAGAATTGTTACCGGCCCAAAAGCTGAAATTCGATGCTTATGTTTTCATGGGCTGGGAGGCAACCCCAATCACTTTTTTAGATTGTATGAAGAACTTCCAAATAATGTTCAACTGATCATGGTAGGCTTGGATCAACTATCAGGAAAAACACCCCATGCCATGGATATTATCAAACAATTAAGACAACATATACGTGGAGATATTCATTGTATTATTGGGCATAGTGCAGGATCTCGCTTTGCCCTTGCTGCTCAAGAAACTTTTCCCAACATACCTATCATAACAATTAACCCCGGACTGTTATCAAAGATCAAGCAACTCAAGGTTTTTCTATGCTTAAGACAACTCCCATTCATTGGCATGAAATTAAAAAAGTTCATCGATAACAAATTTTTCAACAATGCCTATCAAGACAGAAGAAATAGCCCATTCAAACAAAACGAAGTCAAGCGCTTAGCCGAAACCCCCTATGATCAATCACGTCATTGGATTATATGGGCACAACAGCTACCACTCCATCCCCCCAGGCATCAATACCTTCAAATAACAGGAGAAAACGACAAAATTGTGCCCATGGAAAAACAAAGTAAAATGATTCAAGCATGGAAAGGTGAGTGGATTATAAAAGCCAATAGCAGTCACATGTTACTGATTGAGGAACCCGAATGGCTCGCAACTCAAATTAATAAAACTCTAACCTTGTGGAGTAAACAATGAGTTTAAAGTATCTCGAGATGTTTCTTGAATTTTTTCTGCCAACTGTGTAATTAGATTCACGAGACTTTCAATCAAAGCATCTATTAACTGTATCAAAGGTGTATCCTCCCCAAAAGGTGGGCGGATATCATTCCAAATTCCAACAAACTCGTCTCTTTGTTCCTCGAGTTCCTTACAATCACCCTTAAACCCGCCTTTCGATAAACTTATCATTTGTTTTTTTATGTCTTCATAGCGTGTTGTCTGAGCTCCATCAGGGTCATTTGATTTGATTTCTTTTATCTTCAGTTCAATATGCGCATCTATTTTTCTAGACAACTCTCTACAATGGGTTTGTAATCCTTGAATCTTATGTTGATTATTATACTGATCGAGTGACCCAGCAATCACGAATTTTTTAAAATTATCCCTGACTACCCTGTCTTGCCCCCCATTAAAGAAAGAAAATACATCGCTGACAAATATCGAAGGATCTTTACCAAAGTTATTATTTTTAGTCCTTTGCTCAAGTGTTAATTCATCCACCTGGCTTTCCCAATGATTTCCTGTGTTTTGAATCTTAATTTCAGCTCCAAGAAACCTATCCTTGACACCATACAATTCTGTTATACCAGCTACAGTTAAAGAACGAGCCGAAATACTATGCCTAATTTTAAAGTGACAAAGGGCAATGGAAAGTTGGTCTTGACTCCATAAAGTACGTTCTCGGCATATAGGATCATTATTCATACGTTGAAATTGTTCTTGATAATACTTAGGTGACTGGCCTAACTCAGAGGCAGTCTGTTCATTTTTTCTATTATCGGCATCGAATACTGGCTTTAAATTTATAAGATTTTGACGTATTATTGCATTCAGAGGTAAACTCATCGCTCTTTGAATATCATCATAACTTAATTGGTCCATCAAGCCTTTGAAGGTTTCAACTGTTAACTGACATTCTTCATTATTTAGCTTATAAAATTCATTCAATTCTTGAATGACCAAGCCTCGACTCTCTTGAGTTAATTCATCCCAATGAAGGTATATCGAATGACCAACTGCATGAGTTCCACAGTGAAGGTTTTTTCCACTAGTTCTAAGGTTTGGCATACGTCTCTCCATTATTTTTATAAATTATCTGTACCTGTATACTATAACTATTTAATTACGATGTCAATGGGCGCCCCAATAGGCGACTCAAAGTTACTTAAACAACTTAGAATTTAATCTATTCTGCTCTAAATTTAAGAGAACACATGGCCAACATGTTTAAGCCCATCGCTGATAAGGTTGACAACAACGGTTAAAAAACTCTCCAGAATCTTGAATAATCGGTCAAATAAATCTGAGAATGAAGGGTCTGTTGAGTTTCGTCGTTCGTTAAAGAAGAAACCCTGATTACTTTTTCTGGAATGACTAGGTCCGGAAGATCTACTCATTCCTGGAAGCGCATCTAAGTCATCAATCTGCTCTTTATTATCACTAATGAACTGTTTAAATGCCTTAATATCTTCACTTGCGTCACCCAGATTATTTGCAGCAAGCGAAGTATACAATTTATTTCTAAAACCTTTTATTGTATCCAATAACCTCCCAACTTTGTCGAACTTTTCACGACTACTCTGAAAAACTTGTGCCGCCTTACTTTCTATTAAATCAATCACCTGATTTATTTGAGTGAGCATAGGACGAAGTTCCGGACAACATGCTTGATAATTATCCATGCCCATATTGACCATTGCTTGAAAAGTACACCTGACTTTCTCATCATCCAAATTCTTTTCAAAAAAACCATCATCATTTGTTGTCAATTCCGAAAAATCTAAATCATCTTCTGTAACTGCAAGCTCAAAGTGAACTTCTGTAGGGTTTTGAATAACGGCAACTGGACCATCCGCATCCAAGCTCAATTGGGTTACCTCTCTAGTAGTTGATGTAATCTGATGATTAATTATTAAATCTGTCATCAACCAAGATAAACACCCTGCACCCCAATACCCTAAGTCATCTTTTTTAAATTCCTTTACAAAATCAGGGAAATTGGTTGGCTGATTCGGAGCATTCTTAACATTACTCGTCCAATAAAAATGATACTCCTGTTCATTATTCATGATATGTTCATTCAATGCCAATGACATGATGATTTGAATATCATGACTAGAAAAATGGGATAATGATGACTTCAAATTACCTTGAGTCAAGACATTTGGTTGTAAATTATAATATATATTTAATATGTCAATCATTTTATCTTGTGTTGTTGGCAATAATGAGTCCCATTTTGAATAAATAAATAACCCTATCGCGTGGGTACCACAATTATGTTGTCTTTTTGATATCTCTACTGTTCTCATTTATATGGCCTCTTAGTTATATTTATAAGATACTTAACAACACTTTAAACTAAAAAAGCTAGAATGTCAATAAATCAATGAAAACAACATTAATATTCTAAAAACTCCAACATCAATACATCAAAGGAATACTTTCATTCTCCTAGGGCCTTCAACTATATCGATACTCAGTCATCAATGATTTCAACCGCCCCATCGAATCATTATTTTTTTTCCTACTGATAAAACATCGCCAATTTTAGGAATTTGATCCGATTCTAAAGAAATTTTCTCTTGATTTAATTTCACAGCCCCTTGTTTTATAAGCCGTAAAGCTTCACTAGAACTTTTAGCCAGACCGGCTTGTTTTATTCTTTGCGGCCAAGGTAACCTTAATAGTTCTTCCGTGAGTATGATTTCAGGAAGCACATCAGGCACTGCTTTTCGAGTAAATTTAGTCTCAAAGAATTCTTGAGCTTCTTGACCTTTTTCAACCCCATGAAATAGCTCCACCATCTCCTTAGCAAGCATTATCTTAATATTCCTTGGGTTCTCTCCCTGTTTAACCAAAGATTTTAATTGCCGTATTTCACCCAGTGATTTAGAACTTAATAGATCATAATAATTCCACATGATAGCGTCAGGAATTGACATAATCTTACCAAACATATCATTTGGATTTTCATCAATACCGATAGCATTATGATAGGATTTGGACATTTTTTTAACCCCATCTAGCCCTTCAAGCAACGGCATCATCATGACGACTTGCGGTTTTTGTTTGTAGTATTTCTGATATTCCCGACCCATCAGTAAATTAAATTTTTGATCCTGCCCTCCTAATTCAACATCTGCTTTCAAAGCAACCGAATCATAACCCTGGAGGATAGGGTATAAAAACTCATGTAAACTAATAGGTTTTTGTTGATTATATCGCTTCTCAAAATCATCTCGTTCTAACATGCGAGCCACAGTGTATTGACTCGTTAGTTCAATCACCTCTTTTAAGCCCATTGAACTTAACCACTTAGAATTAAACGCTACTTTGGTTTTTTTAGGGTCAAGGATTTTATAGATTTGCTGCTCGTAAGTCTTAGCATTGCGCCTAACATCTTCTAGAGTCAACGTGGGCCGAGTAGCATTGCGCCCACTCGGATCTCCAATCATCGCGGTGAAATCACCGATTAAAAACACAACATGATGACCATACTGTTGAAATTGCCTTAGCTTATGAAGTAAAACAGTATGCCCAAAATGTATATCGGGGGATGTCGGATCAAAACCTGCCTTAATCGTTAATTTTTGACCCGACGCTATTTGGCTTTCGAGCAAATCTTCTCCAATGCACTCAACAACCCCCCGTTTTAATTCCTCAAGCTCTTGGGTCACGCCGCTGTCTCTGGTTGACTTTCTTTAGAAGCTTCTTCCTTAGCAGCATTTTTATCAATTTCTAGAAGATTAAATAGCCCTTCGACAAACTGCTGGTAGTAAGGTGCTAATAATGCAAAATCAGCATCAAATTTTTCTTCAGGACTTTGTCCTGATGAATCTGATTCTGCCTCTATATCAAGGTGTCTAATTTTTGACAAGGTCAACTGATCATCTAAAACAAAACCCAAATGCCCACTCCAATTTAACCCTAATTTAGTCACCTGTTTTCCTGCAGCCAAATGAACTGCCACCTCATCACTTTCTAGCTCCTGACAGCTAATGCGTATACTGTTTCTGCGATCTTGTGAGTTCACTAAGTTACAGTCTTGATCGAGTGTATAACCTGTTTTAATGCTTTTCTCTCTTAACCAAGCTGTCATGATTCCGGTCATGCCATCTTTTCTTATACGGTTGGTTGGGAAAGAACCTAAACACTCATGCAACAACCCAATAGCTTGCTCAGCAAAATCATGATTAGAGGTATCTGCAACCACCCAACCTGAATTAAGATTAATCAGTAAACAAACCTCTTTACGCCGACAAAATGCTTTGGGCATGAGTTCAAATTTAATTTGTTCGCGTATTCTGACTTTCTCTCTGGCTGAAAGGTCTCGATCTTGTTCACGCTTAACTTCAGCAACGTGCTCATCAACAGCCTGTTTGATAACACTAGCCGGTAACATTCTTTGTAACATTGCAGCTTTCAACATGACAAAATGACCATATTTATGGTACAAAGATTCCGATGTCAAACCGAACGGACTCACCCACCCCATGGAAGTATCTCTAGCTCCTGTTGGGGTTTGTAATATAAGCGACTCTAAAGCACTTTGCCAATCTTCTGGCGCCTTAAAACCCTCAAATGTAAAGCATTGCATTTGTTTAAACCACATGATTAATTTACTCCTTTGAAAAAATGTTCACGGGTATCCATCACAAGACACTGATGAGCCCCTCCTATTAAACCTTCACGATCATACAATTTCGTTTGAACCAACCCAACTCCATCCTGAGTATTATGAGTGATTGATTCCACACCTATCCATTCACCTCGAGGCATTCGATAAAATTCAACCCCTAAATCAGCATTGATATAAATATGCGAATCAAGGGGAAATACACTAGAAATAGCATTCCCAAAATCTGCAGCAACAATGGCACTGATGCCTGGGTGCATTGACTCACCTTCTATCAAATTTAATTTGGGTCGTATCCACAGACTTCCAGGGCCGTCTTCGTCAAAGGGCATCCCCTCTACTCTATTGATTTCGACCGCATCCTTAGCAAAATTTCTAATTTCATTCATGGAGGGGTTTGTTAATTTAAAAACATTCACTGGGTCAGGAAAATCAAGTTTATCACTTGAGTCATGACAAGCTAAACCTATCGATGCATTCTCACGAATCTTTAAAACTGATGCCTTGGCAACTAAAGAGCCTTTTCGTAAAAGCTTAGCCTCAAGTACTTGTAGGTTTTTACTGTTCCTGAGAACCTCAACAGACACTTCCAAATGATTTCTGATAACGGGTTTAAATAAATCAACCGTCACTCTGGCTAACCGCATCGGTTTGCTCGTAGGGTATGACGTACAAAAGTGACTGATAAAACCAGCCACAGCTCCCCCATGTAACACATCAGGGTACCATCCCGCACAGCCTGAAGCTGATGCTTCATAACCGGATTTTACTCGCCTAAATACGGATTCCATAGTTAATTCTTTTAGCATTGAAAATAGGGTGCAAGCTGGCGATAGGAGTCGAACCTACGACCGGCTGATTACAAATCAGCTGCTCTACCAACTGAGCTACGCCAGCATTCATTGGGTAATATTGCAAGATTCTTCAGTCCCTGTCAAGGTATTTAATCCTTTGAGAAAGTAAATTCACTGGCGCCTTTGACACAGTCATCAAGCAGGGTCTGATGATAAGTCCTTCGTGCGAATATAGACTGATCTTTGAGAAGCCCAAAAACATTTTCCTCAATCCTCCGAATGAATAAAGGCACAATAAATACAGCACAACATACGTCATGAATTAACTGGGTCCAGCTATTTTCGCTTTTTATACACTCATTGAGAAGGTATTGATCTATTTTGCTCTTGAATCTATTAAGTTCATCAACCCTACATTTTTCATCTTGATTTTTAAATATCTCCCTCATACTGATTTTGGCATCACTAAAAGCAGCTTCAAAAACACCTGCAGCATCTTGTTGCTGTTGTGATTTAAGAAATTGACTCTGGATCTTTAATTGCATAAACCTATTAACCATTAAACTTCTATTTTGATAATTATACCCCCCCCCAAACCTTATTCCAAACACGCACATATCTTTTAAAAAACCAACAAAATCATCGAAATTTTCCAGCACAATATCATTAACCGATTGCCTTATGATAGGGCGGGGGCTATAAGGTTTAACAGTATAATATATAAAGTGCTCAGCCTCTTTATTAACATCACTGATCTCATTACTATCATTATTATAAAAAAAGCGTGGCAGTGGTTTAATTTGTTTTTGCAACTTATCAATCAACCCAAAGTATCTTTCTGGTCTGGCTTTTAGCTCATCATTTAAATCAACCCTTGACCTAATATTTCCACCAAATTCCTTAGAGTATGTTTGTAAAAGTAATGAGCTAATAAAATAATCTTCACTTTGATGAGTCAAATCCTCTTTCAGAATCAATGTTTGAACACCCAGAATTTTTTTACAAAAACCTTCATACAAGGCAACCTCTTTCTCCGTACCTGTCTGTTTCAGATTGTCCGGAAGAAAAGACAGATATAGCATAAAAAACATACGATTATCAAAACTATAACCAATACCGCCTTCATCGCCCGTCTCGCCCCTCGTCAGCACTTTGCATAAGCTATCTAGATCACTCGCACCGTCAGTATCTAGTGTCTTCTCTTGACACTTATCCATGAGCAATTTAAATTGCTGTTCTAAATTATAAGTATTATCAAACTGAACTAAACACTGCTTTAAGATCTCAATTCTATTCGCCTGTAAAACTCCCCTGGCAGTCTGCCTTAAATTATCATCGTAAAAATTCATCAAGCGAGTTAACTCCGGCTCGTCTGCTGAATACCTTTCAGAATGAAACATAGGTTGATGATGAGCCAACGCACTGTCCTCATAACAAAATTTTGTAGATTCTACATTGGATAAAAAAGGGCTTTTATCGATTGTTGATAAAACACGTTTTAGATTAGCCTTATTGGCTACAAAATGATCTTCAATAGAGTCTTTCAGCCGCTTGAGAGCATCCTTGACTTTAGCCAATTCAGTCGCAGTCAATGACCTAACTTGACGTGATGGGCCCCATGACTCAACTAACGATACTAGGTCATCTTTTTGTTCCTTGGATTTATCATCAACATCTAAATGTTTTATATCGTTGATCGCATCCTTCAAGGTTTTATCTTGCTCCAACGTTATATGGTAAACTCTTAAAATCCACCCTAACAATGTAATTTTATCATCTCGACAAAATTTTTGTTGTACAATAACGCTTTGATATAAATTATTAACGTCCTCTTGAGTTAAAAAAGACAATTCAGGACAATCCAACAACCTAAAAAACACTTGATCTTTAAGGTATTTCTTGGTTTTTTCGCAATAAGCTTGTTCTTTATCACCACAACCAGGGGTTAATGTCAGTTGCGTCATAAAATAACTACCCAACGCATTAAACAAACAATTAAAACTATTTTTTGGTATTTTTATTTCTGTTAATGACATATTTTCCCCTCAAAATAACATATTGCGCATTATAAAATCATTAATAGGCTTTAGCAAATAATACTTCAGCTTTAGCCTCCCTTCCAGATAAGAAACAACGACGCTCTTGAGAAAGGTCCTCACTCAAAATACAACGCACAGAAACACCAAATTCTTTAGCCAGTGCCGCTTCTTTATCAGAATCATTGCACCAATAAGCTCGAGCAAATCCTGACTTTTTTTCTGAAAAAAACGACTTAAACTCATCCAAGCTATTAATAAAAACTGTATTTTTCTTCAGCGACCCTTCTGATTCAGAGTACATTGTTTCCTGCATATCTGTTAAAGTCCCCACAACAAAGGTAGACAAATCACTTTGATCCATGACCTGTCTTGCTTTAACCTCTTGGTTTCTTTGAAAAACACTTACCCTCTTCTGATCAACTTCACGCGCACCTATTTCTATCCGCAAAGGAACCCCTTTTTTAATCCAGTGCCAACTTTTTTCACCTCCCTTCATAGGGCGATCATCCAAAGACACCCGTATCTTTTCTCCCTGCCACTCTAATGAAGCCAGTTGAGATTTAATCTGATGACAATAATCTAAGATTTCATCCTTTTTCTCTAATTGATGAAGAATCGGTAACAAAACTATTTGTAAGGGAGCTATGGCTGGAGGCAAGGTCAAACCATTATCATCGCCATGAGCCATAATTAAAGCACCTACCAGACGAGTAGACATTCCCCAAGATGTTGTCCAGGCAGTTTGCTGTTGCCCATGCTCATCCAAAAAGCTAATATCAGCAGATTTAGCAAAATGTTGACCTAAAAAATGTGAAGTACCACATTGCAAAGCTTTACCATCTTGCATAAGAGCCTCAATGGTGTACGTTGCTTCTGCCCCAGCAAACCTTTCGATTTCAGTCTTCTCTCCCCTTACAACAGGAATGGCCAAAACCGAAGTAACAAACTGATGGTATACATCCAGCATCATGAGTGTATGTGCTTTGGCCTCTTGACTCGTTGCATGAACGGTATGCCCTTCTTGCCAAAGAATTTCAACGGTGCGGAGAAACATTCTAGTGCGCATTTCCCAACGAACAACATTCGCCCATTGGTTTATTTTCATGGGCAAATCCCGATAAGATTGGACCCATTTAGAAAACGCTTCACCGATCAGGGTTTCTGAAGTTGGGCGAACAATATAAGGTTCTTCCAGCTTACCATCTGGAACCAGCTCACCCCCTTCCTTTTGCGTTAGCTTATGATGAGTAACAACCGCACATTCCTTCGCAAAACCTTCCACATGATCCGCCTCTTTTTGCATGTAACTTAAAGGTATAAAAAGAGGAAAATAGACATTCTCATGCCCTGTTTCCTTAATCTTTGCATCCAAAAGAGATTTCATGCGCTCCCAGATGGCATAGCCCCAAGGACGAATAATCATACACCCTCTAGCCGGAGAAACTTCAGCCAATTCACTAGCCTTGATAACTGCCTGATACCAACCAGGAAAATCTTCCTCTCGCGTAGGTACAACTGCCGTTTTACTAAATTTCTCTTTTGCCATGCGCTAATCCTTATCAAAATAAGGTCACAGTAAAACATTTCCGTTCATCGTGCAACTTCTGTTTTCAGTTGCAGTTAAAAGTATTCCTCTTTATAGTAATATTTTACCAGGCGGAATCCATGAGCATCATTCAACTTATCCAGCATGAAATCAAACAAAGCTTAGACACCTTTGCTGCAATTGAAAAAAACCCAACGGTGCACCAAACACTACAAACCATCATTGTCAGTTGTGTGGATAGTTTACAGTCAGGAGGTAAATTAATGTTCATGGGTAATGGTGGTAGTGCTGCAGATGCTCAACACCTTGCAGCTGAACTCATTTGTCGATTCCAAAAAAACCGTCAAGCCATCCCTGCTTTAGCCCTCACAACAGACACATCCATTCTCACAGCAGTTAGCAATGACTTTAGTTATGATGCCATTTTTTCCCGTCAAATCGAAGCTCTAGCAACCCCTCAAGATTGCTTAATTGCCATCTCTACTTCTGGAAATTCAAACAACATATTCCAAGCCATTTTAACGGCTAAAACGATGGGGGTAAAAACATTTGGGCTCAGCGGTAAGACTGGGGGTAAGATGAAAAATCTTTGCCATGAATGCTTGTGCGTGCCGAGTGAAATTACAGCTAAAATTCAAGAAGCTCACATCTGTCTCGGCCATATTTTATGCCAAGCCCTTGAAGAAAGGTTTAGTCAACAACCTCTAAAGCATTCTCTAAGTGAAACTCAACTGCCTTAGCAACAAGATCAAAGTGCTCTTCTTTCAAATAAGGGTGCATCGGCAAACTAAACACAGTTTGAGATAAGTGATTAGACACCTCAAGCGACTGCCCATCAAGAAGAAAGTGTTTATATGCATGCTGTGTGTGCAAGGGTTTGGGATAATAAACAACACTTGGAACTCCCTGATCCCTCAACGCCTTTTGAAAACCTGCTCTTTCCTGTTCTGAACTTGCCTGACAAGTATACTGTGCCCAGACGGATCGACACCCATCCAAAACTTCAGGAACCTTAAAAGCTGTCTGCATGATTGAATGATAGTGATCAGCTGCCGACTGCCTCTTCATCACCTCTTCGGGATATATCTTTAGCTTTTCAAGCAAGATAGCTGCCTGTATCGTATCCAACCTGCCATTAATACCTATGCGAGCATAATCATAACGGTGACCTCCCTGGCCATGAACACGTAAACTTTTAATCTTTTCTGCCAATTCAGTGTTGTCCGTAAAAATGGCCCCACCATCCCCATAACAACCTAAGGGCTTGGCTGGAAAAAAACTCGTTGCGGTAGCGATTCCTGCTTGACCCATTTGAGCACTCGGCATCTGTGCACCAAAGCTCTGAGCTGCATCGGCTACCACCCATAAATCATGCAATGCTGCTATGGCCTCTATGTGAGGGTAATCTGCCATTTGACCAAACAAATCAACTGCAATAATTCCAGCTGGACTCAAATGATTCTGATGACATAGAGAAAGCGCTTGCTCCAAACTGCTTGGGCACATATTGTATGTTGTTGGATCAACATCCACAAAAACACACTTGGCTCCTAACAGAGCGACTACCTCCGCGGTAGCTGCAAATGTAAAGCTAGGCACTAAAACAGCTTGATCAGGCTTCAGTCCTAATGCCATTAGAATCAGCAATAAAGCATCTGTGCCACTTGAGCAGCTCATGGCATGTTGGGCTTGACAGTACCCAGCTAGCATCTTTTCTAGTTCGATAACTTCAGGGCCCATGATGTATTGACCGTGATCAAGTACTCGAGAAATCGCTTGATCTATCTGCTGTCTAACACGTTGTTGCTGGGTTGGCAAATCTATAAAAGGAATCATGAACTCTACCTACTGAATGATGTTTTCACTAGTTTAGTGATGGTAACAAAACAAAGTCAATATTTGTTATTATTTTTACGAATTTGTTGATCGATGCTTCGGATAATATCCCCTCCCTTATTCTCTAAAACAAAAGGAAATAAGGCATGAATAAACAAGCACAAAGATGCAACAAAACACCTGCAGGCATACCCAAGAGCTCCCTTCAGATGACAAAAATAACCCTGATTAATCTCTTTCAAATGTCGACCTAACATAATTTCTCCAATTAACTTGATTAACACAACAATTATATTGTATAATAAATAAGTTACACAAAGGAAGTTAAAATGATACGGACATCAAACAACCTTCAGCTATTCACACATGACCAATTTTCATTGACTATTTTAGCTGTCATAATTTACCTCACCCCCTCTCTGGCACTTGCTGAAACATCCGAGTGGAAACAGTGGATGATGAACCTCAAAAATGAAGCTATCGAAGAAGGAATAAGACCAGAGACCCTTGATAAAGCATTAAAAGATGTTAAACCCTCTAAACAAATAATCAAACTTGATCAATCCCAAACAAAAAGACGAATTTCATTTACCAAATACCGCAATAAAAAAATAGACCCCTACACCATTAATAAGGGAAAAAGGCTGATGAAACAACACTATAAACTACTTCATAACATTGAACAAACCTACAGCGTAAACAAGTGTTTAATCATCACCTTATGGGGTATGGAATCTGCGTATGGTTATTACAAAGGAAGGTTCCCTGTTATCGATGCCTTGGCAACTTTGGCCTATGACCCACGTCGCGGAGAGTTTTTTAGGAGTGAACTCATGTACGCATTAATGATGGTCGACAACCATCACATCAAACTTGAAGACTTCAAAGGAGAGTGGGCAGGAGGATCCGGTCACCCTCAATTTTTACCTTCCACCTGGTATCATTATTCAGTTGATCATAATTTAGATGGCAAAAAAGATATTTGGAACACCCTGCCTGACGTTTTTGCGTCCATGGCTAATTTCATGCAACAAAATGGCTGGAGAAATGATCAACCTTGGGGAGTTGAAGTCAAGTTTCCTTCTTACCTAGATGAAAGCCTTCGTGGTCTAGAGAAGGAACAAAAGAAATCAGTTCAAGCATGGCGATCAATCGGAGTAAAAATCCCTAAAAACAAAAAGCATGAACACCTAAAAGGATGGGTTATTAAGCTTCAAGACGGCCCTACTTTATTAGTCTTTGATAACTTCAAAGCGTTAAGAAAATGGAATCGTTCATTGTTTTATTCAGCTACTGCAGGATATCTATCCGAAAAAATCTGTCAATGAAAAAAACCAACCACCCCATTAACTAACACAGGAGGTTTACCCATCAAAGCCGCCTAACTGATGGTTTTGATAGAAATTCATTTTGATACCTTCCTGCAGACCTTAAATAAAAGTGCTGATAAAAAACAGCTCACAGCAAAACAGGCCAATCTATATCTCTATATTAACTGAGCGATTACCTAAATAGACCTCATAATCATCACCTTCTTCTGGAATTCGAAAGGCTACATGTTTCTTAAAACTACTACTCGCCGCAGCAGCAGCTTGGAGTTTTAACGCATCAGGTTTAGTTAGAGAATCTACCAATTTACAACGGAATATTTTCGAAAGACCACCCGTTGTTGAATCATCTACAGCCAATAATTTATACCTGTCTTTGTCATTTTCTGGTCCCAATACACCATTAATCAAATTAGATAATCCAGTGCGAGACAATAATTCTGGTAAATTAGAAGTATCTGAAGCCACCTTTTGAGGTGTCCAAGGCACTGCAATCAAGTGACGGGTAATCAAAGTTATGCCAAAAGTTAACACCCCTGTTAAGACATTAGGCAGGGCAAATGTTATGCCTATGATATTAACACATAAAGCAATAAGAACACGTGTGGAAAAAAACTTGGAAGCATAGACACGGTTATGGAAATAATAATCAAGCATGTAAGCAGATAGAAAGGACAAACAAACAAAAGCAATATTATGATTTAAGACCTGTGAACCCCAAGATATGACATCAAACAATAAAAATAACGAAGTAATCAGTGCATTCAAACACAAGATTTTATCCGCATTAAAAACAAAGCCCCTGCATATATAACCCATCAATTTTTCAGTATAAATTAAACAAAAAGCCAACCATATACCGTTATCAAAAAACAAAAGAGCAAAATGAAATAAATACTCATGGTAACTAACTTCCCTACCCCGAATCCTGTGCTCATCGCCTAAAAACATCCCGAGAAACGCGAAGACAACTGAATAGAAAGTAAAGTTTAGCAAAAAGTTATAACACCCAGCTATTAAAGTACCAAGAGCATTAGTGACCATGAAAGCTATTTGGAAAATGAATGAGGATACCATTGGCACATGTGCCAAAATAGCCATTAAATTAAGGGCAAAAGAGCGAAAGGATCTAATTGAAATGACTTTATCAAACAAAAACCCGAAATATTTGCCTAGATAAGCATCCTCTCGATATTGCATAGTATTCAAGGCAGCCCACAAAGGAATCATAGCAAAATATGAAACCATCCCCAAGAAAAACGAATCTAACACAAGACTCGACCCCAGACCCAAACTAGAATAAATAAAGCTAAGGAGATCAGCATTAGATAATAGAGCAAACCGTGCGTAAAAAATAAAAGCACTGCCTAAATTAATCCCGAAAAAAATTGTATTATAGAAGATTTTTTCTAGAGTCGAACTCAAAGTATTCTGATCTTGCATTTAGTTATCCTCAAAGTCGCATAAGGCATTATCTCAGTAAAATAATATTATTAAAAGCTTTATTTTTAAAAAAACATTTGGATTCCGGGCTTTGAGGCATATAAACCTATGTCTTCTTCTGGAAATTCATCTAAAAAGAGCAGTCACCTCCCAGCGACAACCCTATTTGGAACAAGCTTACTTACTAAACACAAAAGTCACACTCTCTTGAACTGCTTTAAAACGAGCCCTCAGGTTTTCAACAACCCCCTGTTTTTCAAAACCTTTTGATGATACCGGAGCACCCTCCTGTTGTTTAACATCACCCTCCTGTTTTTCAAAATCGTTTGATGTTACCGGAACACCCTCCTGTTGTTTAACACCTTTTGATGTTACCTGGATCGAAGGATTGAAATACTCTTTAAGCCTAGATTCATCCATCCACTGCCGGCTGATCAAAGGCATGCCAAAAGTTAAAACCGTTGTTAAAAGATAAGGTAAAGCAAATGCTGCGCATAACACGTTAACACCTGCAGCTACCACTAAATGAATCATAGATCGATCAGAAAACATGGAAGCAGCAGAAAGGTCATTATAAACTACATCATTCACAACATAGACAGTCATCCATGACATTAAAATAAAAGCGATATTCTGATTTAAGGCCAGTGAACCTAATGATATAACATCGAACAATAAAAGTAATGAGGTTAACACCACATAAAAGCACGGATCCTTAACAACACTAAAATCACTGGCACTGGTATTACGAACAAATGGAACTGTAAAATAGGCAATTACAGCAGAAACACCGAAGGCAATTAATTCAAAAAAACCTTTGATTGCCGTAACCAGTGTTTGAAAAACTGCAAACAGACACCAATTTAATACACTCCCCACAAAATTCACAACGATCTGACAAGACCTCACCAGAGCCCAGCCAACTTGGTAAATAATACTTGCTATACTTGCAAAAGCTCCAGCAAAATCCCAGGAAGCTACTGCATTAAATGTGGCCACACCTAAACTTCTGATGACCTTGCTTGCCATCAACCATACACTTGAAAAATGGGATAAGGCTAAAACGATGTAGGCAGATATAACTGGAACATGTGCTAAAACAGTGATTAAGTTAAGAGCGAAAGCCGCATAAGATTGTATTGAAATAACCCTATTGAATAAAAAAGAAAAATACGTAGAAAGCCAATTATCCCCATCTTCTTTATATTTAAGGGTACTACATGCCGACCACAGCGGGATAATCGCAAAATATGAAAGCATTCCCAAGAAGAAAGAGTCTAACATAATACTCGAGCTCAAACCCAAGCTTGAATAAATAAAACTAAGAACGTCAGGATTAGACAACATGGAAAACCGTGCATAAAAGACAAAAGCACTGCCTAACATAGTCGCTAAAAAAAACACTTGGTCAGTGATATCAAATAAAAACGAGTACAAACTAGAAAAAAAACTTTTTCCTTGTTTACCTTTGTTCATCATGCACAAACTCCAAGATTTCTTCAGTCATCATAACAGATACCATCAAGAATAAAAAGAACTCACCCTTAGCTTACACTACATCGCTCAGCTTTCTTGTCTGTCCTCTGACGATCAGGATCAGAAGCCAAGGGTTTAGTCACATTTTTAAAATCACCAGCTAAATCCTCTAATAACCTAGAATGAAAGTTTTCAAAGTGCCCCTCAGGTTGTACTGACTTAGCCACCCAGTCCAACATTTCGTCCATGGCGTATTGTTTCCCATAATAAATGGCACCGTACAAAGTCGCTTGTAAAAGAACTCCTCCACCAGGATAAAACAAACAAACCAATAAACACTTAAAAGATACGCTAAGCCATTCAAACCCATCACGACAAAACATCACAAAAGGAGATTGTTGAATATCATCACCGTTGTCCGGGTTACAAATAGCGTAAGCAACAGAAAATAAAACATCCAATAGGATGTTAACTTTTTGCATATAAACCTTGATGTTATGAAAACCTGATTTCAAGATAAATTCAAGAGCTTGAAAAACATAAATATCCGGGAAAAGACTTGTAAGCTGATGATATAATTGATCTATATTTGCACACACTAACAAAAACCAAGCATTCTTACCTTTAATATAATCATAAGCATTTTTAGATTGTTGGAAAAAACCAGGTAAAAACACATCCAAAGTCTTGTTAAGAGCATACGCCCAAGGAAAAAAAACACCCCCGAACCATGACTCTTTAAAAAATAAATACAGGCCTCCAAATAACAGCCCACTAAACACCAAGAAAACAGGTGTAAATGACAACATCAAAAGAAGAAAATACTGACTCAATGACAACGATGCGGCCCAAGGAAGGGTGTAGGCTAATAAGCCAACAAACAAAGTCTCTGCGATTAAATGGATCGCTGTAATCCCACTCAATGACCCCATGGTCACTAAGAACCTCTTACTCAATGAATCTTTCGGCGATTTTTTTCCCAAACGGCGTTGACTTATTTTACCTATTGAATTGTCGCTTGTCGGAACATCCGACCTGTCCATATACGATGTCATTCTCAGAACCTCTCTTAGTTTTTCCGAATGGTACCACAGAACACTAAACGGCACAACCTAGCTAGCCACAAGAACTGGTAGCAAGTACTTATTTAGAATCTTTATCTTTTATTCGCTTAGAATCTTTTTTCGGCTTCCTTTTAAGAGACAAAGTCTTTTTATCGAAACTCTCTGGCTTGTTTCTTTTGTCTTGATGAGAGTGACTTTTTCCTTCAGAATACCTTTTACCAAAACCTTTTCCCTTTGACGATGACTTAAAACCTCGTTCATCTTTACTTTTTTTCTGGTACTTACGATCTGAAGAATGAAAACCTTCTTTGCTTTGTGGGGTAAGGTTAAGAGGTTTACCACAAACTCTTGTCTTCTTCAAAACTTGTTGAATAGATTTAGGCATGCTGTCAGGAAGATCAACGGTGCTAAAAGTGTCATAGATTTCTATTTCACCAATATGTTCACTATCCACGCCGGCTTCATTAGCAATAGCACCCACAATATTTCCAGGCTTAACTTGATGATCTCTTCCGACTTCAATCCTAAAACGCTGCATACCTTTACCAGGCATAGCTCCTCGAGGCTTGGAATGCTTTCTATCTTCTTTATTGTTTCTAGATCTTCGTTGATCTGACTCGTTGACTTGAGGCCGCTTCTCATTAGGGTTTTCGAGCAATAATGACCCATCACCTTGAATCATACTCACCAATGCTGCGGCAATTTTAACTTCCGGTACATCGTGCTCTGATTGATAAGATTCAATCACCTTAACATACGGAGCCAAATCATCTTCATTCGAAAGTTTCTCGGTAATGCGTTGCTTAAACTGTGCTATCCGATGAACATTCACTTCTTTATTACTAGGCAACTTCATCAGTTCAACTGTTTTTTGAGTAGCCCTTTCAATTGATTTTAATAACCTATTCTCTCGCGGTGTAATAAAAAGGATAGCATCCCCCTCTTTTCCTGCGCGCCCAGTTCGTCCAATACGATGAATGTAGGATTCAATATCATACGGAGCATCATAATTAATCACATGACTGGTTCTTGGAACATCGAGTCCTCGGGCAGCTACATCGGTTGCAATTAATACATCTAACTTGCCTTTCCTGAATTGATTGACAACCAATTCACGAACCCTTTGTGCAACATCCCCGTTAAGAGCATCCACAGCAAACCCTCTGGCTAATAGTTTATCTTTAAGCTCCACGGTTTGTGTTTTAGTTCTTACGAAAACAATGCTTCCATCGGTTTCTTCAATCTCAAGAATTCTTGTCAACGCATCCATTTTTTGTGCATTGGTCACTCGGCAGTAATGTTGATGAATCAAATTTGCCTCTGCTTTCTTGACCTTAATATTGAGCACTTCGGGCGTTTTTAAATAAGTATTGGCTATTTTTTTAATAGCGCTTGGCATGGTTGCTGAAAATAGAACGGTTTGATGTTCATTAGGTATTTGCTGAAGAACCCATTCAACATCATCAATAAAACCCATTCGAAGCATTTCATCTGCTTCGTCTAAAACCAAGCAGCTCAATGATTCTAATTTCAGTGTACCTTTACGAATGTGATCCATGACTCGACCAGGAGTACCCACAACAACATGAACACCTCGATCAAGAGCCCTTAGCTGCTGGCGATAATCTTGCCCACCGTAAATAGGAACCACATGAAAGCCAGTTGTTTTTTTTGCATAACTTTGAAAAGCTTCAGAGACTTGGATCGACAATTCTCGCGTAGGCGTTAAAACTAATACCTGCGGACAACGAAGTTTAGCATCAATACGAGATAAAAGAGGCAAGGCAAAAGCAGCCGTTTTACCCGTTCCTGTCTGAGCTTGCGCAATCAAATCTGTTCCTTTAAGAACAAGCGGTATAGCTTCAATTTGAATAGGCGTGGGTGTTTCATAACCTAAGTTATGTACAGCATCAACAACCTCTGGGGCTAAACCTAGATTATCAAAGCTAATTTCTTGATCTGTCATCATTTATTCCATAGACTAAGCATTTAAAGGACTATATACTAGCACATACCCCTGAAAAAACCTAAAGATTTTACTTATTAATACACTGATATTTAAAAAAAAACTAAAAATAGTCTCTCACAAAGAAAATAAACCAGGACTCAATTAACCAAGGGATATAAAATAACTCATCTTTCGCCTACTTCATTGATGATGTATCAAAATTTGATGAAACTTGATATGAGTACAACACTGTATCCTCCTAATATTGCACGGAGGTAAGAGATGACAATGTGTGAACAAATAGTTTATGATGAGTGAACTCAATCGGAATAAGACTCATGCAAAAAATCAGTGCGTTTATGATCGTCTATAATGAAGAAAATAAAGTACTTGCAGCCTTACAATCCATAGAGTTTTGCGATGAGATCATCATTGTTGATAGTGGCAGCCAAGACAACACCGTTAACATTTGCCAAGACTTCGGGGCCACTGTTATCCACCAACCCTGGTTGGGCTATGCTAAACAAAAACAGTTGGCACTCAATCAATGTCGCTACAGCTGGTGTTTGAATATTGATGCTGACGAACGCATCTCTGCTGAATTACAAGCCGAGATCAAACAGACCCTTTCCAAGGATGTTACTGCTGTCGCCTATCAGCTCCCCAACCGCAATGAGTTTCTCAGAAAAATGCCCCCAACAGGCATTCATCTCGACTATCATACTCGACTTTTCAAACGCAACCAAGCCAAGTACAACACCCACAACCTTGTTCATGAAAGCCTTCTGATCTCTGGAAAAATCAGCAAACTTCACAACCTTATTTTACACCATTCGAAAGAAACTATTAAAGAATTTCAAAATGAAATAGATAACTACAGCACATTACGAGCCCATGAAAAATTTCTTCAACGCAAGCACTCATCCACCCTAAAATTAGTGTTTGTTTTTCCACTATCTTTTATCAAAAAATACTTTCTGCAACGTTCATTTTTATTTGGTACTCGCGGGTTTATTTTAGCCTTCATGTGTGCCTATTATAGTTTTATGAAAGAAGCAAAATTATGGGAAAATCATCAACAGCCCCATAAATAATCATCCTCCCATAATAAAAACCGCCCCGAATTCAACTAGAAAAATGTTCATCCGAACATAATTATCATCTACCGACCCTATATTTCAGAAAAATTTATATTTATCGCCTATAATTACCATAACAACATGAGGTTATTATAAAGGAGCAAGCAATGATGAACGAAGATAACTTAGATACAAGCAAAATGGACAAAAAAATATGGGAATTCTTAAGAACCCACCGATACCATGCTGACTATCAATTAGAGATAGACAATAAAAGCTATGACATCTACACTATTCTTGTGCTCAAACAGCTAGGCTACCTTAAAGAAGACACAATCAATCAAGCCTACAATAAACTCGTTGAAAAAATAGTCGAACTTCCTGACACACCTCTAAGCCAAGAAGAAACAAACTACTTAAAAAGCGATGATCTTAATTCAGGCTCATACAATAGTTGGAACCTTCATCGCATGCAAGTTCTAAATAAATCTAACAGTCACATCAATGCCCTAGAAAAAAGATTAAGCAATTGGCCTTTCACCTTAGCACAAGCTCAAGTTTATTTATTGTACAAAGAAGGTTATTCCAGTCGCTATTTCAAACACAACCGATTTCCTTATGATGGTTTAGTCTTTAAAGCTGTGTTGCTCCCCATAGTATTATCCATGAAATCTGTGGGGGAAGTATCAGAAAGAGTCAGTTTATCTTTGTCTCTTTCATCTCTAGCAGCCTTGCAAAAATTGAGTCCTAAGGGATACCCACTACCCAAATCATGGATTAAAGTTCATCGTCTCTATAAGCAAGGGTATACCAAAGGCTACTTTAAAGATAATAGCTTTCCCTACGTTGACTTAGTGTTTAAAACTATCATGCTGCCAGTCACTCTAGGATCGCATTATTTATCTAAACCATTTTCGCGCAAAGAAACTTCTAGCGTTACTTCTCTCAAAAGTAGACCGTCAACTTCAAGCACATTCATATCTTCCGAAAGCCCAGACGGAGCCCTACCACCTGATGCCGCCAACACAAAGATCGTAAAACCAAACATACCACATAAACCAGAAAAATCAAAACGTTGAGAAAATAAACATACAATGGCAACACCGTTTTCCCTCAGCATAGAGGTTCTGAAAAAGCTAACCCATGAAAAAGAACAGACCCATGACTTCATTCAAAACATATTAAGATCAATTGAAAACACGTGTATTCAGCAGTTGTGAATAAAGCCTCTCTTGTATAACCATGACCTATAAGACTCAAGAATAGAGAGTAACAACACCCCAAGAATAAACCCAGGCAAGCCACTCGAGCAGGAAGGTTCTCTTCTCCTGACCCAGCTAAAACCAGCCCTTCAATAAAAGAATTGAAAAAAACAACAATAAATCATTAGGGAAATAACATAACCACATTTAATATTAACAAATCTCTACAGATAAGGGCATACTAGCTCACAAAGAAATAAACCATTGATTAACTAAAATACACTTTAAATTTTCCTGTTGATTGACCTGTTTTTTTATCCTCAACTTCCTTAAAAAAGACTGACTGACTCTTGGATAATATACTCTCCTTTTGTTGTTGATTCACACTAACTGCCAACCTAAAGTTATGTCCAGAAACTGGTTTTTTTAGTAACTTATAAAATGAAGGTATTGTTTTATTGTCAATCATAGTGCAAAGTGAATCAAACAAATTTTCAGGTAAATAATATTTTATTTTGTTGATAATCATTGAATCTACAGGTTTAGGCTTAATTGATTGCTTTACCATTGAGTTCAATAATAGTGGACAACTGGTTTCTAGAGATTTAAATAATAACGCTTGATCCTTGGGTTCTAAAAAATAAAAGAAATCTCCATAGGAACCTTCATTCAAAACATCTAAAGAACCATCATCCCGAGGTCTAAGAACACTTTCAGCCATTAATTTTGCACTTAAGAAGAAATCTGATTCCGGCAAACCACGTTTGCCATTAGATAAATAAATATTGACTACTGCAGTCCATTTTACTTCTTCAAAAGCGTCCCTGGATGCATCCTTTAACTTATTGACAATTAAACTAAAAAAACCTTTATCATCAACTTGCATCATATTCATAGAAATCATCATTGGAACCCACAAAAGATTTTCCACATAACCAACAACTTCATCGGATTTCATCATATAATCCCATAGAGTTTTAAGTTTATTGTGTGGGTAACCTTGAGCCTTAAGTTGCAATAAGACCATAGGGCGTGTAAAAACATAAAGTAATAATGATGCATTTACGCTAACTGGTAAAATCAAACTTATCTGAGCAGACATACCCGTAGATGCTTTTTTCTGAGATTTAGTCTGTTGACCCAGTCTTTCTGGTTGATATAAAAATCCCTTTAGTGGACTATCTGTTATCAGCGTCTCATATAGTTCATCACATTTATCTTTTAAAAGATCATACTCAAAAAACTCTAGAACATTCATAACATAACCAGGACCATAATTCCAAGTGATTTCAGTTCCTGCTTCTATATCCGTCAAGCAAGTCAAAATCGGCTTATGTTTTTCTATATCATAACCTACTACAGCATTGGGCACACCATGATTGATCAAAGCTGCAACATTAGCTATTTCTGTAGCATCATAATAACCATCTAAAGTAGTAAATGTGTTCGACATATCTGCCGGCTTGTCTCTAACTTTATTGCCGACATAATAGCAGATAACCTCACCTGCTTTTATCTTCTCATTGGCTTGAACACCTAAATTGTTCGAATCCTTCTTAAATATATTTAGCGATTTCAGTGTAGTTTCTCCGGGAAACTCTTTAAGTGTTTTAGAATGACTTGAATAATAAGATCTACCTGTTTTTTTTTTAAATAGCTCTGGACTACATTCCTTATCTTCAAAAGTCAGGTTTTTTATTATTGAAGCGTCCATGCCCGCCATAGCCTCAGGAGGCATCATCTTTCGAGAATTGCAAACAGCTGACTCCTTCTTAGGTGTGTTCTTATGACTCTTTATCGTTTGTTTTTTTTGCATGAGTGTTGACTCCTAATATTTTAAACAACAACTAATGATAACAAATAAAACAAATATAGTCAATATAATCAACAATATAAAACAAATACTGCAAGAGCACCCTTGTTATATAGAGAAAGGTTTACCTTTCATATAAGTGTAGTCAATAGGGGTAACATAATCATCATTCATTGATGTCATTGAACATAATGTGAGAAATAGTTTTCAATCGATCGATCAAGATAAGCATTCATTGTATTTTCTCTCATTTTCATAAACACAAAGCCAATACCCTCACCCAGTGATATCAAGCTCATCAATACGAAAAATTTAAACTGCCAAGAGGTATAAAAAGAAGCCAATGAATATAAAATTCCAACAACCACGATAAAAAGTAAACAGCGGTGAAATAAAACATTTTGTTGCTTCCAAACACCCTTAAATTCAATAATAGTTTCTTTTTCTTTAGCCATGGCATGCTGTTCCAAGAAAAGAGTCAGGCCACCCACTTGCAAGCGCCATTGATTGTTATGAGTTGTTGTGGTAGCTATAGAGCTAAATTCATTATCTAAATAGCTAAAAAACTGTGGGACATCAACGGAAGAATCATTAGCTACAATAGTTTTCCTATACAAACTTTCACCAGATACGCTATGTAATATCATATTTTCACCTTTTATTGAACATTGTTAGTTCAATCGTAGTGCCTCCTGAAAAAAAAGCAATTCAAATTTAACGTTTGGCAAAATATACCAAAGACGACTCTGATTTCTTAGCTGGTTTTATCTCCACCATGACATCATTCTCTTTTGCCAAACCGCTTACCTGTTCAATCACTTTATTTTTCAACCTTACTGAGACTAAAGCGTAATATTCATGATCTTCTGGAGCAAGTCTATATAGATTTTTAAGTTTACCCTCATTAATCATAGCACGTAAACGATTCATGATGTCTTTCGGCAAAATCATGTTAATCCCGTCAACCAAGAATTGTTTAACATTAATGCCCTGTTTAGACAAATCCTCTGCAAACAAAGGTAACTGTTGACTAACTTTATCCAGTAACTTAAATCTATTCCTATAAGGACGAATAGTTTTAAAATATGTAGAATAGTCCTGGGACACAATAAACTTCTTTCCATGAAGAATACATGAAATTAAATCAGCAGCTAAAGAATCTACTTGTCCATATGTTACTGATGCATCTAATAGTAATGCATAAAATTTATACTTTATATTTAGAAACTCATCATAAGTAAGTTGCGGTGATTGTGAAAGATCTAGATGTTTTTTTATAACCTCATCAAAAATTTTATAATATGTATCATTAATTTGCATCAAAGAATGTGCGAGGGTAATATTTATCCAATGATAAGATTCTCCTCTTAATTTTCGGTATGCATCAGAAGAACAAAAATAGTCCCAAAGAAACTTTAGGTCGATATGCCCTAATACATTCTTCTGCTTTAATCGAATTAACACTAATGGACGAAGAAAAGCATAGCCTAATATGTTGAAATATCGTAAATCTAATAAGAGTTGTGGATCTTCTTTTAATTCTTTAGGTGTGACCATCATCTCCATTGAAGCGTTCATGCCCTCCATAGCCTCAGGGGGCATCATCTTTCCAGAACTGCAAACAGCTAAATCCTTCTTAATTGTCTCCAAAAACCCTTTAAATCGAATATGCTTATGCGTGAGCACTAATTGCTTACTGAGAGCATCTAAATCAACAACCTCTAATGTTTTAAATGCATAAGCTGAACCATAGTTAAACAAAAACTCTTCGCCATACTTAATGTCTCGCAGAGCTACAAAAACTACCCGACTAACCTGTCCATCCTTAGTATACTCTACAACAGGAGCTATATTGGGTACTCCATGATTGATCAATACCGATTCATTAGCAATGCTGCTTGCATCAAAAGGATAGAATACATCCCTATTTCTTTCAGCCCCTTGAGTTAATATATCTAGACCTATAATCTCTCCTAAGTAGGGGCGAATCTCTTCTCCAGCATTGAATTTTTCAGCTGCATATAAGCCAAATCCTTTGTTATTTTCTTTGATCATGACCAGTTTCTCTGGAGTATACCCTCTATCGAAACCTCGACTATCTTCATCTAAACTATAATATTTTCTTCCAAACAAGCTCCCAAAATCATCTGGAGTAACTTTTTTTCCCTTAAATGTAAGTTTAGGAATAGGTTCTTCTTGAGCATGATCATTATCTTTTGCAGTAATCTTTTTTGGGGGCATACGAAAGGCGATCATTAGAAACTGATTCTTTAAGTTCAAGGGTTTTCAATAAGTAAAATTCTGATTTTGTTAAATCCTTTAAAGGATTTTTCATAAACAACATAGCTAGGTTATTATAAGCAAGAGCTTTTTGATCATTGTTAATTTCATCATCAGCTAGACAAAGATTATACAGCTTTCGAGCTTTAAGAGGACTTTTTAACGTAGTCGCAAACTTAGCACGGTTCAGTAGTTGTTCAAGTTGTTGTTTTTTTGACATTATAACTCTCTAATATTTTGTACGTATTAAACCAACAAATACTATTTATCAACAACTAAAGACAGGTTCATCTAAAAAATTCAACCATTGGCCTATTATTATAGCTATTTTATAGAAAATATAAAACTGTAGGCAAAAAAAAAGGACCGCGTAGCAGTCCTTGAAAAAAAATGTCTGACGGTGACCTACTTTTGCATGGAAAAGACCACACTATCATCGGCGTTAAGCGGTTTCACTTCTGAGTTCGGGATGGTATCAGGTGGTTCCCACTCACTATGGCCGCCAGACGTTACTCTGTGCTGTCAAAAACAATTGGTCATGCTGGAATTGGATATTTAGGGTTACATGATTAAGCCTCACGGCTAATTAGTACCTGTTAGCTACATACATTACTGTACTTACACACCAGGCCTATCAACGTTGTAGTCTACAACGAGCCTTAAGTTAGATCAAGTCTAAAGGGAAATCTTATCTTGAGAAAGGCTTCCCGCTTAGATGCTTTCAGCGGTTATCCTGTCCGAACATAGCTACCCGGCAATGCCACTGGCGTGACAACCGGAACACCAGAGGTTCGTCCACTCCGGTCCTCTCGTACTAGGAGCAGCTTCTCTCAAATTTCCTACGCCCACGGCAGATAGGGGCCGAACTGTCTCACGACGTTCTAAACCCAGCTCGCGTACCACTTTAAATGGCGAACAGCCATACCCTTGGGACCTGCTTCAGCCCCAGGATGTGATGAGCCGACATCGAGGTGCCAAACACCGCCGTCGATGTGAACTCTTGGGCGGTATCAGCCTGTTATCCCCGGAGTACCTTTTATCCGTTGAGCGATGGCCCTTCCATACAGAACCACCGGATCACTAGAACCTACTTTCGTACCTGTTTGACATGTCTGTCTTGCAGTCAAGCACCCTTATGCTCTTGCACTCAATGCACGATTTCCGACCGTGCTGAGGGTACCGTTGCGCTCCTCCGTTACTCTTTGGGAGGAGACCGCCCCAGTCAAACTACCCACCATACACTGTCTCCGATCCGGATAACGGACCTGGGTTAGAATGCCTAATTTATCAGGGTGGTATTTCAAGGATGACTCCACTTGATCTAGCGATCAGGCTTCA
>PVBE012491113.1_pt1 | contig 64083 bp, 42 predicted proteins | sample 1631181 | NCBI WGS metagenome assembly PVBE01 (sample SAMN08397723, study PRJNA350692) | Marine metagenome, whole genome shotgun sequencing project. | isolation source: water | place: Pacific Ocean | collected 2012-04
CACGAAAGAATGTGGACAGCCATCGCCACGTGCAGAAAACAGAACCGCAACTTCTTTTCGTTTCTTCACAAATCCATCAGGGCCAAACGGCAAAATCAACCGGCCCCAAGCCTATTGAACGTAACTCCGTGAACGGTTACCGAAAATGAACTAGTTGGGCCGAGTCGATATACTGTCGTGATGGCCGTGACAACCTGTATGTCGCCGACCAGCACACACCGTTTTCTCACGACAACCGGGATTCACTGATGCCGCACCAAGGAACATGGATACGCTCGCCAGATTACAAGTTTGCCACGTCGTACGCGCGGGGAACAGTCATGCTGGCGGCAAGTTTCATTCTGGCGGCAAGTTGGCAAGTCGGCTGGTCTCAGAATACCAGTTTGGCCGCCGAGGTATCCGCCAATCAACCGCCCGCGTCTGGCTATGAGGAGATCGTGCAGCGGCTGCAAGACGCCATACGTCTCGAAGTGGCCGCAAAAGAACTGCCGGCGTTCTCAATCGCGCTCGTGGATGGCCAACGCACGGTCTGGGCGGCAGGGTTCGGTTTTCAGGACGCGGTACGAAAGATCCCAGCAACCGGCGACACGATCTATCGCGTTGGGTCTGTCTCGAAGTTGTTTACCGACATTGCTGTGATGCAACTGGTCGAACAGAAACAGCTTGATCTAGACGCACCGGTCACCAGATATCTGCCCGAGTTTCAGCCACGGAATCCCTACGACACATCGATTACGCTGCGGCAGTTGATGTCGCATCGGTCTGGTCTGGTTCGCGAGCCGCCCGTGGGACATTACTTTGATCCCAACGAGCCAACCTTGCAGGCGACTGTCGCAAGCCTCAATCGTACGACGTTGGTTTATCGGCCCGAGGCAAGAACCAAGTACTCCAACGCGGGCATCGCCGTCGTCGGCACCGTGCTTGAAAGACAGCAGGCGAAGTCATTTGTTCAATGCATCGATCAAACGATCTTGCAACCGCTCGAGATGCAACACAGCGGCTTCGAACTGTCTGCCGCGAACCAGCGCAAGCTGGCGACAGCCTGGATGTGGACGTACGATGGCCGGCGGTTTGAAGCACCCACATTTCCACTTGGCACCGCACCAGCCGGCAATCTGTACTCGAGCGTCGCGGATCTGGCCAAGTTCCTGATCGCTATCTTTCAAGAAGGACGCGCTCCGCAGGGCAAGATCCTCACACCCGATACGCTGCATCAGATGATTTCACCACAGACCACCGCAAACGGTAAACGAACCGACTTTGGCATCGGCTTTCACATCGAGCGGTTGGACGGCCATAAGAAGATTGGGCACGGCGGCGCGGTGTATGGATTTTCGACGCAGTTGGAAGCGTTGCCCGAGCGAAAGCTGGGGGTTGCGGCAGTCGCTTCGCTGGATGGCAGCAACGGAGTGGTGGGGCGGCTCGCGGATTACACACTTCGTCTTATGTTGGCAAAACAGGACGGAAAACCGCTGCCCGGATATCCATCGACCACGCCCATTCCTACCGAACGTGCCGGAGAATTGGTCGGAGAATATCGCAACGGCACGCGGGGGGCGCGGATCTGGCGACAAAATGACCGAGTTGTGCTGCAGCGCGGCACTTTTCAAAATGAACTGCGCGCCGCAGGCAGCGATGGCTCGATCATTACAGACGACCCATTCGGTTTCGGAACTCGCGTTTCCCTAAATGGCGATGGCCATCTGGTCGTCGGTGACACAGCATTTGTACGGATTGCCGACGCACCACCCGATGACATCCCGGCACGCTGGCGTGGTTTGATCGGCGAGTACGGATGGGATCACAACACACTCTATGTCCTGGAGGATCGTGGACGATTGGTAGCTCTAATCGAATGGTTCTATGCATACCCGCTGAAGGAGGTCAGCGACGACCTCTTCGCCTTCCCCGATTACGGACTTTACCACGGCGAGCAACTGCACTTTTCGCGCGATGCGTCAGGACAGGCGACAAAAGTCGTGGCGGCCGAAGTCGTTTTCCGGCGACGCGAAGTGGGCACGCGAGACGGTGAGACGTTCCGCATTGAGCCAGTTCAGCCGATCGACGAATTGCGGGCGGGTGCATTGGCCGCGACGCCACCACCCGAACCGGGCGACTACCGCGACGCGGACCTGGTCGAACTTACCGAGCTGGACCCCAGCATCAAGCTCGACATTCGCTATGCCACGACCAACAACTTCACCGGTGCTGTCTTTTACAAGCAGCCGCGGGCATTCATGCAGCGACCGGCCGCCGAAGCAGTGGTCCGGGCGCACAAGCGGCTGGAAGAACGTGGACTAGGGCTGCTGGTCCACGATGCCTATCGACCGTGGCACGTGACGAAAATGTTCTGGGATGCAACGCCGGGCGATATGAAGGACTTCGTCGCCAACCCGGCCAATGGATCACGCCACAATCGTGGCTGCGCGGTGGATCTGACGATGTACGATCTGAAAACTGGTAAACCGATCCAGATGGTGGCTGGCTACGACGAATTCTCTCCACGTTCTTTTCCCGGCTACCCCGGCGGCACAGCCCGCCAGCGTTGGTACCGTCAACTACTCCGCCGCACCATGGAAGCTGAAGGACTCACGATTTACGAATACGAATGGTGGCACTTCGATTTCAAGGATTGGAAGAAATACCGGATCGGAAATGTGACATTTGAAGAGATACTCGGCGAGTAGCCTGCTGCGGATTGTCGTTGATGCGTCTGTCCAAGGTCTACTTTTCCTGCCAGCGTTTCCACGCCAAACCTGGCCGGTCGACACGAAACTTGACCAGCCGAGTATGTTCGACTTCGGTCACGTAAACAGTTCGCCCGTCGGGGCCGCCAAAACAGAGGTTGCTCGGTTTGGCACCCAAGACAGCAATCTCACGCAGTACCTTGCCCGATGGGCTCATTACGGCAACCGTCCCTTTGCCGTAACGCGTAATATACAGGTTACCGTCGACGTCGCATCGCATCCCATCAAAACCGTGGTCGGGAAAGCGCCTGATCAGACGCTTCTTGGCCAACGATCCTTGATCCGTGATATCGAACGCCCAGACATTTCGCTGCTTGCTTTCGTTTACGTAAAGAATCTTGCCGTCGGGACTGACTTCGATGCCGTTTGTGGTGCCCATCTCGTCGGCTAAACGCGCCACCTTACCGTCGGTGCCAATCCGCCACAGTTGTCCCGTGCCGTTGCCCCAGTTTGGATCACTGGCGTACAGCGTGGCGTCGGGCCCGATGGCCAGATCATTGGGCTGATTCATCTCGTCGTGATGCGCGAAGACACGCGTCTTTCGACTGCCCGGATCAATCGCCAGAATGTTATGGTTCACGTAGTCGGCAATGAACATCACGCCAGCGCGGTTGAACCGGATCCCATTGCCGGTACTTGTGCCCGGCAGACGAGCGAAGACCTCTCCGTTTCCATCAGGTGAAACGCGTCCAATCGTCTGCTGCTTGGCGAAGTTGACTGCGAAGATGTTTCCAGCGGCATCACAGGCTGGGCCTTCGATCCCCACGGTAAACTCGAGCGGTTGCGTCACAGGCGTCGCCACGAACAACATCTCGTCCGCGTGAATGCTCCCGGTGATCGCGAGCCACAAACTCAAAAAGACAAGGCGCTGAACCATCACACTTTCTCCCGAAAGGCACTACGACAGTTTTTCATCCTGGCCGCACGAGATGATTCGCGGGACTGAGAGGCATTGTAATCCAAACAGGCGGTAATACCACGCGCTGCTCGTCGACCGATGGGCGTCGATCGCTGGCCCCAACACTGTTTGCAACCTATGTAACGAAGAGAGCCCATGAAACGTAGAAAGACTGTGCGGCCAGGTCGGAGATGACGATATGCTGGATTCTGAATTAAGTTTTGAATCGGACGTAGCGGATTCCCCACGAGTCCCTTTTGCCGGGTCGCTTGGCATCGCTAGTTTCGATGGTCAGACCACGCCGGATCGGCAGTCGTTCGAATCCGTAGACGGATTCAATCTTTCGCACGCGGGGATCTCCTTCGAGACGTCAGATTGGCCCGCATCGGATCGGCTCATGGTAGCGCTCGGTGACGACTATTCCCCTGTCCTCGTTTCAGCCCGTGTCGTTGCCTGCATGAAACAAGCGGACCAGGACGCATCGGCGCCGTACGAGGTGCGTTGCGAATTCGACCAATGGCACACATGACCATAAGGAAAATAATCTGGGGTCGAAATGACGCACTCCGCGACAACGGATTGTATGCCAACGCCGCGGGCGGTTACTGGCTGGGAAATCCCAATTCCACGAGTTGTTGTCGAGCCTGTCGATCGCGCGACGAGCGGCGAATCTGCTTTAGCGGAAACAGCTTCTGCCAGGTCATCAAATAGGCACCCTTTAACGGCGATGTATTCGAACCCCAGTGGCATAAGTTCGTCACAAGCGTTCTTGAAATGCTCGCGGACCAGCAGGGGCAAGGATTGATCACTGGGTTCGAATGGTTGCAGCGTGGGTTGGGCTTCATTCTTAAATATCAGCAAGATCAGTAGCGGCCCACCGCCGTAGATCAGGGCCGCCAAACCGATTGGAATTGCCAGCCATATCCAGACATTGAAAACGATTGCCATGATACGGGCTCCTTATCCGATTCGAGGCGAACTGGAAGCTGAGGCTACGAACCGAGGCCCGTAATGCCGGATCAAACCGAATTTCTGTCGTACATCATCGGGCCAACAAACCGTAGATTCAAGTCATGACTGAGCGAGTGTGCGATCTGCTACCAGTTGGCTACAAGGCCAGAACCTCTTTGCTGGCTCTGGCATCTGACAGATCTGTTGGTTACGATTTTAAAGGCCGGTCTTTACCGTTACGAACCTCCCTCCACGCCCCACCAGGAACCAAACCATGCGATCGATTGTTGTCTCCTCCTGTCTCGTAGCGTCGTTGATTGCGACGACTTCGGCGTTCGCGCAAGAATGGACTCGTTTTCGCGGTCCCAATGGCACGGGAATCAGCCAGGCACGGACGATCCCCACGACCTGGACGGAACAGGATTACAACTGGAAAGTCAAACTGCCCGGCGGATCGGGTCATTCGTCTCCTGTCGTTTGGGGCGACAAAGTCTTCGTGTTGAGCGCCGACCCACAAGACGCCACGCGCTACATGCTCTGCTACGACGCAAACAACGGTAAGCAGCTTTGGCAGCGCAAGTACAAATCGACGACCCATCATTTGCACGTGCGGAGTAGCTTTGCGTCCAGCACACCGGCTGTCGATGCCGATCATGTCTATGTCGGTTGGTCGACACCGAAAGAGACGACTCTGAAGGCCTTTGACCACCAGGGAAGCGAAGTCTGGAGTCTCGACCTGGGCCGCTGGGTCAGCCAGCATGGGTTCGGCGCGTCGCCGATTCTTTTCGAAGACATGGTGATTCTGCACAACTCGCAACAGGCGGCCCGACTCGATCCTGGGGTTGCGCCTGGCGACAGCGCGATGATGGCGTTTGATCGGCGAACTGGGAAAGAAATCTGGCGAACCCCGTTGGTCAGCATCAATGTTTGCTATTCGGTGCCGTTCCTGTATGAACCCGCAGACGGGCCGATCGAATTGGTCTGCATCAGCACCGGCAACGGCGTCTTTAGCCTGGACCCCAAAACAGGCAAGAAGAACTGGTCCGTCGAAGGCGTGTTCTCCATGCGAACGGTTGGCTCGCCGATTTACGCGGGCGGACACATTTTCGGTAGCACCGGTTCAGGTGCCTTTGCGAACAATTATGTCGCGGCGATCAAACCCGGCAAGCAAGCAGAAGTGGTTTATCAGTTGAAGAACAGCAGCGAGTTCAAGGCACCATACGTTCCGTCGATGCTCGCCAAGGGCGACAGTGTATTCATGTTGTACGATCGCGGTTTCGCTTCCTGCGTCGACGCGACATCGGGCGAGATTCGTTGGTGTGAGCGGACGGACGCGGCGTTTTCCTGTTCGCCCATCCTTGTGCAGGATCGCATTTACTGCACGGACGATGACGGCGTCGTGTGGGTCATCGCGGCCGACACGAATGAACTCCGTGTGCTCGGCAAGAATCCGCTCGGCGAACCCAGTCGCTCCGTGCCGGCAGTTTCCGGCGGTCGCATGTTCCTGCGAACCTATTCGCACCTGATTTCGGTTGGTGGCAAAGGTGAAGCGGTTGGCGGCTGAGCCAGGCTGGCAGTTCTGGATCGATGTGGGTGGCACCTTTACGGACTGCATCGCGCAGGCTCCCAATGACGGGGCTCCCGATGAAGAAGCTCTGCGCCGGCGGTTACGCCGGCTGAAGTTGCTCAGTTCGGCAGTCACCAAATTGACGGCTGGCGACGGTTCCACGCGGTATCGCGTAATGACGGATCGGCGCGAGCCGAACGATTTCTGGCGAGGCTATCGTCTTAGACATTTGGACGCAGATGGTCGCACGCAGGCAGAAGTCGTCGTCGCTACCTCGTTTCGGGACGAAGGACACCTGGAGCTCGTGACGCCGTTGGACCGAGCCCCCGCTTTCGGCGACCTGTTCGAATTGATCACTGACGAGGAAGCGCCGATTTTGGCTATTCGTCGCATCCTCGAACTTCAGCGCGACCAACCGATCCCGGCCGTCAGTTTGCGACTGGGAACGACGCGTGGCACCAATGCGCTGCTGACGCGTAGCGGAGCAAGAACCGGTCTTGTAACAACGGTCGGACTGGGAGATTTTCTCACGATCGGTTACCAGGACCGTCCCAAGCTGTTCGAGTTGGCTATCACGAAACCGACGCCACTGTTCGCTCAGACCGTCGAGATTCAAGAGCGCATTTCGTCAGATGGCCGAGTGCTGATCGAACCCGCGGAAGCGCAAATCCGAGATGCTCTCGCATCAATGCAGGCCGCGGGAATCACATCGCTGGCGATCTGTCTTCTCAATGCATACCGCGACGATCGGCATGAGGTGCTGGTCGAGCGGATCGCGAGAGAGATGGGGTTCGACGAAATCAGCCGCTCGTGCCAGGTCTCGCCATTGATCAAAATGGTTTCGCGAGGCAACACAACGGTCGTGGATGCGTATCTAAACCCCGTCTTGCAGGCCTACGGCGAGCGGCTACAAGGCTCGCTCGGCGCAGGTAGCGCAGTGCGACTACTGACGTCGGCCGGTGGCTTGGTGAATCCGAGCAGGTTTTCAGGAAAAGACAGTATCCTGTCCGGCCCAGCGGGCGGCGTGGTCGGATTCTCTCGCGTGGCTCAAGCGGCCGGTTTTGAACGTGCAATTGGTTTCGACATGGGAGGCACCAGCACCGACGTCTCCCGGTTTGACGGCACTTTCGAATTGGAATTTGAGACCCAGAAGGCGGGTGTCAATATCGTCGCGCCTACGTTGGCCATTGAAACCGTCGCGGCAGGTGGCGGTTCGGTCTGCTGGTTCGACGGCGTCAAGCTATGTGTTGGTCCTCAGAGCGCAGGCGCTGATCCCGGGCCAGCCTGTTACGGTCGCGGTGGTCCACTAGCGGTCACCGATCTCAACTTGATATTGGGCAAGATCGTACCTGACAGTTTTCCGTTTCCGCCGGACATCGACGCCGCCCGCAGCAAGCTCGACGAATTATGCGATATCGTTTTTCGGGCCACGGGACAGACGCTGAATCCCATCGAATTAGCCAATGGACTACTGTGTGTGGCCAACGCGAATATGAGTCAAGCGATTCGTTCGATTTCGATCGCCAAAGGCTACGATCCAAGCGAATACGTATTGGTGGCCTTTGGCGGCGCGGCACCGCAGCACGCCTGCGCGATCGCCCTGGACCTTGGCATCCGTCAGATTTTGAATCACCCGGACGCCGGCATCTTGAGTGCGTTGGGCGCGGGGATGGCCGACGTGAAACGGCATCGAACTGTCGGCTTGTATCAGGCTTATTCGGAACAGGCGATTTGGGATCTCGATGATCTGTTCGACCAGATGGCAAGCGATGCGGGGCAGGAAATTCAACACGAAGGAGTTACTGACGACCGCATCGAGTTGACCTGTTCGCTCGATATGCGCTACCAAGGCACCGATGCGTTCCTGCCAATTGTGTCTCCGGCAGAGGGAACCTATGCAGCCGCGTTTGCCGCCGCGCACTGCCGGCTTTATGGATATGAACACCAGGGGCGCGATCTGGAAATCGTGGCCGCGCGGATCGAGGTCGTCGGTCGATCGGATGCGAAGATTGAAGCGACGCATTCGTGTGCGGCGTGCCGGACGCCGGAGCCTGAATTCATACGAACCGTCTACTTTGACGCTGTACCCCAAGAGACTTCGGTCTATCAACGCAACACATTGTTGCCTGGCGATCGGATCGTCGGGCCAGCCATTGTGTTGGAATCCGTCGCCACGACCGTGATTGACCCCACCTGGTGCGCCGAAATATTGTCCGGCGGCGAAATATTGCTGAGCCAACTCGAGCGTGACGCACCGCCATCGGAAAGGGTGAACGAGACCCATGTCGCCGACGTAGATTTCGCGCAACCAGCCGACCCGATCCTGCTCGAGATTTTCAACAACCATTTCGCGGGCATCGCCCAGCAGATGGGAATCACGCTGCGGAACACGTCCAGCAGCGTCAACGTCAAAGAGCGATTGGACTTCAGCTGCGCTCTGTTTACCAGTGCGGGAGATCTGGTGGTCAACGCACCGCACATTCCCGTTCACCTCGGTGCCATGTCGGAAACCGTAAAACAGGTTCTCGCCGCCAATCCAGAAATGCAGGCAGGCGATGTATTTGTGACCAATGATCCGTTTCACGGCGGGTCCCACCTGCCCGACATCACGGTGATCACTCCAGTCCACGACCAGGCAACCGGCCAACTGCGTTTCATCACAGCGAGCCGTGCGCATCACGCCGAGCTGGGTGGCATTACTCCCGGCTCAATGCCGCCGTTTTCGACAAATCTCGCCGAAGAGGGCGTGCTGATCCGCAACTTCAAAGTTCTCGACGCCGGAACATCGCAGCTTGACGACTTGCGGCGGCTGTTGCTAGCCGGTGCACACCCAACGCGCGCTGTGGACGACAATCTGGCGGACATCAGCGCGCAGATTGCCGCCAACCGTCAAGGGGCCAACGACCTGCAGAAGTTGGTCGATCGCTACTCGTGGTCCATCGCACGTGCCTACATGACGTACATGCAATCGGCGGCGGAACAGAAGATGCGATTGGCACTACGACGTTTGCCGGACGGAAGGCGAGAGTTCAAGGACCACTTGGATGACGGTTCACCGATTGTTGTCGCCCTGACAGTCACTGGTGACAGCGCGGTGATCGACTTCACCGGAACGGGCAAAGTGCTAACTGGCAACCTGAATGCGAATCGCGCGATCGTCACCGCGGCCGTGATGTATTGCCTGAGACTTTTAATCGACGAAGAGATACCGCTGAACCAGGGCGTCCTGGCACCGATCGAGATCGTATTGCCCGAGTGCCTGTTGAATCCGCCGGCGCATCGTCAGCCCGAACACTGCCCGGCAATTGCCGGGGGAAATGTCGAAACGTCGCAACGCGTTGTGGATGTGTTGCTCGGAGCACTCGGCATCGCTGCCGCCAGCCAAGGCACGATGAACAACCTGCTATTTGGCGACGATAGTTTCGGCTATTACGAGACCATTTGCGGCGGTAGCGGAGCAACTGCCACAGCCAATGGCGCAGACGCCGTTCACAGCCACATGACAAACACGCGTCTGACCGACCCAGAGGTTCTCGAGCATCGGTATCCCGTTCGACTGTGGCGGTTTGGCGTGCGACGTGGTTCGGGAGGTGCCGGCGAACATCACGGCGGCGACGGCGTGGTGCGCGAAATTGAATTCCTGCGAGACGTGACCGTTTCGATATTGTCGCAACGTCGAGGCCCCTATCCACCGTACGGTTGTCAGGGGGGCCAACCTGGCGCGGCGGGCAACAATACGCTCAGGCGCCACGACGGTTCGAAAGAAACGCTGGCCAACCTCGCACAGTTTTCCGCGCACAAAGGTGATCGTCTGGTGATCGAAACACCAGGCGGCGGCGGGTTTGGGGCGACTGGCTAGTAGTCTGTTAAGACGAAGAATTAGGGATGTCGTGCCGACGTTCCGTTACGGTTCCGTGCCAAAATCTCGACCGCGTCGCGATGCGAATGTCACCACGAACATTCCCAAGAGCATCAACACCGCAGCCAACCAATACGGCGCCGACAACTGGAATTTGAGCAGCGGGATGCCGAGTGCCGATCCCGCGATCCGGGCCAGCGAGCTGACGCTTTGCCCAACACCCAGCACCAATCCCTGCCGCTCCGGATCGCTGCGCCGTGACAGCAGTGAATTCAAGCTCGGTTGCATGAATGAGAATCCCGCCACAATCACGGTCAGCGCGCCGAACACGAGTCCGATCGAACCGATAGTCGTCGCCGCAACGATTAATCCGAAACCGATCACTTCGGCAAGTGCACCTGCGGCAGCCAACTTGCCTTCGTCGATCCGTCCTGCGAGACGCCGCACGATACCGCCTTGCACCAAGGCCAGCGTGAAGCCAATGTAAGCGAATGTCAGACAGACGGTGCGTCGGCTGAATTGGAAGGGCGAATCCGGCAGTCGATCACCGCCATAGATCAGCAAAGACAACGTGGTTTCAAAATTGGCAAACGAGAAAATGCAGACGAAGATCGCCAGCAGCACCAGCGCGACCGACGGTACGGACATGGCTTGGCGAAAACGAGCCAAATCAAAGACTTTGTGACCTGCTTTTTCGCTGTCCGCATGTATGGACTCAGGCAACAAGAAGATCGCCAGCACCAAGGCAATCGCGGAAAGACCTGCAGCCACGTACCCCGGCCAGGGTCCCGGTGCCGAGGAACGATCCGGTGCGGCCAGGAAACCAAGGAGCGGTCCGAACGTGAACCCCAAGCCGAACGCCATCCCTATCAAGGCCATGCCTTTGGAACGTTTTTCCAGCGTCGTTGTGTCAGCGATGTACGCCTGGGCCGTCGAGATCGTCGCACCAGCCATGCCGGCACCGACCCGGGAAACGAACAGTAACCAGAAGCTATGCGTCACCGTGGAGATGCCAAACATCGCATAGAAGAAGACTGAACTCGCCAATCCAACCATCAACACTGGACGTCGTCCGACGCGATCCGACAGTCGTCCCCACAACGGCGCACAAAAGAACTGCATCACCGAAAAACTGGCCATCAAGGCGCCCAGCAGCCAACCCGATTCGTCCAATGCCATGTCGTCGGCATAGATCGGCAGCAGCGGAATCACGATGCCAAAACCCAACAAATCAATAAAGACCGTCAGGAAGATGACAAGCAGCGAACCTTTCCGCGGCGTGTTGTTGATCGGTGATTGTTCCATGTTGATTCCAAAGATGAGTTATTCGCCGAAGACGGCGTCTTGCCGTGCGGCGAACAGCCAATTGGCTCAACGCACCGCGTGTCGAATGACGTTGCATCATAATTCGAGTCGGCCGTTGAAGGCAGGGGGGCTTTTTCCTGATCCAGTGGGCTGAACTGGCGAACCAAGAATTCTCCTGCCGGCGGCGTCTGGCCCACCGGGTCCCTCGCTGCGGGTTCTTTTGCCGTCGGCCCTGAATTCGTATGATGCGAAAATGTTGAACACCTCTTCCACCAACGATCATTCCACCAACGATCGCTATATCCGTTCCCACATCGACTCGATTCGTCAGCGGTTTCCGGCGCTGACACGTACTGTCGAGGGCCAGCCCGCCATATTCCTGGATGGCCCCGCGGGGACTCAAGTGCCGCGCTGCGTCATCGACGCGATGGGCGACTATCTGACACACCGCAACGCCAATCACGAAGGCGTCTTCGTCACCAGTCGCGAGAGCGACGCGATGCTGAACGAAGCGCACCAAGGTGTTGCAGACCTACTCGGTGCTGATGACCCTGATTGCGTTTTCTTCGGCCAGAACATGACGTCGCTCACCTTTGCGATGTCTCGGTCGCTCGGGCGAAGGTGGCAGTCAGGCGATGAAATCGTCGTCACACGACTAGACCATGACGCCAACGTGACTCCCTGGGTGATGGCGGCCGAAGATGCGGGCGCGGCCGTCCGTTACGTCGACATCCAGAAGACCGACTGTACACTCGACCTGGGCGATTTCCGTGACAAAATCAATGCCAACACGCGCCTCGTCGCCGTGGGATGCGCATCCAACGCCAGCGGTTCGATAAACCCGGTTCGCGAGATTTGCCAGTGGGCCCGGGCCGCGGGCGCAGTCTCATTTCTGGACGCGGTTCATTTCGCACCTCATGTGGGTATCGATGTCGGCCAGCTTGGTTGCGACTTCCTGGCGTGCTCGGCGTACAAATTCTTCGGCCCACACACCGGGATCATATGGGGACGCCGTGAACTGCTGGAAGAACTGGTCGCCTATAAGGTGCGTCCTTCGTCCAATGAATTGCCCGGCAAGTGGATGACGGGGACGCAAAGCCACGAGTCGATCGCCGGCACGTTGGCGGCCGTCGAATACCTGGCCGGACTGGGACGTGATGCGGCGAATGATCCCGCGCTTGCCAGACGTGACGCGCTGCGATCCGCGTACGCCGCCATCGCAATCTACGAAAGCGAATTAGTCGAACGCTTGTTGTCAGGGTTGGCGAAACTGGATGCGATCACCGTGTGGGGGATCACCGACGCGGCGCATTTGGACCAGCGATTGCCGACCGTTTCGATCACGCACGATCGACTGACCGCCACCGCAGTGGCGGAACAGTTGGCACAACGCGGCATCTTTGTCTGGAATGGCAACTACTACGCATTGCAGCTTACAGAGACGCTGGGCCTGGAACCGGAGGGCATGGTCCGTATCGGATTGGCCCATTACAACACCACGGAAGAAATTGATCACCTGCTGGGCGAGTTGGCCAGCCTATCATGAACGCTTACCCAACCAAGTTGGAGATCGTCGAGCCCTCCCACCTGCAAATTGACTGGAGCGACGGCCTCCAGCGCTGTTACAGCTTTCGCGAGTTACGTGATCGGTGCCCGTGCGCGACCTGCCGCGAGAAGCGCCAACAACCGCCGACGATGCTGCCCATTCTGACCGAAGAGGAAATGCAACCATTTCGAATTAAAGGAATGAAGCCCGTGGGAAATTACGCCTATTCAATCGACTTCAGCGATGGCCACGACTCAGGAATCTACAGCTTTGACCTGCTGCTGGAGCTGGGTGAAGTGGTGTAACACACTTTGGAACTGGAACATTAGCAATGCTAAAACACACCATCTTTGGACTGCTGCTCCTGGCGGCCGTCGGGGCGCGAGCTGAGCGGCCGAATGTCATTCTGTTTATTGCGGACGATGTGAGCTGGAACGACTATGGCTGTTACGGAAACGAAGCCGCCCGCACGCCGAACATCGACGACCTGGCACAGAATGGCCTGCGATTCGACGAGGCTTATCTGACGGCAAGCAGTTGCAGTCCTAGCCGCTCGAGCATGATCACCGGGCGTTATCCACACAACAACGGAAAGGCCGCCGAGCTGCACCTCGCGATCGATGGCGGACTACCTTGGTTCCCAACGTCGCTGCGCGAAGCTGGTTACTACACAGCGATCGTGGGTAAACATCACATGAAGTCAACACCGGGCGGGTCGCACAGCAAGGACAAGCCATTCGATCTGGTTGACGGCGGAAATGTGCCAGACAATCGCGGAGGACATGGGAAGTGGGTCCAAACCGTGCAGCAGCGTCCCAAAGACAAACCATTCTTTTTCTGGTTCGCTGCCTACGACGCTCATCGAGCCTGGGATGGCGACAAGGATTGGAACGCGAGTACGTACGGCCCGAAGCATCGTGCCGAAGATGTTGTCGTTCCGCCGTTCTTGGCCAACGAAACCGAAACTCGCGACGACCTTGCTTCGTATTACAACGAGGTGACGCGCTTCGATCACTACGTGGGCAAAGTTGTGCAAACTTTGACGAAAGAGGAACTGGACAACACCTTGATCTTCGTGCTTGCCGACAACGGGCGCCCATTCCCCCGCGCCAAAACTCGCTTGCACGACTCGGGTATGAAGACAGCACTCGTCGCACATTGGCCAGCCGGAATTCCAAAGCGGGGAGCTGTCACAACAAGCTTGGTCAGTGCGATTGACCTGGCCCCGACGATTCTCGACATTGCCGGCGTCAAGTCTGCCGAGACGATACAGGGCGTGAGCTTCAAGCCCGTTTTGCAGAACATCTCTGCCCAGGTGCGGCGCTATGCATTCTCGGAGCACAACTGGCACGACTACGAAGCCCATGGCCGCAGCGTCCGAGCGGACGGGTTTCTCTACATCCGCAACAACCGGCCGTACCAGGCATGGCAAGGACCAGCCGACTCCGTGCGATCTGCCTCGCATCGGCAACTGCTGGCGATGCGAGATCGCAAAGAGTTGAACGAGGCACAGTCCGACGTCTTTCTCGCCCCACGCCCGGCCGAAGAGCTTTATCGGTACCGAAACGACCCCAACCAACTGAACAACCTTGCGGCCGATCCAGCCTTCGCCCAGACGAAGCAACGACTTCGCAAGTTACTGGGCCAGTGGGTGAAAGAAACGGGCGACAGCGTGCCCGATGATATTTCGCGGGACTCGTTTCACCGAGAAACTGGCGATCGAATCGCCAACAAGGAGTCTTCCTACCGAGGTACGACGCCTGGCGAAGATCGACGTGCTGCGCGGATCAATGCGGCTGGCCCCCGCTGAACAAAAGTGAACAAAAGTGCAATCACGCCAGGATCTCGTGTACCACCTTGCCATGCACGTCGGTAAGGCGAAAATCGCGGCCGGAATAGCGATACGTCAACTTGGTGTGATCCAGACCCATCAAATGCAGAATTGTCGCGTGCAGATCGTGGACGTGAACGCGATTCTCGACAGCAGTCAGACCAAACTCGTCCGTCGCACCGTAACTGAAACCCGGTTTGACGCCGCCACCGGCCAACCAGGTGGTGAATCCATAGTGGTCGTGATCGCGACCTTTCTGACCTTCAGAAGTGGGCGCGCGACCAAATTCGCCACCCCAAATCACGAGCGTATCCTCTAGCATGCCGCGCTGCTTCAGGTCGTTCAGCAACGCGGCGATGCCTTGGTCGCAAGCTTCGGCCAATCGCTTGTGCCCGCCTGCGATGTCGTTGTGCCCGGTGTCCCAAGCGATGTCGTAGCCGTCGATCGATAACGAAACTTGCACCATCCGTACGCCACGTTCGACTAACCGGCGCGCCAGCAAGCAGCCTTTGGCGTAGTCGCTGCCGCCGTAACTGTCGAGTGTCGATTTTGTCTCCCGCTTCAAGTCGAACGCCTCGGGGACGGCGAATTGCATGCGGAAGGCTAACTCCATCGCCTCGATGCTGGCTTCCAGCTGCGGGTCGCTTTCTTGTCGCGCCAAATCCAACCGGTTGATTTCCGTCAGCAGGTCCGCCTGCCGACGTTGGGCCGACCGCTGAAGATATTGGTTCTTCAGGTCGCGCACCACGCGATCGGGATGCATCTCGCCAATGTTGACGTAGCAACCTGCGTAGGCACCGGGCAAGAAGGCGTTACCCCAATTCGCCAGCCCTCCACGCGGTTGAGCTCGCGGCGACAATGCGACAAAGCCTGGTAGATCTTGGTTCTCGGTCCCCAGACCGTACGTCAGCCAAGAGCCCATGCTGGGGCGGTTTGGCTGCAGATGCCCCAAGTTCATCATAAGAATCGCGCCGGCATGTTCGGGGATATTCGTGTGCATCGAATGAACAAAGCAGATGTCGTCGACGCACTTAGCAACGTGGGGAAAGATGCCGGCCCACTTCCCAATCGACCGTTAACACGCGTTCCGACTGGCCTGGATGGACCGCCTGCCTTCTGTTAGGTTGGCAACCTTTCCCCGCCCGGCAGCTGTCCCCGTGGCGACCTGCGTGCTGACAAGCCGCCAGAGTTTCCCGTCCAACAATGGACTCTGACACATCCTCGCGGCTCGTCCTTCTGTTTGGAATCGCATATGAACTCGGCCTCCGCCGCCATCACACCCCTTGCCAGCGGAATCAGTCGACGTTATCGGTTCTTTCCCGGCTGGACGATGTTGGGAATCTCCGCCGCGGCACAGTTTATGTCCGCGCCCGGACAATCGTATTCCGTCGCGGCGTTCAAGGATCCCATGCAGGCGGGGCTGGGAATCTCCGAAACGAATTACTCGTTGGCCTACGGTTTTGCCACGGTCATAAGCGGACTTTCGTTGCCTTACGTGGGGCGTCTGATCGACCGACTTGGCGCACGTCGTCTGCTGCCCATCATCGCGCTTCTGCTTGGCGGTGCGTGTGTGTGCATGTCGCTAACTTCCGGATTGGGTAGCCTTTACCTTAGCTTCAGCTTGGTCCGTTCGCTGGGGCAGGGTGCCTTGACACTGGTTTCGATCTGGTTGGTGGGCGAGTGGTTCGAGCGCCGCCGCGGATTCGCGACGGCCTTGGCCGGACTGGGCGGTAGCCTTTCCGTGATGTTTTTTCCGCTGATGAATGGATGGCTGATTGGACATTTCGGTTGGCAGACTGGCTGGTTGGTGTTGGCCGCGCTTGTGTGGGGCGTGCTGTTGGTCCCAAGTATGTTCCTGATTCGCGATCGCCCCGAGGACTTGGGTTTGTTGCCCGACGGGGACGAGCTGGATTCGACGTCCGATCCGCATCTTCCTGCGTCGGCTGACTTACCGCCACGCCACATTCCGGCAAAACAGGAACCAGGCACGGTGCCGCGTGGCTGGCTGGTCGCGGACGTGCTTCGCGATGCCACGTTTTGGAAGTTGCTGGCGGTTCCTGCGACCAGCGGCATGGTCGGAACAGGGTTGATTTTTCATGCCGTGTCATTGCTCGGCAGTCGCGGTGTTTCGGCCGGCTGGGCGCTCGCATTGATCTCATTCCAAGCAGCGATTGCGACTATCGTTGCGCTCGGCGCGGGCTGGCTGACTGATCGCTACCCCAGCCGTTATCTGCTGGCTGCCGCCATGCTGATCTTGGCGACCAGCGTAGGAATCGTCATGGTCATGCCCTGGACGGTGTTGGCGCTTGTCTACGCAACCATGCTTGGCCTACATGGCAGCATCTTGCGAAGTGCCGGGATGGTGGTCTGGATGACGTACTATGGTCGCGCTCACCAGGGTGCAATTCGTGGTGTCGCGATGGCGGTTATGATACTGGGCGCTGCCGTGGGACCGTTGCCGCTGGCACTGTCCGCGGACTGGCTCGGTTCGTACGATCCAGCGTTGATCGTGTTCTTGATTGCTCCGATTGCCGCGTCCGCACTAGTACTCACGGCAGGTCCGCCGCGGTTGGCGCATGAACTCGGAACAGAAGAATCGCATTAGGCTCTGACGTGCTAGTGACCGACGCAGATCAGCTTGGAACGCGTGCGAACATACAGGCATCCATCGGCGATGGCGGGCGTGGCCACGATGCTATCACCCATCTCATTCCGGGCTAACAGTTCGAGACTTGGACTGTCCTGAAGCACAACGACGATGCCGTTTTCCCCAGCGACATAGATCTTTCCGTCACCCCGAATGGGAGAAGCAAAATAGTCGCCCGGATTGCGGATTCGTGATGTCGTGCGGATCGCGGTGCCGCCCGCCGTTTCGAACATCGAGGCGATCCCACCCGCTTTGATCAAGAGCATACGATCGTCCGAAATCAGCGGTGAAACAATGTGATCGGTATGCTTGGTGGCGTGTTTCCAGAGCAGATGTGAGCGCGTGACATCGCCCCGGCCGCCGCCGCGAAGCGCCATGATGAACTCGTCCGCCGGAGATTCCGCGTCGAAACGAGCGCCGCCGAAGTTCGACGGATCCAGAAACGCCTTGTCCAGTTCCTCGCCTTCCAGGAAGCCGTCTCGATTGACATCGCCGCGATCAAACGTCTTGCGAAAGAATGACTCGGGGATCTTCTGTTCACCCACGAAGGCTTGCATTTCTTGTTTGGACAACTTGCCATCGCTGTTGCCGGTTTCCGACCGATCCGCCGTCGCCAGCCATTGATTGGCGATGCCGCTGCTTTGCAACGAGATGTAGATCAGGCCATCCAGACTGACCGGTGTCGTCTTGATATTCCGCAGCAACGTGTTGGCGTGCCACAGACGCTCGCCGGTGCTGGGGTCGTAGCCGATTAGTTGTCGAGTGCCGGCGACCACAACCTCCGCGCCACGCTCGGTCTGGCAGATCACGGGATGCGAATAGTTCACGGCCATCGCGCTGCGTTCATCTTTCCAGAGCAAATTGCCAGTTGTTTTTTCGAACGCGTAGATTGCCGGGTGAAGATCGTCGTCCTGGCAAAAGATCACTTTGTCCTCGTAGAGCACTGGCGACATGCCCGGCCCCCATTTGAACACGAAGAAGGGCGTTGGCAATTTGTACTGCCATACGTCAAGGCCAGTCTCCGCGTCAACCGTCCGTAATCCCAACGTGCTGGAGTAGAAATAGACCCGCCGACTGTCGGCGGCCGGTGTTGTGCTGCAGTGGCTGTTGGTCTTATGCACTTCGGCCAGGTCGCCGGTTGGCCAGGTTCGCTTCCACAACGGATAGCCGTCTTTCGCGTCGTAAGCGAATAGTCCGATCGTCTTGTCATCGACCATCGCACTCACGAAGACCCGGCCCGCTACAACAATCGGGCAACCGATTCCGTCGCCCAACTCGACTTCCCACCGCGCCGTCTCGGCGGAGAATTTGACGGGGAGAGGCTCGTTCGATTCCGAAAGCCCACTGCAGTTTGGACCTCGAAACTGGGGCCAATCGTCTGCCCGCAATGCACTCGTTGTGATAGCGACAACAAACAGGAGTGGCATCGCACGGGAAGCCGCGCCGCAGGTCCGAGAGGTGAAAAATGCGTGAAATGTCATCATATTCTCCTTGGCTTTGTCGTTGATCGTAGCCGCCCTGGCGGCCACGATCAAATCTTTCGTAAAGAACCTGATACAAGCGTTCTGCTTCAAGATCAAGTCGCCGATCAGACAAGTGTCGAATGATCGCGCCCGTGTGGCATTGTCCTCTGGATCGACTAACATAGAGGCACGCTTCGGACCCAATTTCTTTTGCCTCGATTTGCAGGGACCTCACCCATGAATACGCCTCGACGCTTTGTGCTGCTTTTCGTTGCCTCGGTCTTCGCGGTCAATCTGCCGTTTGCCGCAACTGCCACCGCCGATTCAAACAACACACCTCCCGAAGGATTCAACGCGTTGTTCAACGGCAAGGATCTTTCGGGCTGGAAAGGACTGGTTGCCAATCCCAAAAAGCGGGCCGAAATGAGTTCCGATCAACTGGCTGCCGAACAGGAAAAGGCCGATGCGAGTATGCGGGCACATTGGAAGGTCGTCGATGGCGTCATCGTCTTTGATGGAAAAGGCAAAAGCCTCTGCACGGCTCGGGACTATCGCAACTTTGAAATGTATGTCGATTGGAAGATCAAAGATAAGGGAGACAGCGGTATCTACCTGCGCGGTACGCCCCAAGTTCAAATCTGGGATCCCAATGATGGCGATCGCAACAAGGTTGGTTCGGGCGGCCTGTTCAATAACCAGAAGAACCCAAAAGATCCACTCGTCCTGGCCGACAACCCAATCGGCCAGTGGAACACGTTCTACATCAAGATGGTCGGCCAGCGAGTCACAATCAAACTCAACGGCAAGCTGGTCGTCGACAATGTGATTCTGGAAAACTATTGGGAACGCGATAAACCGATTTACGAGTCCGGTCAGATCGAGTTACAGAACCACGGCAACACACTTTACTTTCGCAATGTTTACCTGCGAGAATTGCCCAGCGATGGTTGAATCGGCCTGTGTGGCCAGAGAGTCTATTTCATGGTGGCAGCCAGACGCACCAAATCGAGAAACTCGGTCCGGTAGCCCTTTTCGTCGTCGCCGATGGCGGCGGATGCGATTTCCTCGACAGCCGCAAACGACGTGTCACCGCGATAGTCTGAATCCCGCAACAGCATTCCGAACGAGGCCACCGCGGTCGCAAAGCGAAAGTCCATTGACGCTTCCGAGAACCGCTTGCGTGAGTTGAGCAGCGGGATTTCGACCAACGTGCTCTCGTCCGAATCAGGGAGTTTATAACGTAGCGACAGTGTCAGCAGTTCACCACTCTTAGCCGCGTCGGTGAGCTGTTCTGCGGGAACGGTCGGTGCGGCTGGCTGTTGGTACTTGAGTGATTCGGCGGTAGCGACTTGGGCGGGCGCGGCGGGCACAATCTCGTAAATCGCGGTCACTGAATGACCCGCGCCGATCTCGCCAGCGTCCTTCTTATCGTCATCAAATTCCGCTGCCGTCATCAGGCGGTTCTCATAGCCAATCAACCGGTAAGCCTGCACTTCCGCCGGATTGAATTCGACTTTAATCTTCACGTCCTTGGCGATCGTCACTAAACTGCCTTCGACTTGTTCCACCAGCACTTTACGGGCCTCGCGCAAAGTGTCGATATAGGCGTACAGACCGTTACCGTTGTCAGCGAGTTTTTCCAACTTGGCGTCCTTCAAATTGCCTTCACCAAATCCCAACACCGTTAGAAACACATCACTGGCGGCCTTTTCTTTGATTAGGCGAACCAGCGCGTCGTCATCCGTGATGCCCACGTTCAGATCGCCATCGGTCGCCAGGATCACACGATTGATGCCGCCTTCTATTTCACCGGCCAGAGCCTGATCGTATGCCAATTGGATGCCAGCGCCGCCATTGGTCGAACCGTTGGCGTTTAGGCCGTTGATGGCGTCGCGAATGACGTTGTGCTTGTCGGCCACAGTCGACTTCAACCTTACGCCGGCTCGGCTGGCATAGGTTACAATCGCCACACGGTCGTTCTCGCCCAATTGGTCGACGAGCAATTTCATCGCCTGCTTGAGGAGCGGCAATTTGTTGGAATCTTTCATCGAACCGGACACATCCAGCAGAAAGACCAGATTACATCCCGGTCGCTCTTTACGAGCAACCGTTTTGCCTTGCAGGCCGACACGCACTAATCGGTGATTGGGTTGCCAGGGACATTCGGTGACTTCCAAATGTGACGCAAATGGCTGGTCGTCCTCCGGAACGGAATAGTCGTACGAGAAGTAATTGATGAGCTCTTCGATGCGCACCGCATTGGCGGGCGGCAATTGGTTCTGCGTCAGGAAACGTCGCACGTTGGCGTATGAGGCCGTGTCGACATCGATTGACAACGTTGACAGGGCCTGTTGGCTGACGGGAACAAACGGATTCTCGACGATCGTTTCGTACTGTTCGTGATTTACTGGTGGCGACGCATAATACCAATGTCCTTCCCGAAACCGACCGCGTGACGAATCACGACCAAAGGTCGAACTCGACTCTCGTTCGCTACGCCCAGGGTAGCCACCTTTCATGTCGACAGCAGACGGCGGCACCGCGCCATACCCAGCTCGGCCTGCCACAAATTGCCCCTCGGTTCTCGGAGCCGTGCTCGAACCACGCACGACTCCACCAGTGGATCGAACGGAATAGCTGTCCACTGGTGCCACACCATGCTTTGCACTGGTGCCGGCGGTAAGCCCGAAATCAGTCTGGGGATTCTTGCTTAGAGTAGTGCCCGGCGGCTGGGAACTTCCCATGCCGCTCATGCCTGTACGGTCACCGAGACCTTCTCCACTCATGCCAGATCCAAATCCACCCATCATGCCAGGGCCGCCGCCCACACCCGAGGTGCCGCCGTAGCCACCCTGGTCCACGCCCATGCCCGAAGCTCCGCGGTTACCACCCATGCCCGGGGCGCCGCCGTAGCCACCTTGGCCGGGAGCGGGATAACCACCGGCAGATTGAAGCAACATTCCAGAGCTCTGCGGCCCACCGGGAATCACTGCCACAGGAGGACTTGGTACAACACCATAGCCTGCGAGAGCATCAATCGTCGCGTCATCGTCGGCGTCAGCCATCACGCTGGGAACATTCTCCCCGAACTGCTCGTCGTTGACGACAGTTTCGGAGCGACGACGGTCCCAAAACTCGCTCACCGCCTCGTTCGATACATCGTCGCCTTCGAGCTGCCATCCCCGGCCAATTTGCCAAAAAACACCCTCCTCTTGCACCAATGCCGATGCGTCAGTTGCCTGCCGCGTCTGCCACATTTGACCAAACGGAATGGCCAGCAGCACAAGCAAACAGGCGGCGACCGCAAATGCGATGACTACGCGGCGGCGAGACCAACGCGATGTCTCGCTAGTCGGCTTGGCCGGTTTTTCTGGCAAACAGGCTCCACCTTCCAACTTCGCGTCAATGGCGTTTCGCAATTCAAGCGAAGGTGCCGGCAACAATTCTGCCGCGTGCTGATGCGACAACGCCTCGGCGACCCGAAACAGGTCTTGCTGCTGGTTACGCATTTCCACGTTGGCTTGCAGATCAACTTCCAGAAGGTGACGCTGATGGTCGTCCAGTTGTCCCAACACATCCGCGGACATGCGTATGTCGCGATCACGGTCAGTCTCTGTCTGTCGATTATCATTTTCATGCATGACGATTACTCACTCATGGAGGATTGTCTGGCAAGTAGGCAGACGGAGGTGACTGGCCTAGAAAGCTTGTATCAGGCTCTTCTTTACAAATGAGTCAAGTTTTTAGCGACGGGCACCGACCGCAGGTTGGTCGGCGAGCGAGTCGCAGCAGCAGCAGCGCCATAACTCGCGTCGGTCAGAGGCACAGCCTCGCTAGCGTTTGTGGATGGTGCGGTGGGCGGGGGAAGCGCGTCAAGCAAATTCCGTGTTCGTGGGTGTTCTCGCAACCGCGACAAGCCACGGTGCGCAATAACGCGTACGTGCCCCTCGCTCCGTCCAGTAATCTGGCTGATTTCTTGATAGCTGAAATCGTTCAACCACAACTCGATGACTTCGCGTTGGCTGGTGGCTAGTTCGCCGAGCAATTGGTAGACCCAGCGACCCAAGTCTTGTCGTTCGACGATCACAGCCGGATCCAACTCGCGAGCTGGCAACTGCTCGGTCTCGCTTCCACTGAGTGACTCGACGCGACCGTTCTTGCGCATCACGTCCAGCGATCGGTTGCGACAGACACGAAACAGCCAGGGGCCAATGTGGTCGTGAACCTCGTCCGGAACGGCGTCGCAAAGCCGCAGGAATGCATACTGAACGACATCGCGTGCGGAGTGTTCGTCACCTAGCAAGCGGATTGCGTACCTCGTCAGCCGACCCTCGAATTCATCGACGGCCGCTAACACCCAACTCCGTGAAACTCCGTCGCGGTTGGCGGACATACGGTTATGTTACTTGTTGTGATAGGTCCTTGGCGTGTCCCAAAAGAGATAACGGACCAGACCCGAATTCGTTACAGACAATCAGCGAAGTCCGACATTCTCGGACGGAAAGGCCGCATTTGACGTCACAGACTCGGCAGGATTGGCCGTCAGATGATGTTGGTGCACGCTCGAACAGAATGACTTGCCATTCGCGCACCACCCATCAGGATGGTCGGAACTGCGAAACTGCCCACCGGTCAATCAACGCAATTCGTTGCCGGGTGCCGGCGCAGCAGATGCTTCGCGTGCGGGTCCGAGACGCGGTGCTGAGGTGGGAGCCGTTGTCGGATCAACGAACTCGAACGAACTGATTACACCTTGATCTGACTCGGCAAATCGTTCGAACAGCTTGGCGTCCATCGTGAAGACGAACGAAACCTGTCGGCCAGCACTGTTCGAAATATGATAATACCGCCATTGAATTGGGAGTTCAGACGCGAGCCCCGCAATGACAACTCGCAGAATGCGACGGCCATCGCCAGAAGTTCCCTGGGTTGCCTGAACAATTTCGCCGAATTCCTGCGACAGCGCCCGTTTGATGTCGTTTTGGAATGCTTCCAAAGAAACACGTTTTCCGGCCGGCAGGTCGGGCAGCTTGGACGCATTGCATTGGGCAATCAAATCCCCCCGGTCAATCATGCGGAGAACGGCCACATCATGTCGGTCCACCATGACCCGCCAACTTCTGGGATGAAGGAACTGAAATCCACCCAGGTGCGATGTGAATTCGAGCATCAGCGATCCAGGTTCCGCTTCCAGATCCAGGTTCGCCAGGGCCGTGTCACGCAGCTGGTCAGCAATCTCGGCCGGATCGATCGAAATCCGAATTCGTGCCGTCACGTCAAAACCCGGCGACGCATGACCGATCGCACGGTTTTCCTTGATGGTCATCGCCATGCAACGAATGACGCGACGCTCGCGATCGAAATGGTATTTGGCTTTGACCTCGATATCACTGGAGACCCCGCCGATCACCCCGCGCAGATTGCCGGAGAGATCGATCACGACAATCTCCTTCTCCACCGCCCACAGTGTGCTCGACAATTCGTTGCGGTGGACAGCATCCAGACCGAGTAGCTGGGCGACCAGACCGTCATCATGTTTCCATTGATCGCCAACAGCGACTTCGCCGGTGGGCAGCAAGCGATCCAAGAGAGTCGGGTTGCCCTGGATCTCGATCAGTTCTAGTTGGTCGCGAGTCAGTGGTCCCAGCGGCGAATACACCGTCGTCCGCTGCCCATCACAATCTACGACAACCGTTCGCCGATCCATCGAAAGCGCGGATGTCTCGCTGGCCCCACCCACACTGATCTCTGCGTTTGCCTCGCGGTAATGGCGTACGTCGCGCCGAACCTCCGGGCCAACTTGCAGGACGCGTTGGTCGAAGGTCATCAAGCCATGCGCAGTGAACGGGAGCCGAGTCACTTGACGACCGTCGGCATTCAATTTGAGGTCGCCTTTCACCTCTTGGACGGCTCGAACTCGAGCGCCCCGGTTGGCGTCCGCGGCGGGAACCAATTTCATCCGCTCGGCGGCCACCCCGTCGCTGATAGTCCCCACGGAAACGCCGATCACTAAGAGAATTTTGCGAAAAATTCTCGAAATTTGCCAATTGCCGGTGACAATCTGGAAAATCGTGGAAACTAAGAATTGGAGTCGCACGTCGAATACCATGTCACGAGGTTTGATTCTCCGGTAGCCGCGTTTTTGATGTTGGCAAGCGGAATTTGAAGATCTGGTTAAGATCCACGGTCAGAATGGGTTGTTGTCGGTTCATCGACGCGCCTTTGGCAATTTATTCAACGAAATGGGCGAACGAACGAAACATTGGTGGCTAGAGAGCGGTTTATTGAGACGACGAAGAAGCCCCGCCACGATCTTTTCTACCTGTTTTACCCGCTTAACCCATTATCCCGAAGCAGCATGAACCCGCGAACTTGTTTTCGTGTCGGGACTTAAGTGACAGGACCAGCTGCGTTGCATTGTCAAAGGCAGCTGCCGGGAAGAAATCAGACCAGATCTTGCGAACATTTGAGGCGAGCGTTAGGTCACGAAGAAGTAACTTGGGCCCGCAAAGATTGACAACATCTCTATAATCCTGACCTGCAGAGCCGAGTCACCCAAAGGTGATTGGAGTTGTATCAATTCGCACTGAGTTGCAGGTTACGGGATGTGATGTTGAGCGAAAGCAGAACCAACTTGAAGAGAATGTCGTACCAAAGATGGAACAGCGTTGAGTTTGCGGAAGCAGCACAGGATCGGCTGCTTTTCCGAAGCGGACGACGAATTTTGTCGGGCGAGGAGTCGCAGGGAACACCGGCAAGGTTTGCAGTAGAGAAGAGGCACTGTGATGCATACTGAATATCAGAGCAACATTATCAGACAACTTCGCGACCAACAGGTCCGATTTGCGCCGCGCGAGAAGAAGCTTGAACAAGCGAATCGCGCCGAGAAACTGTTGGCCGAAATTGAGCCACAGAAAACGTACAGCTACGAGTACGTTTGCTTTCGAATCACCGACTATCGTCCTGATGCAGCAATCGACAATACGCTGTCAGGTCAGGAGGCCTGCCACGATTTGCGTTTGTTTGTTGAGGATGTCTCGGACGCAGCCGACGTCCGTGTCGAAGATGCTATCGAGCCGGTCCATACAGTCGAAGAATTGAGCAAATTGTTCAAAGTTTCCACGAAGACGATTTCGCGCTGGCGACAGCAGGGATTGGTCAGCCGCCGATTCATCTTCGGGCGACGAAAACGGGTTGGTTTTCTCCGCAGTAGCGTCGATCGCTTTGTGGCTGGCAACCGCCAACGAATCGAGCGGGGTGAACGGTTCAGTCAGTTGTCGGACGAGGAGCGAGACGAGATCATCGAGCGTGCCCGACGCATGTCGCAGGCCGGGTCGTGCCCTTCGGAGATCGCACGCCGGATCGCTCGACAGACCAACCGCAGTGTGGAAACGATTCGTTACACACTGAAGCAATTTGACGAGAAGCATCCAGATTTGGCGGTGTTTCCGCACCGGACGGGCACGCTCAACGAAGAATCGAAGAACAAGATCTACCAGGCCTACCGGCGTGGAATGACTGTCGAACGCCTCGCTAAGCGTTATTGCCGGACGCGGACGAGCATCTATCGGATCGTGAACGAACGCCGTTTGCAGCGGATTCTGGCATTGCCGTTGGACTACATCCACAATGATGAGTTCGAAAAAGAAGGCAACAAACAGACCATTCTGGGGCCGATGCCGACCGTTGAGGCATCAAGCCGGCGTCGATCGCGGCCACCTGCTGGCCTGCCTCCGTACTTGGCGTCTCTGTACGAAACGGCGCTGCTGACGCGCGAACAGGAATATCACCTGTTCCGCAAATTGAATTTCCTGAAGTTCACGGCGACTAAACTGCGCAAGCAGATCAATCAAGAACGGCCTCGTGCCAGCATGATGGACCGTATTGAGTGGCTGTACGAGCAGGCGGTCGAGACGAAGAACGAGATCGTCAAGGCAAATCTGCGTCTGGTGGTTTCCATCGCCAAGCGGCATGTCTCGCCCAATCAGGATTTCTTCAGCCTGGTGAGTGACGGGAACGTGTCCTTGATCCGGGCATCGGAAAAGTTCGATTATGGACGCGGGAACAAGTTCAGTACCTATGCCAGCTGGGCCATCATGAAGAACTTCGCCCGGTCAATTCCTGATGAATTCAAGCATCGCGACCGATTTCGAACGAGCCTCGAAGAGATGTTCTCTGGGCAACAAGACGAACGGCCGGACCAGTACGAACAAGAATCGGCACAGCGGGTCCGCGAACAGCAGGTGAACCAAATCCTGGCTCGCCTTGACGAACGCGAACAGAAGATTATCATTAGCCGGTTCGGGTTGGATCACAGTCAGGAACCACAGACGCTCAAGGAAGTTGGTGCCGATCTCGGCGTCACCAAAGAGCGAGTGCGGCAAATTGAAGCCCGTGCGTTGAACAAACTGCGGGTGGCGGCGCAAGAGGAGCGGATGGACGCACCGGACTAAGTTCACCCATACCCAATCCAAAAACACCCCTAGACAGGGGATCTACGACAGGGGAGCTGCAAGCAAGCCACGCGGAAAAGTAGAGAGTTTTCCTGGGTCATTCAGGGGGCTCGTCTTTTCTGTCGGCTTTTTGCAGCTCCCCTGTTTTTTTTGGTTCGCGGTGGCGAGTTTTTATTGAACGATTTTCACGATGCGATTGTCTGTTGTACGCAACGAACTGCTTTGGCTTGTCGCTTATCTCGCCTTGCACGAGTCGCAACCTTCTGTATATTAACAGGTTTTCAAAGTAGAAAAATGTCGCCAGCGTAGCTCAATTGGCAGAGCAGCTGATTTGTAATCAGCAGGTTGTGGGTTCAAGTCCCTCCGCTGGCCCGTACTACGTATAACATGTCGAAATTGAATAGCTTCCAGGCCGGGTCGCTCCGCTGCGGCCGTTTTGGAGGGGGGGATTCCCGAGCGGTCAAAGGGGTCAGACTGTAAATCTGATGGCTACGCCTTCACAGGTTCGAATCCTGTTCCCCCCATTTGGTTACAGTTTGGCACTGTTGGAGACGTCGACTGCGAAGAGATTAACGCTGCCGGACGCAAATGGAATGAGATGTTGCCAACGCACCGTTTGGCATTTTGGAAGACTGAATTCTGAGGACAGAGTTTTCAAGACAGTGTTGCGGGCGTAGCTCAATGGTAGAGCCACAGCCTTCCAAGCTGAAGACGAGGGTTCGATTCCCTTCGCCCGCTCTTGAGCCTGCTCAGCCCGCAACGCATAAGAGATAGCCCGCAACCCGAAAGACACCAAGCAACCCTGAAGGTAAGTAGAACATGACAGCGTTCGGCGGCCCCAGCAGAGCGCCCCGGCTGGCCGGCAATAGTGAAATCGGCTGCTGTAGCTCAGTTGGTAGAGCGCGTCCTTGGTAAGGACGAGGTCATGGGTTCAAGTCCCATCAGCAGCTCTTGCCGCCATGCGACACGAGCTTGGCAGCAACCACCAAAGCGTTATTTTTTTCCGCAATCACCCAGTTAAATGATAGGTATGAAAGCATGGCCAAGGAGGTCTTCGAGCGGAGTAAACCGCACTGCAACGTCGGTACGATCGGTCACATTGATCACGGTAAAACAACGCTGACTGGCGCCCTATTATCAGCGCAATCGGAATTAGGACTTGCCCAACGGAAGTCGTACGCCGACATCGCCAAGGGCGGCACCGTTCGCGACGCAACAAAGACGGTAACGATCGCGGTCGCTCATGTTGAGTATGAAAGCGAAAACCGCCATTACGCTCACATCGATTGCCCAGGTCACGCCGACTTTATCAAGAACATGATCACCGGTGCGGCTCAGATGGACGGTTCCATCCTGGTCGTATCGGCGGCTGATGGGCCGATGCCCCAAACGAAAGAGCATGTTTTGCTCGCACGGCAGGTTGATGTGCCGGCGATTGTGGTGTTTATGAATAAATGTGACCTCGTCGACGACGAAGAGTTATTAGACCTGGTTGAAATTGAAATCCGCGAATTGCTGACTAAGTACAAGTTCCCGGGTGACGACATTCCGATCATTCGCGGTTCGGCTCTGCCCGCCTACGAACACCCGGATGTTCCAGAGAACATCAAGTGTATCAGGGAGTTGCTCGCGGCAGTCGACTCGTATATCCCGCAGCCTGAACGGCAAGAAGACAAGCCGTTCCTGATGGCCATCGAAGACGTCTTTTCGATCGAAGGTCGTGGCACTGTGGCTACGGGTCGTATCGAACGTGGCGTGGTGAACACCGGTGACGAAATTGAGATCATTGGTCTGCACGACCAACCGCGCAAGACAACCTGCACGGGTGTGGAAATGTTCCGCAAGATTCTGGACACGGGCAAAGCGGGCGACAATGTCGGCTGCCTCCTGCGTGGCGTCAAGAGGGATGAAATTGAGCGTGGACAGGTTCTCGCCAAGCCGGGCTCAATCACACCACACATGAAATTTGAAGCGGAAGTCTACTGCCTATCGAAAGACGAAGGCGGTCGTCACACGCCATTCTTCAGCGGCTATCGACCACAGTTCTATTTCCGTACGACGGACGTAACGGGTACGGCAAACCTGGTGGAAGCGGAAATGTGTATGCCGGGCGACAATGTCCGGTTGAGTATCGAATTACACAAACCGATCGCCATGGATGACGGTGTTCGCTTCGCCATTCGCGAAGGTGGCCGTACCGTGGGTTCGGGTGTTGTGACCAAGATCCTGGAGTAGTTGTTAAGGAAACGAAACACCGGAGGGGTGTAGCTCAATTGGCAGAGCACTGGTTTCCAAAACCAGCGGTTGCGAGTTCGATTCCCGCCGCCCCTGCTTAACCTGTAGTCAATCGGCGATTTCATAGTCGTTTGTTGGGGGACAGGGCCGGTTTCTATTTCCCGTTGTTGTCTTAGTGTGATTTTTTTCAGCCGAGGTGCCGCATTGGATGCGGCAAGGTGCAATGTCGAAACAGAAAGCGATGTCCGCAAGCTCGATTGTGGGCGAGATCTTTCAGGTTGGATTGTACAAGCCGAGTCAGGGCAGAATTACGCGGCAAGTGACGTGCGGTGTGTTTTGGGTGGTTTTTGCCTTGGCCGCATGGCGCGCATACGACACGTTGTACGGAGCCCAGAAATGGCAATACATCGCGCCGGTGGCGATCCTGACGCTTGGGTTTTGGGCAGCCTATCGCATCGTCAATTACGCTCGGTTTGCAGACTTTCTGATCGCCGTGGAAGCGGAGATGAACAAAGTCTCGTGGCCTTCTCGCGGTGAACTGATCCGAAGTTCAATTGTTGTCATCTTTGTGATTTTTTCGCTCGCGATCATTTTGTTTGGATTTGACCTCTTTTGGCGAGGTTTGTTTCAGTTTTGCGGCATCCTGCTCGAACCCCGTTGAGATCCAACAAGTAAGGTAAAGCTGGTGAGTACCGAGTCCGACAGCGTCGGTGAAACGCCTGAAGTCGTACCTGAGAAGGCCGACGAAACAGCGGTCGATGCCGGTGTCACGGCGGAGGCTGAAGGCACGCCCGTCGTCGATGCGCCCGTCGTCGATATGCTAGCCGTCGATACGCTAGCCGTCGATACGCAGCAAGAGGCGCCTGCGAAGGAGGAGGAGGAGGCCACCACGAGTGACACCGCTGGCGACGCCCCGGACGATTTGGATGAAGATCCTGACATGGACGTCGAGCCGCTGGAATTGGTTGAAGAGGAACCTGAAGGAGAGGCCGCCGAGAAGCATTGGTACATTCTCAAAGTCCAAGTCAACCGAGAAGGCACAATTCGCGACGCCCTGGAACGGCGAGTGAAGATCGAGGGGCTGGAATCGTACGTCGATGAAATCGTCGTGCCGACCGAGGACATTGCGGAATTTACCAAGAGCGGTAAGCGAAAGATCACCAAACGAAAACTGTATCCCGGTTACATCATGGTCAACATGGTGATCAACGACGACACATGGTTCGCGGTTCGCGAAACACCGGGCATCGGCGACTTTACCGGCTCGGCCGGCAAGCCAACAGCGATGGATCCGCGTGAAGTTGAACGGATTCTTCGCCGGGATGTTGACGAGGACGAGGAAACGCAGGTTAAGACCTCGATCCCGTTCAACATTGGCGATCATGTTCGGGTCAAGGAAGGCAATTTCCAAAACTTCGAAGGGGACGTCGACAAGATCGACGAGGCGCATGGCTTGATCACTGTGGTGATCAACATCTTCAATCGCCCAACGCCCGTCGAAATTCAGTACTGGCAAATCGAAAAAGTCTAGCGGCCTGATCGTCATCAGCGTCGCAAGGAACCATTCATGGCAAAACAAGTAACTGGTCAAGCAAAATTCCAAATCCCTGGTGGACAGGCAACCCCGGCTCCACCGGTCGGTACATCCTTAGGTAGATTTGGAATCAACCTGGGACAATTTGTCCAGCAGTTCAACGATCGTACCAAGGAATTCAACGGGACGCCGATTCCAGTCATCGTCACGGTCTACAACGATCGCAGCTTTGATTTTGTGATCAAGAGCCCGCCAGCTGCATCACTATTGAAGCAAGCTGCTGGTATCGCCAAAGGGTCCGGTGTACCGAACAAGGAGAAAGTAGGCAAAGTCAATCTCAGCCAGATTGACGACATATGTCAGAAGAAAATGGCGGACTTGAACGCCCGCGACCTTGAACATGCACGCAACTTGATCAAGGGTACCGCACGCAGCATGGGGATTGAGGTTGAGGACTAACCAATGACAAAGCAATCAAAAAGACATAGGGCGGCGGCCAGCAAAGCAGAAGCACTTGAACCAATGCTGCTGGACAAAGCCATCGAAGTGCTCAAGAGTTTTGAGCCGACAAAGTTCGACCAAACGGTCGAGATCCACATGCGGCTGGGCCTTGACTCAAAGCAGGCGGATCAGATTGTGCGTGGCTCGGTCGTTCTGCCTAATGGCATTGGCAAGACGCAACGTGTCATCGTGTTTGCCAAAGGCGACTTGGCCAAGGCGGCTGAAGAGGCTGGAGCCGATGAAGTTGGCCAGGAAGAGATGGCCACAAAGATTAAAGGTGGCTGGGTCGACTTTGATGTCTGCATCGCCACGCCTGACATGATGGGTCTGGTGGGTCCGCTCGGTCGCGTGCTCGGGCCGCGCGGGCTGATGCCGTCTCCCCGTGCGGGAACGGTCACGCCGGACGTGGCGCGCGTGATTCAGGAATACAAGGCTGGAAAAGTTGAGTTCCGTAACGATTCGGGTGGAAATGTCCACGCGATTGTCGGCAAGCTGAGTTTTGAGAACAAGAGTTTAGAAGAGAATATCCAAGCTTTTATCAACCATATCGTGGGTTTGAAACCGACGGCGGTAAAAGGTGTCTACGTGCAGAACATTGCCATTTGCGCCACGATGAGCCCAGGCGTCCCGGTTGCTGCGTAAGCCGCTGGTTGGTCGCCGAATAAGCGTACAGAAAGAACATGACGCATGAGTAAGTATGTCAAAGATCTGGTAGCTGACGACATCCGGCGCCGCATTGATGGCGTGGATGACGTGTTGCTGGTCAACATGATTGGTTTGGACGCGAACAAGTCCGTCGAACTCCGCAGGCAGTTGCGTGACAAAGACATCAGTGTGTTGGTCATCAAGAACAGCTTGGCCCGTAGGGCGACCAAGGGCACGCCACTGGCGCCTGCCTTTGAGAACGCGAAAGGCGCCATGGCACTGGTATGGGGCGGCGAGGATTTTGTGTCTCTCGTGAAGGAGATCGCGTCGTTTCACAAGGACGACGGGTACAAAGAATTTGAGGCCAGGGGCGGGGTGATGGATGGCGAGAACCTGACCCAGGAAAAGGTCTTGGAGATCAGCAAATGGCCCAACCGCGCCGAGCAACTCAGCATCTTGATGGGTCAGGTTCTTTCGCCTGGCTCCAAACTACTGTCACAAATTGAGGCCGCCGGAGCGAACTTGGCAAGTCAGATCAAACAGATTTCAGAAGAAGAAGAATAACGCAGAACATTTTGAAACGGACGAGGCGACTGGGATGTCACCAGGAGCCACACCCCGATAAACCGAATTCGACAAACCGTATCAAATGGCCTCCGTCCCGTGGAGGCAATCGATCGCAAGAAAGGAACCGAATCGACCATGTCCGACGAAACCGCAACCGTAGAAGTCGCTGAAGAACTTAAGACCTTGGGCGACCAAATCGCCGGCTTGACTCTCAAGCAGGCCAAGGAACTGAGCGACTACATTTCGGACGCGCACGGCATCGAGCCCGCTGCTGGTGGCGGCATTATGATGGCCGCCCCCGACGATGGTGGAGGTGATGCAGCCGAAGTCCAGACTGAATTCGACGTGATCATGACAGGTTTTGGCGATAAGAAATTGGATGTCGTCAAAGTCGTCAAGGCATTGACCGGATCGACGCTTATGGAAGCCAAGAAGTTGGTCGAGGCCGCTCCAGCCACGATCAAGGAAAAGGCTTCAAAAGAAGATGCCGAGAAGGCCAAAGAGGACCTGGAAAAGGCCGGTGCCTCAGTCGAACTGAAGTAGCCCAATCTCTTGAACTCGTCATTGTCTCGCACCCTGCCCGCCAGGATCGAGACGCGGGTGGATGTTTTGTTTGATCAGCACTCTTTGCAATCAGCGCAGGAGCGTGCTCTTAGCCGAGGGAGTGGTGCGCGCAAGGTGCCCCCCGCATTGATCAGCGCCGTGTTTACGCCTTGTAGTCACGCGACCCTCATCTCAGTCTATTTGTAATTGAACCGGAGCGAGCAAGCCTATGGCTACCACTGCACACCGACGGTTGACGCCCACAAAAGTTCGTCGTTTCGGCAGCGGACGGGAAGCACAAGTTACCCCCGACCTGACGCGCATTCAAACGCACAGCTATGCCGCATTCCTTCAGGAAGACGCCGCCGCGGACAAACGGAAAGATCATGGCCTGGAAAGTGTCCTGCAAGAGATCTTCCCGATTGAAAGCTATGACAAGACGATCAATCTGAAGTACATCAAGTACGAACTGGGGAAACCTCGATATACACCGGACGAATGCCGACAACTTCGGTTGACGTATGGCAAGCCGTTTCGAGTTTGGTTGCGACTGAATAAGGACGAGCCAGTCGAAGAGGAAGTGTACCTTGGCGACATTCCGATCATGCTGGGCGGTGGCGAGCTCATCATCAATGGTGCCGAACGGGTCGTCGTCAGCCAATTGCATCGAAGTCCGGGTGTCGACTTTGTCATGGATCAGGACGGCACATCGGATCGCAAACTTCCCAGTTGCCGGATCATCCCGGAACGGGGAAGCTGGATTGAAATCAACGCGACGAAGAAGGACATTCTGAGCGTTCGGATCGATCAAAGCGGCAAGTTCTCCGCCATCACGCTGCTGCGTGCGATGGACCCCACCTACAGCTCGGATTCGGATATTCTACGCGCCTTTTACGAGTCATCCATAGAGAAAATCGTTGACGGTCGCAGTGTGACGAAGATTGAAGGCAAGATCGCCGTTGATGATATCGTCTATCCAGCGGCCAGCGACCGTGCCGGCGAAATCATTGTCGAAGCAGGCCACAAGATTACGAAGAACTCGGCCGAGTTGATTTGCACATCGGGTGTCACGAAGGCGGAAGTGATGGCCGATCAAAAAGTGCCGCTAATCATGAATAGTCTTGCCGACGATGCGACGTCGAGCCATGAAGAGGCTCTCTTGAGAATCTATCAGCGACTGCGGCCCGGTAACCCACCACAACTGGAGAAAGCCCGCACACTCTTCCAAGAGAAATTCTATGACGTCAATCGTTATCGACTGGGCCGCGTTGGTCGATTTCGAATCAATCGAAAACTCGATTTGGGCGTCTCTCAAAAGGAGATGACACTGCGGCCCGACGACTTGACGTCATCCATCAAATACCTGCTAAGTCTGGCCAGTTCGGGCGGCGAGGCAGAAATCGACGACATCGATCACCTCGGCAATCGGCGGCTGCGGACCATCGACGAACTTGCCTGCGATGAACTGCGCAAAGGGTTCCTAAAACTGCGTCGAACCGTACAGGAACGGATGAGCCTCAAGGATGCGGATGATATGACGCCGCGCAGCTTGGTGAACCCCAAGAGCGTGTCGGCCGCCATCGAGTACTTTTTCGGTCGCGGTGAACTTTCGCAAGTCGTCGACCAGACGAACCCGCTTTCGCAGCTGACACACGAACGTCGGCTTTCGGCACTTGGTCCAGGAGGTCTGAATCGTAAGCGTGCCGGTTTCGAAGTTCGTGATGTTCACATTTCACATTACGGCCGGATCTGCCCGATTGAAACGCCGGAAGGCACCAATATCGGTCTCATTTCCAGCTTGGCCATCTATGCCGGCGTGGACGATTATGGCTTTTTGGTGACCCCCTATCGCCGCGTCAATAAGGGCAAATTGGAAGAAGAAATTGCCTGGCTCCGCGCCGACGAAGAGGCAGAGTCCTACGTGGCTCCCGCTGACGCGGTGGTGAAGAAGGGCAAGTTAGTTGCCGGAGCCAACATGATCGCACGGCATCGTAGTGATTTCGAAATCGTCAACCCGGAGCTTGTCGAGTACATCGATGTGGCGCCGAGCCAGATGGTGGGTGTGTCGGCCGGTTTGATTCCGTTCCTCGAGCACGACGACGCGAACCGCGCGCTCATGGGCTCGAACATGCAGCGGCAAGCTGTTCCGTTGTTGGTGGCTGAGCCACCGATCGTAGGCACGGGAATGGAAAAAGAGGTCGCTCAAAACTCAAGCATGGTTGTCACCGCGAGACGAGGTGGCAAGATCACCTACTGCGATGCTGACCGAATTGAGGTTGGCAATGACGTTTACGGGATGCGTAAGTTTCAAGGTCTCAATGAACGGACGTGCTTGAATCAGAAGCCCATCGTCAACCTTGGTGACAAGGTTGAATCGGGGCAGGTCATCGCGGATGGCCCAGCGTCCTACCAAGGCGAATTGGCCCTCGGTCGCAACGTTCTGATCGGATTCATGTCGTTCGACGGCTACAACTACGAAGATGCGATCATCATCAGCGAAGAACTGGTCAAGAATGACACGTATACTTCAATTCACATCGAAGAATTCGATGTCGAGATTCGAGAGACCAAACTGGGACGCGAGGAGTTCACTCGCGATATTCCCAATGTTAGCGAAAAGGCGTTGCGCAATCTGAACGAGAACGGAATTGTTGAGGTCGGCACTTACGTGCGGCCCGGTGACATTTTGGTCGGCAAGGTCTCGCCCAAGTCAAAGACCGAATTGACCCCTGAGGAAAAGCTGCTGCACGCCATTTTCGGTCGTGCCGGCGAAGACGTCAAAAACGACTCGCTGGAAGTTTCTTCGGGAATCGAAGGCATTGTGATTAACGCACAAAAGTTTTCACGTCGCATGAGCCTCACCGAAGAAGAACGAAAGAAGTTCGAGAAGGAACTCAAGGATGTCGAGACCGAAGGAAATAGCCGAATCTTTGAAGTCTTCGGCTCGTTGATCGACGACATGGAAAAGGCGTTAAGCCGAAGTCTTACTGACGATGATGGCACGCCTTTGGTCCGCGATCAAGACCCTAAATACGTCGCCGAGCGGGCGCAACAGTTCCGCTTGGAGTCAGTGATCGGTAGTATGCGCAGCGAGGCGCTGATCTCGGAGGCCCGGCGGATCTACAAAGAGCAATGGCCGACGGTCGAAATCGCGATTGATGAACGCGACCGTAGACTGAACAGCATGAAGCGCGGCGACGAATTGCGCAGCGGCGTGCTGCAAATGGTCAAGGTTTATATCGCGACTAAGCGAGTGATTTCCGTTGGGGACAAGATGGCGGGTCGCCACGGCAACAAGGGTGTGATCTCCAAAATTCTCCCCGTGGAGGACATGCCGTTTTTGGCGGATGGAACGCCGATTCAGATCATGCTCAATCCGCTGGGCGTTCCCAGCCGCATGAACGTAGGGCAAATTCTGGAAACGCACCTGGGATGGGCCGGAGCCAAACTTGGTTTCCAGGCCATCACCCCAGTATTCGACGGTGCAACGGAAGAAAATATCAATGAATGCTTGGCGGAAGCTGGCCTGCCTGCTCACGGCAAGACGACGTTACACGACGGCCGGACAGGTCGACCGCTCGAGCAAGAGACGACCGTTGGTTACATCTACATGTTGAAGCTACACCACCTGGTTGATGACAAGGTTCACGCACGAAGCACGGGACCTTACTCGTTGATCACACAACAACCGCTCGGCGGTAAAGCCCGTTTTGGCGGCCAGCGTTTTGGAGAAATGGAAGTCTGGGCCTTGGAGGCCTACGGTGCAGCTTACATTCTGCAGGAGCTACTGACCGTCAAAAGCGACGACGTGGAGGGTCGTACGAAGATTTACGAATCAATGGTGAAAGGCGAAAACACGCTGGAGGCTGGTACGCCTGCCAGCTTTGACGTCCTCACCAACGAAATTCGCGGTCTGGCCCTCAACATGCAGCTGGAAAAACGTCGGGTTTAGGATACCTCGTCTCTGGCTCCAGTCGCGTGCTGCCTGGCACCTGACACGGAGTCAGTGATTCGTGCACAAACCGCATTTTGCGGAATCGCAACTATTAGCGCCCCAACACCTCGTTGACTCATAAAGGAGCCCGCGCAGATGACCATCGGCGAAAGCTCTTACGACAGAATTAATGACTATGCCGCCGTCAAGATCAGCTTGGCGCGCCCCCACGACATCCGCAGCTGGTCTTTTGGCGAAGTCAAGAAACCGGAAACGATCAACTACCGCACGTACCGTCCTGAGAAGGACGGGCTGTTTTGCGAGCGGATTTTTGGTCCGGAGAAAGACTGGGAATGCGCCTGCGGCAAATACCGCGGCATGAAATATAAGGGCATGATCTGCGACCGATGTGGTGTCAAAGTGACCCATTCGCGCGTCCGACGAAAGCGGATGGGGCACATCGAACTGGCTGCGCCCGTCGTCCACATTTGGTTTTTCAAAGCCATGCCCAGTCGGCTCGGCAACTTGCTGGAAATGAAAACCACCAGCCTAGAAAAGGTCGTCTACTTCCAAGACTATGTGGTCGTCGATCCAGGCGAAACCGGCCTCGAGAGGCAACAGTTGCTGACTGAGGAAGAGTACCGCGCTGCGCGGGAACAGTTCGGCGAAGGTACCTTCGAGGCAGATATGGGTGCCGAGGCCGTCCGCAAACTATTATCCGTATTAGACCTCGTTACGCTGTCACAGCGTTTGCGCGGAGAATTGGAAACAACTAATTCCAAACAACGGCGCAAGGACTTGATCAATCGTCTAAAAATTGTCGAGTCGATTCGTGACAGCGACAATCGTCCCGAATGGATGGTGTTGGACGTGATTCCCGTGATTCCGCCCGACCTCCGCCCCCTGGTGCTGCTGGATTCCGGCAACTTTGCCACCAGCGATCTAAACGACCTCTATCGCCGGATTATCAACCGCAATAATCGCCTCCGCAAACTCGTCGACTTGAATGCGCCGGAAGTGATTATTCGCAATGAAAAACGCATGTTGCAGCAGTCCGTGGACGCGCTGTTTGACAACAACCGTTGCAAACGGCCAGTCCTCGGCAGCAGCAATCGACCACTCAAGTCGCTGACGGACATGATCAAGGGCAAGCAGGGGCGTTTCCGAGAAAACCTGCTGGGAAAACGAGTCGACTATTCGGCAAGAAGCGTGATCGTCGTGGGCCCGAAACTCAAATTGCATCAATGTGGTCTTCCCAAGAAGATCGCACTTGAGCTGTTCCAGCCGTTCATCATTCGCAAACTCAAGGAATTGGGCCATGCGGACACGATTAAGAGCGCCAAGAAGATGCTCGAACGGAAAGACGAAGAAGTCTGGGACATTCTGGAGCAGGTGATTCAGAACCACCCGGTCATGCTCAATCGAGCTCCCACGCTGCATCGCATGGGAATCCAAGCGTTCGAACCGATCTTGGTGGAAGGTAACGCCATTCACCTGCACCCCTTGGCGTGCAAGGGCTTCAATGCGGACTTCGATGGCGATCAAATGGCCGTCCATTTGCCCTTATCGATTGAAGCCCAAGTGGAAGCTCACACCCTGATGCTGGCGACGAACAACATCTTTGGCCCGGCTAATGGTCGCCCCATCATGAGCCCGTCGCAAGACACGGTGATGGGTTGCAATTACATTACGCTCGAACTGCCAAATCGTCCGGGCGAGGACATGGTGTTCTCATCACTGGAGGAAGCTGACTTGGCTTATTCGCTGGGCGTAATCGATATGCACGCGCAGATCAAAGTCCGTTTGCCAGCCAACCGCCGCTTAAAAAGCGAAAACGACGATCAGAAAGTGGGCGGTCTGGTCGAGACGACATACGGTCGTATTCTGTTCAATATGATGCTTCCCGAGGGTCTGGACTTCTACAACTCGTCGCTCAAATCGGGTGATTTGGCAGGCGTGATTTCCGACTGTTACCAACGGTTGGGACGGAAGGCCACGATCAACTTGCTGGACGATATGAACCAACTGGGTTTCCGCGAGAGCACACGCAGCGGTCTATCATTCGCAACTGACGATCTGGTTACACCGGAATCGAAGGAAAAGTACATCGGCGAAGCGGAAAAGACGGTACTCAAGTTCAAGAAGCTGTACGAACGTGGCGTCATAACGGACCAGGAGCGGTACAACCAGGTACTCGATACCTGGACCCACACTCGTGAGGCGATCACCAGCGAGATGATGGACGCGATGAAGTCGGACGACCGCGGTGGTCACGGCTACATCAACCCCGTGTACCTGATGGCACACTCCGGTGCTCGTGGTGGCGTCGAACAGATTCGCCAGCTCGCCGGCATGCGTGGTCTGATGGCCAAGCCGACGGGCGAAATCATCGAGACGCCGATTAAGGCCAACTTCCGCGAGGGCCTGACCGTCCTTGAGTACTTCAGTTCAACGCACGGTGCGCGAAAGGGGCTGGCCGATACAGCCTTGAAGACCGCTGACTCGGGATACCTCACACGAAAACTGGCGGATGTTGCCCAGAATGTTGTCGTCACAATGCACGACTGTAAGACGACACAAGGGATCACCAAGGGGGTGATTTACCGTGGCGAAAAGGTCGAAGTTCGTTTGGCTGATGCTGTGATGGGACGCGTTAGTCGCCAGAATATCGTTAATCCGATCACCGACGAAGTCATTGTTCGCGACAGTGAGATGATCACCTCGGACGTGGCCCGACGGATCGAAGACTTAGGCTTGGAACGAATTCAAGTTCGAAGTCCGATGACCTGTGACGCGCCACTCGGAGTTTGCCGTTGTTGCTACGGAATGGACTTGGCGACCGGCAATATCGTCGAAGAAGGAATGGCCGTCGGCATCATTGCCGCTCAGAGTATTGGTGAGCCCGGTACGCAGCTGACGATGCGGACGTTCCACATCGGTGGAACGGTAAGTACGAGTGTGGAAGAAAGCGAGACCAAAGCCAAACGTGGCGGTAAGATTCGCTTCATTCGTATGCGAGCCGTGACAACCCCCGAGGGCAAGGATCTGGTCCTAACCCGCAACGGTGAGATCTCGATCGTCGACGCAAAAGGGCGCGAGGTCGAAAAACACGAGGTACCCACGGGTGCTCAGTTGATGGTCAAGGAAGACGATGACATTCGGGCCGGCAAGATTCTCTGCCAATGGAACCCACACTCGATTCCCATCCTGGCCGAAGTCTCCGGCAAAGCTCGTTTTGAAGATGTGGTCGAAGGCGAAACAATGCGGATAGAGAAAGACCCCAGCGGTCACGTCCGCCGCATGATCACCGACCACAAGGGTGAACTGCACCCGCAGGTTGTCATCGAAGATGCCGACGGTAAGCCGTTGGACGTCTACTACCTTCCCGAGCGTGCTCATATCGTTGTTGAAGAAGGCGAGCAGGTCACGGGCGGAGCCACGTTGGCAGAAACTCCTCGCGAAGCTTCCGGCATTACCGACATCACGGGCGGTCTCCCCCGCGTAACCGAGATTTTTGAAGCTCGTAAGCCGAAGGATCCTGCCGTCATCGCGGAAGTCGATGGCGTCGTCGAAATCTTGGGTGAAAAGCGGCGTGGCAAGCGTACGATCATCGTTCGCAGCGAAAGCGGTATCGAACGCGAACACCTGGTGCCTCACGGAAAACGATTTCTACTGCACGCCGGCGACATGGTCAAAGCCGGTCAAGCGCTGGTCGATGGCCCGCTTGTGCCTCACGACATCCTGCGGATTTCAGGCGAAGAAGCTGTGCAACAGTACTTGCTACACGAGATTCAAAGTGTCTATCGAAGTCAGCGAGTTGAAATCAATGACAAGCACATCGAGATCATCGTGGGCCGGATGTTGCGGAAGGTCAAAGTTGAAGATCCTGGCGACACCAATGTGCTGCCAGGCCTCGACTTGGATCGATTTCAATTCCGTACGGTCAATAACGATTTGGCCAAGTGCATTAAGATCTCCGAAAAAGGTGATAGCGATTTCGAGATCGGAACGATCGTTCCGAAAGATGCTCTCGAGCAGGTGAATGCTCAAATCGAGGCGTTGGGTGGCGAACCGGCCAAGGCGTCGCGCCCCAAACCGGCGACAGCAAGTACGCAGTTGCTCGGGATCACCAAGGCTTCGGTTCAATCCTCGAGCTTCATTTCGGCCGCCAGCTTCCAGGAGACCACCAAGGTGTTGACCGAAGCGGCTTTGGCTGGCAAGGTGGACCGCCTGGTAGGTCTGAAAGAGAACGTGATTCTTGGGCATCTGATTCCAGCCGGAACCGGATTCCGCACGTTCCAAGAATCGGAAGTCCGCTATCGACCCGAAGCGCTTAAAGCGATGGCGGCGCAAACCGAGAAATCGCTCGTCACTAGCTTCCCCTTGCTACAGGATTCCGAAGGTGGCAACGGCGAATCCGAAGCAATCGCTGGATCCGAAACGCCGGTACCAGCGGTCGAGGCGACGGAACAACCGGCCACTTCCACGGCGCTAGAAGACCTGTTCAAGAGCGGTGGCGAAGCACCAACGGAGGAATAGTCACTCTTTACGATTACTCTATTGTGACGCGCGATAGCGGTCGAGCTGTTTTTGATAGCCCTCATTGCCCGGTTCAATTTCCAAACAACGTTCGCCGCATTCGATCGCCTCGGCCACCTCGCCTCGACGAAAATGGACCTCTCCCAACGTATCGATGTAAGACGCAGTCTTCGGCGATAATTCAATCGCCCGCCGAGCAAACTGGAGTGCTTCATCCAGCCGCCGGTTACAACGTGCAGACATCCAGGCCAGGTCGTTGCGGGCTCTCGCGCTGTAAGTAAACAGTTGGCAAGACTCAGCCATAATCTTGTAGGTCCGGTCGAAAAGCTGATCCGCTAACTCGGGCCGTCCGGATTTCTCCAATTCAGGCACTACCGTTTCGATGAATTCGCTATCCCCTGGACAGATGCTGAGCGCCAATTGGATCATGGGAATCGCGGCGTCCACTTGCCCTGCGGTTAACAATGCCTTTGCGCGTGTCTTTTGGATGAGGTGCGGAATGTGTATGTAGCCCTCCGTTTGTGTGAAGCCGAATTTCACTTGTAAACACGCCAGCAGCATCTTCTCCCAATAGTCGGCCGCCGCCAGCAAATCGTGCTCTTCGGCAATGTTACCCAAATCACGGACGGCACTAAGAACATCTTCTTCCGACCAGTCCCCCTGCTGAACAATCACCGTCCATTGCGCCACCGCATCGTCCATCAGCCGGTGTGACTTCAATGGCTCGGCCAACCTCTGGTAACGGTTTTTCGAATCGGCCAACGGCATCAGTCGAGCTAGATCCATGAGTCGCCGGCCTTCGTTTTCTTGGCCTGCATTGGTCAACATTTTCCCCTGTAGAAAAATCGCACCCGAGCGTCGATGGTCAAGTTCCCAACATTTGCGATACCACTGTGCCGATTCAGACCATTTCTTTTCAGCGGCAAACTGGTCCGCGTAGCCAAAGGCCGCATCGGCGTGGCCGTCGGCGGCCTGCTCGAAACAGCGTTTGGCAAGATCGCGACGGCCCCAAAGCGCGGACGTTCGACCTGCCCCGTAAAACCAACGGGCGCGTTTGGCGGGTGATAAGTTGGCCGCATTGCTCTCTAAATTGCCGACGAGCATAGCCAGATCGACAGGCGATTCGGTCTGTGACTGAGTACGATACAAAAGCTGCCGAATTCGGCCCAGTGTCGTCGCATACGTTTCGTTGCCGTCGACGTGACGAAAGTAATCCCACAAAGTGTCCGCCGTTTCATGATGTTTCGGAAACACCGTCGACAGGATCGATCGATCTTTCCCCACGATCATAGTTGCGTGCTGAAACGCAAGATCGTTGAATCCGCTCTTAAGTTCTGCTTCGCACAAGGTTCGAATTCGCGACACAAAGCCATCAGTTCGCAGCGCCTTGCCAAGCTTCTCGAATGCCTCCTGTGCCTCGCCCCGGTGCCCGACGCTCGCCAGCATTCGCGCCGTGTAGAGACCAATATTCAGTCGCTGCTGCGAGAGGTGGGCATGGGTGCGCACGTCGTGGGCGACTTGCGTGAACCATGCGCCGCGTTCTTCCTCGGTGTCGCCGATCTTGGCCGAGCGAAATGCATCCGCATAACGGAACTGTCGGCACAACAACGTAAACGCTTCCAACGGGCTTTCAACCTGCTTGAGTTCGATTGCGCGTGCCGTCTCGCCGTGGATCAACATAACCTTTGCACACGCGGGGCTCAGTTGCAGGTTCTTCTTTCCCAATTCGGCCAGTTCAGACATTGTTTGTTGAAAGGCCGCTTCGTCACCAGCCAGACGCTGAAAGGCTGCCTGGAAACCCAACGATTCTGGCTTCGCCCACTGCACATCGCCAGGCCGAGGATGCGTTTGATCAAAGAGAATGGCGGCCGGCCAGTCAGCCAATTCGTAGAGCAGCGTGCGCGTCAGTTCGGTACCGTCGTCGCCAAGTCGTTCTGCCACGTAACGTGCTTTTGCCAGATCGCCATTAGCACGCAACATGTAGGCCAACAAACGAGTCCTGCCAACTTCCTCAGCGTCGCTCGAGGCTTCCTGCCGACGTATCTCCTGAATTCGCTCGTCCAGATCTCCTCGTAACAACGCGTAAACGGCCAGATGACGCAAGCCAAGATCGCCCACTGCTCCCAGTTCCAGCAGACGTTCGACGGTGGCGAACTCTCCCTGATCCATCAGGACCGGCATGAATCGGGGCGAAGACTGTTCGATCCATGTTCTGATCACGCGGCGAACTTCTGGACTCTCATGCCGCGTACCCAGCCGCACAATTGCGCCAAAGTTCTCCTTCTTTTCATATCTGGTCAGGACGATCCGAATGATATCTTTGCGAAGTGTTTCGGTGGGCGCTTCGGTGGCCAACCGCACCATGTCCCAGGTCTCGCCGAACTGTTCGAGATAGCCGACGAGTTTGGGCCGCACCGACGCCTGCAAATGTTTGTTGGCATCGATCGCCAGCAAACGCAACACCGCCACAATCGTCCCGCGATCAGCCAATTTCTTGAGCGCGTCAGCCTGTTCCTTGACGTCACCTTCACGGAAACGACGAATCAGCACGACATCCTCGGCTGGCGTCGTCGCGAAGATGCCATACTTGAACTGCTCAAGCACGGCTCGAGCGCGAAATCGAACTTCCGCGTTCTTGCTCTTGGTCGCAGCTTCGAGCAGCGGACGTGCCTCGACGCCGGCGGCCCACAGAACGTCGGTTGCCTTGCGTCGCTGGTCAAATCGTGGATCGCCGAGACGTTCGATGGCCTGTGACAGCTCCTTCTGCGTTGGCGGAGCGGATAGAGCCGTCAAGCTCGGAGTCAACACAATGACCGCCAGGGCAGCCAGCAGATTCAGGAGCTGTCGGTTCAGCATGCCTGCCTCTTTCTCACTGTGGGAATCTTCAATAGCAGGATTTCCAGTGAAGATCTTCCCAAGATCGAAACAGATCGAGCCCACCATACATGGATCGCATCGCTCTTAGGCTCACCAGATAGTTTACCATATTAGCGACCTCATTTACGGGGCAATCTTGCGATGAGGGCTCTATCAGTTGAGCAGCTATTTGAACAAATTTGGCCCGGGTCTGCTCGTCACTGCGGCCTTTATTGGACCGGGGACCATTACGACAGCCAGCAAAGCGGGAGCCGGTTTCGGTTTCGCACTGTTGTGGACGGTGCTGTTTGCCACCGCGGCGACGATCGTGTTTCAGGAAATGTCGGCGCGGCTGGGGTTGGTAACACGACGAGGATTGGGCGAGGCAATTCAGACTACTTTCGAGCAAAAAGTGATTCGTCTTGCCTGCTGCGGGCTCGTCGCTGCGGCAATCGGATTTGGCAACGCCGCCTACGAGACTGGCAACATCACGGGTGCTGCAATCGGGCTGTCCGTCCTCTCCGACATCTCCGTTCAGACCTGGTCGATCATTCTCGGTGGAGTGGCGTTTGCGCTACTGTTGATTGGTCGATACAAGCTAATCGAACGCGTCTTGGTGGTGCTGGTGATCATGATGAGCCTCACATTCCTGGTGACTGCGACGATGCTTCGTCCAGACTTTGGTCAGTTGCTCAAAGGCGCACTCGTTCCTACGCTCCCTGACGGTTCGTTGCTAACGGTGATTGGTCTGATCGGTACGACGGTGGTCCCCTACAACCTTTTCTTGCACGCCAGTTCCGTGCAGGAGAAATGGCCGACCACAGTGCCGAAACCGCAGGCGCTTCGCGAAGCTCGAGTCGACACGTCCATTGCGGTGGCTCTGGGCGGCTTGATCACGCTGGCCGTCATCTCGACGGCGGCTGCCGCGTTTTACGAAAGGGGAGAAATGACATCACCCGCCGAAATGGCAAAGCAACTCGAACCGTTGCTGGGCGGCCCAGCAGCAAAAATACTCTTTGCCTTTGGTTTGGTTTCGGCTGGCTTGACCAGCGCCATCACGGCACCTCTGGCAGCCGCGTTTGCCATCTGCGGTTCCTTCGGTTGGCCAATCGATCTGAAGTCGTGGAGATTCCGTGCCATCTGGATTCTGGTGCTGACCACCGGCACGCTGGTGGCGGCCTCCGGTACAAAGAGTCCCGCGTCGACGATTCTGATCGCACAAGCTGCCAACGGATTACTGTTGCCATTGATTGCCGTGTTTCTGCTGTTTGCCGTCAACCGCCGCGATCTGATGGGCGAATACAAGAACGGCTGGCGCGGTAACCTGGCAGGCGGGATCGTCGTACTGGTCGCCACGGGTCTGGGGATCCACACGCTGGTTACCAGAGTGTTTGGCGGATGATACAACATTGCCTTCTCCATGCGCGGCGACTCCAGCTTCTGCTGCACGCCTAGTTCGGCGGGCCTCCTTTGGTGGTGAGACCCATCAGAATATCGCTCACCGCAGTTGCGTGACTGACACCTTAGTCAGGCATCCCCTTAGCCCGAGTCAGCCAGTGCATCACGTTCAAGAGCAGTTGATGGTTTTGCTTTGCCTCCGGCGCATTCATACCCATGGGCCGCTGTTTTGGTCCGGCGAGTTGCGCGCTGAACATCGCCGCCTCGCCGAATACCGCCACCCGACCGTCGCCGACCCTCATCACTGCGCCCTGACACCACGCCTCAATCGGAACTTCGGGCGTCTCGGGCGTACGTTCCCTTGCTTTCTTCGTCTCAAGCGACACGGAGTTGGCGCCAAACACGAGGACCGCTGCCGCGTCTTTCGGTGGTTTGAATGCAGAACCGCCGAAGGTCGCTACCTTTGTTATCTTCTCGTCCTCTGACCGGCCGCGTGTGACGGCGCTTTCCTTGAGGCCGGTTCCGCGCTCAAAGGTGTCCGGTTTGCCTGGCTCCCGATGCCCTGGCCTCGCGAAGCCGTTACTGAACTCTACCCCGAAGGCTTTGGCAAGTTCACCGGCCGCGCCGGGAAACGGAAAGTGATCCGCTACCAGGAAGAGTGATCCGCCCCGTTCGGCCCAGGTGCGAAGGGCGACGATCTCATCCCGCGTGAAAGCGGACGGAGTGGGGAGTGACCAATCCTTCACATTCCGCTTGTTGAGCGGGTTGGCGATGACGAGGACGTCCACCGACTTCAGTGAGTCCAAAGACAACGGCTTGCGAAGACCGTGCACGCGGTAACCATCGCGGCGCAGGAATTCGGCGAACGGCTTGTAGCGCCCGTCGGCGGTATGGAAGTTATGGTGCGCCTCGTCAATCGCTACGCGGGGGCCTTTCTCCCGTTCATGGGCCGGTCGGCGAAGGGGTGGCTTGTACTTAAGGTCAGGCAGCTGCTGGGCTGGGACAGTGCGCGTGACCACCAACAGGACGATACCAGAAAGGAGAAGTCGATTTCTCATGTGACCTCCAAAGTCTCGGTCTTTAGCGCGTGGGGTTTTCTCCCACCCACCATACCGTACGCGAATCCGCCCGCCCACTCCGCAACCGGTCAAATCACCGGCTGACGGACATTGCTAGCCACCGCATAGCCAGAAGGACCGGCAGTAGCAGCACCAACCCCGGCACCGCGATCCAGCAGGCAAGTTAGCCTCGGAAGAAATTCCGCAGGCGCAGCTTATGATGGCAACGCGAGCAGTGATGCTTTATCTTGCGTGGTGTCGCAGCGACCTTTCTCAAGAACGGGAAGATACACCCGAGGATCTCAACGACATGGAAGTTCATCCCGTCTGGCAAATGCCCGTTGACAGCGGCAGCCTCGAACGAACCCTTGCAACCATGACCCGGGCGAATTGCCATGTCCTCACCAGTTAACAAACCACTCCACGGAGTTCTTCCCGTTCTCCATACGCCCTTCACCGACAGTGGTGCGATTGACGGCAATTCACTGCAGCGAGAGATCGACTGGGCGTTTGAGATCGGCGCGGACGGCGTGGTGGTCGCGATGGTGAGCGAGGTCCTGCGGTTGGGCTACCATGGTCGAAGAGAGCTTGCCAATCTAGTGTGCCAGGGCATTCAGGCTCGTGGCTTTTCCGTCATCAGTGTGGGAGCGGAGAGCACCGTCGAAGCGGTGGAATTTGCACAACACGCAGAAAGCCTTGGCGCCAGCGCCGTGATGGCGATCCCGCCGGTCGCCACGGCTCTGAGCAGTGCGGCGTCTCGGGAGTACTTTGCAACGATCGCCAGCAGCGTCTCGATTCCGCTGGTTGTTCAGGACGCTTCCAACTACGTCGGTGCGGCGATCGACCTGAGCGTATATCAGAGTCTGTTAGACGAATTCGGTCCGGATCGTATCCTCTTCAAACCCGAAGCCAGCCCACTGGGCCCAAACCTCTCCAGGTTGCGCGATGCGACCAGTGGCCAGGCTCGCATTTTTGAAGGCTCAGGCGGAATCAATCTCGTTGATTGCTACCGACGGGGAATTGTCGGCACGATGCCGGGCACGGACCTGCTTGATGGAATCGTCGCGCTCTGGAAGGCGCTCGCCGTGGGCGACGACGACCGGACCTACGAGTTGTCACTTCCAATCTGCGCGCTTGTCGCGCTGCAGCTACAGGGAGGGCTCGATGGATTTCTGGCGATCGAAAAATACCTGCTCAAGAGGCGAGGCCTTTTTGCCGGCACGGCACAGAGGCAGCCCGTTGGCTGGCAACTCGATCCGGAAACGCAGGCTGAAGTCGACCGGCTCTATGCCCGGTTGCAGGCGGTGATCTGAACGACGGAGCCCGCCAGAGATGCTTACGGCGACTCCCACGCGCGAAGCGGTACAGCGTTCGTGGATGACATTTTCTCGCGGGATGCGATTTCGATGTGAGCTACACGATCACTCTTCTTTCGGCGGTATCCGGTTGAGCTGCGCGATTGGAATCGTGGCGTTGATTCCCAATGCCGCGATCCCGGACAGGAAGAATGCCGCCGCGCAGACCACAAATGCATAGTCCCAGTTCTTGTCCCCGCCGACGACCCAGATAAGCAGCGACGGCGCGACGGCCGCGCCCAGATTCCCCCACATGTTGCCCCAGCCCAAGACGGAACCAACTTGTTTGCCACCGACATCCTGGCAGAATGCCCAGGAGGACGAAGTTCCCAGACCGGTAAAGAACGAGACCATCGCAAACAGCACCGCGACGGTCCACCCAGACGGATGGGTCAAACAGACCAGGTAGGCCCCCATCGCCGGAAAACGCGTAAGTGATATCGGCAAAGCACGGCCCCACCGCGGGCCCCATGGACCGATCAGGCGGTCCGTCAGCGGCCCTCCCAAAAACATGCCAACCATGCCAGCCAATGGCGGAATCGCGACCATCAACGCTCGCGTTTCAACGGGAACCTGATGTACATCTTGAAAATAACGAGGTGCCCACGTCATCACGAAGAGCCAGCCAACGTTTGTGCAGAATTGCGACAGGCAGCTGCACCACATGCTGAAACTGCAGATCAGACGAATCAACGGAACTCGCGTGACGCTGCTGGTCACATGGGCGGACATCCGCGGATCGCGGTTGATCAGGGCAACTTCCTCCTCATTACACATAGGATGCTCGCTCGGCTGATCGCGACAAAACATCCAGATCAGACAGACAACAAACAATCCCATGGCTCCGTATAGGAACATCATTGGCCGCCAGCCTGCACCGTAGATCTTCTTGATGCTGTCTGGGTGAACGGCCTCGAATACCAAACGGTTGACGCGTCGCGATTGAAACGCAGTCCGTTCGGAGGGACTTTTCACCAACAAACGCACTGCTTCACGTTCCAACGAAAGACCCTTGAGCATCTCGGCGGGGAAAAACTCGGGCTGGTCAATGACGTGATTCAGGCCTGCCACAACCGCATCAATGTCCGCATCTGAAGTAGCATCGCCCGCGGCAACTTGACGAACCGCCGCCTGCTGTGACTCTGACAAACCGGCCAAAACAAGTCGCACAATCTGGCCTGCTGGTTTTTTCAATTGTCCTTGTCCAGCAAGCTCGCGACATAACCGGGGCCGGTCGAGACAATCCTCACTGGAAAGATGCGCGGGTGTGGAAGCAGGTGTTAACCAGACGATTACGAATCCGGTGGCATACAGTGCCAAGAAACCGCCCACACGACCGCCCGTCGAAACGACACTGCTGGCCGTTCCGCGCCACTGGAATGGCACCCACTTACTAACGATGTTGGCACCCGTAGGATACGCACCTGACTGCGAAAAACCAAACCCAAATCGAAGCAACATCAACATGGCAAACCCGATCGCCAGCCCGGTCATGCCAGTGAAAACCGACCAGAGCAAGACGAACGTCGCCAGCATGATCCGCGAACCGAAGCGATCGGTCAGCCAGCCTGAGGGAACCTGCCCGAGCGCGTAGGTCCAGAAGAACGCGCCCAACATGAAGCCGATCTGCTTATCGCTCAGGCCAAGGTCTTCCTTGATAAACACTTCGGCGAACGAAATACAAAATCGGTCCAGGTAGAGCAACACCGACATGAGCGCTGTGGTGCCGACGACCATGAAACGAATGTTGGTCGGTGGACCTGGTGGGAAGGACTTCAACTGGCTTTTCGCATCCATGGCGGCGTTCAGTACCTTCCGTCGCGGCTTTCGAAATGGGTTGGTTTGCAGAGATCGTCTCCACCGCGCAAAACCCAATCGGCGGTCCAGCGAATCATCTGTTCAAGCGTTACGCGAGGCCGATGAAACAGCGCGTGGCTAGTTTCCGCGTTGCTGAGGAACGCCTCGCCAGTTTCCGTCCCTGAAAAATGAACCGGCTTACCGATTAGGTCACCCAAATGCGTACCGACATCCCGTAGGTCGAAGAACTCCGACCCCGCGATGTTCAGCACACGCGGCGGGCTCTCGGCGACCAACAAGGACTGCAAAGCCATGGCGTTGGCTTCTGACTGCCAAATCACGTTGGCGCTGCCCATCGAAACATCAATCGGTGCGCCCGCTAACACTCTTTTTGCCAAGTCAACGAGCACACCATAGCGCAACTCAACAGCGTAATTCAGCCGCAACAAGACCATTGGCGTTTCGTACTGCCGACTGAAGTGCTCAAACATCCGTTCGCGTCCGAGCACCGTTGAAGCATACTCGCCAATGGGTGCCGGCGAATCAGACTCGGCGGATCCACCACCACTCGTTGGCGTCATGCCATAGACGTTTCCAGAAGAGAACACGGCCCAGCGGCTCTGACGAAATCGCTCGCTGACCAACGCCGGCAAGTGACAGTTCATGGCCCAGGTCAGTGACGGGTTTTCCGTCGCACCGAATTTCATCCCCGCCATGAAGACGATGTTCTCCACATCAGGCAATTGGTCGATGGACGCGCGGTCAAGCAAGTCGCAACGGATCGTCTCGACACCCCAATCGTTCAGCCGTTGGTCCAAACCAGGGGATGAGAAACGCGACACACCGATTACGCGCCTGGCAACTCCCGCGCCGTCCGACGCCCGCCTGGCCATTCGCGCCAGCGTCGGTCCCATTTTTCCACCCACACCCAATACCAGGATGTCACCCTTCACATTCGACATGGCGCGGACAACATCGTCGGAGGGGCGACTGAGCAACTCCTCCAATTCGTCGACGTCGCTCGGAGTCGACGGGTCGATCTGGTTCATTGCGAGTGGCCCTGTCCGAGCTTGGCGGCGTGGGTCGAACGATCGGATCAGATCCAAACGGGACTCGCAGGCCACGACATCTGTTCAGCGGATACAACATTCAGCCTCTTGTTTAGCGTTTGGTGCGCGCCAGCGGAAGCCGCTCGCTGAAAAAGCCCGCATTTTGATCGCTGCGAGCGCAGGTGGCCAGTCCTGAGATTGTTACGAGTGCCTATAGCGCAAGCCGATTCACTGTAGCGGATTTTCGCCGTTTGGACTCATGAAACAAAGCACGGCAAACGCTACACGTCGATGCGACACGCACTAGCCGATCAGCAGCGGCCAGAGATGTGGCACGAACACAATCAGGCCAACGGTCACCGCGCCGATTGCCGTAACGAGTACCGCACCACTGGCGACGTCCAAGGCCGCTCCTAACACAGGATTCCGCTGCTCATCAATAGCCTTGGCTGACAATTCGAGCGCGCTGTTGAACATCTCGGCGGCCAAGACATTCGCAATGCAGAGCGTCAGCAAGCACCACTCTATCTGCGAAACACGCAAGACTGCACCAGCGAACAGGACCAGCGCTGCGGCAACGCCGTGGACTAAGAAGCTGCTCTGGCCCGACACACCAAGACGCACTCCGCGAAACGCATCGCGGAATTTGTCGGCCCATGCTCGCTTACGTGTTGGCGTTGGGTCCATCACACCTATTCCAAACCTAATGCACCCGCCGGCGGGATGGTCACGCCGCCGACACGGCCGAGCTTGCTGCTCGCCAGGAACCGCGGTTCGATGGCAAAGGTGACGCCAAGATTATCCCGGCTGGCGTCGACATACGCGCCAACACGGAGCAGAGCGGATTCTCCAATGCGCGTGACCGCAAGACTCTGGCCAATATTGCCGACCTCACCAAAGTCAACTGATGCGGAACCGGTTAGAACCCACTTTTCGCTCATCCGATACGCCAAAGTGCTGGTCAAGATGCTGCTGCTGATCGGGCCTTCAATCGAACGGACGCCGACATAGAAACTACCGCGCTGCGGACGTGTGATGCGTCCGCCCAGCGAGATGGTTCGTAGACCATCTGCGAATGTATCGGCATAGCCGTCGGACAACAACGTCAGACGATCGCCAATTTGCCAACGAAAGTCGTAGTTGAGTAGGCCGACTGATTCGCCAAAATTGTCGCGGATCGGTTTGGGAAAGTACGTCCCCTCGAAATTCAACACGATCCAGTCGACAATTCGCTCGTGGCCCGGTAACCCGCGCTTGGTCTGCCAACGCTGGCGGACTGCCGTCTTGAACAACATCAAGTCATCCGCGATCTCTGTGCTGGGTGCCGTGACGAAACGCTGCATACCAGAACGAAACGCGAAGTAACGTTCGTCAAACCGCAACGGCACATTACCACCGGGCACGCCCATGAAGGTATCAAAATGAAAGCGTCGCCGAAACGCTTCGATCGAATCGTCATCCAACTCCTCGTACAGCGGATAAAGGTCCAGATCCTCGTCTGCGTCGGCGTAAAGAAACTCCCCTTCGAATGTGACTTTGTGTGCCAGGCCGTTCAAGTTCAACAACTGGCTCTGCACACCAGGTTCAACGCGCCACATTGGCAGGCTGGTTCGGACACCTGTTTGACCGAGCGCCCGAGTGCGCGAATCGCCGGCGAGGTCCTCTCCGACTTTGAAGAGTTCGCCCAACATGTACGGCACGACTTTGACTGGGCCAAATTGAACCGGCCAATCCAGTTCATGTCGCGTGGCGACGTGGATGCCTTCGCGTTCTTCCTCCCACGCCAGCGGATCATACTTGGCGACTTCCGATGGATTAATCGGACCGGGTGGTTCGGCAATGCGTAGCTTGGCGTACCCAACATGAGAGTGACCGTGCCAGGTCAGTCGGTCTCCCAGCAACGATTGTCCCAGTAGGAAATGATCGAAGCGCGGCAACCATTCGGTTTGGGTGAAGAAGTCGTTGATCCGGGCGGAACTTCGAATTCCCCAGGTACTGTTATAGACGTATCGCTTCAGTTCCAGCTCTGTCGTCTCGTCCTTAAACTGATCCCATTCGTATTCATAGTACTGTTCCAGGAAATTGCGGTCGCTGATCAGTCCAACCTGCCCGGTGAATTGAAATCCGTTAGCCAAGTGCTGGCGATGTTGCATCAGCAGCCGACCGCGATATTCCTTTTCGGGCACCAAAGCTCGTCGATCTTGTCCCAAGTTGTCCAGGCCGTGATCCTTAATGCCCCAGGCGTCCACAATCCCGCGAACAGGACCCGGGATGTGAAACAGGCTGGACCGGTCATAGGAAAAATTTGTGCCCAGGCCGATACCACGATCGCTGAGCCAATCCGATGAGAATGTCCACTTGGTGCCCTCCGCTCGGTTTTGCAGGCCTAGCACCTGGTAAAGGTCCCAGTCAATCAGCAACTGGGTGCCAAAGACGCTATCGTTCTTGGCGCGAATTCGGTCGACGTAATACGTCGGCTTGGTCAGGTCGGTCGCCATCACGGGCCAGTACAATAGGGGAACGCCACCGATGTAAAGGAAGTTATTCCGGCTGGTCGCGAACATTTCGTGATGGACAGCCGGCTCGCCAGTTTGGTAATCGATGGCTGCGCCGCCAGTGAACGGATCAACTGCGGGCTGCTGATGGTCTTGCAGGGTAATTGTTTCCGCCTGCATCCAGTAACGGGGCACGCCCATGCGACTGGAGGTGATCGCCGCACCGTATGCAACGAAGCTCTGCGAATTCAGCTGCTGCAGCACGTCCGCCTTGACCCTCAGCAATCCTTCATAGTCCTGAACGGGCGTCAACGCCTCGGCATTGCGAATGACGCCAACATGCTCATTGGCGTGGTAGTACATCTGGTCGGCGTAAATGACGCGGTCGCCTTCGCGATAGACGATGTTGCCTTCCAGATAGAACTCCCAGCGCCCCTCGGCCCCGGCAGGCGACTGAACTGACTGGCCGGTCATATTCAAGTTTCCGATCGCCGTCGTCCAGGCGACCACACGATCGGCCTCGATCGTCACGACATCACTAGTCAATCCGGGAACGTTCTGAATGCCACTGATGCGCACGCGCACTCCAGGGCTGATCGCCACCACCGTCTCGTTTGGGTCAGGACTGGGGTAGGACTGTAACTGAGGTGGCACGCTGCTTCGTCCCGAGATACTGATGCTGCGAGCCAGAGGTGGCGGCGCACTGGGCTGGTTGATCTGCGGCGATGTCAAGAACGGCGGTGTCGCAATTGGTGGCGTCCTAAACTGAGGAGTCGCCGGTGGTGGCGGCGTTGGAAGGAGCGGCTGTGGCTGTGTGAGTTGGGTCTGGCGAACCGTCCACTGGTATTCCGTCTGTCGGGCCTCGACACCCCGCCGCACGACCGGCGGTTCGGACCGAGGCAATTGACCTTCGACAGGAAAGTCGAAGTCGATACCGGCGGCGGTATGAAAGCGCCCTAACCAGCTCTTGTCGGTAATGGTCTGCGCGCGACGATTGGTGATCTGGTGAGCTTCGCGACCATGCTCACAATCGATGACCACGTCTCGCTCGAGGTACGCGATGATCTTGTTGGGCGTTCTCCTGGCCGGATCACCCTGGTCGACCCACAGAACAGCTTCACGCGAAGTGGCCACGACTTTGCCTTGCCGAATCTCACAACCGCCGCTCAGCAGCCATACGTCAAATGCACCTTCGCGCCATCGGCTGGCCTGGTCCGCTGTAATGCGAATGGGCGCTTGAATGTCCGCCATGGGTGATTCGACTTCCGCGGCAGCCAGTCGCGGGAAGAGCAGGACAGAAACCAAGACAAACCATCGCGCGGCGACACCACACACGCGCGAATTCGTTAGCGCACACAAACAGCTGCGTCGTTGATGAACATTGCGACGAGTGTTCAGAATGGTGGCATCCTTGCCCAAGGACCTTTGCGCCGAACCGGTAGCGACTGGTCCAAGCGCAATGGGAGTCAACAAGCAGAAGAGACAGAACCGCTTAGGATAAGTTCCGCCGAAACGGACGGGCGGGATTATAGAAGGCGGGTCGATTCCTGGCAAGGCAAATCCATCGCCCACGGTGCGTCCATAACCCTATATATATCTATGCCTTACGGTTCATGCGCCGCCCCCAAATCGCGGCCATTCCGCTAGCAGCCACCAAACTGACTAGCGGTACCAAGGGCGACCGCATCCGCATATCGCACCAATATATCGCGTGCACACCAGTGAAGACAAAGCACAATTGAACGCCAAACACCCATGGTGCCGCCAAGATACGACGACCAAGGTCTGCCAGACCATAGATGGCCAGCCCCAACACGATGGCATACCAAGCGCCGACGAGATAGCGAAGCGTCATGCGCAAAGTGGTTTCGGTTTCTCCGACGCGATGAGGCACCAATCGCCACAGCCTCACGATCCGCAATCCGCTGGCAAGGACAAACATCTTGGGTTGCTCGCCAGCGTACCGTTTTGCCAGCGCATACGCTAGACGATCGTCGTCCAATTCGGAAACTGTGTCGCTGATCTGCTGCTGTTCGGCCCGGCGAGCCAGCTTGGGCAGATCGCTCCATTGATCGTCATCGGGTCCCGTTGTCAACGATCGCCCTTGCCAGGCACGACCAAGTTGCTCACCATCCCACGCTCCGTACGCACCGGAATTCAAGAAGCGATAGAACTGCGGATTGTTGCCCAACAACACCGTGTAGCCGCCGTGTGTAGTGGTCAATTTGGCCTTCCCCAAGATCATCTGGTTGCGGATCACCCACGGTGCCATCACCAACAGTGCCGTGCCTACAAGAACTGCAACGTGCGCGAGATGATCCTGGGCGGAAGAACTGCCGACCCTCACTTCACTTGCCGTGTTCGCCATCGCACGCTGTGCTCCACTGCGGGTTCTTCGCCAGTGGCTAACGCGAGCCAACGCGATCAGCCCTAGCCAAGGCAGAAATGTTGGTCGGCAAAGCACACACAATCCTAGTACGATCCCTGTCACTGCGGACAACGACGACGCGGACCGCCACCATGATTTCGAGTTCGCTTTGGCGCTTAGGCAAGACAATGTCAGTACAGCCAAGAACGTGGCCAGTGTCTCCGTCATTACGAGGGCCGATTGGTTTAGCAGAATCGGGTCCAGGGCGACCAACATCGCGGCGGCCAGGGACCATCGACCCAACCCCACTCGCCAGCCCAAACATGCTACGAGCCCAGTGGTGGCAACGCCAAGGACGAAATGCAAAACTGCGATTGGCCAGTTCGCACCGACCCCGCCGACACAGATCAACAGCATCGGGTAGAGAGGCGGTCGAAATGCGGTTGGACGTACTCCGCCGCTTGACGCGTTGGTGCCGACACTGAATGTTGCCGTTTTCCAACCATACACACCTGTCTCAAGAACATTGCCAGCTAGTTTTCGGTAGGCATCAGGATCCCGGTCGAGATTGTCTTGCATTGCGACAAGAAACACGCAGCGGATCAAGCTTGTCAGCACAAGCACCCAGAACAAAGATCTCCAAGAGGCCTTGTGCCCAGCGCGAGTTTCGTCATCCTGATGGTGAATCGACATCTCTTGAACCATCTTATTCTTGTCCGGTGGATCGCGGGCATGAACGCGAAAATGCGATGTCCGAACGCCTGACACAACTTCTCATTTCTTGGCGTTGGCCGCTACTGGGCATAGCGTTGATCGCTGCGGCCACAGCCTATCTCCCGTCGCGAAACGTTACGTTCGACCGATCGGTCGAAAATTTATTTGCTGACGATGACCCCCTGCTGGCACCGTACCATCAACTAAAACGCACGTTTGGTGGGAATGAAGTCGTCATGGTCGTCTATCTCGACCCTGACTTGCTGACCCCGGACATGTCGGGAATTCGGCGTTTGACGAAACTTGCCGAACAATGCGAAGCCGTGCCCGGCGTTCGGGCCGTTCTAAGTCTGGATCGCCCGATTGGCGAGAACATTGTCGATCGTGACAATCCGCTGGCGACCCGAACCCTCGCTGTTTTCGAGAACTACACGCACGGCGCCGATGGTCAAACAGCGGCCATCGTCGCCATTCTGAATTCAGTAGACGAAGCAACCGTGGCGCGACAACAGACCATTGATGATCTTCGGGGGATCGTCGAGCATTTGCCTGACGGATTGGCCGGCGGATTCGTCACTGGAGAACCAGCGATGGTCTCGGATGGATTTCGTTACATCGAAGATGATGGCCACCGTCTTGGTACCTGGTCGACTGTGTTGCTGGCTGGAGTCATTCTGATTCTGTTTCGAAGTTTGCGTTGGGTGCTGATACCATTGGTCGTCGTCCAGCTAACATTAGTGCTCACCAAAGCGACGCTCGTCTGGTCGGGCTCGCAGTTGAGCATGGTCAGTTCGATGTTGACAGCCATCGTAACGGTGATTGGCGTAGCGACGGTGATCCATGTGATCGTACGGTTTCGCGAGGCACGCGGTTCGGGGCTGAAACAGAGAGAAGCGTTGGTGCGCGCAGGCACGTTGCTAATGTGGCCAATCTTCTGGGCTATTGCCACCGACGCGGTCGGCTTCGCTTCGTTGTTGGCTGCCAAGGTGGGTCCGGTAAGAGATTTTGGATTGATGATGATCATCGGCTCACTCTTTGTGCTGGTCAGCGTCGTCTTGACGGTTCCGGGGTTGGCCCTACTGGGTAATATGGACACCGAACCGCGGGTGGGGCGTGGAGAGCGGTGGATTCGATCGCGTCTGAGTAGGTTGATCACGACGATCCAGCAGCGACGCCGAATGATTTTCTGTGCGATCATCGTCGTTACAATACTGGCGATTGCGGGCGTCCTACGGATGGAAGTTGAAACCGATTTCACGAAGAACTTTCGTAGTGGCAGCCCGATCGTCCGCTCGTATGATTTTGTCGAAGACAAACTTGGCGGTGCTGGTGTCTTAGATGTGATCCTGCCTGCACCCAAGCAACTTAGCCCGAGCTACCTGAGAGGTATCCAGCGACTCGAAGAACGGCTCCGCAAAGAGGTTGTCGTGCGGAACGAACAAGGCGAACAAATTGCCGGCCTGACCAAAGCCATCAGTCTCGCTGACATGGCCAGCGCGTCAGGCCTGAGTCAATCCATGTCACTGCGTTTGATGAAATTCCGTATGCCCGATTTCTATTCGGCGTTGTACGGTGTCGATCCTATCACCGGCCACTGGTGCTTTCGGATCATGTTGCGGGCCCAGGAGAGGCAGCCGGCCAACGAGAAACAGAAGTTGATTGATCAAGTCACGCGGATCGCTCGTGAAGAACTGCCAGCCACCGAGACACGCCCCGCCGTCGAGGTGACCGGTTTCTTTGTATTGCTGACAAATCTGATCAAGAGCATGGTTCGCGATCAGTGGTTAACGTTTGCAATCGCCTGCATAGGCATCTGGTTCATGACGACACTGGCAGTCCGCAATCCTATTTATGCCTTGGTTGCCCTGGTCCCTAACGCGATACCGATCGTGCTGGTCTTGGGAACAATGGGCTGGCTGGGCGTACGGATGAACATGGGTGCCGCCATGATCGCCGCCGTTTCCATGGGCTTGTCCATCGACAGCTCGATCCATTACATCACGTCATTTCGACGAGCGCTTCAGGAGGGAAATGGCGTCACCGAGGCATTACGCAGCGTCCAGCAGACCGTGGGCATGGCCGTCGTGTTCTCCACGCTCGCCTTGATTATCGGTTTTTCCATCCTGGCCACCAGTCAATTCGTTCCGACGATCTACTTTGGCGTCTTGGTCAGTTTTTCGATGCTTGGTGGGCTGCTGGGCAACCTGATTTTGCTACCGTTGTTGCTAGATGCTACGACGTCGAAGCGCGCCGACCCCACGCCATAGCCAATCAACGTAACGGCTCGCAGAATGCAATGGTGGTCGTGAGACTAGAGAGAGATTTGCGCGTGAACCAGACTCATTCTTTCTTATTGCGTTTCTTCTTACCCCAATCAGGATGTTTCGGGCTGCCACCTAGGTAAGGGTAGAGATCGAACTTTTCGCCGCCACCGATGATCCGGGGGTCGAGGGTTTCGCGCAGTTCATCCGTCAGCGCTGTGGACAACTTCTTCTTGATGTCTGCATAAGCCGGATCAGCAGCAACATTCTTGAGTTGGTCCGGATCAGATTTCAGTTCGAACAACTCTTCGGCAGGACGCTTTCCAAACGCCAGGTCGTAAAGGCAGCGGTGCGTCTCGTCTTTGTCACGGTTCTCGATCATGTAAGTTTTCGTGGGTCCGTTGTCAGTGTCGCCGAACCACGCGCCGGGAATCGCCGCGAGTTTGTAATTCGGCGTGCCACTGGGCCACCGATTTGGTTCGAAATTGCGGATGTAGAGATAGTCATCTGTCCGAATGCCACGCCCGGGATAGCCTCCCATGTCAGGAGCCTCTTGTGCCGGAGCATGTCTTTCTTTCCCAACCAGGGCATGATTGCGGCTCGTTTCGATGCGACCCGATTCAGCGCTTTTGAGGACCTTAACCAAACTCCTTCCAGTCATCTCTTCAGGCACTCTGACACTAGCAATTTCCAAGAATGTCGGTGCCAAGTCAGTCAGGCTGACGAAGTCTTGTACTTCTCGACCTGCTTTAACACCACCGGTGGGCCAGCGTGCTGCCAAGGCAACGTGCGTTCCGGAGTCATACAAATTGCTTTTGCCGCGTGGGAACGGCATACCGTGATCGCCGGTCATGAACACGATCGTGTTATCAAGTTCCCCAGCCGCTTCCAATGACTTCAAGGCGTTGCCCACGAGGCGATCGAATCGTTGAACCTCGAAGTAGTAATCGGCGACATCGCCACGTGTTTCCGGATGGTCAGGAAAACAGGCCGACAGTTTGATTTTGCTAAGATCCATACCGCTCCTTTCACCCGATCCTTTGTCATAACCGCGATGTGGATCACTACTACCCAACCAATAGCAGAACGGTTTTCCTTCTTCGCGATTCACGAGAAACTGGTCAAACCTCTTGTACTTTCGCCCCACCAGTTCGCGCCCCTTTGTCTCCGGGCGACCGGGACCGAATCCCTTGCCACTGACGCCGACAGTGCAACCAGCCTCTTTCAGCATCTCGGGGTACGTCGAAAGCCGGTCGGGAAACACACTCCACAGATTGCCCGCGCCGCCCAATCGCCAATGCCACTGCCCCGTCAAGATGGCATTGCGTGAAGGAGTGCAGGAAGGTGACGAAACATATGCGTGGTGAAACAGCACACCTTCATTGGCAATGCGGTCAAACGTCGGCGTCTTGACCACTGGGTCGCCGTACGCACCCGCGTGCGGCCATCCCCAGTCGTCGGCAATAGCGAACAGGATGTTCGGGCGAGCGGCCTCGGCGGCATACACATTTCCTAAGATTGTCACTGCGCTGACTGCCAGACCAAGACAGACCGTAATCAGATTGGGTCCCAACGCCAGGCCATTCGTCTTGTTGCTCGTCATCGATAGTGTTCCCTGTTCAATTGACTGTCTTCATGATCGTTAGCGCGTCTGGGGCGCACGAATGATCTTTGGCGGCTGATATCCCGCTGGCTAATCCTCGTCGAATCTAAGAATAGTCGATCGGCCGTACGAAGTCGCGAGTCAGGTCACTGGCGTTCCTGCGATACCGTCAGTGAACCTGGCAATCCTCCAAGGTGGGTCAGTTCTTCGCAGGCTATCAAAAACCACGCGATTCGGCGGGACTCCGTTGACCCGGCGCTCGTCCAAGACCTATCATGGCACCATCTCTGTAGCCCCTGTCAGTAGGCAAGATCCAATGCTGGATGTCGACCCGCTTCACTTTTGCATTGCTTTGGGTCCGTTGGCCGCGTACCTCCTGCTATTGGGTGCCGTGAATCTCTCTTCGCGGCCGTTTCTCACCAACGGTGCTCGTGATACGGCAGCGCTGGGGATCGGCATCTTGGGCTTCGCCATCGTGGGGCCGATGGAGCTGTTTCTGCCCGAACGAACGGCATTCCACCTGGGTGCTTTTGTGTGGGTGCTGCTGCTGGTCCTGTATTCATTAAGCTTGACATTGTGTGTCTTGCTGATGCGCCCGCGTTTGGTTATTTACAATATTCACCCTGATCAAGTGCGGCCACTGTTGGCGAGCCTGGTTCCACAACTGGATCGTGAGGCGCGCTGGGCTGGCCAATGTTTGATCATGCCCACGCTTGGCATTCAACTACATGTCGAGTTATTTGGCACGATGCGTAACGCGCAGCTGGTGGCAGCTGGTCCGCAACAGAGCTACGAAGGCTGGCAGAAGTTGGAACTCGAAATGTCTCGCGCTTTGAAGCAGACTAAGAGCGTCCGCAATCCTTACGGGTTCAGCCTGGTCTTTGCGGGCCTGGTCATGATTACACTGGTCACCGCGTTGATGGTTGGCGATCCTGAAACGGTTGTGCAATCGCTGCACGAGACGTTGCGAATTCCATCTACTGGGGAATAACGTCGCGTGGCCGGATCCGTGAGAATTCGGATGGTCTCAATCTGCTGCTGAAGCCTCCCAACGTCGGCTTCGCTAAGGCTTGGCCGTCGCTTCCAGCCACTGGACGACCGCCGCAACCATGCGTGGCGCGGCTGCGGGTGCCCTCTCTAGCAGGCCCGAGACTGCTTGAATCGACCGTTCGGCCATGGCGAGGTATTCCGGTCTTTCCAGTCGACTTCCCAGGGCAACCAGGTTCTGTGCCGAGACCGACCCGCCGGACGGGCGAGCTCCATCGACGGGGTTCTTGCCGCGTGCCAAAAGCGTCTCATGGTCATTTGACGTGTAGAAGAAGCCGCCGTTGGCCTCGTCCCAGAACAGCTCAATTTGCTTGGCCATCAACGCATCTGCGGCATCAAGCCATTTGCGATCTTGCGTCGCGTCGTGCAGCGCAATCAGGCCATCAATCATGAAGGCGTAATCATCAACGTACGCGTTCAGTTTGGCCTGGCCTCGCCCGTAGGTACGCAGCAAGCGTCCATCTTCGGTAAGCAGTTCGTCCAAGATAAAAGTGGCAGCGTCACCTGCCGCCTGAATGTACGCGGCGTTCTTAAAGTTGGTACCTGCAACGGCGAACCCACGGATCATCAACCCGTTCCAACCGGTCAAGATCTTGGTATCCGTCAACGGCCTCGGCCGCGCCGCGCGAATGTCAAAAAGTTTCTCCCGAATCGGCACCAGGCGCGCATCCAACTCCGACTCGTTGATCTTCATGCTGGCGGCCGTTACGGCCAACGCCTCGGAATACTGCGGCGCGTAGTAGTGTTCCTCGAAATTAGGCTCATCGTTGATGCCGTAGACTGCGGCAAACAACTCGAATTCGTCGTCGGACAGGGCTTCCTTCAGCTCGTCCTTGGTCCATCGGTAAAACTTTCCTTCTTCGTTTTCCGATTCGGCATCCAAGGCGGAATAGAATCCTCCTCGTTCATCGGTCATTTCGCGCAAGACGAAAGTCAACATCTCGTCGGTCACGCGCTTGAAATCTTCCCGACCTGTCAGTAGATAGGCATCGGCATAAACACTGGCTAGTTGCCCGTTGTCATAGAGCATCTTCTCGAAGTGTGGAATTCGCCAGAAACGATCAACACTGTAGCGATGAAAGCCACCTCCAAGGTGGTCGCGAATTCCACCCATCGCCATCCTCTCGAGCGTCACGGACAGCAGTTGAATTGCCTTTTCGTCCTTTGTTCTTTTGGCGTATTCGATCAGAAAGACCAGATTAGACGGCTCTGGAAACTTAGGTCGTATCGGATTCGTCGGCTGGTAGCCAAAGCCTCCGTAGTCGGCGTCGAACTGTTCTTCAAGTGCCGCGAGGACCTCTTGCTGGACCTTTTCGTCGATGGGCGTTAAGGCTACCGGTTGACGGCTTTCCAGCTGTTCCTTGACGTAGCGCGTGATCATTTCAGCATCCGCTTCGACCTTTTCGGCATTGGCGGACCAGATCTCATGCACACGTTGCAGGAGAGTAGAAAAACCGGTTGACGCGCCTCGATCACCATCACGGGCAGGGAAATAAGTGCCACCAAAAAACGGTTGGCCTTCAGGTGTCAAGAACATTGACAACGGCCAGCCGCCGCCTCGTCCAGAACCGCTAAGTTGGTTGTAGACGTGCAGCGAAGTCATATAGATCGTGTCGACGTCAGGCCGCTCTTCACGGTCGACCTTGATGCAGACAAAATGCTCGTTCATGAATGCCGCAATTTCCTCGTCCAGAAATGACTCGCGTTCCATCACGTGGCACCAATGGCAGCTCGAATACCCGATCGACAGAAATATCACCTTCTTTTCGCGCCGTGCACGTTCAAGCGCCTCGGGGCCCCAAGGATACCAGTCCACGGGATTGTGGGCATGAAGCAATAAGTAAGGGCTCGTCTCATTCGCGAGACGGTTGGTATGGGTTGTCTTTGTTTCGGCAACCGTCTCGTCAACAGAGGCCGCCGCACTTTCGTTGGCTGGGTCCTCGTTGGCTGGGTCCTCGTTGGCGACAGGCCCCTTGGCAACTACCCCAGATCCTGACTGGGGTCCTGAGGTGTGGTTTTCGACCGTGGGATCAGCAGCAGCTTGCGTTGAACCACTGCGCCGGGAACAACCGACCGAACAGAAGAGAGTCAGCAAGACAAGGAACGCAGGGGTTGCGCAAGATGATTTCATGGGAAGGTCATTCAGAGTGGTTCCTAACGCGGCTCCTGCGAACCGGTTCCTCGCGCAGTTTAGTGGGTAGTATGTTATTGGTTTGGCATTTTCGATGGTATTGATGATGGTTTCTTTATGTCTGATTTAGCAAAACACTATTCGTTGTTGCTGGGACTGGATGATGCCTGGCAGGTTATAGACGTG
>PVBE010095117.1_pt1 | contig 64063 bp, 67 predicted proteins | sample 1631181 | NCBI WGS metagenome assembly PVBE01 (sample SAMN08397723, study PRJNA350692) | Marine metagenome, whole genome shotgun sequencing project. | isolation source: water | place: Pacific Ocean | collected 2012-04
CCACCAGTTATCAGAATTTTCTTGTTCTCAAACATGATGATTTGCAAATTTGATGATACAATAACTTTACTTTGAAATCATCATTAAAAAGAAGAGTAACCTTTAATTTCATTCTAGTAAAATTGAGCGTAATTGAAAAAACTCAAAGAAGTAGAGAGAACTAGAGCAGCATATCATAGAGATCCTGACCTAAACTCTGTGCACAGATCATCTTTGATGGTTCCTGAGTTAGATGATTGTATTGCTGAAATAACATTCCTCAACCATTTTCTTATCAAGCGAAATCATAAAAAAATTGCATGTATTATAACGGCTATTGGCAAAGATGGCAAAAAAATTGAATCTAGATTACATCATATTGATCAGCCTAAAGTTTATGTATTTACTTTAACTGGGATGGTGGAAGAGCCAGTATCTAATTATATGATTGAGTTTTTTTCAGTAGATAATTTATTCATTCCATTTCCTGCAGTTATGGTTAATCATAGAAATAGCAAGTTTTTGAATCAAGTTCATTCGTTTAATAGAGTTTTGAATGATATTTTTGAAGATGATGATATCAATGAAAATCATGTGAAAGAATCTTCAGTAGATTTAATATTGAATAATAATACTGATACATGCCTGCTTTTTACTGCCGGTCCAATTGCCTGTAAGGGCTCACTTGAAATTGAAATTGGGACTCCATCTAAGACTTATCGAATTGTAGAATCAGTGGATATTCCAAGATTTGGTCACAAAAAAATTAGTTTACGTGAAAGTTTTAAGGACTTGCCAGATGGGGTTAAAGGAATAATTAAAGCAAAACAACCAAACCAATTACTTTTCTATGGACGATTAATCTCAGGTCAGTGGAATAATGATAAAACTTTTAGTGCAAATCATAGCTATTATGATTCATCAACAACCCAAGAATATTGGGATAATACTAAACTATCGGATAGACAATATCCATTCTTTTCAAATTTCAAAAATAGAATTAAAATTTATCCTATTGCATCTCCTTCAGAACTTGAAATAATTCTATATGCTAATTCAAACAATGGAGAAGAAATTCATTCTCAAAAAATTGGTAGTCTAGTTAGTCCAAGTAATGAATTTATTGATGCAGATATTAATGCAATTTTTGAAAACACGGAAATAAATATTTCAACAATCTCATCTTTTGGTGTTCGGGCACAAGTAATTAATGATAGTGAAATGCCTACCCGTATTGGCCATCAATTAATTTATGGTGCAGGTGGTTTGGATTCATCTATTAATGTTGTATTAGGAAACCCAAATATTTTCAACCGTCCAGGGAAAAAAAGTATGAAGTGGGGACAAATTATAGTAGGAGGTAACTTTGATTCCTTCTTTGGATTCACTGCTGATTCAAAAGAAAATAAAGAAATTACAAAACATGAAGTAAATATAACATTTTATGATAAAAATGGAAAATTGGAGGAAAAGAAAGTTGATGTATTAAACGGAACATCTGTAAAATTTGAGGCTTCAAAAGAATTTAAAGAATTTACAGATTATGATCTGCCTCAATATATTTGGTGTAGTGCGGAAAGCGAAAACTATGGATTGAACTTTTTTGCATGCACCTATAATACCCAAACTAAACATTGTTCTGGAGATCACGGCTTCTAATATCTAACACTTAATTTTTTCTTTTAGTTATTTTTAGATTCTAAATTTTCTAATGTTTTTTTAAACGTCTTTAACCAACTTCCGTTACTAAACACACCAAACTTCCAAGTCTTTTCACCATCTTCCATTTTTGCGGTGAAACAAACTTTTTTCATTAATAATCCTTCTTTCCAAACTTTTGTTATATTTTCTAATGGTACATCCAATACAGTATCTCCCATAGTTGCTGAAAAATCCATAACCCTACTTTGCTTTTTATCAAAGGCAGCACGTTTGTTTGTAAGAGTTAAAATTCCAATACCTATTGTATCTTCATTACAGTCTTCTTGCCTAATTCTGTGTTCATCTGGATCCATGATAGATTTTAATCTGTTAACCATAGAATATAATATTAATGAAATTAATTAGGAAAGGGGCTGAGGGAGACCTTTTTTTTACTATATGGAATGGTCAAGAATCTGTTTTAAAATCGAGAAAGAAGAAGGATTATAGAGATTCATCTCTTGATAATCGTCTTCGAAAACAAAGAACCGTTAGAGAATCGGAAATCATGCATGAAGTAAAAAAATTTGGAATTCATGTACCATTAATCTATTTCGTTGATATCAAAAATTGTAATATCATAATGCAAAAAATTGATGGTGTTTTGGTACATGATTTATCTAATTCCAAGTTGGTAAATGCATGTAAAAAAATTGGTAAATTGGTTGGTATTATGCATAAAAATGGAATAATGCATGGTGATCTAACTACTTCCAATTTTATACAATCAAAGGATCAAATCTTCATAATAGATTTTGGTCTTGCAAGTAGAACTTTCAAATCAGATGATCATGCAGTTGATTTAAGATTATTCAAAGAAATTCTTAACAGTGCACATGCAGATGTTTTCGAAAAGGCATGGTCTAATTTCTTGTCTGGTTACAGGTTATCAGTAGGAAATGAGCGTTTTAGCCAAATTACAAATAAAGTTATGGTAATTGAAAGTCGTGGGAGATATGCCAGAGTCGTATGATATTCTTTTTGCTTCATCAAATGAGCACAAGTATGAAGAGGCAAAAGAAATTCTAGTAGAATTTGGAATAGAATTGGAATTTTTCAAAACAGACTTGGTAGAAATTCAAGATGATTCGTTATCAAAAATAGCGCTGCAGAAGGCATTGAATGCATATGAAAAATGCAAAAAACCTGTTATAATTGAGGATGATGGTTTATTCATTGACTCGTTATCTGGTTTTCCAGGTCCATATTCATCTTATATTTTCAACACAATTGGAAATAATGGAATTTTAAAGCTGATAGGAGATAATAGAGATGCACAATTTGTAGCAATAATTGCTTTTTGTGATTCTAGTAACGAACCAGTATTGTTTGAATCCAGTGTGGCAGGAAAAATTTCGAAAAATATTCAAGATGGAGGTTGGGGTTATGATCCAATCTTTATTCCAGAAAAACAAAATAAAACTTATGCAGAATTATATGATAAAAATAAACTGTCTCATCGGTATGAGGCTTTGAAAAAATTTGCTAACTGGTTTAACAGTAAGCAGGAATAAAACGATCTACAAATCGTTTCTTGTTTTGTAATATCACTATTCTAGAGATTTCACTTTCATCCATAACTGTAAAGGCGCCATTTTCTTGAGATAATTTATTTGCAAAATGTCTAACTTCATCCATTTCAAGCATATCTGAATATTCTAGTCTGTTGATTGATCGTCCAATATGCATGTATGATTTTATCTCAATAAAATGTGCATTTGATTGTTGGAGTAAAGATGCAAAGACAGGAATCATCTCTTCACCATCATTATAACCTCTAATCAAAGTAATTCGAAGAACCGTTCTTGTATCAAGAGTAGATAACATCTTTAGAGTTCTATTCCATCTTTCCCATGAATCATCATATCTGGGTCTGTTGATTTTCAAAAACGACTGGTAATCTGCCGCATTAGTTGAAAGATAAAGCTGGGTTGGTAGAGCGTTTTCATCTTGTAGTTTCTGTATCATATCTGGTTCTTGACCATTTGTGACCAAAAAAATTGATTTTGTTGCTTCAAGGGATTTCAAATATTTGATAAGTTCTGGTAATTTTGGATACATAGTTGGTTCCCCAGACAGTGAAATTGCATAATGGTTTGGAAGTAATGATTCATCCAATTTCTTTTTGTCCTGATTAGGATCACCATAATGTCCCATAATCAATTTTCTTCTTTCCGCCATCAGTTTGGTCATAATTTCTTCCGGTTCAGCAACATTATGTCGTTCCATCTTCATTGAATCATAGAACTCCATTGGTCTCCAACAGTAAATGCATCTATTCTCACAATACATTCCAGCAGGTGAAAATTCCATACAACTATGTGTACTAATTCCATAAAACTTGTGTTTATAGCATGTTCCTTCATTCCTAAATGATTTTTTTGTCCAATGGCATAACCCTACAGTGGAATGATCAGCTACACCATACTTTGCTTTCTTCAGCTGTTTTACAATAGAAGATCTAATTTGAATTAATTCAGGTTCCTTTTCTACAACTTCGCCAGAACAACTCACATTTGGAATCTCATACCGACTTACTTAAATTTGCACATGTAGGAATGCTGAAACGTGTATATGTGATATTTTCATCACCTATGCATGCTCAAAACAGTTAGTGTTGCAGGTATTGAGGAACAAGGAATTCCATTCAAAAAAGATAGTATAACTCTTGAAGATGCGGTAGCAGAATACGTGGTAGAGAATGGTACACTCACCTGGATAGAATGTGTTGTAGATGATATAGTTAATGAGACACCTGGTATTCTTGAAAAACTTCAGATTGATATGGATCCAAGTGTACTACTCTCAGGATATATTACAGCATATGAAGATATTGGCGATACACTTGGTATTATGTTACCATTTATTATTACTGGTGATAGCAGAACACAGACTACACCAATTTTGATTTTTATGAAAAAGGATCTGATCGTTACCATCCATGATGATTATGGTGGAAAAATTGCAAAACTCTATAATTATTCAAATTCGTTGATGAGAAAACTTCCTAAAGAATCTGAGCAGTGGGCGGACAGGCAAACCATTTTGTTATTTAGATTAATGGATGAAGTTAGTGAAACGAACTTTTCTATTTTAAGGACAATTCTTGAACAAGCAGAACAACTAGAAATTGATATTTCAGGTGCTAGACAAATGGATCGTAATATATCGGACGAGCTCTCAAACATGAAAAGATCATTGTTAACATTTCTTAGTGCAGTATGGGCTACACATGATACTGTCAGAAATGTGAAGTATGGTGACCCTGATATGTTAACTGATGATGATGATATATTAGAAAAATTTGAAGTTATTTTGGGACGTCTTGACCGCCAAATTCAGATGGCTGAAAATGTTATGGAGATAATTTCTACTGGAGTAACTGTCATACAAACTGAAACTTCTAATCAGTTAACAAAGTTGATTGTTTGGTTGACAGTGGCAGCAACTGCTGTTTTGGTTCCTAACACAATAGCTACGGTATTAGGAATTCCTGATCTTCATATTTCATTAGCTTGGGTTATTCCAATACTAATTATTTCAACAGTTATTTCTGTAATTGTTACTTATCGTTGGACAAAGCAATGGAGAGTTAATCCATTTAGGTCAGGAAAATTCCATACATTTCGGAAAAAATTTAGCCGTAAATAACCAATTTTTTAATGCCATGGAAAGAGGTAACTAACGCCAGTGTATACTAATGCTACAGTGATCGCCATAGCAACAAACCAACCTTTACCGTTGTTCATATCAGACACATTTTGGTAGTGAATTATAAACCTAAAGACAATTTTTCCGTGTAAAAATCATCAGTAAAAGTTAAGATTATTATCACAAATCAACAGATGATTATTGTGGCCCTCGTAGTACAGTGGTTAGTATAGAGGATTGTGGATCCTCGGACAGGAGTTCGATTCCCCTCGAGGGCCTTTTTTTGTTAAAATATACCGAATTTACTGGATTCCATCTCTTCTTTGATGGCAAATTTAACATGGAGATTTTTCTGTTTAGTTTTCTGTGTAAGCCATGTCAAAAATTTTTTTTCTAATCCTTTTCCTTTCAATTTGTAAAAATCATCTCCCATTTGATCAGATAGTTTTTGGATCAGGTTTAGGCTTACTGATACAACATAAAAATGCCAACCGAAAGCAAATTCCGAGTCTGTCATACGGAATTCATTTTCTCCATGAACCATCTCTTCTAGCATTGTGAGTATAGTTGTAATCTCCTTACTAGATTCATCATAATTTGTAGCAGATACGTTGATGTTCAATCGTTCTTCCATAATCAGACTATACTAAATCAAAATAAAAGGTTAATGTTATTTTAACAAATGTTCAACTTCAATGTTAAAGAACGTCTTTAGGATTCCCATGTAATTCTTAATTGGGATTGGTATTTCATTTCCACATGCAATTCCAAGATTTTTTGCATTAATCCAAATCACCAGTGATTGTAAGATAGTCAGAAATCTATTATTTTCTATATCAGACAAACTAATTGCCTTGGTATATCTTTCTGCATATTCCCATGCATTGACAAAATCAATACATTTTGCATCAAAAATTTCTAATAATTGTTCTTTAAGATTTGCCGTTTTGAAAGGAACTTGATTTACAATATACGGAAACTCTACTTTAGATGGAAGACATTGAGGAAGTGGTCCCCAAAGTGTAATTATCCTACAACCATCTGGAAGATCCTTAAATTTTTTCATCATATTTTCAATTAAATCATTATCAGTAAACCAAAATAGTATAACTGTTGCGTCATCCATTTTCGCAGTTAAAATATCCTCACAAAAAAACTCCCACCTATCCAATTTTATTTTTTTACCATATTCATTAGCTTGGTGAATTTTTTTTGTATCATTATCTATTCCAACTGCTTTTTTCACATGGAACTCATTTCTAGCTATAAAAATCCCTTTACCATCACCACATCCTAAATGATAAAAAATATCATTTTCATCTAATTCTAAAAACTCAAATATGTTTCTAAAAGAGTGTTCAGGAAGTTGAACGTCATCTCCAGAAATTATATTATCAGGTAAAGATTTTATGTATTCTTCTATCTTCATCAATAATTGTAAGTATTTCAGAAATTTATTCTCTTATATTCTCCAATGTTGATACAGCCTGCCATAAAGAGGTTCTAATATAAGACGGTAGATTTGGGTCTTGGGTTATATCATCAAGTAAACTGATCGTATTAGCAGCACGAACAGATACAGAATATTCTTTAGATTCAAGATCTATAACCATATTAGCAATATTTTTTCGAATATTTCTTGGTGTTGAAGGATTTGTAGCTATCTGGTTTAGTGTTGATATAGTATTATTCATCAATTCCTGATTCTGTTCTTTAGAAACCATTCTTATTTTATTACTTTAACATCTTAATTTTAAGTCTACGTCTCTATCAAAATATTGTCTTCTTCAACAATCACATTGTATACTTCTAAATCATTGATTTTTGCTGGGAATTTTATTAATTTTCCATTTTTACAGTCAAATTGTGCACCATGCCAATCACAAATTATTGTTGAATCCTCAATCTTACCTTCTGAAAGACTAGCACCAGCATGAGTACATGTATCATTTATTGCAAAATAATCTCCCCCAATATTTGCAACAACAATATCTTTTCCATCAACAGATATCTTTTTCATTTGACCAACACTGATCTGAGTTGTTTTACACACAAAAATTTTTTCCATATTGTAATTTGGTTCAATTATTTTAAATCATTTCTAATCAACAAATTTGACAGTATTTGTAATTCTACCGAGTTTTTCTATTTCCATTTCTATTTTATCTCCATCCTTAAGGAATGGAATGTCTGGATTATTCAAGGCAACGCCTTCTGGTGTTCCAGTTGTAATTATGTCACCTTTTTCTAAAGTCATGACTTTGCTTAATTTAGATATAATAGATGATATACTAATGAACATATTCTTTGTAGATGAATCTTGTCTGATTTGATCGTTTACTCTTGTCACTAATCTTAAATCCTGTGGATTTGGAATTTCAGACGCAGTAGTTATGTATGGACCACATGGTGCAAAAGTATCAAATGATTTTCCACGCGTAAACTGTTTGTCTTGCATTTGAATATCTCTAGCAGAAACATCATTGAAAACCATATATCCAAAAATACAATCTTTTGCTTTATTTTCATCTACATTTTTGATTTTTTTACCAATTATAACAGAAAGCTCAATCTCATAATCTAATTGTTTGACAAAACGTGGACAGATTATATCAGATCCTGTTCCACATAATGATGTTCTTGGTTTGAAAAAGATTACAGGATCCTTTGGAGACATAACATTATTCTCCTTTGCATGATTTGGGTAGTTAAAAGTGAGACAAATAATTTTTGATGGATTTGATAATGGTTCAATCAACTGAAAGTTTTCAAGCTTATCCTGAAATGATGAATCAGATATTTTATTTTCTATTTCATTATACCATCCATCAAAAAGGAAATCTCTGATGGAAAGGGGAAGAGGAACTCCTGTTTCATACGTTATAATTTGCCTTGTTGCAACTTTATCATTTTTTATTATACCATAAGTTTCTTTACCATCTTTTAGTAATCGTGCAATTTTCATTTTAGATCATTTATGTGTGAAAATAGCTTGATTCATAGAATCCTTTCGACAATATCCGAACCTGATAAACTGTATTTCAGCCCCATCCTTCAATTCTAAATAATGGGGTTCTGTATAAACATCAACTTCCTCTAAACTTCCCTCATTAAATTTATCATCAATAAACAGTTGATGCGGTATGAGAATTTTCAATTTGTGGGCATTTTTTTGACAAATCCATTGAATTTTCCTGAAACTTACGTCATGATTATCATTTGTAAATTCTGCAGTTATTTTCGAGTTTATAGATGTGATTTTTACATTGCCCAATCCCATTAAGCGTAATTGATCATTGATTTTCAGATCTTTAACATCTTCAGACGATAACAAGATGTCACCTTCTACCGTCACTTCTCTAACACCCATATCATTGGATGGATGATTAGGTAATTTTACAACCGAATGCGGTAGGTTACTTACTGTCAGTATTTTAGGAGATTTTACCATGAATAATCTAATACTGTTTCCATCAACAATTTTTCTGTTAAATGCTTCAAGAGAATCAAATGGTGCTAAAGTATTGGATTTCGTAAAGCCTAAGGATAATGTAAATTTTCTAATTGCTTCAGGTGTTATTCCTTTTCGTTTAAGTGCTTCAAGTGTTGGTAATCTGGGGTCATCATACCATGAAACTTTTCCATCATCTATAAGCGGCTTTAAGATTCTTTTTGAAACTGGCATTCCTTTGAATTCAAGTCTTGAAAATTCCCCCATTTTTGGTTTTCTCATGTTTAATGCATCTAGTATTTCATAATACAATTCATTTCTCAACTCATATTCCTTACTTCTAAAGGCATGAGTCACATCATCCAAACTGTCCTCGATTGCAACTGCAAAATCATAACTTGGCCAAACTCTGTATTTTTTTTCCAATAGTGGATGTCTTGCATCTATTATTCTAAACAGTATAGGATCTCGCATCACAGTATTCTTGGATTCCATATTTCCACGAAATCTAACAATTGCCTCACCAGGTTTGTATTTATGAAACATCTTGTCCCATCCGTCTTCATTTTGTTTAGGATCGCTTTCACTGCATTTACAAGATATCATTTCTTTTCTGTTTTTGCTTATTTCATCACGCTTGCACGTACAAACATATGCGAGGTTTTGGTTTAACAGATCTTTGCATTTATCATAAAATAATTCAATATCATCAGAAGTATTTTTTATTTTATCATATTTTATTCCAAGCCAATCTAGTCCAACCTTTATAGCTGCCCAATATTCTAGTCTCTCATTTTCTGGATTTGTGTCATCAAATCGTAGCACATTTTTTCCGTCATACATTTTGCTATATTCATCATTGATAATGGCTGCTTTGGCATGACCTATGTGGGGATAGCCATTTGGTTCAGGAGGGAATCTAGTCACAACATTACCCTGTTCAGCATCTTCTAGAGGAGGCAAGCCTATTCTGTCCTCTTTGACTTTTTCTTTCACCTTCAAAATTTCAGGAAAATTATTCTCAATCTCTATTTTTTGCTGTTCTATTGGTATAGAATTCACTTCAGAAACAATTGAAGCAATTTCAGGCATAACGTCTTTAACTTTATTTTTAAGTTCAGGGAATGATCCTAAAACTTTGGATAATACAATTTTATCTTTTGTTCCGCCATCATGCTCAACAGCATTTTGTAACGCAATTTTTCTGATCTCTTTTTTTAAATCATTATCCAACCTATAGACTCCTTTTTGTAACAAAACTAAGTAATGCAGCCATCTCATTTTTGGCTGAACCAGTATATGAGGAAATAGATTTTTCAGCTCGCTGTGCATATTTTAGTGCTATATCTCTCACTTCTTTTTCTACTCCTAATGAACGAATCACATTTACTGCCAAGTTAATTTGTTGTTTTGAAGCTCCAGAGTTTCCGAAAACTCGCATTATTTTTGTTCTATTCTGACCTCGTGCCTTTTTAATTGCCAGAATAATTGGAAGTGATTTTTTACCTTCTCGTATATCATTACCAACTGGTTTTTTTGTAATCTTACTATCACCAATGATACCAATTAGATCGTCTATAATTTGAAATCCAATTCCTAAATTCTTTCCAAACGCTGACAAATTTTTCACATCTTTTTGTTTTCTTTTTGCACAAATTGCTCCCATAGCACATGAAACTTCAAAGAGTACTGCTGTTTTCTTTTCAATCATTTTGATGTATTCCTTTTCAGTTGGAATTTTCTTATTTTCAGCAAATTTTATGTCGTAAACCTGTCCCTCACAAATCTCGATACATGCCTTTGATAATTTTGATACTAACTGTGTTGTGTAATTAGAAGATAATTTTGATTTAGATGAAATAGTATTGTATGCTTTTGAATACAAAACATCGCCTGCTAGAATAGCTAATGGAATATCAAATTTTTTATGGGTTGTTGTAACTCCATGTCTCATCTCATCATTGTCCATAATGTCATCATGAACCAGTGTAAAATTATGAATCATTTCAACCGCACTTGCTGCAGATATTGCATCAGACTGTTTTCCACCAAGCATTTGGCAGCTCTTCAAAACCAAATATGGTCTTAGGCGCTTACCACCATGAATGATTAGGTGAGAAGCCGCATCATACAGCTGTTTTGGATCACCATTGAGTTCCTTTCTTAGGAATTTATTGACGAATTTTGCATTTTTCTTGATTGAATTTGAAACTTTCATTCTACTAATCTCCAATTGTTATCAGGTATGTAGTGTTTAATTGCATTTTCATATACAGATTTCAAATCATCTGAAGCCCATTTTGTGATTAAGGAATTGAATTTTTCCAGTGTATTAGGGTCAGAATCTGCAAGAAAGTAAAGCGCAATTATCATCCATGGGCAATATACATCCCTATTATGTTCAAGTTCATTTTTCAATTCATCAGGATTAATCCATTTTATCTCAGAAATTTCATCTTTGATCATAGATGATTCATCAAAACTATCTATTGTACCAATCAACGTGCCGCAAATTTCATTTTCAGAACCAACATCCTTGTATGGAACATGATATTCGAATTTATTCACATAGTTCATCTTACAGCTAATTCCAATCTCTTCGGGCATTCTACGCTCAGCGGATGATGCATATGTTTCTGATTCTCTGGGATGACTTGCAACAGTTCCGTCCCAATCATTTGGCCAAAGCATTTTACCTTCACTTCTTTTGGTCAAGAGTAATTTTCCTTCATTATTGAATATCAGTGCGGTAAATGCTCTGTGAAGCTTTCCGTTTGGCAAATGACATTTTACCTTCTCCTCTTTTCCAATAGGATTATCGTTTTCATCCACTAGAATAACATATTCTTCCATTTTATTACCTGAATAGTGTACCTTCGAATTTTTTACCAGAAACAGCGCTAGCTATTCTTTGTGGTTTGTTACCGTTTACAAAAAATACTTTCAGACCAGATTTTGACATCTTCGTTGCTTCCGTAATTTTTCGTTCCATCCCTCCTGTGACATCCATTTTGTTTTTACTTATTTCCGGCTTCTCCTTTCTGAAATCATAGATCAACTTTTTTGATTTAATGTTAGAATAGACACCATCTACGTTTAAGACGAAAACTGATAATCTTGGTTTCAAAACTTTTGCAATCGTAGTCATTATCACATCTCCAGATAAAATGTAAGATTTTTTCTGACCATACCATAATGCATCACCATATGTTACAGGGGTAAGCCCAGATTTTGCAATCTCGCCAATTTTTTCAACCTTGCTTCTAATTGGTTTACTTCCATTCATAAAATCAGTTGGAGGTAGGCAGTACGGGTTTAATCTGTTTTTTACGGCACTATCCAAAATAATCTTGTTTAGTTCTATCATGGAATTTTTTACGACTGAAACTCCCTTCAAATCATATTTTGCAGGTTTTGTATGCATACCATATTTCACGGACCAATAATGACCGTAGGAACCACCACCATGAACCAGAATCTTTGGCTCATTGATTTTCTTGATCTGTTTTAGAATATTGTCGATTGTTTTTCTTCTGGCTGATAGAGGTTTAGCCTTATTTGTAATAATCGAGCCTCCCAATTTTATTAGAATCATTTTTCTGTTTCCCACACTACTCCTTTTGTATCAATTTTTACTGAAAAACATTCCTTTCCTTTTCCTAAAAGTTCAGGCACTTTGTCCATATTTTCATCCTTGATTAGTGCAATAATACAACCACCATCTCCGGCTCCAGTAATTTTTGAACCCAATGATATCTCACTTAAGGAACTTATCATATCACGTAACGTATCGTTTGAAACTTGTATTTCTTCAAGATATTTCTGGTTCTCTGACATTTTTTTTCCGAGGAAATGCTCTCTACCGTCCTTCTCTTCTTCTTGTAATCTATTGTGCAAAGATCTATCAGTATTTTCGAAGCCAGTAGGAACATCATTAGCTTTGATTGCATAAATTACTTCATCGATTAATCCATTTTCAAGCTCACATAATTGAGAAAACCTCTCTTCATCATTTTCCTTGAATTTGTTAACCTTCTCAACACTACTCTTAGTAGAATGCGGAATCATAGAATTTGCTATTAGAAGATTAAGATCAAAAGTATTACCAATTTTTTCAATGCTAGGATATACAATCTTTCCACCATAAGTACAGACAGTACAGTCTGCACCGGACGTATCAGGAAAGATTGTTTTTTCAGCCTCTATTGATAGATTTATGATCTCTTCACGTGATAGTTCATTAAACAATCCTGAGATTGAAGCAGTTGCAGCAACACAACACGCGGAGGATGATCCAAGTCCTACACCAATAGGAATATCAGAATTTACTGTAATTTCTAATCCGTTAACATCTTGATGAGAATTAATCATTTTATTTGCCAGATAAACAAATGGTCTGAGCTCACTCTTCACTTCTTCATGCGAGGACGACATAGGCACTTCAAGCGTTCCCAATTGTGAATTAATCTTAATGGTTTTGTTTTCCGTAAAAGATGATGTAACTGTTACCCTTTTGTCTATTGCAGCAAGAATTGCTTTAGTCCCATGAACAACAAAATGTTCTCCAAATAGAATTATTTTTGCTGGCGCTGATGCTACTGATTTCAATATTTTGGTTTAGAAAATGATCTATAATTCTTCTTCTGTATCTACAGTCTTGGTTTCGAAATCTTCAATTTGATATTTTGATCTGGCTGATGGGTCTATCTCACCAGCCAATAACCAGTAAATTGTAGCAATAGACTGACGACCTCTATTATTGGCAGGAATTATCAAATCAAGTTGTGATGTTATATTATCTGTATTAGATATTCCAATTACAGGAATTCCCGCATTTGTGGCTTCAGTAACGGCTTGTGTATCAATTTGTGGATCAGAAATTATTACAAGTTGTGGTTCCGAATAAAAAGGCAATGAGGGATTTGTGAGTGTTCCAGGCATAAACCTACCAAACATCATTTTTGCGCCAGTTATTTCGCAGAATTTCTCTATCGCCGTTTTAGATAAATTACTTCCCGAACATACAATCACTTTACTCATATCAAATTTTTTTATGAATCTCCCTGCTGTCTGAATTCTATTTAGAGTCAGATCTAAATCAAGCAAGTAGAATCCTTCAGGATTAGATTGGGTGATGAACGGAATCATAAATTTAGTTTTTACTGCTGTTCCTACTCTTATGCCACTGGCAATAATTTTGTCTTTCATCTCTGGTTGTTCAGCAATCTGACTCATTGATTTTAAATCTCCATTACTCCTTGTATTAAATCATGCTCTGAAATACGGATCAACTCATTAATTTTTGCAACACGTTCTCCGCCTACAACCCCAATCTTTAGCATTTTAGAATTAGTTCCAATACCAATATGAGAAATTTGCGAGTCAATTGATTCTCCAGAACGGTGTGATGTGATCAATTTAATATTATTAGAACTTGCTAATTTAGCAAATTTCAATGCATCATACAGACTTCCCGCCTGATTTACTTTCAAAATTGCAGCGTTACATGATTTTTGCTCAATTGCTTTTTTTAGTATATTTTTGTTTGTCACAGTCAAATCATCTCCTACAATTAGCGTATCAGGAAATTTTGCAGTAAGTTCTGCCATGTCCTCAAATGCTTCTTCATGTACTGCATCTTCTGCATAAATTATTTTATATTTCTCAATAATACCAGTTACAAACTCAATTTGTTTTTCTGGTGTATTTTCAAACCCAGCTCTTTCATAGACATATTTTCCCTTTTCTTCATTCCATTGTGTTGAAGATGCAAAATCAACTCCGAGTGAAACTTCTTTCCCTAAAGTGTATCCTAAATTTTCACAAGCAGTTACACAAAACTCTAAAGCTTTCTCATTTTTACACTTTGGTGCCCATCCTCCTTCGTCACCTTTTCCATTTGTGAAAGTGGGATCAACTTTTTCTATCACTTTTTGTAGCTCTTTGTGTACTGCAAAATTTGTTTCAATTGCATCTCTAATTGTCTTTGAACCTGTTGCACAAATTAGAATTTCTTGTATATCAGGAGTTCCTGGTCCGGCATGTGCTCCTCCACCCAAAATATTGCCTAATGGAAGTGGAAATCTGTATTCATTTTGGTCTCCAATTAATTGGAATAATTGCTTGTTAACTGCTTTTGAAGCTGATTCCATTGTAGCAATTGTTATTGCATACGCTAATGAGCCACCAATTTTAGAATAATCTGCTGTTCCGTCTACTGATTTTATTACTTCATCAATGAATTTTAAATCATCAGATTCATACCCAATAATTTTTTTTGAAATTTCATCCAAGAACCGAAGGGATTCTTCTGGTTGATCATTTGGAAAACTTACCGCTTCATATTTCCCAACACTTGCACCAGAGGGTGCACAACTTCTACCTAGATATTGGTTGTCAGAAACAACATCGACTTCAAGAGCTTTACTTCCTCTACTATTGTAAATTAATCTACCATTAATTGATGTAATCTTAGCCAAGTTATTCTAACTCAGACTTGATTTCTAAATTCCTTTGGTGTATTGCCTCATAGAATGGAACCACTTGCTGAATCGTTTCTAATGTAGTTAATAACATTCTTCTACAACAATATCTTTCTATTCCCAACGAATCCAAAGTTTTAGCAGCATCTTCACCAGATTTTATTGCATTATGAAACTCGTCAAATTTGTCAGCGATAAGATTACCACATGTGAAACATCTGACTGGAATTAGCATATTTTTGGAAAACAATCAGATTATAAAAACCCTGCACGAAAACTAATTGCGGGTGTCGCCCAGCCTGGCCAAAGGCGCTAGCTTGAGGGGCTAGTCTCTTAGGAGTTCGTGGGTTCAAATCCCATCGCCCGCATAAATATGTCATTTTGAATTCATTTTTTTAAGAAATTCTTGTCTTCTAATCTCTTCAGTAAGAACAAGTCTTGTTTCTTCGACTAACATTCTATTAACGTCTAACTTTCTTCTTGATTCCTTTACAATTTTGTCAAAGGTGGCAAAAGGATATAGCATCAAATACAAGCTCTCCATAATATCAAATAATTTCTCTGCATTTTTTGAGTTTCCAATTCTGATCTGATCTATTACCTGTCTTTTCAACTCTCCAATACAATCAAGCAGACCAAGAATGTATGATTCAGCTGAAACTTTGAGTGTTTTGTATGAAGGAATATCTTTTCCTTCTATTATAGATAAAAGTGAAACAGCCTCAACTAATTCTTGCTCAGGAGTTATGATATACCTATTGAGATTGCCATCAGTCTTTTGTTTTAATTTTACGAGTTGCTCTTTTGCAGTTTTTATTTTATTTTTTGCTGAAAGCAGATCATTTTTATGAATTGAGATAATTGCTTGACTACAATTGATGATCACTTGCCTATTATTTTTAATTAAAAACTCTCTTGACGAATTTGTTTTTTCCAATTCTTTAGAAATAAGAGGTAATGATGATTTGACGTTTTTTAGTCCCATTGGTTCTGTTTTTAATATTCTCAGTTAAAGGCATTTGCCAATACTCTTATTTTAGATATTTTTTTGTGAATTATGGAAATATCAGTAGATCAAATGTATCAAATTGAGAATAAAGGACACGATATGGGGTTTTTTAAAAAATTTATGATGGAAAACGCTGGTGCTGCATCGGTAAAACGATTAGCGGAAAAACTTGAAAATTTACAATCAAAACAAATTCTGATTTTTGTGGGATTGGGAAATAATGGTGGTGATGGTTTGGTTATGGCAAGACATCTTGCAGGTTATGATGCAAAAGTTACTGTAATGCTTCTTGGTACACCCGATAAAATCAAAACTGAAGAAAGTAATTGGAATTGGTCAATTTTAGAAAAAATGCCTTCTATACGACTACTAACTGGTAATTCTATACATTTTGATTTTAATCCTGATATTATAATAGATAGTATTTTGGGAACTGGTATTTCAGGAGACATAAAAGAACCATATGCGTCTGCAATTAATTATATCAACAAAACTAACTCCTACAAATTTGCAGTTGATGTACCTTCTGGATTAGATCCTCAGACAGGAGATACTGCAAATATTTGTACTAAGTGTGACATGACAGTGACATTCCATAAAATGAAAAAAGGAATTCCTAAAAGAAAGGATTTAACTGGTGAGATATTTGTTGAAAAAATTGGGATTCCTCCAGAGGCAGAGATTGGTGTTCTATGAAAGTATACCAGATTCCAGTAGGTCCAATGCAGAATTTTTCATATATTGTTGAAGATGAATCTACACATGAGGCAATTGTGATTGATCCATCATGGGATTTGGAAAAGTTAACTGAAATTATCAGTGAACAAAACCTTAATCCCAAGTACATCGTTAATACTCATTGGCATGATGATCATACCAGAGGAAATGAGGAATTGGCAAAAGAGCTCAGTGTAAAGATTGTTCAACATGATGCATCACAACTAAAAAATGACTTGATAGTTTCAGATGGGGGTTCCATAAAATTCGGCTGTTCTGAATTTGCTGTATATCACACACCTGGACATTCGAAAGATAGTATTTGTCTTGTAGGTGATGGAAAAATTTTTTCAGGTGACACTTTATTTGTAGGAAACTGTGGTCGTATTGATTTACCAGGAGGTAGTGCAAAGGAACTCTATCATAGCCTTTTTGATGTAATTACAAATTTTACCGATGACTTAGTTTTGTATCCTGGTCATGATTACGGTTCATCTCCAACATCAACTATAGGAAAGGAAAAACAGACAAATCCTGTAATGCAAAGAATATCTGAAGCAGAATTTATTCAACGAATGGGTGGTTAATTATATCTGATATCAAAATTCACTGTAATGAAGAAAAAGGGAAAAAATTCATAAAAGATGTAGAACAGAAGCGATTCCTTTTTTCATTTGTGCTTTCTTATACGGAGACATGTGAAATTCCTGGAATTACTGTAGCAGGAGCTAATACCGATTTTATTAAATTTACTCCACCTGCAGATGCGGAGTTTCTTCATTATGGATATTGTAAAAGTATCGATGTAATTCCAATGACGCCTGATGGAAAGCCAACGCCCGCATTGTTGACTAAGGCATCTTTGGAATCAGCAAGTATTCCACAAGTAATTATTAATGCTGGAAGTAAAATTTCTCCAAAACTTCCATATTTTCAAACTGGTATAACTCATGGTAAAAATATAGCCATAGAACCAGCATTTGAGCAATCTAATGTTGTGCAAGCTATTGACTATGGCAGAATACTTGGTAGAACACTTGCTTCATCTACTGACTGTCTCATAATTGGTGAAAGTGTTCCTGGTGGTACAACTACTGCACTTGCTGTTTTGAAAAGTTTGGGAGTTGATGCACATGTGAGTTCAAGCATGCCAGAGAACCCACAATCATTAAAAAATGGAGTTGTTGCAAAAGCATTAGCACGTTCTGATTCTAAAGAACCATATGATGTGATAGCCAATGCGGGTGATCCTATGATACCCTTTGTTGCGGGTATGCTAAGTACAGCATCTAAAATTACAAATGTAATTCTTGCAGGTGGAACTCAGATGGCTGCAGTTCTTGCCATAGGAAAATCGTTAGGATATGATCAAAATAAGGTTGCATTAGGAACTACGTCATACGTAATTGATGATAAAAATGCAAATTTATTGGATATAATAAAATCAATTTCTGATATTCCTGTATTATCAATAGATCCAAAATTGAATGATTCGAAGTTTGATGGTTTACGTGCTTATTCAAAAGGATTTGTAAAAGAAGGAGCTGGAGCTGGTGGCAGCATGATTTCTTCAATTCTTAAAACTGGTATATCATCAAAAAAATTATTAGAGTTGGTTGATAAAGAGTATACACGAATTACTACTTCACAGTAACTGATTTTGCTAAATTTCTTGGATAGTCAGGATCTGTTTTCTTTTCTAATGCAGAGTAATATGACAGCAATTGAATTGGAACAATTTCAATTAAGGGGTATAGCGCCTCATCAATTGGAGGTATATCAATCCAATAATCATAAACATTACTTTTTTTGTCTGATATTCCAATAATTTTTGCACCTCTAGCTTTGATTTGGTTGGCACTGTTCAATGTATCATTATAAGTTGAATCATTCGGATTAATTATTATCACATATACATTTGAATCCATTAGAGCTAATGGACCATGTTTTAATTCACCTGCAGGTATTCCTTCAGCATGAATGTATGTAAGTTCCTTTAGTTTGAGTGCAGCTTCCTTAGCAATTGGAAGATGAATTCCTCTCCCAAGAACGTAAATATCTGATACATCTTTAAGACTTTTTGCTATTTCTTTTATTTTGGAATTATTTGATAGAATTTGTGAGATGGCTGACGAAACTTTTTCCCAGTCTGGGTTTATACAACCGTTACATAGTTGATCACAGATTTTGTATAATATAGATAATTGTGATGTAAAACTTTTTGTTGCTGCAACACCAATTTCCGGTCCACAGTTTAACCCAATTGCTAATGATGATTGCTGTGAAAGGGATGAATTTAGTAGATTCACAATAGATAATATCTTTGCATTTGATTCTTTAGCAATTTTTACTGCTTCTAACACATCAGCACTTTCACCACTTTGTGAGATTGTAATTAGTGTTGAATTAGGTTCAATTTCATTTGGTGAAAATGGTAATTCACTAGAAATTAATGTATTTATTTTAATTTTTGCGAATTTTGACATGAGATATTTTGTTATTTCTGCAGCATTGTAACTTGTTCCACTTCCAGTAATGTACAAGTTTTTTGCTTGTTTGATGTTATCTACAAACTCTTCAATTTGATTATTATCCACAGCACGTAATATTGTGTCTGGTTGCTCTGAAATCTCCTTTAATGTATAATGAGCAAAATCTCCTTTGTAAACATCAGCAAATTCTTTTGAAACTTTTGTGACTTGATATTTTACTGAAGTTCCATCAAAATCGAAAATATGTATTCCAGAATCATCCACAATCACAAAATCTTCATTATCAACGTAAATTGCATCATCTGTTTTTTCTATGAAACCCAGGACATCACTAGATATGTAATGACTATTTTTTCCAACTCCAACGATCAGAGGCTCATGAAATCTTGCTGCCGCAAGTGTACCATCTTCAAAAATCACAACAAAAGAATAATGCCCTTTTAATTGATTGACTGTTTTCATAATAGACTGTTTGATATCAGCGGTTTCATCAAAATTCAGCTGAATTAAATTAGCAATTACTTCTGTATCAGTCTCACTCTGAAATTTATATCCTTTATTCTGTAACTCAGATTTCAATTCTTCAAAGTTTTCAATAATTCCATTATGAGCAATGGCAATTTTTCCAGAATTACTTGAATGTGGATGGGCATTTTTTTCCGTGACTTTGCCATGTGTCGCCCATCGTGTATGTCCGATACCAATATTTCCAGGAAGAGTATCAAGCATTATACTATTGTTTACCTCAACAACCTTTCCAACACCTTTTTTCAGTACAATTTTCTTTCCTGATTCTGTCGCAATTCCCACACTGTCGTAACCCCTATACTCCATCTTCTGTAGTCCTTTAACAAGTATAGGTGCAGCAGACTCCAATCCGGAATAACCAATAATTGAACACATTTTAATTCTGAAGAAATTAGATATTGTCTGCTGATAAGCTTAACTTACGATTCGTTAGTTGATTCTGTATCACTTTCTTGTTTAGCAGCAGGTTCTGTATCACTTTCTTGTTTAGCAGCAGGTTTTTCATTTTCAGATTGTTCATTAGCATTATCCTCCAAATTTTCTGTCTCGGGACTTCCTAAATCTGAACTTGGTTTTGTTAATGTTTGATTATATGATGATTCAGTAATCAAATGTATTTTTTCCTCTTCATCAGTTTTTACAGTATATGATGGAATTGTAATAACACTATCTCCTATCATTACATGTCCATGAACAATCGCTTGCCTTGCTTGATATGGTGTCTTAAAGTATAATTTTTTCTGTACAATAGTTTGTAAACGACGTGATAACAAATCAGTAACTTGTAGATTCAAAACATCATCTAATGTAGAGTCATTATTTACTAATCCAATTTTTGAAAGTGAGTTAATTAGTATAGGTTCTTTTTCATCACGAATTTCCTGTCTTAGAGCAAGCAATATACGAGCTTGATGTCTCACTCGTGATAATTCAGTATTAGCTTTCCATAATTCTCGTTTAGTTTTCAGTCCAAATGTACCTAGAGTTTTTAATTCATCCATCATAAGATCATAATTCAATGGACGTTTTGGTTTTTTCCAAACTCTTCTTGGTGTTTTAGGATCTCCCATTTATTTCGCCTATTTCTTTTCAGGTTTTGCAGATTCCTTTTTTTCTACAGTACCTTTACTTTCTGTTTTTGGTTTTTCGTCTTTTGTATTAGTTACTGGCGTTTCAGCAGCACCTTCAGCAGCAGCACCTTCAGCAGCAGGAGCTCCAGCACCACCACCACCAGTTGATGGCATGATTTTACCTCCCTTAGCAACTCCGACAGCTCCTCCTTTTCTACCTGTACATCTAGTACGTTGACCTCTAACTTTTAATCCATACATATGCCGATAGCCCCTCCAGCTTCCAGCAGTTTTTTCTCGTTCTATATCATTTCTGACAGTAAATGCAATATCAGATGTTACCAGATGTTTGTTGACACCAGTCTCAAGATCTTTTCTTCTATTCAAAAACCAAGACGGAAAATCGGATGATAGTGGATCCTTTACAATTTTTTCAATAAGTTGAATATTATCAGTTGATAAATGACCCATTCTTTGATTAGGATCAATTTTTAGTGTGTTTAGAATAGTATTAGCAAACATGTAACCTACACCCCTTATTTGTGTAAGCCCAACAATTATTTTTTTATCTCCAGGAATGTCATTTCCTAAAATCCTTACTATATGTTCATATTGCGTACTCAAGTATCAAGATTTTAAATATCCCCATTAAAAACCATGCTGAGATTTTTGATACCCAATTCGATCATATTCATAGCATTATTATCCATCTATTCAAGAATAATAATATGTCAAATGATATTTCATCTAACGATGACAATATTCTTGAATTATTATTTGAACCTGATAATGCTGAAATTTTGACACAATTAAGAAATGAGTCAAAAACAGCATTAGAACTAGAAAAATTTGTTGATAAGGTAAGATTAGATCAAAGTCTTTCATTTCTCATAAAAAATGGGTTTGTAAAGAAAACTGAAAAAAATGAGGATATTTTGTATTCAATCAATACTGATCATCTGTCTAAAGTATTAGAAAATCAAGAAAATTTCCAAAATATTGATAATGGTTTAGCCAAACTTGATAGTTTTCTTAACTGATTTTTTAAATATACAGAAAATTCATACAAAAATGTAATTTTTTTTTCACTCAATCTATAAATACTAAAAAACTTTCTGTGATTAATAGATATGAAAATTATGGGAAATTTTTTGTTAATTATTTTATCTTTTTCCATCATTTCATATTGTTTGATCGGTGTACCATCTGCATACTCTCAAGAAGCTCGAGAGGTAAATCCACCTCTTTCACTTGACATAAATTCTGATACTTTTGATCTTGGTGACACAATTTTCATTTCTGGTATTGTAAAAGATTATGACAGTTCTAGTGATACATTTAGTGCAGATGTAACAGTTCGTATTACAGATTCAAAAAATAACATTGCTGGAGTTGCTCAAATACAACCAAAAGCAAATGGAGATTATAGTCATACTTTTGTTGCTGGTGGTCAAATGAGCAAGACAGGTGAATACACAGTTACTGCTTTTTGGAATAATAATGTTGCAACTGCTACATTTGAACTGACTGGAATAACTGGTTCTAATGTTCCAGCTTCATCTCCAGCTCCAGCTCCAGTGCAGTCTAGTATAGATGAGGAACCCATGATAGATGAGGAACCTTCTATGTCTGATACATCATCTCAACCTGCTTGTGGTCAGGGCACAGTTCTAAAAAATGGAGTTTGTGTAGTTGAAGAAAAAAAGAGTGGTGGTGGATGTTTAATTGCTACAGCAACATTCGGTTCTGAAATGGCACCACAAGTCCAGTTCTTGCGAGAGATTCGTGACAACACTGTACTACAAACAGAATCTGGTGCTAGTTTCATGACTGGATTCAACCAGTTCTACTATTCATTCAGTCCAGCAATAGCTGACTATGAACGAGAAAACCCAGTATTCAAGGAGGTTGTGAAATTGACAATAACTCCACTTCTAACATCACTAACAATTCTAAACTATGTTGATATTGATACTGAAGAGGAAATGTTAGGATATGGAATTGGAGTGATACTTCTTAACATCGGAATGTATTTCGTTGCACCTGCAGCAATCCTGTTTAAAATCAAAAATAGGAAATAATCTTTAGGTTATTATACTTTAAAATATTTCAGACAGTATGAACGTAGAATTTGAAGAATTTAGTACCGTAGAAGAAATATTCACATATATGGCTTCTATTGCTCCACCAATGAAAAATTATTTACCTATCAATTCTTACAAAGGCTATATTTGTTCTATAATACCATTGAGCCAATCAGGTGGTGAAACATTTCTTATGGTTTTTACAAAGGGTTCGTTAGATAATGGAATTTTAGAATTTGACATCAATACTAATACTTACAAAAAAGTTGAATCAATGGAAAGAGCAGACAAAAACTATTTCATAGTTATGTCACCAAAAAGAAATACTATAGCTGATGCAGCAATAGAAAAATTATAATCTATTATTTTATGTAAGTAGAAGCCGTAACGGATCTACTTCTTGCATATTTGTCGATGATCTCTTCGGGCATTCTACCGTTGAACAAGTCCTTACATAATCCACGCAGATATCTCATTATTGCCCACGTTCCAGCTTTAATGAGACCATACATGAAAATCTTCATTGGGGGTCCATATGTTTTGTTTCTAAGAATAATTGGTATAATATCATTAATAACACGAAGGTTGTTTTCCCAACATTTCCAAAATAATGTGAATTGTGCCTCATTGAGATTACCAAAATGCATTGAATTTTTTTCGCTGAAATCTTGGTATAGTAGTGGAGCTACTAATCCTCTAAAATTAAATGCTCTAAAATCACGCATCATATCAATTGTGTATTGTACTTGATCAGGAGTTTCATCTGGCCAACCAATAATTATAGTGGCAGCTGGGAACCAATGGTTTTTGTTAAGTATTTGTGCTCCTTCTCTTACTACCCAACCCCATTCATCAGCAGAGAATGGTTTTGCTTTTATTCCCAAGTGTTTTTTTACCATATCAGGAGCAACTGTTTCAATCCCTAGATTTGTTGATATCCATCTTCCACTTTTATGCATGTCGTTAATTTCTGAAATATCCTTGATGAGCTTTGGATCAGCAGCAACAGCTGAAAATGTCATGTGAGTTGTACCAACAAAATTAGCACCAAGATCTTTAAGCCCCCTCCATAACGTTGTAATTGCATCATAATTTGGTTGGAAATCTCTATTATCACAACCGTATAGTAACATCTCATCAGAATGTAACCAAACTGAATCAAATCCATAATCAAGATTAATCTTAGCCTCACGTTGGAGTCTTTCAAGCGGTAAGTCCTTTTTAGATCTTTTATTTACATCACAAAAGTCACAGCCTCTACCACAACCTCTCATAGCTTCAATTAGTGAATTCACAGTAGGGGCAGTAATTTCTGGTATATTTTGTATATTTTTAACATAACAATGCATTAATTCTGGCGCATTTCCAGTTTCTAATTCGTGAAATAAATCTAAAGCAAGCTCATCTGCTTCACCAACAACTACAGTATCAATACCATGAACTTTCATTCTATCAGATTTTGCGAGTTCCCATGCTCCATTACCCCCAACAACAACCTTGAAATCATATTTTTTCTTTAATTGGATAATATTAGCACATAACTTTTTAAATTTCATCGCAACGTAAGAAAGTTTTTCTGGTGACATAGTAGTTGTAACTGGTGCCATTCCAAGGGGATCCATTACATTGATTCCCACTATCTTAGTATCAGGACCAATTGATTTTTCAATATAATCAGGATTCACAGTCATAATCTCATCTCTCTTGTAACCTTGTAGTAATGCACTTTCCACTCTTCTTAATCCAACTTGGGCAACTTTTGCTTCACCAGTAATAGGATCAGTTTCAACTGCAGGACAAAAGACTTTGTCAAAAACCCATTCTGGAAGAACTTCATAAGGACCACATGCTATGAAACCATAAAGGAAATTACCTCTATAATTGGTCATCAAACTACGATCCGCCGTAAGTACTATTCTTTTACCAGCCAATGTAAGCTTGACCTTGTCGATAGTATAAAATTTTTGCGACAAGACATCTAATATTTACCAAAAATTCGATTACTAATAGGGTCTTGAAATAAAATGAAGGAAATCAGTGAGCCTAGACACACCGAATCACACATTGTTGAATCTAGCACCATTAGAGATTTTGTTTTTGGATTTGGGGATGGAATAAACACTTCCCTTGGGATTGCTGCTGGTGTTGGAGGTGCGAACGTTGCCTCTGATATTATAATTTTGGCGGCATTAGTGGGAATGTTTACTGGTGCAAAGGCTATGGCTGTACAAAATTATCTTGCTGTGAAATCTCAAAGACAATTGTTAGAATCAGAAATAGAGAGGGAAAAATGGGAGATAGAAAATAAACCTGACATTGAACGTCAAGAGATTGAGGATATTTACAAAGCAAAAGGATTTGCAGGAAAAGACCTTGAAATGATTGTAAACAAAATTACTTCTGACAAAAAGGTCTGGCTAGATACAATGCTTAGTGAAGAACTAAAGCTAAACGTCGACATCGTTGGAAGTCCACTAAAAAGCGCATTGATAATGTTTGTTTCTTTTTTGGCTGGAGGTATGCTTCCTATAGTTCCGTTCTTTTTTGGTAGCGGTTATAGTGCGCTTGCAATAGCAATAGGAATTAGTGTAACTGCTTCATTCATTGTTGGTGCCATAAAATCACGAATGGCTAACACTGGTATAGTAAAGGGTGGTTTAGAGATGGCTGGTCTTGGAACCGGGGTTGCATTAATTGGATTTGGTATTGGCACTGAACTTGCAAACTTGGGAATAATTAACGTGTAGACTTATTTTTTATTTTATTTGCAATATTTGCAGCAGCAGCACCAGCACCAACACCATTATCTATATTGACTACAGTAAGACCAAGTGAACAACTTTGTAGCATGGATGCAAGCGCAGCAACTCCTTTTTCACCATATCCATATCCAATCGAGGTAGGTACTCCAATTACAGGTACATCAGCTATAGATGATACAATAGATGCTAATGCGCCTTCCATCCCAGCTACTACTATTATAACGTCAACTTCTGATTCGATAAATTGTTTAAGAACAGGAAAAATTCTATGTAATCCTGCAATCCCAACATCATAACTACAAATACAATCACAATTCATGGATTCACAAACAAGTTTAGCTTCTTCCCCTACACCAATATCTGATGTACCAGCAGCAATTATTCCAACTTTACCACCTAATTTTTTAATTTTATTTTTATAAATTAACAGTGCAGTCGTATTTTTCCCATTTTTGATTTTATATTTATTTTTCTTTGCAAATTCTAAAATTTTAGTATAATCTTTCTGTTTAATCCTTGAAATAAGTACTTCATTATTTTTGGTTAAAGTTTTTTTGATAATCTTTTTCAAATCTAGGAGTTCTTTTCTCTCAGCAAGAATAATCTCCGGTATTCCCTTTCTATTTCTTCTTCCAGTATCAATCTGAGCAATATTACCTATCTTTTCAATCGAGTATAATGATAATAATTTTTTAGCTTTTGATGGTGAAATCTTTCCATCTTGCAATGACTGAAAAATTTGTTCTATATTCAATTATTTACCTTAAATTTGATTAGTTAAAAAAATGATCAGATATCAATCCCTGCTAGGGCACTTTTAACACTGTTTACTCCCTTATCGAACCATTCCTTTTCATCTTGGTTTAAATCAAGTTCATTGATTTTTTCCACACCATTCTTTCCTATTACTGCAGGAACACCAATTGTAACATCCGAATAACCATATTCTCCATCCAAGTATGTGGAAACTGGCATAACTTGTTTTTTATCTTTCACAACGCTTTCAATCATAGAGGAGATTGCATTTCCAGGTGCATGAACCGTAGCTCCTTTTAGCTTTATCACTTCAGCTGCAACATTTTTTGTCAAAGTAAAAATTTCATCTAATTTTTCTTGAGAAAGTACTGTGGGTAAAGGTTTGCCAGATATTTGAGCTAATCTAGTTAATGGTAACATATTTTCCCCATGTTCTCCTATTACTATCGCATCAATTTCCTTCCGTGGACAATCACTTGCTTCATGAATGAATTGTTTGAATCTTGACAAGTCTAACATTCCACCCATTCCAAAAACTCTATTTTTTTCAAAACCTGAAGTTTTGAATGTTATATACGCCATTGGATCTAATGGATTGGTTACTGGAATTATCAATGAATTATCTGCATATTTTTTTATATTTCCAACAACATTTTTTACTACTCCTGCATTAATTTTCAATAGATCCATTCTAGTCATTCCTGGTTTTCTTCCAGCACCAGCAACTACAACAACAATATCGGACCCTTTCATATCTTCATAATTATTAGATCCTTTGATCTCAACATCTATCCCTTGTTCAGATAGTAGATGATTAAGATCCATAGCTTCTCCCTGTGGGAGTCCTTCTGCAATATCTAAAAGAAGAATTTGATCATCTAATTGCTTGATTGCAGAACATAGTGCAGCAGATCCACCAACTTTTCCCGCACCAATTATAGTTATCATAGAATGCACTCAGATTTTTAATAATTAAATCTATGCAGTAGATGACTCTAAATAGAATTTATAAGCATTTCAAAGAATTTAGTTTTATGGTACTTGTTATTGATTCACAGATTGCTGGTATTTCCGGTGATATGCTACTTTGCAGTTTGGTAAATATGGGTGCAAACAGATCAAAGATCATAGATGGCATTCGTAACGCTGAATCACTATGTAAGGATGTAAAAGTAAAAAAAGTAGAGTTTGTAGAAGTGAAAAAAAATTCATTACAGGCAACTGCATTACTATTAGAAATAGATGATGACGTACATGAGAGAAAAGGCATAGAGATAAAGGAAATAATTGAGAAATCTGCAGAAAAATTAACAATTTCTGAAAGTGCAAAAACTTTTGCAATAAAATCAATTGAAACTCTCATACGTGCAGAATCAAAAATTCATGGTGAACCAGAGAATTCGGTGCACTTTCATGAGGCGGCGAGTTTTGATACGGTTATAGATATCCTAGGAACTGCTATTGCTCTAGATGATTTGGGTTGTTTTGATGATGATATAGTTGGTACACCAGTGGCTATAGGTGGTGGCACAATGATCTTTTCTCATGGTATTAGCTCCAATCCTGCTTATGCAATTTTAGAAATATTCAGAGAATCAGGAATTATTACAGTAGGCGGAAATGTGAAGGATGAAATGACAACCCCTACAGGGGCTAGCATGTTAGTTAATCTGATTAAAGAATGCTCTGAGTTTTATCCACCTATGAAAATCCAATCTATTGGTTATGGTGCGGGCCAAAAAGATTTTGAAGGATTTTCAAACGTATTGAAAATAGTTAGAGGAGTTGTATCAACTAAACTTCAGCTTGATACAGTAAAAATACTTGAAACAAACGTTGATGATGTATCAGGCGAAGTACTTGGAAACATGATTGAAAAAATAATGGCTTATGGAGCAAAGGATGTCACAATATCTTCTGCAATCACAAAAAAGGGTCGCCCTACAAATTTAGTATCTGTTATTTGTGATTCTGATACCATGAATTCTATTATGGATTTGTTGGTTACTGAAACTGGAACACTTGGTGTAAGAGTAAGAACTTCTGAGCGATACATCGTTCCTAGATCTGTTAAAACAATCTCTGTGAATATTAATGGACAGAGTTTTGATATCAGATTTAAAATCAGAGATCTAAATAATGACTCTCATTTCAAAATTGAATCTGATGATATCAAAGAAATTTCTGGTGTTCTTAGTATTTCATTTAAGGAGACAGAAGAATTACTAAATCAGGAAATTAGGAAAAAACTATGAAAACACATCTTACTAAGTTGCTAAATTGGTTTGATGACAAAAACAACGTACTTGTGGCACTTTCAGGTGGTGTTGATAGTGCTTTGGTTGCTTATTCTGCTTATGCAAAATTGGGCAAATCAGCGATAGCAGTAACTGCTGATTATAAGACACTTGCACAAGAAGAATTAGAATATGCAAAAAAAATATCTTCAGAGATTGGAATCAAGCATTTAGTAATAGAATACAATGAGCTTGATAACGAAAGTTTTGTTAAAAATGATAACAATCGTTGTTTTTACTGTAGAAACGAGCTTTCAGAACATCTCCTAAAGATAGCAAAAGAATCTGGATCTGATATTATTGTAGATGGCACAAATACTGATGACTTGGGAGATTATCGTCCAGGAGTATTAGCGCTGCATGAGAATGGAATTAGGAGCCCATTAGCAGAAACTAAATTCTCAAAGAAAATGGTAAGAGAAGTAGCTAAAAATGTGGGCCTATCAGTTTATGATAAACCATCTAATTCATGTTTAGCATCACGTATTCCTTGGGGGCAAAGTGTAACTGCTGAAAGATTAGCTAGAATTGAAGTTGGTGAAAAAATTGTGAAGCAACTTACAGGAGCTAAACAAGTACGTGTTAGAGACATGAATGGCATAGCAAAAATTGAGGTTGGCGTAGATGAACTATCTTTACTTGAAAATAATTTGGTATTACAGAAAATCAAAGACCAACTAAAACTGATAAGCTTTGACGATATTTCTATAGATCCAGAAGGTTATAGACCTGGAAAAATTAACGTGATAACTAATTGATCTATCTCGATAATGCTGCTTCAACGGAAATACATCCAGAAGTAGTTAAGGAGATGTTACCATATTTTGACAAATATTATGGCAATCCGTCATCAATTCATCAATTTGGTAGGAAAGCAAAGAATGCAATAGAAAAAGCACGAAAACAAGTTGCTGCACTTATTGGTGCAGAACCAAATGAAATCATATTTACATCAGGTGGAACTGAATCAAATAATACTATTTTCTATGGTATAATATCCCAAGGAGAGAAATTTGAGCTGAGTCATATCATAACATCATCAATAGAGCATGATGCAGTTTTAGAACCCATAAGGCAATTTGAAAAAAATGGATGTCAGATTACATATCTTCCAGTTGATAAACATGGAATGATAAATCTGGATGATATTACCAAATCAATAAGCAAGCAAACAGTTATGATCAGCATCATGTTTGCGAACAATGAAGTAGGCACAATACAGCCGATTAAAGAAATATCAAAAATTTGTAACAAATATCAAATACCATTACATACAGATGCTGTACAGGCAGTAGGTAAAATCCCAATTAATGTAAAAGAATTAGGTGTTGATGCATTATCAATTTCTTCACACAAAATTAATGGTCCTAAGGGTGTTGGGGCATTATTTCTAAAAAAAGGTTCGACAACAACTCCATACATTGTAGGGGGTGGTCAGGAAAATGGGATGCGTTCTGGCACAGAAAATGTTGCTAGTATAGTTGGATTTGGAAAGGCATGTGAAATTGCAAAAGATAAATTATCTGATAACATTTCCCACTTTCAAACCCTTCACTCTTCAATGCTCTCAAGAATAGTCAAAGAAATACCTCATGTAAAACTGAATGGTCATCCACAAAATAGGATATTCAATAATATTCATCTCACATTTTTAGGAATAAATGGTGAGGATTTAATCATAAAATTGGATGAACATGGAATTGCTGCATCCACGGGGTCTGCATGCTCAGTGCATACTCAAAAAGCATCACATGTATTGAAAGCAATGGGATTTAATCACGAGCAAATAACTGGTTCATTACGTATATCATTTGGATATACTAATACATTAAATGAAGTAGAGCAAACAGTAGAAGTTTTAAAAAAAGTTGTATCTGAACTGCGAAGTGTTTCTCCCTATAAAACTAAATATAATTTTTAAATTTCTAATTATGTACAAGTGAAAATTTATTTTTTGATAATATAATAACTGAGATTATGGATATTAATAGAATCATAATTGCTATAGTTCCAAACTCAGGAATCACATAAGTTCCTATTATCTGTATTTTATAATCACCTTCCACAAAAGGAATTTTAATAGTTCGATATTCAGCATTAGTTTGTGTTTCTTCATATTCAACTTCGAATGTATCTCCTGAGATATTGGTAATTAAAACGATAAATACATCATCACTTCCCTCAGTTGTTTTAGCATCAAAACTGTCTCTGGGTAATGATAAAACAAGATCACCAGCAGCATCAATGTTGAAATCAGTAACAAGTGAATAATTATCTTTATCAATCTGAATATCTGTAACTTCTCCTGTTGTTATAGCATAGCCAACATCAAAGACTTCAGATGCATTAGGAATGTTGACAGAAAGAGTTGAGGAAGGTTGAGTAGTTTGTTGTGTATTATAAAATTCAAAATTTGTTTCTGTTACGATTTCTTCTGTATAAAACACTCTAACTAAATACGTACCATTTGTTTTCCATAATTTTCCAGAAGCAAAAATACTTTCCGCATACGTTCCATCGTTAGCCAATTGAGGCTGAGCAACATCCACAAGGTTTCCACTATGATAGATTTGTATGGTTATACTAGGTAATCCACCCATCATTTTTTTGACTTCTCCAAAAACTACTATGGTGTCACCCTGTGTGTATGTTTCTTTATTGAGACTAACTGTTATTGATTCTGAGTCCTGTGCAAAAACAGGAATTATGGAGATAGTGATAATCATTATAGCCAAAATGGAAGAAATTGCCTTATAGTACACGATTGCATTAAATATGAATTCTATATTTCCTTTACTGATTTTATAAATGAACAAAAAAGATTGAATGTTACTAGTATCTTGGTACTAGACTGAGTTTTGTTTTTGCAGATAGTGCAATTATTGACACAATTGCTACAACAAGTATCATTATTGCTATTGTACCAAATTCTGGAATTGCCCAACCACCAAATATTGTGATTTTTTCGGTGTCTGCACTGATTGGAATTGACAATTCATTCACATTTTGTACAAAATCCTGACTTTCTTCACTGTTTACTGTTACAAAAAATGTCCCATCATCAAACGGTTTGATAATGTCTTCATGAAGGGTTATATCTAATATTCCATCATCGGTTGCTTCGATGTATAACACAATAGAATTTTCATCACCATTTACAAAGAATGAGGTAATAACACCACCGTCAATCGTCCAGTTAATCTGACCATCCTTGATTGCATCTTCAAGTGTTGTCTCTGCAGTTTCCATTGTATCTGAAGTCATTGCAGATTCTATAGCATTAGTAAGTTCTATTGATATTGTAGTTTCTACAAAACCATAAGATGCTTGAATTTGGTATGTACCATCAAATCTCATCATAGCACCTGCAGTATTGAATGTGGTTGAAAATACACCATCAGAATCTACACTAACTTGAGCTATATTTGCAATATTTCCATTTGGACTTATGACCATGATAACAACCGGTACTTCATTTTGATCAACCACTGTAATATGTCCTGTTAGAATTATAGTTGAAGAGTGATTGTATACATCATTGTCAGTTTCTATTGTAATACCATCATCAGCATAAATGGGTTGTAGTGCAAGACTTGCACTAGCTATCGCCATTATTCCAATCAAAATGAATAATCCTTTACGAATCATAGATTAAACAAGAGTATTTTCGTATTTATACATATTCAGAAAAATAATAAAACAAAAAAAACAAAATAAAAAGATTGAATGTTACTAGTATCTTGGTACTAGACTGAGTTTTGTTTTTGCAGATAGTGCAATTATTGACACAATTGCTACAACAAGTATCATTATTGCTATTGTACCAAATTCTGGAACTACATGTCCATCTTTGATATCAACTTGAGTAGATGTTTTGTATAATGCAGCTTCACCTTGTTGTGCTGATATTGTATACATGCCATCTTGACTCCATAACGCACCTCCAACTGAAATTGTAGTCATATAACTACCACCTGAAGGACTTACTTGAGCAACAGAAACTATGTTTCCATTTGGCGCTGTTACAGTTAAAACGATATCACCAGTTCTGTCTGTTGAACCACTTACATCTACTGTAGTTGCACCCTCAATTGCATCTGCGGTTATTGTTAGTCCACGTATACTTGCAGAACCAACTTCTTCTATTGTAACATCAGCTGCTGTTATTGTTGTTGCAGAAACTGATGAGTCTGAAGTACCATCACTAACATCAACGTCAACTGATACAGAGTACTTTGATGAGTCACCTTGATTTGCTGTAATTGTATAAGATCCATCCAACATGCTTACGTTAAATGATGCAGAGTAACTACCACCTGAAACAGATGATTGTGCAACACCATGTATTCCCATACTGTTTGATAATACAATAGTTACATCCAAGTCACTTCGGTCAGAATGTCCACTTATGGCAATTGTATCGCCAGAACCATCTGCAGATAATGACAATCCTGATGCCGCATAGGCATTTTGACTTAGTGCAGAAACTGAGATCATAGCTACTGCAAGAAATACTATTGATAGGGACGTCATCGTATATCTACGAGAATTCATTATTGAGTCTTATTTTGAGTCCTATTTATGTTTCATGATTGGATCGTTTTTTTCTGTAATTTGAGAAAAGAACCAACAGAAAAGGACGGTTTATCCAGAGTAAATATATATTACCTTCAAATCGCTTTTTTTCTGTTTGTGTTGTTTGCTATTATTCCCACTTGATGTTCGGTTTGGAGGTTTTCTGTAATGGTATCTAAAAAGAACATTGTCCTAGTACCAGATCACGTTCTTGTCCCAAAACATGAAATCATGGCTAAAAAAGATGCTGAGGAAGTTTTAAAAACATATAATTGTCGTACAACTGATTTACCATTAATTTTTGTAAACGATCCCGCTATCGTTGGACTTGGAGTAAAACCAGGTGACATGATAAAGATAACCCGGAAGAGTGCAACTGCAGGAGAGAGCTTCTATTACAGATACGTGGTTGAAGTATGACTTTTTCCTCGGATAAGCGTTGGCCAGTAATTCAGAATATTCTGATCACACAAGGAATAGCTAAACAGCATCTTAACTCGTTTGATGAATTTTTAGAGAATGGTCTACAGGAAATTATTAATGAAGTACAACAAATAGAAATTGAAAATGCGGAATATCCTTACACAATAAAGTTAGGTAAAATAAAATTTCAAGAACCAAGAATGATGGAGCTTGACGGTTCTATCACTCATACTACTCCAGCAGAATCACGTTTACGTAATGTTTCATACGTTGCCCCTTTACAGATGGAAGCAAGTGTTGTTGAAGACGGAAAAACTCTAGAATCAAAACCAATTCATATCGGCGATATTCCAGTAATGGTAAAATCAAATGCTTGCATCTTACGAAGTTTTACGGATCAAAAACTAATTGATCATGGAGAAGATCCAGAGGATCCTGGTGGTTATTTTATCATTAACGGCTCAGAACGAGTGATAGTGGGATTAGAAGATTTGTCATACAACAAGATTATTGTTGATACTGACAAAGTGGGTGGTAAGTATATACACAAAGCAAAAGTTTATTCTTCAATTGTTGGATACCGTGCAAAATTAGAATTGATTTTAAAAGATGATGGATTAATCGTTGCAAAAATACCGGGTTCTCCAGTTGATATACCAGTAATTACATTGATTCGTGCTCTTGGATTAGAAACTAATGATGAAATTATTAATGCAGTATCTCTTGTTGATCAAATTCAGGCTGAACTGGAAAGTTCTTTTGAAAAAACTGAAGTTAACACATCAAAGGATGCTATTGTTTACATTAGTAAAAGAATAGCACCTGGAATGTTAGAGGAATTCCAAATCAAACGAGCAGAAACATTGTTGGATTGGGGTTTACTTCCACACTTAGGTAAACATCCTGAAAGCAGAAGAGAAAAGGCACAGTTTTTGGGTGAAGCTGCTTGTAAATTACTTGAATTAAAACTGGGATGGATTGAAATTGATGATAAAGATCATTATGGCAACAAAGTCATCAAATTTGCAGGACAAATGTTAGCAGATTTGTTTAGAACTGCATTTAGAAATTTAGTTAGAGACATGAAATATCAACTTGAACGATCCGGACAAAAAAGAGGTATTAATGCTGTCGCTGCTGCGGTTCGACCTGGCATCATCAGTGATAAACTAAACAATGCAATTGCTACAGGTAATTGGGGACGTGGAAGAGTTGGAATTACACAATTACTTGATAGAACCAATTATCTTTCTACAATTAGCCATCTACGACGAGTTCAGTCACCATTGAGCAGAACCCAACCAAACTTTGAAGCAAGGGATCTACATTCTACACATTTTGGAAGGATTTGTCCTAGTGAAACACCAGAAGGCTCTAACTGTGGCTTAGTCAAGAATCTAGCATTATCTGCAATAATTTCTACTAGTGTGGATAGTTCAGATATCAGACAAAAATTAGATGATGAAGGGGTAGCAGATTTTCTTGATGTTAATGACTCTGTGAAAAAAACCGGTGCGAGGGTTTTCCTTGATGGAAAATTTATTGGTTATTTCCCAGATGGCGAGAAACTAGTTTTAACATTACGTGAACTACGTAGAAATAATAAAATTAATTCACATGTTGGAATATCCTTGCATACTCCAGAAGAAGAGGGTGCTACAAAGAGATTATACGTAAATTGTAATGCAGGACGAGTTTTGAGACCAGTTATTTTGATTAAAGATGGTAAATCACTGCTAACAAACGATCTTATTGAAAAGACTTCAAAAAAACTTGTTTCTTGGCTTGACCTAATTCGTATGGGTGTAATCGAGCTTATAGACGCAAATGAAGAAGAAAATTGTGATATCACATTTGATGAAAAAAACACAAAGAAATTTACTCATCTAGAGATATTCTCATCAGCCATATTAGGTGCAGGCGCTTCCATTATCCCATATCCTGAACATAACCAGTCTCCACGAAACACATACGAATCTGCTATGGCAAAACAAAGTCTTGGTTTTTCAACACCAATGATGAATACTAGTACATATGTCAGACAGCACTTTATGCTATATCCACAAACACCAATTGTTTCCACAAAGGCGATGAATCTTCTTGGTTTAGAGAAAAGACCCGCGGGACAAAATTGTGTTGTTGCTGTGTTACCTTTTGATGGATATAACATTGAAGATGCTATTGTATTAAGCCAATCATCAGTAGATAGAGGACTGGGAAGAACATTCTTTTATAGAATATATGAATCAGAGGCGAAACAATACCCTGGAGGAATGCGTGATAGTTTTCAAATTCCAAATGCAGATGAAAACATTAGAGGGTATAAAGGTGAAAAATCATATAGATTATTGGAAGAAGATGGAATAGTTGCAACTGAATCCACTGTAAAGGGTGGAGACATTCTCATCGGTAAAACAAGCCCACCTAGATTTATGGAAGATTATCGTGAGTTTGAATCTCAGGGACCTTATAGACGTGATACTTCTGTAGGTGTTAGACCAACTGAAAATGGAGTTGTAGACACTATTGTTATGACACAATCAAACGAAGGAGGAAAAATGTTCAAAGTAAGAGTAAGGGATATGCGTATTCCTGAAATTGGAGACAAATTTGCTTCAAGGCATGGTCAGAAAGGTGTTTTGGGTATTTTAGCAAAACAAGAAGATTTACCATATACTGCTGATGGAATTTCGCCAGATGTTCTAATTAACCCTCATGCATTTCCATCACGAATGACAGTTGGTATGATGATGGAATCTATAACAGGGAAAGCTGCGGCTCTACGAGGAGCAAAATTTGACGGCTCTGCCTTTGTAGGAGAAAAGATAGACCAAGTAAGAGACGTCATGAAAGATGCCGGATTCAAATATTCTGGTAAGGAAATAATGTATGATGGGAGAACTGGTAAACCATTCCCTGTTGAAGTATTTATTGGAATTGTCTATTATCAAAAACTACATCATATGGTTGCAGATAAGATACATGCAAGGGCGCGTGGACAAGTACAAATGCTCACCAAACAACCAACTGAAGGTAGAGCACGTGGTGGCGGTTTACGATTCGGAGAAATGGAAAGGGATTGTATAATAGCTTATGGAGCATCTATGATTCTTAAAGATAGATTACTTGACGAATCGGATAAGGATGATATTTTTGTATGTGAACGATGTGGACTTGTTGCGTATCATGATATTAAACAAAGAAGGTATATTTGTAGAGTTTGTGGTGATAAAGGAAAAGTATCTTCTGTATCTGTTGCATATGCGTTCAAATTATTATTACAAGAAATGCAAAGTCTGAACATTGCGCCACGTCTGATGATAAAGGAGAAAATATAATGTCTATTGAAACAATAAAATCTATTCAAGGAATCAGGTTCTCTGTTTGGTCTCCAAGTGAAATTAGAAAATATTCAGTTGCTGAGATTACTGCTCCTGAAACTTATGATGAGGATGGAATGTCAGTACAAGGAGGTTTAATGGATGGACGACTTGGAACCTTGGAGCCTGGGCAAAAATGTTTGAGTTGTGGTAATACTTCTGCTAGATGTCCTGGACACTTTGGTCACATAGAGTTTGCCGAACCTGTACTTCATATAGCATTCATTGACAGTATTCACAAACTATTATTATGTACATGTAGAAGCTGTTCAAGATTAAAAATTCCTAGCGATGATCTTGAAAGACTTGCAAATATGAAAAAACAAAAGGCGTCATATACTATAATCTCCCAGAAGCGTATCCCTGAACAAATTTTAGAAAAAGCAAAAAAACAAAAGGAATGTCCCCATTGTGGAAAAGTCCAATATGATTTAATTTTTACAAAACCTACAATTTTTATAGAAAAAACTGAATTAGGAGAAAACAGATTACTTCCAATCACAATAAGAGAGCGATTTTCACAAATTACTAATGATGATCTTGATTTATTGGGATATGATCATACTACTGCTAGGCCAGAATGGTTTGTTTTGCAAGTATTACCTGTACCACCTGTTACGGTAAGACCTTCAATTATACTTGAAACCGGAATCAGATCAGAAGATGATTTGACACATAAAATGGTAGATATTATCAGAGTAAATCAACGACTTAAAGAAAGCAAGGAAGCTGGAACACCACCTTTGATCGTTCAAGATCTTGTTGATTTATTGCAATACCATACTACAACTTATTTTGATAATGAAGTTTCAGGCATTCCGCAGGCACATCATCGTTCTGGTAGACCACTCAAGACACTAACCCAAAGATTGAAAGGCAAGGAGGGTAGATTTAGAGGTTCATTATCTGGAAAACGGGTTGATTTCTCAAGTAGAACCGTCATCTCTCCAGATCCAAATTTGGATTTGTCAGAGGTTGGCGTGCCAGTACCTATTGCTATGAAACTTACAATTCCAGAGATTGTAACAGAATGGAATATTGAAAAACTGAAAAAACTAATTATTAATGGACCAAGTACATTTCCAGGCGTAAATTATGTTGTTAGACCTGATGGTGTAAAAATTAGACTTGATTTTGTAGAAGATAGATCAATCATCGCAGACAGTATTGAAACAGGATACCTCATAGAAAGGCATCTTCTAGATGGCGATATTGTATTGTTTAACAGACAACCATCACTCCACCAAATGTCCATCATGGCTCATCACGTTCGTGTGCTTCCTGGAAAAACTTTTCGATTACATCCTTCCGTTTGCCCACCATACAATGCTGACTTTGATGGTGATGAAATGAATCTTCATGTTCCACAAAGTGAGGAAGCTCGAGCTGAAGCTATACTATTAATGCGAGTACAAGAACAATTAATTTCACCAAGATTTGGCGGTCCTATAATTGGTGGTTTACGTGACTTTATCACTGGAGCATATCTTCTAACTAAGGATGATACAATTCTAACAAGCCAAGAATTTAGTAATTATGCGATGTTAGGTGGTTATAAAGGAAAGTTACCTGAACCTTCATCTAAAAATAAAACTGGAGCATCTTATACTGGCAAACAACTGTTTTCTATCTTTCTTCCTTCTGATTTTAATTATATTATGACTTCAAAATGGTCAAAAGGGACAAAGGGAACAAATCAAGATGTTGTAATTAAAAATGGTGAGCTAATTAGTGGTGTCATAGACAAATCATCTATAGGTGCAGAAGAACCAGAAAGTGTTTTGCATAGAATTGCAAAAGACTATGGTAATGAAAGAGCTAAAAACTTTCTAAACTCGGTTCTTATCATTATCAAACAATTTATCACTGATTATGGATTTAGTTATGGTTATTCTGATTTGGAACTTTCCGATAAAGATAGGGAGGCAATTCTTGATGACATCCAAGCAACATATGACAAGGTTGGTGATATTATCACCGAAAAAAATAAGGGAACTCTAAAAGGATTGAGGGGAATGACTGTTTCTGAAACAGCTGAGGCTAAAATTACATTTGAGTTAGCAAAAGCCAGAGATCGTGCAGGTATCACTGCAAATTCAAATCTTGAAGATAATAATGCAGGAAAAATAATGGCTACTACTGGTGCAAGAGGTTCAGCATTGAATGTAGGTCAGATGGCGGGTGCATTAGGTCAACAATCAAGACGTGGAAAAAGACTACATACTGGATATGCTAATCGTACTTTACCACACTTCAAAACACATGATGAAAATCCTGACTCGCATGGATTTGTCAAATCTAATTTCCGAGACGGTCTTTCAACATTAGAATTTTTCTTCCATGCTATGGGTGGAAGAGAGGGTCTTGTTGATACTGCAGTAAGAACACAACAAAGTGGATATATGCAACGTAGACTGATCAACGCGCTAGAACATATCAAGTTAGAATATGATGGAACAGTAAGGGATCCACATAGACATATTATACAATTTTTGTATGGGGAAGACGGAATAGACGTTGCAAAAAGTGATCATGGTGAAGCCTTTAACATTAATAGATTAATAGAATCCCAAAGAATCATAGATTCTGGTAAAGCTGCAACTAAGGAGGAAATTACATCATTAACAAAAAAATATTCCAAGACATTCAACCCCCGATTAACTTCCATAGTAAGCGATGGATTACTTGATTCTAAACTAAGTAAAGTGGGAATAGAAAGTGTTTGTAAGAAGGGTTTAGAATTATATGATAACTGTAAAGCTGAACCTGGTCAGGCAGTAGGCATTGTAACTGCACAATCAATTGGTGAGCCAGGAACACAAATGACATTAAGAACATTTCATACTGCAGGAATTGCAGAAAAGAACGTAACACTTGGTTTACCAAGAATCATTGAATTAGTAGATGCACGTAAAAAACCTGCTACTCCATCTATGGATATATATCTAGATAAAGATTCAAAAGTTTCTCAAGAAAAGGCAGTTGAAGTAGCTCGTGATATCAAAGAAACAAAAATATCTGATTTGCTTATAAGAACAGTAAGTGATCATGCAACTGAGATAAAACTTGAATTTGATATGAAGAAACTAGAAACTAGACATGTAACACTTGAGCAGGTCACAAGTCTATTAGAATCAAATAAAAAATTCAAACTCGAATTTAGTAAAAATACTATAATTTTGAAACTAATTGAAGAATCAGATTCCGTGACTGTTAATACAATAAAAAATAAAGTGTTAAAAAGTACTGTAAGAGGAGTAGCTGACATTGAACGTGTTACCCTCAAACATGATAATGGTGAATGGATTATTCAGACAACTGGTTCAAATGTGGCAAAAATATTACATGTCAAAGGAATTGATAAACAAAATATTAGAACAAATAATGTGTATGAAATTGCAGAAACCTTAGGCATAGAAGCAGCAAGAAACTCTCTAATCAACGAATTAAAATTTACCCTCGAAAATCAAGGTTTAGAAGTCGATACACGATATCTTATGTTAGTATCTGATCTTATGTGTCATAAAGGATATCTGCAACAGATTGGTCGTCATGGAATAGCAGGTTCAAAGGATAGTGTTCTTGCTAGAGCAGCTTTTGAGATTACTGTGCCAACAATTGCGGGTGCTGCTAAACTAGGACAAATAGAAGAATTAAAAGGAATTACTGAAAACGTTATTGTTGGAAGCCAAATACCTATTGGTAGTGGCACTGTGGACATTTACATGGAATCTGCAACTAAAACATAATTATTAATTTTTTAATTATAAAATACAGAATATTATTTGGTATAAATCTATAAAGGGATAATAAAACAGACAAACAAGAAAGGTATAACGATGGCAAAACTTTTAGAAAAAACTCTCAAAGACGCAATAAAAGAAAATAATCATGTAATTGGAACAAAACAAGTAATGTCTTCTATAAAATCAAGTAAACTGGTTATAATATCGCAATCTATTCCTTCTCCTACTATTCAACAGATAGAAGACAATACAAAAAAGGAAAATATACCATTACTACATTTTGAAGGAACATCAATTATGCTAGGAAAACTTTGTGGGTTACAATTTAGAGTATCAACAATTTCACTTAAATCGTTATCTAACACAAATATACAAGCAATTTTAAAAGAATCTGAAACAAAATGATTTTACAAGAAAAAGATTATTATCTAAGTTTAAAAGAGATAGAAAAACAGCCAATCTAAAAGATAAACAATGACAAACTCAATAAAATTAACTACAGAACAAATGCGTTTCATCTCGCTTTTTCAAAATGTTACAAAATCTTCTGCACGTGATTGCTTAGATGATGAAAAACAGGACAGATTAATTTTTGTTGTGAATGAAGGCAAAATGGGGCTTGCTATTGGCAAGGGCGGTTCTAATATAAAATCACTTCAAAATATTCTAAAACGAAACGTAGAATTAATTGAATATAATGAGGAACCAATAAAATTTTTGAAAAATATACTGAACGCAAAATTAATCAGTGAAATAAAATTAAATACAAAACCTGATGGTTCATTACATGCTGTAGTTTTTGTTGATCCTGGGAAAAAAGGTATAGTGGTCGGACGTGAAGGACGTAATGCAGAAAAGGCTAGACTGCTAGCTAAAAGATATTTTAATATTTCAACTGTCATGATAAATAGTCAAGAAATGACACAACTTGAGGTGTAATGTTTGGCTAAATCACCTCTTGGATTATTTGCTGGCCGTGTGCTAAAAGAAAAGAAGAAACGTCAGCGTTGGTCTATATCTAGATACAAACGCCGAGAACTGGGTTTGGATAAAAAATCAAATCCTTTGGGTGGTGCTCCACAAGCAAGGGCAATTGTTTTAGAAAAAGTCGGTGTAGAAGCAAAACAGCCAAACTCTGCAGTTAGAAAATGTGTTCGTGTACAATTAATTAAAAATGGGAAATCAGTTACTGCATTTTTACCACGAGATGGTGCAATGAACTTCATTGATGAGCATGATGAGGTACATCTTGAAGGTATGGGTGCTACTCAGGGCGGTGCTATGGGTGATATTCCTGGTGTACGATACAAAGTTTTCAAAGTTAATGGAACATCGTTAAAGCAATTAGTAACAGGAAAGAAAGAAAAACCGAGAAGATAATAAAATGACTGAACAAAAAATGTTGCTTTTTAGAAGATGGGATTTATCTACAATTGAAATCAAAGATTCGGGTCTAAAAAATGCTATATGTCTTAAACCATCAATACTTCCAATAGATTTTGGACGATCTGCCCTAAGACGATTCAACAAGGCTGATGTTAACATAGTTGAACGATTAGTAAACAAATTAATGCATTTTGGCAAAAAATATTCAAAAAACACAGGTAGGATGGCTGGAAAAAAAGATCATTCATTTAATGTTGTCAAGACTGCTTTTGAGATAATTCATCTAAAAACAGAAAAAAACCCAATTGAGGTTTTAGTTCGTGCAGTAGAAAATTCAGCACCAAATGAAGATACTACTAGAATTGTATATGGTGGAACAGTATATCATGTATCGGTTGATGTGGCACCAATCAGAAGAGTTGATCTGGCATTACGATTTATTGCAGATGGTGTCAAAGAAGCTACATTTTCCAACCCAAAACCAATTGAAGAATATTTAGCTGAGCATCTAATTCTTGCAGCAAACAATGATCCTACATCTCCATCTGTTAAGAAAAGAAACGAATTAGAACGTATTGCACAAGCATCTAGATAATTAAACCAATAGCCCGGCCCGGACTCGAACCGAGGTCAAAGGCTCCAGGGGCCCCTATGCTTGCCACTACACTACCGGGCTACAAGAACATTTGTAAAATATTAGAATATAATTATTTCATTCTAACTTCATTCATTGCAGTTGAATAATCGCATTCTGCTTTGACTCTCATATAAGGAATTAATCTGTAATGAATCGAATACATATCACTTTCTTTGAGGATTATTCCTTTTTGTAATAATGATACTAATCCACGCGACATCTCTGAGATTTTTAATGTATCTTTATTGCATATTTCATCACGTTTTTTCTGATATTGTTTAAGGCTGAATACTACATCATCAAGTTCTAAGATTAATGGCCATATGATTTTGTGCCAGACAATCCTTCTATTTTGGGTAGATGTTGCATACTTGCCTTTTTCTCTCAACATTAATAATATGATTTTGCACTATTATAATTCGTGTCCCAGAGCGAGATTGCAAAATCATTAGAACTTTTACAAAAAGATTGGGACATAGACCCAATCATAAAAGATTTTCATTTGGGAAAGCGTGATGATATATCTGAAAATTCCATAAAAGTGAAAGATGTTATATTTCATATTCCATTTCTAAACAAAATTAAAAAATTCATACTTTGGAAATGTTATTGGCCTGATTGTTCAAATTGTTGTAGTAGACAAGGAAGACTTCCTTTGACTTCTGACGATTTGATAACAATTGGAACTGGAATGAAATATCAAAAAACATCTGATTTCATAAAAAATGAAACAGTGATAGCTACTTGGCAGGAACCAAGTCCTGGTGGTGGCTTTACCACATTAACTGGTATTAATTTGAAGCGAAAGGAAGATGAAACAGAAGCGGATGATGGTACTCATATCAAATGTAGATTTCTAGATGAACAAGGTGCATGTAATATTCATCCAACACGACCTGGTGTATGTTATCTTTATCCATTTTCAACATGGTTACAAAATGAAAAAGGCAAACCAAGGGTTCACGCTACTTTTCAATTTACTGGTGATTGTCCAGGTTTTTATCTAGATGATTCAATTAATCCAATGAAAGAAATCTTACAAGAATATTCTGAAATAATATATAATTATAATATAAAATCTAACCAAACTACGCGTGAAGGGTTAGGCTCAATCAGTTTAGGTTAGGCTTTTGCAACTTTCATCAAATCTCGCATATGAATTTCCATCCCAAATCTTTCTTCATTCTTCTTCATATACCTGTATATTTTGAATAACTCACCAAGTTGTTTCATTGCACTGAATTCTCCCTTCATTTTTGTCTTAATAAAATGAAGTACTTTAGCATAAACTGAAAAATACTTTAGAACATCTTTTCTATACTGTTCATTATTTCCTATATTTTTGACAAACAAATCTGCACAAACCATACTAGGTATAATACCCTCACCCAATAATGGATATACGGTCCCAATTGATTCACCGACTCCTACTACTTTACCATGGTAGAATGGTTCACATAAATCAGGAGTTGCTAGACGTATAGGCCGCCCCACCGTCTTGAGAATCTTTCCACCATATTTTTTTAAAAATTCATTGGTTTGTTGAACATGTTGTTTTTTATAATCACCAGCTCCTATATGGGCCATATTTTTTCCTAATGGGAAATACCAAAAGTAACCGGTCATACCTGGAAATGGTTTCACATAAAAATCATCAAGAGGAACTTCATTTTCAAATAATATTTTATATTGATATGTAGGTAGGAAGAAGTCTTTTTTGATTTTTGGAAGATATGGTCGATAAAATCCAGTAGCATCAATTATCAGATCAAATTCTTTTTCCATGTCTTCCAGTTTTGGCTCTACGTCATAGTGAATCTTACAACCTTTTGCCATATCATTAATCAACCCAATTTTATCATACGTACATAATCCCTTCAATTTTATGTCAAATCTTTGTTGGTTATTCATGTCTATGTATAGATTTTTTCCATCATGAATGATATGTTTCTCAAAATCGATATCAGATTTTGAGCAGAGTTCACTCATACTACTTTTTATTGTTCCCCATGCACAAATTGAATCATGATTTTCTTGAGTCATTCTTTCATATCCTATAACCTCATGATCTTTTTTTAGTCTGGAAAGAAGATAACTACCAGCCACACCTATTCCAACAACTGCAATCTTCATTTGATTTTTAGGTAAATATTACCCAATAAATACAATTCTAGTTTTATTCTATTAAAATTGCTGGTTTGTAAGGTCTAGCTATACGTGCTTTGTTTTTTGGATCATATTTGTCTTGGTCATCTTCAGAAAATACCTGTAATTTAATTCCATAATCATTTTCAATTAAAGATGTAAGCTCTGATGAAATTGATGCATTTTCATCAATTTCTCCAGCAGTCATTTTAGCATCTCTAAGTTCCGTTGGCTCTGATAGAATATCCTTAAGAGTTTTTTTTACAAAATCTGGGTCTTTTTTTATCTGCTCTGTATCCTTGTTCGCAATCAATTCTTTGATTAACGTCCCAATGTCTGTTTGCCCAGAATGAACATTCTTTAGAATTTGATGGTATGCCTTTGATTTCCAAGAGTCGGCTGTATAGATTACAATTCTTTTTGGAGAGATTTTTGTCACTTTGATTATATTTGCAATATCATTCATTGTAGAACTTAGTAGACTCTCAGTTAGTACTGGTGTATTGTTATCTTGTATTTCTTGAATTGGCCATGTAGATTTTGATACCATTTTTGTATTTCCAAGTTGTTCCCACATTTCTTCTGCAATATGTGGTGCAAACGGAGAAAGCATGGCAACACGCACTGACAATATTTTATACATGATTCCAGTAACATTTTCTCTTTTTTTTGCCTTGATTCTTTTCAAGAACCATTGAAGTTCAGAGTCGAATTCGTAAACTATATGATGTAACGCTTCACGAAAGCGCATTTTATCCATTGATTCAGTTACCTCTGAAATCAAATGTGATAGCCGACTTTGAATCCAGACATCTTCTGGTTCTAAATCAGCACACTCAGATTTCTTTGATTTTTTACATTCTTCAAGCATTACCTCTAACTTATTTTTGATTCCAGAGACTGATTCAATATTAAAGTCAGCATCTTGTAATAATTCAGCTGAAATTAGAATTGAAAGCCTAATTGGGTCTGCACCATATTTTTTAATTGCATCACGTAATGGTATGATGTTTCCCATAGATTTTGACATTTTTTTTCCATCCATCAGAACTGATCCGTTTACAACAATCTCTTTCGGCCAATTTTCTTTTGGGAATAACACTACATGGTTTAATACAAAAAATGTTAGATGATTTGGTACCAAATCTCTTCCAGAATGTCTTGAATCAACAGGGTAAAAATACAAAAATTCTTTCCTTATCTCATCAAGTTTTTTTACTGTAATCTGCATTTTTTGCGCAACAGCATCTGAATTTCCTTTTTCATAAAATACATAGTCAAAGAATTCGTCTGACATATTTTCAGCCAAAATTTCTTTTGCATTAACAAATTTTGAAATTATATAAAATGCCATATAGATTACGGAATCTGCAAGACTTTCTACCAACCAGTCCTTATCCCATGGCACACGTGTTCCTAGTCCATGTTGTCTAGCACATGCACGTTCTCTAAGCCAATCTAAAACATTGAAAAATTCAGTACGGATTTCATTTGGTAAAATACTCATAGATTCAAAACAATTATGTGCTTTTTCCTTCCATTCTTTATTTCCATAATCAAGAAACCATTGATTGTTTAGCATTTTGACTACACATTCACTACCGCATCTACATTTTACTGGCGCATTTGTTAACTCTAAAATGATGTCTGATTTACCAGACGTGGAAAACCATTCTTTGATTTCATCTTTCACAAATGAAACTCTTTTTCCTGAAAATTTGTCTGTATTTTGATTTAATTTTCCTTCATAGTATTCTTTTGAGTAAATTTCCTTGGTTGCATCCTCTAATTTTGGATCATTTTGATTTGTAATATTCATTCTTTTGATAACATCTTCTGCGGGAACTTCTCCAAAACCTTCTGTCGTAATTATCGTGATAGGATTAATCGCTTTTACCTGATCACGTATAGATTCTGGCATACCCTTTGTATTTCCATTTTTGATGTCTTCTAACGCTTGATAATCATAGGGGGCGTGTGCAGGGACCGACATTACAATCCCTGTTCCTGTAGTTGCAGACACAAATGATGCAGGTAAAATCAAAAATTCTTCTGAACTGATTGGACTTTTTACATTTTTACCAATTAATTCAGAACCTTTAACGTCACCAATAATTTCTATAGTTTTATCCAGAAATGAAAGTTTGTGTGCACATTCAGAACTTATGATCCATATCTCATCATTTACTTTTGTTTTTTTATAAACTATCTCAGGATTTATCCAAAGATTTGTAACTCCAAATAATGTTTCTGGACGTAATGTCGCAATAGGAATTATTTCATTTTCTATATTGAATTTCATTATAACATATTCTGTAAAATCAGGTTCAACATCACCTAACGTATCATGTTGTGATACTGGGTTTTGATCATTAGGACACCATCCAACTGGATGATTTCCTTGAACAATTAGATTATTTTGTTTTAGTGTTCTAAATTGCCATTCAATGAATTTTTGATATGCAGGAATTATTGTTGTAAATTCTCTTCTCCAATCAATGGAATATCCCATTTCAATCATACCAGCCTTAATTTCCTCATGAAAATAATCTGCAATTTTCACTGGATCAACAAAATCTTTGATTTTATCTTCTGGAACGTTATACAAAGTTTTGAATGCGTTAATTAACTCAGTATCATTTGCTTGTACTCGTTTTGACATACCAAGAATTGGAGTTCCCGTATAATGAAATCCCATTGGAAATAGTACATTGTATCCTTTCATTCTTAGATATCTTGAATGGACATCTGTGATTGTGTAAGTTCTGCCATGACCAATATGTTGAGGTGAGTTTGGGTAAGGATATGCTACAGTTATGAATTTTTTTTCTTTTTCATTTGGATCAACATCATGATCATTATTTTCTGCCCATTTGTTTTGCCATTTCGCATCAATCGTGTTCCAATTTACATCCATCACATCTCACTATCCTAAAACCATTGATTTCGCTTTTTTAATTGAATCTTCTTTTTTAGACTTATCATTTCCACCTCCTTGTGCAAATTTTGGGGTTCCTCCACCTGCACCACCAAGTATTTCTGACACACTCTTCACAATATCCCCAGCTTTCTTATTTTTTGAAATTTGATCTCCACAATAGACTATTATTCTAATTTTTTCCCCTTCGTTGAATAATCCACAATATACTAGATTTGGGTCTTTCTTCGATAGTCTTTCTCCTAATCTAATATGAAAATCATCATTATAATCATCATTAGTAGAATAACAGAAATTTGGCCTGGTTGACTCGGTGGTTTCCATTATGATATTATCAATAGTAGTAATTCCTTGCGCACATTGAGAAAAAGCTTCTATTATTTTTGGAATTTTTTCTTTATCTATCTGTTTTCTCTCAAACCTTTTCTCTTTTTGCAGTTCTTTGATTTTTTCTTCTTCTTGTTCGCTCTTAACATCTTGTTGTTTTTTTAGCATAAATTCTTTTGCGGTATCACCTGAAACAAATTCAATTCTTACAACTCCATCTTGAATTCTTTTTGTTTTTGTAATTTTTACTTGTTCTATTTCAGATGTTTTTTTGACATGTGTCCCTCCACACGCTTCTACATCTAAATCTCCAATAGAGACAATACGTACTGATTTTACTGGAACAACTCCACCCTGATAAATTCTAAATCCATATTTTTGTTCTGCAGTCCCTCTGTCAAAATTTTCAATTTTTACTGGTATATTTTTCTCAATAATTGAATTTGCAGCTTGTTCTATCTGTAAGACTTCTTCATCTGTGAGTGCGGAATGATGTGTAATGTCCAGTCTTGCATGATCCTCGTCTTTGAAAGCTGAATGTTGCCATACCCATGATCCTAATACACTTCTTGCTGATGTATTAATCACATGAGTACTAGTATGATTTTTTGTTATTCGATCTCTTCTAGTTGAATTTATGATACAAGAGACTGTTTCACCTTGTTTTGGAATTCCGCCTTTTAATTCATGAACTATAATATCTCCATGTTTTGTTACATCTACAACTTCATAATTATCAATCTTCCCATGATCTGGTTCTTGACCTCCTCCTCTTGCATAGAATGATGTTCTGTCTAATACAACATAATTATCAAACGATTTCAAAACTTTAGCATCGAATTCTTTTGGGTCGTTTGAATAAAACAAAAGTTCTGTATCTGAAATGTTTTCTAATGGTAAGTTTAGATGTTCTTTTTGCTTTTTACCTTGATGTAACTCTGAAAGTTTACTATAAAATGTAGACGGAATTTCTGATATAACTTTGATTTCTTTTAGATAATCTGGTGTGACTCCATCTGATTCGTATAGTCTGATTAAGTCATCAACTGTTGGATCTTTGTTCAAGTTAGTAGCAATTTTTTGCATTCTTTGCTTTGAAATACCATATCTTTCAGATTCAATACGAATGATTTCTTTGACATCATTACGTGTTTTTTCGAGTTCAGGATATGTATTCTTCAAGTAGTCAATCTGTGTGTCAATGATCTCATTTATGTCAAATTGTAGTGATAGTCTATTCATAGTTGAGATAATTCTTCGTAGCATTATTCTGAGGTTGTATCCTCCACCAACATTACTTGGTAATGCTCCATCAGATATGGCAAAAATCAATGTCCGAACATGGTCAATTATAAGGTAAATTCCTTCGAGCGGGGTAACAATTTTACGTATTTGTTCATCAGACAAGCCAGAATTTTTTATTGCATTCTTTCTAACTAGAGTCAAATCTTCATACATTTCAAAATTCTTTGCGATTTCTGTAAAATATGGAACTAAAATATTAGAATCTGTTTCAATTCCTACCTGTTGAATTAGGTTTTTGGTTATTGGTCCAAAACAACAATCGTATGCAGTAGGAGTTCCCATTGTTATCCATGCAAATCTTTCTAATCCTGCTCCCATGTCAATTATACGTTGACCTAATGTTTTGTAGTTTGATAAATCACCTTGAAATTCTGTGAATACGGCATTACCAAGTTCTAATCCTCGAACAAAATATTCTAATGAAGAACCAAATGAACCACCACCCTCCCATACATCTTCTACAAAAACAATTTCATTTTTGTCAATTCCAAATTGTTTTGTTAGTAAGTCAAAGTCAAGATTGATGCATTCATCTTTCCAATATCCGTTATTGTCTGGCACACTATGTTGTCCAATCATACAGAATGATGAGAAGTGTCTTCCTGTGACACCAACATTTTCCAAATCTTTGAATCGAAGGCATGTCTGTGGTACTACAAGTGGATTTGCAGGAAACTCAAAGATGACTTTACTTCCCATAACTCTCTGAAAATCTACAATGGATGCAATTGTGAAATACAGGTCATCACGCCACCTACATACGACAGGATATCTATTTACAGATGTATGATTATTTTTTACAAAAAATGATTCAACTTCTTTCCATGCTTGTGTATAATCGAACCGCTTGTTTGTTGGCGGATTGCCGATAAATGAATATGTGTCACTAGAATGATCAGGACAATTTATACGATTTTCATCTAGTGTCCAATAGAATCTCTTACATGTTTTACATGATTTACGCTCAAATCCAACATCTTCAAATAATTTTACTTTATAGTATCTGTCAGGATCAGTTGAAAATTTTGAAAGTATTTCTTTTTTATCCATTCAAAACATTCTGGTTGACCGATATTAAGAATTGTCGATTACAATAAATTAAATAGAATAGTTTTCAAATTAACCCTATGTTGGGAAGAAAGAAAAAAGGTCTCAAAGAAGGTGCATTTGTTTTTGCCACTCAATCTAATGGAAAATATAATGATTTTATTGTTGGTGCAGTTACTGGAATAAACGGTAAAAAAATAGGCATTAACGGAGTTATTGTGGATCCTATTGGGCTGAAGAACAAAGTAGAGCAGGGTAAGGCGGGCCAACGATCTATTGAAATTCTAAAAAATCCAAATCCCGATAATTGTATACACGCATTGATTTATCGTATAGAACATGAAAATTATACTGGTGTTATAGATCTTAATGAATCACAGCTTTTGGAAATTCCTCCAAACGTCTTCTTAGCTTTAGATGGTTGGGTGCGTGAATCATTTTCTGAATTATTGAATAATGTACTTTCTTTACCACCTGGTTCTGAAAGAGATGAGGCAAAACGGATTGTAAAACAACGGATGGATACTTTATTTGATAAGAATCTAAAAAGAACGCTTTATGCAATATGTAGAAGTCTCAAAATCCTGAATTGAACAAAAACTGATTATAGTTCTCCATAGTTTTATATTATACACTAAAAAAAAATGTAATATGGAATATGTTTACGCTGCATTAATGCTTCACAAACTGAAGAAAGATGTAACTGAGGAAAATATCACTTCAATAGTGAAGGCATCAGGTGTAGAAGTAAATGAGGCACAAGTCAAATCACTTGTAGCATCTTTGGCTGATGTAGATATTGAGGAAGCCATAAAAGCAGCTCCAGTAGCAACTGCAGCAGCTCCAGCAGCAGCTCCAGCAGAAGGTGGAGAAGGTAAGAAAGAAGACAAAAAACAAGATGAGGCAGCAAGTGCTAAATCTGAAGAGAAAGCAATGGAAGGCTTGTCATCTTTATTCGGTTAGAATTATCTAATTTTAATTTTCAAAAACATTTAATGTTATTTACTTGACTATTGTACACTGATTATTGGTAGATCTTTCCACTACTCCAGAACTCTTCATCTATATTTTAGATTTATTTGGAACCATGGCTTTTGCAGTTACTGGAGCATTCAAAGCAATTGAGCATAAAGCTGATATTGTTGGAATAATAATTCTTGCAACAATTACTGGTGTTGCTGGAGGTACCATACGTGACATCATATTAGGTAAAACACTTCCAAACTCTTTGATAGATCCTGTTTACGTAATCATCACTATAATTTCAGCGATAGTATTATTTTTCTTGTATTCAAAATTGCGACAGCACTGGAATATTTTTCTAAAATTTGATGCTCTCGGTCTTGGTATTTTTACTGTGATTGGGGCAACATTTGCTTATAATTTAGTAGGCATGAATTTCCTTGTCATAGTATTATCTGGAATGTTGACTGCTATAGGAGGTGGAATTCTAAGAGATATTTTTGTAAATCAAACACCAATTGTTTTTGTAAAGGAATTGTATGCATCGGCTAGTTTTATCGGTGCAGTTTTGTTTTATCTAACACTGTTAATTACTAATGAAATCTACGCAGCAACTATTATTGGTATGGTAATAACAACTGTATTACGACTAGTAGCAATGAAATACAATTGGAATTTACCCAGAGTTAAAAGTCGTTATGATTAGGTTGGAGTATAACCTTTTGTCTTAGATACAACACTTTTAGCATGTCCATCAGCCTTTTGAATTACCTGTTCTTTATTATCATCTGTCATATAGCCTATTTCTAATGAAACAGAACGTGCAGATTGAGATGCCTTTGCTAAAATTTGTTCAATATTCTCATTTGTAATATATGCCGCTTCAATTGACAATGATACAGCATTTTGATGCGCTTCGGAAATTTGTTTTCTGAATAAATCTACATCCACAACAAGCTCGTTTTCAGTAAATAGAACACCTTCAGACAGTGCAGAGTTTAAAACTATTCCAGCTTCAATTGGTTTGATGTCTAATTTTCCTAACAACGCTGCTAATTTGGTTGATATGACTTCTCCTTTTTTTATAGGTGTTGTTTCTTTCAGAATCCAAATTGTTCCCTGATCAATTTTGGTAGGAATTTTATTTTCCTTGAACTCAGTTAGCATAGGACCTGGGGCTATCCCTGTATTTTTTGGTGGAACAACAACATCCATACTTGCAATATCACCTCCTCTGGCTGCAAGCATTATTTTGTTTTTACCAAGTAAAACATTTAGCTTGAATGGAGACATGTTTGTAAACATGAAAAGACATTGACCAGTAAGATTTTCTTTCAATTTTTTAATACCAGAAATATCTAATTTCTCAAATGCTTTTTGCGCAATTTTATCCTTTATACTAATAATTTCTACTTCTCCTTTGAGTTTTTTCCTTAATGGTAATAATTGAGATGCTCGTACTTTTTCCATTCGTACTAATGCAGTCACACCATATTTTTTTGGTAATTCCTCCATCATTTGATACATCTGCATCTTCTTTTTTGGGAATTTGGTTCTATTCTCGTGCAATTTTATTTTTTCACCTGTTCTAATTTCACTGCTTTTCCCATTGTAGTTTTAATCATTATTTTTTTGATATTTTTATCTCCATTTGGAAGTTTTTTTTCTACTGCATTAGTAATTGTATTTGCATTTGCTGCAACATGCTGTTCATCCATATCTTCTTCTCCAATTTTACATGATAGGGATAAAGAGTTCTTTACACGAATTCTGACGGATGATTTGAATCGTTCTAAAAATGATTCAATTGGAGCATTAAATGGAACTGGTGTAGGCATTTTACCTCTAGGTCCTAAAAGCTGTCCTAACACTTTACCTACAGTAGGCATTAGCTTAGTATCTGCCAAAAAGAAATCATATTTGTTAATCACCTTTCTTGATTCTCGTTTATTTGCACCAAGTTTAGTTAATTCATCTTCATTAATTATTCTGTCAGCATTTGCATTCTTTGCTTTAACTCCCATATCTCCAGATGCTATTATACAAACCTGTGCTGCATCACCCATTTTTTGAGGTAACTGAACCGTCTCATTAATAGCAAATCCTTTTTTTACATCCACATCCTTAAACACCATTATCATTTCTAGAGATTGCTTGAATTTGCGTTCTTTACCATTCTCTTTAGCCTGTTTGATTAGTTCTACGAGTTGAGATTCTGTAACCATAGATTTTTTTTAAAAAACCCATTTAAAATCGTTTAGAGATAATCTAGTTAAATCTAGTAAAATCTACATTTATTACCATAATACATTCATTTTGTCATTATTGCATGGGCTTGATGAATTAGATCTGAAGATACTTTTTGAATTAACCAAAGATGGACATATTACAGTACCTCTACTTTCAAAAAAACTTGGAAGTAATGCATCTGTTTTGTATAGTAGGATTAAACGATTAGAGAGAAGAAAATTAATCAAGAAATTTACGATTGACATTGATGATTCTTTATTGGGAATTAATGTTAAAGCCACAGTTGGTATAAATCGAGATCCAAAACTCAAGGTAGAAATTCATAAAAAATTAATGGGTGTTCCTGCAATAATTTCTATCTCAGAGGTCACAGGACGATTTGATATCATGATGCAAGTTCATACTAAAGATCTTGAGGAATTACATATGGTTGTAATAGACAAAATTGGAAAAATTGACGGTATACAAAACACTGAGACTTTTGTGGAATTACAAAAGACAGACAAAGATCCGTTTTATCTCATAAACGATACTAAAATATAATAATCTAACAGAGCGAAAAAATTTCCTAATTTTTAATAATAAATTTTCATCTTATTCGAATTTACTATTCCATTTACCTTCATTAATTTCGGAAGTGAATTCTTTAGGGGTTTTACCTTCAATTTTGATTCCCAGAGTTTGGCATGTACCAACAATCTGCTTTGCAACAGATTTTAGCGAACTAGCATATGATGATTCTAACTTTACATTAGCTATCTTGGTAATCATATCTGCAGAAACTTCTCCAACCCATTCAGTTCCAGATGTTCCTGAGCCTTTTTGTATACCAGCCTCCTTTAGTATTAGTGCAGATGCTGATGGAATTCCCACTTCAATTTCCCATTTCTTAGATTCTGTATCTACAATAACACTAACTGGTATTTTCATTCCTTGGAATTCTTTGGTTTTTTCATTGATAGCATTAATGACTTCCATAATATTTACTCCTATAGGACCTAATGCTGGACCCAATGGTGGACCAGCAGAAGCCTCGCCACCAGTAACCAATGATGATATTGTTTGTTTATCTCCCATAGTATGACACCAATTTTTGAAAATTTAATCCTTGCTATGATAAAACCTTTTTGAGATGATTAGCATCTACAGTTACTGGTAATTGATAAGGTGCATCTAATAAAATAACAACAGCTTCTTCTTTTTCTTGATCTACTCTTTTAACAGTAGCTTTCATACCTTTGAACGGACCACCGATTATCTCTACAGTATTATCAACTGAAAGTTCCGTAACTGTAGATTTTTTGATTAGATATTTGTCGATCTCACTATACTGTAATTCACCTCTCAACTGACCACGAATATGTCTAATTCCTTGAATTGCATTAAACATCGAAGGTGGATCTTGTGCTTCGAGAACTACATATCCTTTCAAATCATCAAGCAAAAGTACGGTTTGAACATCTTTTACCCTAGGAAATTCTTCGTCGACATAGAGTGAATTTTCCAAGTCTCCTGCCTTTTTCCAATCTTTATCTATCAAAGTCTTGTCTTTGATTTTTATTTCTTTACCCTCCTCTTTGGCTTTTTGTACTTCTTCTTCATCTTTCTGATCCATCCTCATTTTGGCTTCTAATAATCTCATAACAATTTTTTCTTGTCCTCCCGTGGTTCTTACTGCAAATAGATGTGAAGTTTGATCACCAGATTCTGGTTCAACTGCTGGAACTTTTGCTTCTTCCTCAACCTGACTTTCTTTCTCTTCTATATCTGATTTTTGTGACGCAGGTTTCTCTGCTAGTAATTCATCGAGAGAGTCATGTTCAGACATTGGTTCTGGTTTTTGCTCATCTATGGGTTCAGACTCTGACATTATTATCTACCAAATGTAAAAACAGAAAATATAAACTGAATACCAAATCCTAATGTACCTACTGCTGCAATTCCAAATAGCACAAGTCTGAGATGCTGAATATATACATCCTTATCAGATTTTTTTGTAAGTTTTACAGTATTTTTCAGATTTAATATAGTACGTCTAGCATTAAACTTCATTTGCTGGTGCTTAATAGAGTGTCAATATATCTTTTATCTAATGGATTTACTTGTTGCCTATGCTGATGATCCAGCAGGTGGTAATATGGCCAATTTTGTTTCACGTGATTTAGTCAAAGATGGGGATGTTTTTAGGGGTGAATATTTTGATTTGGCAATTATACCAACTCCAGCCATATCCGCTGATTGGATTGAAGATAAATTTGATTATGACGGTTATATTTTTTTATCAAAACATGCAGCAGAATCAGGCGTTCTTGCATTAACTTGCCATAACACTGGTAATTTTTCTACTGCTAATTTTGGTGGTTATGAACGTCAAGTTTCTATACCACACTCTAATCTTCAAAAATCATACATTCAAAATTTATGGGATGCTAGAAAACAGTTTACTAAATTTCAAATAACAATTGAAGCAACTCATCACGGACCAACTTCATTAGAAAAACCTACTTTGTTCATTGAAATAGGAACTACACCAAAAGAATGGAATGATGTAAATCTTTGTAATTCAGTGGCACAAATAGTTGTACAGACAATGAAACAAAATCAAAAATCATATCCTACAGGAATATGTTTTGGAGGAACACATTATTCTGATAAATTTACTAGTGAATTAATTCATGGCAAGTATGCACTCGGAACAGTAATTCCAAAACATGCATTAGATGAAATAGATCAATTCCTGTTTTCTCATATAATTGAAAGAAATAGAGGTGCTACTACTGCATTATTAGATTGGACTGGAATGGGCAAAAATAAACATAAAATTCTTGAAATGCTTGAAGGAACAGATTTGGAGATAATCAAACTTTGAGTATAAGCATCAAAGTTTATAGAAAATTATTACAAGTTCCAAAAGGAAAAGTTACAACTTATAGTGACTTGGCAAAAGCCGTAGGATTAAAAAATGGACAGAGATTTGTTGGAGCAATTATGAAAAAGAATCCATACCCTGTCATCATACCATGTCATAGAGTAGTAAAGTCTGATGGTAAAATTGGAGGATATAGTTATGGTGAAAAAGTAAAATTAAAAATGTTGGAGAAAGAAGGAATTAAAATCAAAAATGGAAAAATTATAGATTTTGATAACGAAAAATTTTATTTCTAATCTTTTCCTTTTGTTTTGATCTCTTCGATTAATGTTCTTAGATGTGCAATATTTCTAACTGTATTTCCACGAATCTTTGTATAAATTTCCCAAAAATTCTTATTAGTAATTTCTTTTCTTTCTTTGGCTATTTTGAGTCTACGACGAAGTGATCTGACTTTTGTTACATAGACCTCTTTCTTGCCTACTCTAGCACCTTTTCGTCCCTTTTTAGAACCTTGTGTCACACCACGCTTCTTTTTTTGGTTTTTCTTTTCCTGTGCTCTTCCTCTAGACGTACCAACAATTTGTTTAATTCTAATGGTGTTAGCTGTAATTAAACTTCTAATTTGTTGTCTGGTGATTGCATCAGCTACATCATCAAGATGATCAACATCAAATTTTATTCTCTTGATTCCAACCCCAGTCATCCTTGAGACTAGTCTCTTTTTTGCACTAAGATTTACTGGCATCTCTATTCACTCTCGCATTTAATACTTTGAATTTCCCTTCTAATGCTTTAGTTACTATAACTATTCGTTTTTTTGTTCCAACGCTATGTCCTATTCTCACTGCATCTTCTTTTGGGTTTAAGCTATCTAAATCATTAATATTATAAACTAAATTATCTGTAAAACCGGATGGATGTAATCCACGTGCTGACTTTGGACCACGATAACCTACTTTAGGAAGACCTGGTCTACCTCTACTTTTTTGCTTACGTTGATGATTATCAACTCCTTTTGGTTTTCTCCAAGCAGTTTTTAATTTTTTATATCTCCAGCTTTCAGGTCTTATGAACTTTGGAGTACTTTTGGTTTCTTGATCGCGAAGAGCTAATTTTTCCTTGTTTATTGGCATATCGAGAGATCTTGAATTTTGAAATAAATATCTTCCTAAATCATATCAAAAAAAACATAAACTTAGAAAGAGATTAATAGCGTTATTCATCACGAAAAAATCTCATGGGCATAAAGACTAATTTATTTTTAATAAATGGTGATTGGTATGAGTGAAAATATGTCTGAAGCATTTTCTTCTCAGATTGAAAAATTTGGCATAAAACCATCAAAAATTCATAGAAATTATTCAGCAGAAAAACTTGTAGAAATGGCTGTACAAAAAAATGAGGGTATTGTCACATCAACCGGTTCATTATCAGTAAAAACTGGAAATTACACAGGCAGATCACCGGAGGACAGATTCATTATTTATGATGAATTAACTCACAACACAGTTGATTGGGGAAAAATAAACAAGCAATTCCCATCTGAAAAATTTGAAAAAATTTTAGAAAGTATGAAAAAATCTGTTGAGAATAAGGAGGTATTCATATTTGATGGTTTTATTGGCGCTGATCCTGAAAATAGATTATCAGTTAGAGTAATCAATGACCATGCTTGGCAAAATCTTTTTGTACATCAATTATTTATTCGTCCTTCGAAGGCTGAATTACAATCTCACGAACCCGAGTTTACTGTAATGTGTATCAATGACTTTGACGCAATACCTGAAATTCATGGTACAAGATCAAATGCGTTCATACTAATCAATTTAACAAAAAAGATAGTTCTGATTGGTGCAACAAACTATGCAGGTGAAATGAAAAAAGCTATGTTCTCAGTAATGAATTATTTCATGCCAACAAAGGGAGTTTTTCCTATGCATTGTTCAGCAAATATAGGAAAAGATAATGATACTGTGTTATTCTTTGGCTTGTCAGGTACAGGAAAAACAAGTTTGTCTGCTGATCCTGAAAGAATGCTCATCGGAGATGATGAGCATGGATGGTCTGATAAAGGAATATTTAATTTTGAAGGTGGATGCTATGCAAAATGTATCAATCTAAAGGAGGAAGAAGAACCACAAATTTGGAATGCCATTAAATCTGGTGCAGTTTTAGAAAATGTTGTAATTGACAAAGAATCATTGAAACCTGATTTTGATGATGGGACTCTGACTGAAAATACAAGGGCTGCTTATCCTTTGGACTTTATTCCGGGATCTATTATTCCAAGCGTTGGTGGAAATCCTAAGGTAATAGTATTTTTAACGGCTGATGCATTAGGAGTTTTACCTCCAGTTTCAAAACTTACTAAGGAATCTGCAATGTTCCATTTCATGTCAGGCTATACTAGCAAATTAGCTGGAACTGAACGAGGAATCAAGGAACCAAGAGCTACATTTTCTGTTTGTTTTGGTGCTCCATTTATGCCACGACTAGCAAGTGTTTACGCTAAAATGCTCGGGGAAAAAATTTCAAAGCATAACACGGTAGTTTATTTAATCAACACTGGTTGGTCTGGAGGTCCTTATGGTGTAGGAAAAAGAATTAACATAAAATATAGTCGTGCTATGGTGAAGGCTGCATTATCAGGTGCATTAGACATCGTAAAATACAGACATGATGAAATTTTTAATCTTGATATACCTACAGAATGTCCAGGCGTACCTGCAGAGGTTTTGATTCCTAAAAACACATGGATCGATAAGGATTCCTATACTCTTTCAGCAAAAAAACTTGCTCAGATGTTCATTGACAATTTTAAGAGATTTGATGATTCTGACGAAATACGTAAAGCGGGTCCAAAAGCGTGAAGATTAGTTAGAAGTTCTTCTTATAGATAGACCCACAATAACTGTTACAATCATTATAGCAGCTATTATCAGAATTGGTTTCTCAGGAAAATTTAATGTGTTGATCGAATTTTTCTCAGATACCGTTTCTATTTTGATAGTATCAAACACATTCAGTGTATTTTCATCGGACTCAATTTTGGCTTCAATCCAGTATTCACCAGGTTCATGAATAACGAATTCTGATGTTTTATTCGGTACAATAGAGTCAGTTAATATTTTTCCTGTATCTTTGTTTATAGCTGTAACTTTTGCATATGACCATGATTGTGGATTGACAATAACAATATCTAATTCACCATCATCTTCATTTATTGTGATTGCTCCTTCAGAAACATGTAGGAGGATTGGTATTTGATAATCAATGTTATCATGACTAATGATCATTCTATCTTCGAATTCACCTAAATCATGCTGAATTAATTTCGCCGTAATTATGAGATCATTTTGCTCAAAATAATATTTCAGATCTATCACTTGGTTATTCTCAAACTTGACTGACAATGATTTATCATCCATTCCTTTTATTTTCACAATTTTAGTTTCCGTTTGATCATAAGGTGATAAATTGAATATCAGATTTGCCGGTGTGATAATAAGTTCAGCATTTATGGCTTTAGTCGCATTAACCCTTCCAGATCCAGATACCTCAAGAGGGAATCTTTTATTATATTCATCAGACACTAGATCAGAAGTTGTCATTAGAATCGATTTTAATTCTTTAGATGTCAATTCTGGATTTTTTTGTAATAACAATGCGGATACACCAGAAATGTGTGGTGCTGCAAAACTTGTACCACTTGAGATACTGTAATTTCCAGCAAGGTCAGTTGTACTGATAAATGCCCCAGGTGCTACCATGTCAGGTTTTATGTAAAAGGGAGAAACTGGTCCTCTTGAACTAAAGTACGCAACAAAATCAGGATGGTAAAAAACATCCAACTCTGCTTCGATATGAATTTTTAACATTTCTTTTATGAATAGTCCATCTTCTCTTGATAGAGATAATGCTGGAATAGTAGGATTATAATCATCTTCTACAAATTCATGAATTAATTCTCCAAAGAATATACCTGGCTCATTATTATAAACAATAATTGCTTTTGCATCCAATTCAGATGCATTTTTTTCTTTGTCAGAAAAGAAAACTATTTCATTTTCTATATCACTTCCCCGCTCAATTAATAAAATTGAATTTTGAACATCAATATCTGATAGGTCTTTCATTCTTCCATACTCCCCAAAAACTATTTCCGATACGATAGATTCTTCAATATATTGTGTTCCTACCATTGGGAAAACATTGAATTCTTTATCATTAATTTTCAGTGTTGAAACTAGGCTACTTGGTACATTATTGAAAGTAGATCCTACAGTTATTGCATTGGGATTTATTCCAGGGCTCCCAATGGTACTCAACTCAGGTCCAAAATTTCCTGCTGCAGTAACTACAATTATGCCATTTTGAACTGCTTTTGTTACTGCTTGGTCAATTTTTGCACTAGTCTGATTAACTCCTAAACTGATATTGATTATATCCGCACCATCTTCGATTGATTTTTCAATTGCTTTAATTATCAGGTTTGATGGTACAGATTCGCCATCTTTTGAAACTTTATAGGCCAAGATTTTTGAGTTTGGTGCTATTCCTTGTAGTATACCATTTGATGCTATAATTCCTGCAACCTGAGTTCCATGACCATTGACGTCTTCAGGGATATGATCATTATCAACAAAATCATAACCACCAATTACTTTTCCATCTGAACCAAAACCCAAAAGATCTGGGTGGTTAAAATCGACTCCAGTGTCAATCACTGAAATTATTATTCCTGTACCATCATATCCATAGCTATGAGGAATGTCAGTTCCAATGTATGATCCACTATCATTTACTTGTATAGATATATTATCTTGATTTTGTAATTGACTTGATAATAAAATCATGCCAATTGAAACGAAGACAATTAAAAAGAATATTTTTCGAACATCCATATCATAACATTTTTTAATATTGTTTTATTCCCTACCAAACCTATTAATCCTATGGTTTTTAGAATATGATATGGGAAAATATACTCTTCCTGACATGCCTTATGCATATGATGCATTAGATCCTCATATCGATGCCAGGACAATGGAGATTCATCATACAAAACACCATCAAAAATATACTGATGGAATGAATGGTGCTTTAGAAAAACTAAGTCCGGAACTACAGAGCAAGGATATTGTTGATATTTTATCAAACATAAATGATGTTCCTGATGATGTAAGAGGTGCAATAAACTTCAATGGAGGTGGATATGATAATCACAAACTATTTTGGAATAATATGAAGCCAAATGGTGGTGGAGAGCCTGGTGGAGTATTAGCTGATGCAATCAACGCATCTTTTGGATCTTTTGCTGACTTTAAAGAACAATTTTCTAGCAAAACGGCTCCAATTCAAGGAAGTGGTTGGGGTTGGCTTGTGTATAATCCATCATCCAGCAAAGTTGAATACAAAGCAATGTCAAACCAAACAAGTCCTCGCACTGAGGGATTAATTCCATTGTTAGGTCTTGATGTTTGGGAACATGCTTATTATTTGAAATATCAAAACAAACGTCCGGATTATATCGCAGCATGGTGGAATGTTGTTAATTGGGATGAAGTTGATAACAGACTTTCTAAGGCAAAATAAAATTCTATTTTTTATTTATTTTTGAAAACTAACCAAGTCCTTAAATGCATTTATACTGAACTACTGCATTTTTTTTATAATGAGTGATGAACAGACACAGCAACTACTCTATAGAACACAAGTTCTTGAGGGCTATTTTTCTGAGTTAAACCAAAAAGAGTCTTCGATCATGTCTATTATTAGAGAAGCAACATCTGCTATTGAATGCCTGAAATCTATTAATGATAAGGATGACAATGAAACCCTAATGCCTGTAGGTTTGGGTACTTTTGTCAATACAAAGATTACACCAAACAAAAAATTAATCCTAAATATTGGTGCGGGGGTTGCTGTAGAAAAGGACAAAAATTCTGCCATCAATTTTCTTGAATCGCGATTAAAGGAAATGCAAATAGCTTTACAGGAAACAGCTGGACAAAAGCAACAAGTTTCAGAAGGTTTACAACAAGCGAAACTAGAGATGGAGAAATTAATGACCGCACACAACCAAAAATAAAGAAAAAACTATGTTTGATAAACTAAGCAATGCATTTTCAAATGTTGCTAAGAGTTTAGGGGAAAAAGAACTCAAAGAAAAGGACATCGAAGATGTAATATCCGAATTAGAAATCTCGCTCTTAGAATCTGATGTTGCAACTGAGGTCATAGATGGGATAAAATCAAATTTGACTGAAAAATTGATTGGTAGTAAGGTAAACAAGAAGGAAATTGAACATTTTGTTAAACAAAGCCTCATTCAAAATATTTCTAATATGTTTGATGAGGCAGGCTCGGTTGACATTTTGTCTAATATCAAATCCAAAACAAATCCACAGGAGCCATATCTTATTTTATTTATTGGCATAAATGGAACTGGCAAAACAACCACTATTGCAAAAATCGCCAATCTTTTGCAAAAAAATAAAATATCAGTCGTAGTTGCCGCATCTGATACTTTTCGCGCAGGTGCTATTGAGCAATTGCGTGAACACACAAATAAATTGAATCTGAAATTAGTTGCACAAAATTATGGTTCAGATCCAGCTGCGGTTGCTCGTGATGCGTTACTTTACGCTAAATCACATAAAGTAGATTGTGTATTGATTGATTCTGCTGGAAGAATGCAAACAAACAAGAATTTGATGGAACAGATTACGAAGATTTCAAAAGTAGTGAATCCGGATTTGAAAATATTTGTAGGTGATTCATTGGCTGGTAATGATACTGTTAGTCAGGCAAGAACATTTAATGAACATACAGATTTTGATGGAGCAATTTTAACTAAAAGTGATGCCGATGTTCGTGGAGGTGCAGCTATTTCTATTGTTGCAGTCACCAAGACGCCAGTCATATACATAGGCACTGGACAGGGCTACGATGATCTGAAACCTTTCAATAAAGATACATTTCTTGAAACAATTTTTGGTAAACCAGAACCAGTAGCTGAACCAGAACCAGTAGCTGAACCAGAACCAGTAGCTGAACCAGAACCAGTAGCTGAACCAGAACCAGTAGC